>CDZY01043883.1_pt1 | contig 80903 bp, 59 predicted proteins | sample 557671 | NCBI WGS metagenome assembly CDZY01 (sample SAMEA3182091, study PRJEB8094) | gut metagenome | biome: human; feature: gut; material: Stool; isolation source: human stools | place: Canada | collected 2013-03-11
GCTTTTTCGCTGCCCATCAGGTGAACTCAGTTCACCTCCGCTTTCCTGCAGCTCCTCAGGTGAACTCAGTTCACCTCCGCTTTTCCGCTGCCCATCAGGTGAACTCAGTTCACCTCGGCTTTTTCGCTACCCATCAGGTGAACTCAGTTCACCTCGGCTTTTACTCTACCACCTCAGGTGAACTCAGTTCACCTCTGCTTTTACTCTACCCATCAGGTGAACTCAGTTCACCTCGGCTTTTTCGCTGCCCATCAGGTGAACTCAGTTCACCTCCGCTTTCCTGCAGCTCCTCAGGTGAACTCAGTTCACCTCTGCTTTTACTCTGCCCATCAGGTGAACTCAGTTCACCTCCTCTCTAGGCATAAAAAATCATCCCTCATAAAAAATATGACAAATGTTAAAATCCTCAAAAAAGCAGACATAACAATTTTGTCATGTCTGCTTATCATCAAATCTAAATTTTATTCAGAGATTGCACCCTTTATACTGCACTGTTACAACATAAACTCTCCTTGCATTCTTATCTATTTTATATATGGCAATGTAATTATCTATTATTAACTGCTTGTAACCATTTCCTGCGTATCTACCATTTAGCCGTTCCTGATGTGATTCCGGAAATCTCTCTAATGACTTAATTGCATTCCAGATTCTATCAGTTTGCCCTTTGGCATTCTCAGGAGATAATTTTTCAAATGCAATGTACGCATATATATCATCTATATCTCTATATGCTTTCGGATATAACATTACCTCATACTTATCCATAATATTTTTTGTTCAGCCTTTCAATTGCATTATCTAACGATATAGGCTTAGCACCTTCCATAACTTCTGATTCAGATTCATATATAGCCTGATCAATTTTGTTTTCAAGAACAATTTTTTCATAAAGTTCCACACTCATTACAACAAGGTCACTATAACCATTTTTTGTAATAAAAATAGGCTCTTGTTTTTTATGTGCCAGTTCTGAAATTTCACTTGTATTTCTCAAATCCCTAATCGGCATAATTGTCGGCATAAAATCCACCTCTCCTTCCATGTCATTATTATAGCATAATTATGTCACGCAATCAATATTATTATTCGAACGCCCAAAATTCGCCTCTACTTTCCTGGGGCTCCTCAGGTGAACTCAGTTCACCTCCGCTTTTCCTCTACCACCTCAGGTGAACTCAGTTCACCTCTGCTTTTCCTCTGCCCATCAGGTGAACTCAGTTCACCTCTGCTTTTCCTCTGCTCCTCAGGTGAACTCAGTTCACCTCTGCTTTCCCGCGGCTTCTCAGATGAACTCAGTTCACCTCCCCCTATTCACAATTCATTATTTTAGGCTTTTAAATAATGTCGACAATTTTATAGCAAATTCCGACACTATTTTTGTAGACATGGATACTATCTTACGATATAATATAAATATAGAGAACACATTACCGGTAATTACCTCTAAATAACTTACCTAATTGGAGGATAAATAAAATGTGTAAAGTAATTTCAATCATCAATAATAAGGGAGGGGTAGGCAAAACTACCTCTACAGGTATAATTGCTCAGCTGCTCGCCTATCTTGGAAAGCATGTATTAATTGTAGACCTCGATTCACAATCAAATCTATCTATGATGTTAGGTCAATATGAGGAAGATAGCCCGGATGCAATAGAGGGACTTGTCATTCCTGAACATCCCAATATAGCGGAGCTTTTTAAGTACAGATATCGTGACCTTGGAAATGTTACTAAACTTATCAGGCACACGTCAGTGTCTAATCTTGATATCATACCATCAAGTAAACGACACAAAAATACGCAGCTAAATATTGCTAAAAATGAAACCGGAAACAACAATGTTATCTTAAAAAGAGCTCTTTCACTCATTCGTGATAGTTACGATTTTATTCTAATAGACAATGCCCCTGCAAATGACATTCTCACAGTCAACAGTCTTTTTATCTCCGACCTCGTCATTGTGCCTGTAAGGCTTGAAGGATTTTCTTACAAAGGGCTTCGAGAAACCATCGATACATTGCTGTACATAAAAGATGAACATGATATTGAAAGTATTAAATTTGGCGGTGCTTTTATTACCCAGGCGGAAATAAATACGAATATATATAAAGCACTCAAGTCCAATTATACCGATGAGCTTGGCGGACGTTTTTATGAAACACCAATTAGAAAAGATATTCACATCAGCGAACTGGAAACTAATTTTACCCCGCTGCTTGAGTATTGCCCTAATACCAATGCCGTTTTTGATTACAGCAATTTAATCCTTGAACTTGGCATACTCGATGATAAGACGTCCGCAATGCTCCGCCGCTCAATAGGCGCATAAGGTATGAGGTGAACTGAGTTCACCTCACTCACACATGAAAACATTTCAGGTGAACTCAGTTCACCTCATCTACAGAAAGGATATAACAATATGGCAAAACAAAAGTTTAATTTTCAGCTGACTAATCCAGCAGCTCAACCTGTGGCCGTTTCCGGCGAACAGGGCACCAACGCCGGCACTGTTGCCTCCATAGTGCAACGTCTTGATAATAATGATAAAAATCCGTTTGAGATTAAGCTGGTTCCCCGCAGCCGGATTCGCATGAATAAAAAGAACAGCTATCCTATTGAGGATATAGACTCTCTTGCAAAGTCAATTTTAGAGTTCGGCTTGCAGCAAAACCTCGTAGTTGTTTATGAAAGCGAAGAGGATATATACATAATTGAGACCGGTCACCGCCGTGCCACAGCTCTCAATATGCTGATTGACAAGTATTCCGGCAATACAGATTATCCGGATTATGACTTATATATGAAGAATGTAGCTCCTTATGAAAAAGGATTTCCATGTAGGGTAATTTATTTAGAAGATGGAATTGAGTATGATATATCTGGTGACACTGACTTGTCAACTATACCCACAAGCGTCATAGACAGCGAAATCCGTTTATATATTACGAACGAAGAGATAAGAGCAAAAAATCCGGCAAGAACAGCTCAGGCTATAGCAAGGCTCAAACAATTGTATGACGCTAAAAATGCAGCACTCAACCATTCTGATAAAATAAACGTAAATAGTGAAATAGCCGAAAACCTCAATATCAGTCCCCGCCAGGTGGCAAAGTACAACTCTATTGAAAACCTCATTCCTGAATTGCGAAGCTTATTTATCAACAACAATATCACATTATCAAGCGCATCCGGTTACGCACAGCTCACACCCGATGACCAGAAGCAGATATATCAGATTTTCAAAACACATGAAGACCTGAGTACCCGACAGATAAATGAACTTATTCAAAGCAACCAGGAACTTAATCAACAGATTAAAATACAGGAAGCTGCAATTGAAAATTTATCATCTCACCATAACGCGACTGGTGGTAATAATGATGAAGTTATTAAATTAAAAAAACAAATTGATGTCCTGAAATCACAGCAAAAAACTATATTAACCGAAAATTCCGAACTTAAATCGCAAATTTTGGCTAAAAGAAACCTAAAAGCAACTTACGATTCTTTAATCAGTCTATCTTCACGTTTTATTAATGATACCAAAGGACACTCTGCTTCTGAGCTATCCTGCGATTCAGCAAAGCTTGATAAAGCACTTTCACTGCTTACTGAAATATCTGCACTGGATTTATTTTAAACAGGAGATGAGGTGAACTCAGTTCACCTCATCTCCTGCTCTGTATATATCTATGTATTTTTTTATAATTTGAAAATTTCTTGAGGCCTTCCATACATCATAATCACCGATGACATATAATCTGTATTTCGCCCGCGTTACTGCAACATTTACTATATTATCATCCACCCAATTGACAGCTCCAATTGAGTTTTCGTCGCAGCCTAGTAAGAAGATAACTTCATTTGCTCCCTTACCCTGAAATGTATGCACAGTACCGCAATGCGACTTAATCCAATCATCATGATATTTATATTGGCATATTTCATCAGATTGTCTCAGCAATTTTTTCATCTCGTCGGCAACACTCTTAAATGGTGAAATAATGTATATATCAGGCAAAATCTCCTGCTTATGCAAACTTTCTATCACCATGCTAAGAGCCTTTATTCCCTGTTCTCTTACATAATGGTTCTTATTACCTTTTTCCGAACCGGTAACCTGGAACCACTTGGAGTCTTCATACAATAAGGTTGCCTTTACATCCTCTTTAGGTTGTGCTGTTGCGTTAATCATAGTCCAATTATATGCTATTTCATTGGATATAGAAAACATTGGCTCTATACAACGCCTATGTACAATTAATGGACAGCCAACCCATGCCAATGCTTTTTCTCCAGCATGGCATGTTTCTACTTTTCCACCATATTTATTTAATCTATCAGCAAATGTTTGTATTGATATTGCTTTATTGTGATATTCTAAGTCTACACCATCACCAACAATATTATATATACAATCCGGAATTGTAACTACAGGCTGAATCTGCTTTGGATCACCCACAACTAATGCTTTCTTACATCTCCACAGCGCTCCTACTGCCAATTGAGGTGCTGCCTGGCCTGCCTCATCTATTATAAGCGTCCCTAAGCTCTTTGGAGTTGTAACAACATTAAGCAAACTCTGAACAGCAGCAAATGTAGTGGATATAACCGGCGTCAATAGGAATAAGCTTTTAAATGCTGACGTAAAAGCCTCCCTTTTATCTCCGATTTCAAATTCATAAGGCTTATTATTCGTGTCATTTACTGCCTGCCATATCTTCGCAAGGAGGCGAAAATTAGTAAACATCGCGGTCGATGACATGACAAACCACTTATGGAGCTGCAAAGCTTCGTAAAACAGTTTTTCCCGCGCCTCATCATATCTTTTACTTGTATAAAATGACGATTCCTGTACATCCTTTTCCAATATGTTATCGGGCGAAATTTCCGACAATGTTTTAATTCCTAAAATCTTATGCTTTTCATGGAGCATTTCCATATTCTTATTACATATCTCTTTTTCCTGCATTGCCGAATCTAATTTTTCACATATCTCTTTTAATTCGTCTTTCTTTTTTTCTGATTTAGCCAAAATGTCGCTATAACTCTTATCAGCTTCACCCAAAGTACCTCTGAGCACCATGAGCTGCTGGTTATGCTCCTCCAGTTCCTGTACCTTCAATGTTTTTTTATCTGACAGTTCGGCTATATATACATGCTTTTCGCTATGAAAACGCTTCGGCCACAAGCGTTCCCATAATTTCAACTTGCCTTCCCACTGTATTATTTCCTCCCTCAATTTTTTTACCACTTCTTCCAGCTCAAAGCATTGATTTTTTAACTGCTCCTCCTGCTGTTGCACATTTCCAAGCTTTGAAGCTGCATCCGTAAGTAAATTATCGATATCATTTAACTCGTTTTCCGCATTTTTCCTCTTTTTGCTCAATTCATCAATCCGACCTTCAAGTTCTTTCAATTTCTCTGCTATCTTTTCCTCATACGGTACAAGACTGACTATCTCATCTTTATAAACATTTACTTCATTCAACTGCTTTATAAATTTGTCCTTTGCTTCCTGAAATTTGAGGTAATTAGAACGTATGCTTTCATTATCTGTATATATTATATTTTTTAATACATCATCGCAAAACCTTTTTATGTTCTTTCTGTTGCCAAGCGGTACTGATATCAAGCCCCATGAATCGTTTCCAAAAATTTTCTGTGCTAAATCTGTAAAATAAACTTCCTGAAGATTATTTTCTTTTTTATAATCTGTACTCCCATCATCCCTGACTTGTTCCAGTATTCCTGTATCAAATAAACCTGTCATAGTTTTGCACGCAACCACATCACTTGCTTTAGGCAGCTCTTTGGTTATATTTTCTACTGCATTATTATTTGATGACGCTACCAGCATTATAAAATCATCAAGTGATTCATCCGGTTTAAAGTACTTTGTAGTATATTGGTCATATTTACCATTTAATTTACACTCTGTGAAAGCGTCATCAGCACTTCTATATTCTGTAAGCCGCATTGCCCTGTTAACAATATTATCGACTATAACCTCCTTGAGCAATGTAGTCTTTCCAGTCCCAGGAGGACCATTCACTGAAAAAATAGTCTGCGCGTCAATGTCTGTGTCATTATTGCTATTTACGTTTGCGATGTTTATTGCAATCTGTTGCATTAAGGCAGGATTGTATCTCGATGGCCACTTTCCAAGTGAATATAACTCCGGACAACTCGCATCCTTTATCAATTCAAAATCATCCTTGATATTTAAATGTTCCTCATTTATTTTTAATGCTGAAATATACCGGACTATATCATTATTATCATCAATATGGCTACTCACCATTTCAAGATCTTTTATAATGTGGCTCTGTTGAAGATTTGTGTAATCTACGCTATCTGCATTGTATCCATTGTTATTTCTATCGTTCCTGATTCTATCATATATCATAATTCCCATATCAGCACGAACAATTTCTTCTCTCTGGATAAAACCACATAGTCTTTCGGTAAGTTCATCATATATATGCTCTATTCTGCTCTCTATCGATATCTCTTCGCGCTTCAGATAATTTTCATAATCCATTTTTAGACAATACAGCTCCGATGGCTGCATTTTCTTTACATTAATGGATTCATTATTGATGCACTCATTAACCGCCCATATAAATGGTGATATATCAAAGCTTTCTTCAATATAATTTCCGTGACGCGTTATTTTTAAAGCAAACAGGCATACAAAACCACTCTTTATATCAGTTTCTGTATCTTCAACATGCAGCTTACTACATAATAAATCGTATATATTCTGAATTTCAAATTTTCCGTAGCATATATCAATATCACCGCTGATTTCAACATGCGTGGCATAGGTCTCCCTATCTTTTTTAAGAATATCCGATATTTTTTTGCCCTTTGTAATTTTATCACATATTAACCTATGTATTATTTTATCGCTTTCTTCAGTCCTAACATCCGGAAATGTATTTGGTATTAACATCTCCAACGCAGTCCAATAGTCCAAAATTTTTTTTACTTCTTCATTTTGCATTTTAAATATTCCTCATGTTGTTTTCTTACATGTATATAAACTTTATTAAAATAAATTTCTTCTTGCATTTTTCTGGCATTTTATGTAAGATGTCCTTGTATCAAAAGTGGACAAAATAAGCATTTTGTCTACTTTTAAAAGGCAAAAAAAAGTACTTTTTGTATCTTATATAATCTCATATTTCCGGTTGTGTCTCCATCATTTCCAGCTGCTGATTTTTTAGTCCATTTCCAATTTCCGATATATATTGATTTATATTTCCACCTGTTGTGTAGGCTTGTGCAATATCCTCAAGCTTCCATATCCTGCTGGTAGATTTGACCAGTTCACTTAAATTATTCAATACAGCTTCCGTTAGACAAAATCCATTTTCACTAAGATCAGTCTTGAACTGAGCAGATGCCACCTGCACACGCATTTCAGTTAAAACTTCCGGTTCGCCTGCTGAAACACCACTATGCTCATTCCACCTACCCTCAATATATTCTACGACATTATCAAGATAACTGCTTTCCTCTGCCGTAATGTTCCTGTTATGTTCATGCTGCAGCACTGTACCGGGATGTATATCGGGGGTGTCAGTCATTCGGTATAAACATTCTGATTTTCTGTTTTGAAGAGAAATATCATCAAACACGCCCGACTTATATACCTTCTCAATACTCTCGACAATAGCATTAACTGTATTGTCATGCTGCATCTTTGTTGTCATTCTTGGTGTAGTGCCAATTTCTTTCATTCTCTCATACCATTCAATCGTACCAACATATGACAGTATCGGAGGCACTGCCATAACAGCAAGCTCCACATGATATCCTCTGCTCTTTAACAGCTCTGCTGTTCTTATTGGCACAGCAGATGTTCTAAGTGTACCTTCAATGATAAGATTATATTTTTCTCTTGAGAGCTCATCTATCAGTCTTTCTGTTACTTGCGACGAAAACTTCTGTGTATAATTCACATAATCATCACCGTATTGAGCATATAGCTGGTCGAAATGAGGATGCAGCTTTCTAAAATCATCACCCGAAATGACCGCTGTCCCCTTATCAGCTATTAAGCTTTCAAAATGTTTTATCATGCTTGACTTTCCAGCACCTGGCTGTCCACCCAAAATAACAGCTTCCGGCTTTTCTACTGGTTCTTTTTGGTCAACTGCAATCTGTTTAATTTTCTGATAACATCTATTGAACTCATACATCGTATATTCTGTAAAATCTTCCATACATCTATCCCCTGCATGCTACCAGCTTTTTCAATGTCTCATTTACCATCTGAAGCTTTCCCCTTACAATATATGCCTGTTTTAATGTATCAATTTTATATACGCCATTATACAATTTGCAAACCTCATCTGAAATCGCTTCAGCAAATTTATCATCCGGATTGTTTTCTTTATATCTGATTAAATCTGCACATATCCCGGCAGCAAACTCCCTAAGTACTTCTATCTCTTTTACAACCTCATAATCTGTCATATCTAAACCTCCTAAAAAATATTTGTATTCTTCTGTCATATTTCCCATGAGACGATTTTATTAAATATTTTAAATTTACATAGTGCCTTACTTTTCTTCCAACACATATACATAAAATACTTTGGTCATTTCGTTACTGAAACAATTATAACACGGAGTATGTCAATATGAAAGAAAAAACATTACCTTGAATTTATATACGATTCCTCCGTTTAGATTATTTCTTAAGCATGTCACTCATAGCTTCATCTGTCATTTGAGCATATTGATAAACATCATACAATGGCGCGTAATTATATCTCCCGAAAGCGCGAAATCTGTATCTGCCTACCTTTTTTAGGATACCGTTTTTTTCCAGACGTTTTATGTCCTTATGTGTAATATTAAAAGTAGCCTGATATACCTGGCTGCTAACTCCTACTCCAAACATTTCAGCCAATTGCCTATATTCAAAGCCATTATTGATAAGCAGCTCAAACACCTCTACTTTTTTCATCTTTTCATCACACTCAATACCTGTAGAATTGAGTAACAAAATAAGCTGCTCTTTAAATGCTAAGCTCTTAGTACCAGCATTCTTACATATTTCGCTTTTAACATACTCATCCACCGATAAATTCTCACCCCAAAAATTAATGTTTCTCATACAATTCCCCTCTCTTCCCAGCCTCCGCCAAACATATCATACTGGACCTCCTGCTTGTAAAAATGATTTTTTGTGTTTGGCGCAAAATAGAGTGCTGTCAGTAAATAAGCACAAATATTCTTTATTTTTGTAGTCACATTTTGCATTGAGGTTATGACATACTCAAGATGGCTGTCATTAAGCTTCAGGAATTTTGCCTTGACAAGCGCATAAGGGTAATTCTCACCGCCTATTTTTATAGTCTTTCGACTGACACAAACGGTGTCACAAATAAGCTCATACAGTTCATCAAACAGCTCCCTATCCTGACCTGTATCATGCTTGATATGATAATCATATCTGATATTCTGCTTAATCTGCTCTATGTACGCTTCTACATCATCGATACTATGGACAGAGCTCACTTGAGATATATTTTTATCGCAGAGGTGAACTGAGTTCACTTGTAATTTGTCATTATGCAGAGGTGAACTGAGTTCACCCGATATGCCAATCCAATTTTTAATTTCCGAAATTCTGTCATTGCTGTTATTATCTGTATTATCTGATAGATGGATAGATGGATTAATATTATTAATATCAGTATAATTAATATTAATATAACTAGAGTCCAAATTTTGAACCTCCTGAAGTACAGAATTTGGATTTCCGGAAGTTCGATTTTTAGAATTGCAGAAGTCTAAATTTTGGACTTCTGGAAGTTCACTTTCTGGACTTCTGGAAGTTTTATTATTAGACTTCAAGAAGTCCAAATTTTGGACTTCTGTGGAAATATCGGTATTATCAGGCTTTTTTTCGTCATCCTCAATAGGACCAGAAGCACATGCTGTGACAAAATTTTTTACATAAATAATATCAGGTCTTCCAAGTCCCTGCCTTTTCTTCTCAATAAGCCCAATGCCTTTTCTATTATCAAGTTCAGACATAATCTTGGTGCAGGTTCCATGAGAGCACCCTAGATCATTCATGATTTCCTCAACAGTATAATAGATGTAAGCTCTGTTATCCTCATCAAACCATCTGTTTTTTACTGATAGCGACATTCTATCCAGCATAAGTCCATACAGGAGCTTAGCATCGCTGCTAAGCCCTTTAAACCGCTTGTCCTTAATTAACAGACGCGGAACACGGTAAAACGAAAACTGTTCCGCTTCAATTCCGTAATAGTAGTCAAAAACAAATCCTTCTCCCATGTTCATCATCCCTCAACATTCATGTTTTCAATTATAGCTTCATGTACACTGTTTTCCTGCTCTTTTATTTCCTGTTCTTTAAATGCCTCAGCCAGTTCCTCTACACACTCTCTTATTTCATCATTTGCATAGCCCTTACTCTCATAGAGCCTATGTACATCCGCTACGCTGTTATCAACTCCTGTAAGCTCATTTAAACGCAGCATTTTCTTAATTATATTTTCATCAGCGATGTAGCCATCCTCTGCGACACTCATACTTATAATTTTGCGATCCTTTTCAAGCAGTTCTTCCAGATACCGCTTATTCATGCTTTCAAGATTATTACATAATTTATTTACCAGCTGCATTGTGTCATTCAAATTTTCTATTTCTTTCATCAACTTTAACCTATCCTCTAATAATCCATGTGTGTTCAGTTGCTGTGCAATTTTTGTCATTGCGCAAATCTTGTCCCCAATGCTCTCTCCTTCATAGGTATTGAGCATTCTCTCTACAGATTTAGTAATTCGACATGTTATTTTTACCTCTCTCTTTTCACTTCCCTTCACACGTATCACATCCTCTCACACATTTTTCTATGTCAATATAACATCTAAAAAACCGGTTGGTACCACTATTAGAATAAACATCAGAAACACTCATTACGCTGAATTCCGGCATGTTCTGTACAAGCCGCTGAAAAAACGCAATATCTTCTCGTGTACCCATTAATCTGATCTTCAACATAATTAATCTCTCCCTCCCAGCATTGCATATAATTTTTTATTATATGTAACATACTCCGGATACCGGAGCTGTATCGCCTGCCAGAAGAAAGGCGCATACGAACAGCAAAACAACTCACTCACACTATAATTCTGGCATTCCTCTATTTTCTGCCTTGTGCATTTAACACTGGGCATTCCATCACAATACAGATTAAAAGCCATTCTTATCACCCTGGCACTTCCGCTTGTCACCCAACCTTCATGTATACATGCCGGTTTAACCAAGCCGCTTTTAAAATCATAAATCCTGTCTATGTGCTGTCTGGTATCTGCATTTATTCCTAAGCAGTATACCAATGCAATATGATACTCATCCTTATAACGCACCTGTGAAAGCTTCTCATAAAAGAAACGCTCATGTGCTTCACTTATAAAACTTATTTTCTTTTCACTTTCTGTATTGTTCCTTGCTCCTATCGCTGTACTATTCATGTGTTTTCCTCCAAATTCTAAAAATAGACATAACAAAAAGACATTCTTCTAACGAAAAATGCCCTTCAGTACAAAATATTTACTTGAATCCACATGAATTTAATTTAAAGAGACTTAATATGACCCATTTACAGTACATGTTCTGTCGTACTCCTGTCGTACCATATCACTCAAATGCTTTAGTTTACGGACTTTTTTAGATATAAGAGAATAAATTCGCATAAAAAATCCCCATTCCGTTACATCCCATCCTCGGACGTTTCCCATCGTTCCCTCCCCTGTCCTCCTGTACATAACTTCACATATTTATATAAGGAAATAATCATACCGGCACACATGAGTGCTCTGTTGTGATAATAATTATACCCTATTTTCCAAATTTCTTAATTCTCTACTTGTAATTATAAAAAAATGTGATAAACTAGTAAAGTTGAAAATTAGGTTTACGTTTTTTAGGAGCGCCGGGGGCGCAGAAATGAGGAAATTTATGAAAACAACCCGTAATGATGTCAGAAATATTGCGATTATCGCCCATGTAGACCATGGTAAGACAACATTAGTAGATGAGCTGTTAAAGCAGAGCGGAACTTTCCGTGCCAATCAGGAAGTGGCAGAGCGAGTAATGGATTCCAATGACATAGAGCGTGAAAGAGGAATCACCATTCTTTCCAAGAACACTGCCGTATATTATAAGGATACTAAGATAAATATTATTGATACTCCGGGCCATGCCGATTTCGGTGGCGAGGTTGAGCGAGTTTTAAAGATGGTCAACGGTGTTATCCTCGTTGTCGACGCCTACGAGGGTGCCATGCCGCAGACAAAGTTCGTTTTAAGAAAAGCTCTTGAGATGGATCTTGATATAATTGTATGTGTAAATAAGATTGACCGTCCTGAAGCGCGTCCTGACGAGGTTGTCGACGAGGTATTAGAGCTCCTCATGGATCTCAACGCAAACGACAAGCAGCTTGACTGTCCGTTCATTTTTGCATCTGCCAAGGCAGGCTTTGCAAAGTACAAGCTTGAGGATGAGTCGAATGATATGACTCCTCTCTTTGAGACAATTTTAAAGCATATTCCTGCTCCTGAAGGCGACCCTGATGCAGACCCACAGATTCTTATCAGCACAATCGACTACAACGAATATGTAGGAAGAATCGGTGTAGGTAAGATTGACAATGGTACAATCAAGGTTAATCAGGAGCTTATGTTAGTTAACCATCACAATCCTGATAAAAAGATGAAGGTTAAGATTGGCAAGCTCTATGAGTTCGAGGGACTCAACAAGAAGGAAGTCAACGAGGCGACAATCGGTGCCATCGTTGCAATATCAGGTATTGCTGAGCTTCACATCGGCGATACACTCACCTCGGTAACCAACCCTGTTTCCATTCCTTTCCAGAAGATTTCAGAGCCTACCATAGCCATGAACTTCATCGTAAATGACAGTCCGCTTGCAGGCAAGGAAGGTAAATTCATCACCTCCCGCCATCTGCGTGACAGACTTTACCGTGAGCTCAACACCGATGTAAGCTTAAGAGTTGAAGATACAGAGACAACGGAAGCCTTCAAGGTATCCGGACGTGGTGAGCTTCATCTTTCCGTTCTTATCGAGAACATGCGCCGTGAGGGCTATGAATTCGCAGTAAGCAAGGCTGAGGTTCTCTACCACTTCGATGAGCGCGGTCAGAAGCTTGAGCCGATGGAGATTGCATACGTTGATGTTCCGGATGAGTTCTCCGGTACAGTTATCCAGAAGCTAAGCAACCGTAAGGGTGAGTTAAACGGTATGTCCCCTGCGAACGGCGGCTACACAAGACTTGAGTTCTCAATCCCTGCACGTGGTCTTATCGGTTACAGAGGTGAATTCATGACTGATACCAAGGGTAATGGTATCTTAAATACAACTTTCGACGGTTATGGTCCATACAAGGGAGACATCCAGTACCGTAAGCAGGGCTCCCTCATCGCAAGCGAGGCCGGAGAGACTGTAACCTATGGTCTTTACAATGCACAGGAGAGAGGTACTCTCTTCGTTGGTCCAGGCGAGCAGGTATACGGCGGAATGATAGTCGGCCAGAACGGCAAGGCTGAGGATATCGAGGTTAACGTATGTAAGAAGAAGCAGCTCACCAACACACGTTCTTCAAGTGCTGATGAGGCTCTCCGTCTCACACCACCTAGAGTATTAAGCCTTGAGCAGGCTCTTGAGTTCATCGACACAGACGAGCTTCTTGAGATTACGCCTAAGAACCTTCGTATCCGCAAGAAGATTCTTGACGGAACAGCAAGATACCGCGCTAAGAGAAACGCATCCAACTAACTGGGACAGGGGTCAGACCCCATGTCCCAGTTCTGGGACACGGGGTCAGACCCCTGTCCCAAACACATTTCTCAGGCACAGCGCTCCCCAGCCTGTTCTCTTAGAGGGTACCGGTTCGCCGGGCAGATGTCTTGCAGTTCTTATAAGGTATGCCTTCACCTTCTCACCGTACAGATATGGGTCATTCCGTTTAACAATCCCCCACTGCATGAGAAGTGCTGCGCTTCCGCTCACGAACGGCACCGCCATAGATGTCCCGCTCCTTACCGTGTAGCCGCCGTTCACCGCCGTTGAGACAATATTCACCCCGGGTGCCACAATATCCGGCTTGATATTATCGTTAGTTCTTGTATAACCTCTCCCTGAAAAATCGGCATAGGCGTCGGTTCTTGAGTTGTAGGCACCGACAGTTATCACCTTGCCGGCCGCTGATGGGACCGTGAGTGTTGTCTCCTCCGAAGGGCTGAAAAATCTTGTGTCCTCATTGAGTGTTGCACTCTCCTGAAGCCACAGATCATATCTTCCATCCACAATTCTTACCGGAGTCATCACAATTCTCCACACACCCGGCGTGACATATCCACCTGCAGGCACGAATTCAAAATAAAGCTGCTGATATCTGCTGTACGGTGTCGGCTGTCCATAATATACATACACCTGCGTATTGTCAAGGCTCACCCTGTCCGCCCCGTATGTCCTCAAATTTCCGCTCCGCTCTCCGGACGGTGCAATAAGCTCCACGCCATACTCATCCGAATAATTTTTCCATAATTGCAGATTAAAGCCAGACTCATACTCTCCGACCGCAAGCTCCACACTCTCGGTCTGTCTGCCGCTAAGCATGCCGGACGCATGTATTCCGCTCCCTGCCTCATTTCCACTGCCACAGACAATCACATTCTTCCAGACATCCGAAGCGGCGTTAAGGTAAGTCGACAGCAGGTCGGTGCCATCGTGGGAGCCTTGGTTGTTCCCGAAGCTCATGTTAATTACAACAGGCTTTCCCGCCTTCTGTGCCTCCATTATACAGTAGTTGACCGCCTCCATAAGCCTTGTTGTCCGCGGAAACTGTCTCTGCTCACTGTCCCCCAGCTTGACAATGATAAGCTCACTTTCAAATGCCACACCGCGGAATGAGCCTGCCATACCCTGACCGTTTCCTGCCGCAATACCGGTCACAAAGGTTCCATGTCCTGAATAGTCGCGTGACAAATTCATGCTTCTTAGTGCCGCTTCGTCCCCAGACAGTGCAAGATTTATCACATCACGATTGTACTCCGTACCCACAACATAGCCCTCCGGCGGGGCATACCCTGAACTTTCAGGTGCCACCGTCTGATCCCATAATTTAAGTATCCTCGTTGAGCCGTCCGAATTTCTGAAGTCTGTGTTTTTCCAGTCAATTCCGCTGTCGATAACGGCTGCAAGCACTCCTTCCCCACTCAGGCTGTATGGTTCGCTCCACGCATAGTATACGCATGAGCGCTCCAATGCCTGCCGGTCTGAAAAAAACAGCCTGTGCGGTTTTTCGATATATACAACCTCAGCACAATCGGCAAATTCATTGATATGCTCCTGTGGCATGGTAACTATGGCATATCCGCCAAGAAGCACCACCGCACTTGCTCCAAACCTCTTTGCCACGGACTGTATATCGCCGGTATATTTCACAATAAGCTCCCATGTATTACTGCCGGAATCATAGCCCGTATATAGCCCGCTATCAGCCGCTCCACGCTCATACCCCATATCAAGTGCCAGATTCAGGTCGTTCGCAAGCTTCTGGCTGTTTTCCTGCACACTCATATCATTCGCCGGATTTTCAATACCATTGTCCATATCACAACACTCACCATTTTTCTATAATGATTATTCAGAAATCTCCTGAAACATTCGCAAAAACCTTTACCCCATTTTCTATATATTCCACCTGATAGATATAATTGGCACTAAAATACAGACATTATCAGCGCACAGCGGATGTATTTTCTCACCGTATGACACCACCTGAAGGAGAATACCCATGATTAAAAACATAACAGACTGAAAAACACAGGACATTATAGGAATAATTATAATCCGGGGAATTATAATGACTTTATTTTTAGTTTCAATTTATGTTTCAAACTCAATGAAGCAACGGTAAAGCGCTTAAAAGAGAAGAAGTAGATTATACTACTTTCCTTCTATAAATAACATAGCATATCACGGAAATAAAAATTACCGTGATACGCTATGTTATTATGACCACAAATCCTTTACTATGATATTACTGGACAAGGGTAAACACTCTGTACAGTATCTTCGAACAAATCCATGGTACCGCCTGCCACGGTATCAACTAAAACACTATAAAAGGAGGTTTCATGGTTCTATATTCTATAGTCTTTTTTAACTTTCTTGAAATCATGTGGAACTGCTGATCTTAGGTGCACATATATGTTCAAGATCCCTGTTATACAGTTCAAGCAGATAGGAGCGAAGCTTCATTGCATCGTCATATAATCCCATGCTTTTAAACATCACATAGGCACTTATATATTCTCTAAGAATATGCTCTTCAGGGCAGTTCATGCTTAAAAGAACTGCTGCTTTACAACAACAGAAGAACGGGAGCATGCGCATTTTTCCACTCTTTATACAGGCTTCCCGGCCAATTTCGATATATTCATCCGCTTCTTCATACCTTCTCTGTTCATTAAGCCATTGTGCTAAATTACACAGAACCATGGGATATCTGAAGCTATCAATACCGATTGTCGAATACTGTTCACGCAGTGCATCAGTGAGATTCATAAGCAGGTTAATGGCTATGATATTTTTTCCGCTCCACCAATATGAGACAGCCATCACATTAATGATATTCACTTCCATGTCGGTCAAAAAATATCTTATTTTCTTGGATTTTTCAAAATGCGGACAGGTATACCTGATTGCTTCCTCTGTCATCGTGATTGCTGTTTCATACTGCTTGTCCTCATAGCACAGCTTGATAGCCTTAATACCGCATAAGAACTGCTTTCTGAACTTGTTTTTATCCATGTATTGTTTATTCTCCATGACATATTCATAAGCTTCCTTATACTTTCTTAGAGCAAGCATCTGTTCCACATCGCAGTTTATCCGGTAAAACTCATGCTCATCCTCGGAAACGAATGACAGATACCTGCTCCCTTCAAGCCCCAATCTGTTTAATAATGCCATTGCTTTTTCCATGGTAGGAGTCTGCTCATTATGCTCTATCCTTGACAATGTACTTACCGCGCATATTCCAAAGCATAACTCCTCCTGTGATATCTTATGTTTCTCCCGCTCATTTTTTATAATCGAGCCCACCGTATACATGATACTCTTCTCCTTTTTGTGAGTAATTTTTCACCCCATATTTACCGAAAGAAAAAGCATATCAGATATTTGTCAAAATGACCATACAAGCTGGTTATAATTTTATTTCACGGTTAACTGAAACTGAATATATGATACATTCCTTTACCTTTACATCGCTTATCTGCTCAAGAGCATCCGCATATAGTCTAAGCTGTTCTGTATATCTCTTTTTCAGGATTTCCTCCGCATTATCAGGCTCAACGTGATCTGTCTTATAATCGACAATCACATATCCGTCCTCCTCCTCAAAACAGCAGTCAATAATACCCTGAACCATTATTATATCATCGCAGGCTTCGTATTCCTGTCTTATCCTGTTCGCCGGAAATCCGGTAATAAACTGCCGTTCCCTGTACATTCTTCCTGAAAGTGCCGCTTTTTTCATTCTCTGTCCAAGCCTGGAATTTAAAAAGGCAACATACTTTCCGGCTCTCACCAGCTTCTCATACTCTGCGTCCATCCTTCCTGAAAGCACAAGACCATGAATGAACTCACGCACGGAGTCCTCATCCGGATTCACATTGTAATCGAGCAGCTCAAAAACCTTGTGGTAGGCATTACCTCTCTCCGCCCCCATGTTTTTCTGAATATCACCATCGGCTTCAGGCACAGGCTTTTTTCGCTCACTCTGTACGATATGTACCGCTTCGTCCTGCGACTCATCTATATCCCGGTGCTTTAATTCCGACACAGAAAATTTTCCCGGAAGGTGTGTTGAAAGCTCATGCGGATACTGATAGTCAAAACGGCTTCTGAATATATCCGCAAGCTCTCTATTGCCGTCATCGTTTTTGTCCACGTCATTGCCGTCATCACTGCTATTACTACCGCTCACAACACCATCCTGTACCTCGCTGCCTGTATCCACCCCATACAATGTATCCCTTGTCACAACATCATGGCTATCCATCCCCTGCGTTCCGGTTTCAGGCATTTTATCTAAGCTATCAGCATTTCCATCCCCCCTGCCAAACGTAACCGTCCTAAGCTCCAGCACCGCCGATGTCACGCTCTTGAAAAACACCGGTGCCGCAAGGTCAAGGTAATTGGAATAGGTGTACACATAGCCGTAATCTCCGCCGTGCGTCTGTGCCCTTCTCTCCCATCTTTCCATTGAGCTGTCATACTTAGAATCAGCGATTCCGCCTACAAGAATCAGCTTTTCGACAGCTCTTGTGAGTGCAACATACAGCACCCTTAACTCCTCACCGATTGAATTGAGCCTGATACCCTCCGCCATCGCCCGCTTCTGGAAGCTCTTTTTCCTAAGCCTCAGCGAAGTGTCGACCATGTCCAGTCCCAGACCGAATTTCACATGGAAATTAACTCTCTCCGTTGTGTCCTGCAAATTATATTTCTTGTCCATATCCGGCACGAAAACAATAGGGAACTCAAGTCCCTTGCTCTTATGGATACTCATTATCCTTACAACATCATCATTCTCGGACATGGTGTCCGCCTCGCCCATGTCCACCTCATATTTTTGCAGCTTGTCAATATACCGCAGAAAATTGAACAGACCGTGCAGGCTTGTATTTTCGTACTCGGCCGCCTTGTTCACAAGCATGTCAAGATTCGCCATCCTGCGCTTTCCGTTTTTCTTCGATGCCGCATAGACTATATATTCCGTATCGTATATGAGGTCTTTTATCAGCTCATGGATTGGCATATAGGAAGCCTTCTTTCTGTATGCGTCCACAAAATCAAGGAATTTGTCGATTTTGACGGATAACTCTGTGTCAAAGCCCTCCTCCCCCTCATGGCTGCGGTATTCTATGACAGCTGTATATAAATCCGTATCCTTGGATGAATTCTTAATAACTGCAAGCTCCTGCGCTGTGAGATAGCAGAAATAAGAGCGCAATGCACCCGCCAGCGCGATATCCTGTCTTGGGTTATCTATCACTCTCAGCATATTGAGTATCTCAACTATCTCCGGCGCACCAAAATATCCATACGCCGTACTGCACACAGCCGGAATCCCCGCGTTATTTAAGACCTCAGCATACACATGTCCCGCCGAATTGGCGCTTCTTAACAGAATTACTATATCCCTATAGCAGGCTGCCCTGTAGCCGCCGTCTCCATTATTCAGGGAATCATCCCATATCATCTGCGGCTTATCCCCGGTCAGTTCCCTTATCCTTCCGGCTACCGCCTCAGCCTCATACTCGCGCTTTTCCTTCTCCTCCTGTTCCTCCTCATCATCCTTCGGAATACGGCACAAAAGCAGCTCCACTGAACTGCCCTCCGGTGTGACCGGCTCCGCTCCATGATTTTCAAACGGCTGGAAAACCTTTCCCGGAACAAGCATTGCGTCCGTGTCATACTCGACACCGCCTAACCCGGCGTGCATAATGTCGCGGAAGATATCGTTCACCGCATAGAGGATATTAGCCCTGCTTCGGAAATTATTGTGCAGGCATATAAGCACATTATCAGCCTGCGGATTGTTCTCCTCATAGGTCTGGTATTTTTCCAGAAAAATCCCCGGATCCGCCTGCCGGAAGCTATATATGCTCTGCTTGATATCACCCACCATGAAAATATTATTTCCGCGCGATATCGCCGTGAGTATAAGCTCCTGAACCATATTGCTGTCCTGATACTCATCAATATATATTTCCTCATATAATGACTGCAGCTCGCATGCCGCAGGTGTGAAGCCGTCCTCCCTGCGCAGCACCCTGAGGGCTAAGTGCTCCACATCGGAGAAGCTTAATATATTATCCTCATTTTTTCTCTCCGAGTATCTTTTCTCAAATGTCAGCACAAGATCTATGAATGCCTTCGCCGACGGAGCCATGCTCTCTATCATGGCAAGATTATCCTCCACCGACCACTCAAGCAGCTCATCTGAAAGCTTTCCCACTATCTTCTTCTGCCTGTCCCTTAGCTCCTTTGCGCGCTCCTTCAGCTCCTCGTCCGCATCCTTTGGCGCATTGGCAAGTCTCTCGAACTTGATCTGCAGCTTTTCCCTCAGACTGCCGTAGCTGTCCGCAGCGTAAGCCGCCTCAAAAAGCGATAAATCGTTCCTGAATACCGGGACATATTTTTCTATGCCTCCAACGTCCGCAAGCTGCTCTATTACATCCTTATACTCATCTATCGCAGCCTTTAGAAGATTCTTTACATGCTCCTTGGTGAACTTCACAACGTCCGAATTTTCAAATTCATCCTCAGTTGTTATGTCATACCATTTTTTACACTGCAAAAGCCACTCCTCAGGGTACGGATGGCTCTGCGAAAAGGTGTACAGCGATATAATCCATTCGGACAGCCTTTTATCGCTCTTAGCCGGAAGTTGTCCATCCACAAACTCAAGAAATGCCTTGTCGCCGCACGAATATGCCTCCTCGATAACCTCATCGGCTACATCTGACATCAACAGCTTAAGCTCCCCCTCATCACCGATTCTGTAGGATGGGTCAAGGTCTATGGTATTAAAATAATTTCGCAGTATATAATTGCAAAAGCTGTCAATTGTACATATAACTGCATTTTCAAGCAGGGCAAGCTGTCTTCTTATAAGCACCACCCGCTTTTCATTCTTTTCCGACAGCATGACGGACGAGAGCGCCGCAGCGATTCTCTCCTTCATCTGTGCCGCAGCAGCCTTTGTGAACGTCACGACAACTATTCTGTCGATATCCACCGGGTGCTTCTCGTCAAGAATCCTCTGTATAATTCTCTCAACCATGACGGCTGTCTTTCCCGAACCTGCTGCCGCAGAGACAAGGAGATTGGAATTATTCTGCGCTATAACTCTTTTTTGTTCATCAGTCCACGTTCTCGCCATCTTTTTTCATCCCCTCACTGAATTTTTTATAACAGCCATCATCATTGTTAAGCTTAGTGTGATACCTGTAGCTGTCCCGCGCCGGATCAAAGCCGCATATAAGCTGATACGGACAGTAATCGCAGCTATCCGGGTATGGATTAGCCCCTATCTCACCTTCACTGATACGTTTTCCGAACTGGACAAGCTTCATTGAGGCATATTCACCCAGCAATTTCAGCCTGTCCGTGCTTGTGGCGGATGAGGTCTTAGACAGCGAACCATCCTTGTTATATGATACCGGTATATAGCTCGATTTGCCCGATGTGGTCACCTTATCTAAGAGCTTTAATATATTGCCGTCGCTGTTTACAATTCCCTGCGGCTGCAGCGACGCCAGAATACTGTCATCGACATCCGCTCCCGCCTTATAGTCAACTATAGGATTATCAATATTGTAATACATTGCCGCAGCCGGAATATTGTCCTCCATAAGGCTGTTAAGGTACACCATGAGCTGTAAGGACAGGCCATCATATATTTTACCAAGGTCAAGGGTTCTCTTTCCTGACTTGTAGTCTATTATCTTGACATAGCTCGTGTTCTCATCCCTGGCGATGTCTATTCGGTCAATCTTACCTGCTATCTTCATGCCGTTCTGTTCAAACACGAAGCTCTTCTCGAACCTATCCGGCACAAAGCTTCCCGCCTTTGTCTGCTTTCCAAGCGCCCACGCTGTGCGCTCTAACATGGAATATATCTTTTCCTTCATGTATTCATTTCTCTTGCTATCATAGAATATCGAATTGTTGTAATCTGTCATCGCATACTCGACAGCCTCACGGATGTACTGTCCTGCCTTGTCCCCTACGCTCGCAAAATCAAGCTTTTCCTTGGCAAGCCTCATGGAATATAGCTTGAGAGCTTCATGAAAAAGAGTTCCTAGGTCCGCAGCTCCTATCTCATACAGCTTTCTCTCCTCAAGCTGCAGCCCATACTTCGCAAAATGTGAAAATGCACATGAGGCAAATGCCTCCATTCGCGACACGCTTCCCGACAGTCTCTCGCCGTACAGAAGCTTCGCCGCATTCTCGGTTATCCTCTGTTCCGTGACATTCTTCATCGCCGCATAGGCAAGCTCATTGTACTTTCTGGCATATTCTGTATCATTTTTGAGCACCATAAGAAGGGCTTTTTCCGTATCATTCAATTCATTTCCCTCGTTAAATCTGGAAAATATATACCTGAAGCCCTCAATACTGTTATATATAAGCTCTGTCGGCTCAAGTGAATCGTCCGACATGCACACAGCGCCCGGAAACATTCTCAGCATGTCAGCGATAAGCTTGGACGGCTTACCCTCGCGGTTCACCGTGAAGGTCAAGGTCTGTGACGGCTTTGTTAAAAGCAGATACAGATAAAAATTCTGCATGAATGCCTTATGCCTTGACGTCGGTGCAAGCTCAAGCTGTACACCCTCTAACAGCTCCCTCTCCGCCTCCGAAAAAAGTCCATGGTTGGGGCTGACCTCCGGGACAAGCCCTTCATTGACACCTATAAAAAACAGCGCGCTGATATGGTCAAGTCTCGTTCTCTTTACATCTCCCACCATGACCATGTCAAGCGTCGGAGGAATGATACCTATTTTTATCTCATTAAAGCCTGCGTCAAGTATATCCGAAAACTCCCTGATTCCCATTTTCTCTTCACCCAACAGCTTTTTTGTCTGTTCAAAAAGGGCAATAATCTTCTCATAGCTCTGACCGTATTCCTTCGCAGCCGCGGCCTGATTCTCCTTCTCCATCAGTTCCCTTAGCTGTTCAAGCTGCTCATACACCATGCTCTCGTCAAGGAATTGAAGCATGGTGTCAATATAATCCGCAGCCGTGCTGTCCTTGTCATGGAACACCTGATAAACCGGTTCCATAAGCTCAAGCAGCTTCACGCGGATATCATTTATTACGTCTAAATCCATGCCCCTTCTGGATGGATACCTGCGCCTGAAGGCTTCAGTATATTTCTTATGTCCCCTTATACCAAGAGCAAGGACGTAATTCTCAAATATATCAAGGCTCCCCACACTGTCAACAAATCTCCCACTGTTCTTACACATGTATCCCTTGAGCAGCCTGAATACGGACTCGTACGAATAGTCCTTCTCCACTATGGCAAGCGCAGCCCTTATATACTCGACCGCCGGGTTTGCAAGAATTGACCTTTTATTGTCCATAAATACCGGAATTTTATTCTCCTCAAATATGGACGCTAACAGCTCCTTATAATCGGCCATGCTGCTGACAATAACGCCAATCTGTCTGTACCTTAAACCGCTCTCAACAAGGCTCTTTATCCGGGAAGCGACATACGAAACCTCCGCCTTCTTTCCAAGTGCCGAATATATGGTTATATTGTCCGCCTCTCCCTCGTACTGCACCATGTCCCTGTACAGGTTTCTCTCAAGATGTGCAAGCTGTGGTGAATCCTTAAATCTGTATGGCACCGCTTCCCCGACATTCATGCGTCTTACTCTTACATGGTGCCTGTCGGCACATTCACCGATTCTTCTCAGCTCATCATAACTCATGTCAAAGAGCCATCTGTCGCCATCCTGCGGCAGTGTGAGCGTAAAATACATTGTATCCGCCTTGTCAAACAGCAGCTCTATAAGCTGATACTGTACAGGTGTGAAGCCGGTAAACCCATCGAATGCAAACACCGCATTTTCTAAAAGCTCCGACTTGTCTACATACCTGCACAGAATAGCCGTGACCTCCTCTGTTGTGATATATTTGTCCGATATATACTCCTTAAATGCACTGTATATAAGTGAGATATCCTCAAGCTTTCTTCTCAGCCTCTCATTGTTATTGATACCGCCGGTGATAAGTCTGCCGCAGGCATCTTTTAACATATCCGCTGTGACAGAATACTGTAAAAGCTCCGATATGACGGACTTAATCTCACTTACGAAGCCCTGACTGTCCTTAGCCCTTATTATTTTGAAATCCTTCTTGTTCTCATCTATGATTTTCCTGAGTATCAGATTCTTTCCCGTATCATCTATCGCTGTCGGCAGCTCTATTCCCAGCTCCTCAAAAATCCTGTACGCCAGTCTGTTAAAGCTGACAATATCTATATTGAACGTGCCATGCCCCGGACTGTTCTCAACAATATTTCTCTGTGCCTGCATTGTGAACTGCTCAGGCACAACCAGAAATATTTTCTTGTCCGGATTTTCCTGCGACATATCCAGCAATATATCATAAAGCCTTTTCGATTTTCCGCTTCCGCTGCTTCCCGTGAGGAATTCTACGTGCATTCTTACTCCCTCCAATGTCCATGATTAATGCTAAAATACTACTATGATGTCGGAGTCAAAACATGCTCTATAAACTTGGCGTGTATAACGTATTATATTTATGCATATCACGACTTTTGGGAGAAGCTTAGATTGTTCCAAGAACATCTTGCTTCGGACAACGGAGCTGATATGCATAAATATGATACGTTATACACTCGCACATTAAGTTGGCATGTTCTGCCCCACCAACATCATACTATCGTATCAAAATGTAAAACGCAATATAAACATATTTGGCATATTTATGCCGTACTCTCATAATATATACAAAATAGTAGTGCAAGGAGCCTATAATGAGTTCTTCCACAAAAATTGTAGTATTAAAACTAAAGGAACTGGTTATTGCCTGTGTGCTCGCTGTGTTGGCAGTCATCCTGCTGGTGCTTTTTATAATACATATAACCTCGGGCACCCGGAAAATGCCTGACGAAGCGTCGCTCGGCACCTTCAACCCCGGTGTGTACACAACATCGGTAACACTCTCCGGCAATACCATGGAGCTTGCAGTCACAGTCGACAGCGACATCGTAAAATCCATCCGCCTTGTCAATACCTCTGAGACTGTTGAGACCATGTACCCTCTCATCTCGTCATCGCTTGAGGCACTTGAAAAACAAGTGAGAGAAAAAGGAAGCACCGACGGAATCACCTATTCCGCCGATGCCAAATACACATCCCTTGTCCTTATAAATGCCATAGACACAGCACTGGACAAAGCTAAGAAATAATTCACCCCGCCGTAAATTATCTGCCTGCCATATTCAATTACCTATCATTTATTAAAATCATCCATTAAAATCATTTACTAAAGTCATTTATTGGCGGCTTTTATTAAGGTCATTTATTGAAGCTAAATCCTCAAGCCATAAGCTTCTCACAGCATCACTCGGCATACGAAGGTCCCCTCTCGGCGATACAGCCACGGAGCCGACCTTCGGACCATCCGGGAGGCAAGAGCGCTTGAACTGCTGTGCAAAAAATCTCCTGTAAAATGTATCAAGCCATCTGTATATGGTCTGTGTATCATATTCCCCCTCAAAGGCATGGCATGCAATTCTGTACACCTTATGCGGCATATATCCGAATCTTAGTATATAATACATGAAAAAATCATGCAGCTCATACGGACCAACCAAATCCTCCGTTTTCTGCGATATCTGCCCTTCTGTCGGCGGCAGAAGCTCAGGGCTGACCGGCGTGTCAAGCACATCCTCCAATATCTCTCTTAATGAGGAATCCCCACAGGTATCCGCATAATATTTTACAAGATGTCTGACAAGCGTCTTTGGCACGGAACAGTTCACGCCATACATCGACATGTGGTCGCCATTGTAGGTTGCCCAGCCAAGTGCCAGCTCAGACATATCTCCGGTTCCTATTACCATTCCACCTGATTTGTTGGCAATGTCCATGAGAATCTGTGTCCTCTCCCTCGCCTGTCCGTTCTCATAGGTGACATCATGTACACTTTCATCCTGACCTATGTCCCTGAAATGTATGCGGACTGCCTCCTTAATGTTGACCTCCGTCAACGCCGCTCCAAGTCTCCTTGTAAGCTCCACAGCGTTGTTGTAGGTTCTGTCCGTTGTTCCGAAGCACGGCATAGTCACCGCAGTTATATTTTCTCTTGGAATCGAAAGGCTGTCAAAGGCGCGCGCAGTGACTAACAGTGCAAGCGTCGAATCCAGTCCGCCGGATATTCCGATTACCGCGTTACGGCAGCCTGTGTGTGCCAGCCTCTTTTTAAGCCCCATCGCCTGAATGGATAGAATCTCCTCACATCGGACATCCCTGTCCACCTTGGACGACGGCACAAACGGAGTTCTGGCATAGTATCTTGTAAGCTCAAGGTCATATTTCTCCAGTGTAAAATCAACTATCTCATAGTCATCACCTGTATTCACGGTGTATGTGTTCATCCTTCTGCGCTCATTCACAAGCCTCTGCAAATCAAGCTCCGCGATGGCTGTCCCATTTTTAAATCTCTGGGTTTCCGCAAGCACATTTCCGTTCTCACATACAAGGTTCTGTCCGCCGAATACAAGGTCCTGCGTCGATTCGCCCTCGCCTGCATTGGCATATATATATCCGCACACAAGCCTTGCTGACTGCCCCGAGATTAGCGCTCTCCTGTAAATATCCTTGCCCGTTGTCTCATCACTTGCTGAACAGTTCACAATGAGTGTTGCGCCTGCCTGCGCATGGTATGTGCTTGGCGGGCATGCCACCCACACATCCTCACAGATTTCTGCACCCACTACAAGCTCCTCTATGTTCTCACATCTGAACAGCAGTCTGCTTCCCAGCTTAACACCCAGCGCTGTGTCAACGCACTCATCCATCCCCGGTGTAAAATGTCTCATCTCATAGAACTCCGAATAGTTCGGAATATTCTTCTTAGGCACAAGTCCTAACAGTCTGCCATCACATATTGCCGCCGCAACATTAAAGAGCTTCCCCTTGTGCATAAAAGGCATACCGACAAACACAAGCATATTCTTTCCCGCGCTATGTGCGGCTATGTGCCGAAGGCTGTCCTGCGCCGCCTTAAGCAGCACGTCCTGCAAAAACAGGTCGCCGCATGTATATCCTGTGATACATAGCTCCGGGAACACCAGCACCGAAACCTGTTTTTCATACGCCTCATCCATAAGGTTCATAATATTTTTCTCATTATATGCACAATCCGCAACCCTGATATCCGGTGTGGCTGCACATACCCTGATAAATCCATCCTTCATGTCTATCTCCCTTCCAATTCAAGCAGCTTATTTTTAAGCCGCGTTATATCTGTGAATGTAACCTTTCTGTAAAAAGAATAACCCTTTCACTTATAAAGAGAAAGGGTTTATTTTCAAGCCATTTATTTATTAGACGCCAACGGTGGGCGAACATTATTTTCAAGCCGCTCATTTATTAGACGCCAACGGTGGGCGAACATTATTTACATATATATAATATGTTTATTCCTCAAATTTGTCAACGTATATTATCAGTTTCAGCTATTTTTAAAAAGGAAAACGCCGGAAAGCATTTCCGGCATTTTCCCCATGCAATATGCAGCACCTTATCTCATTCTTGAATTGTTTCCATTGACTTTATTGCCGTCAATGTCATCGATGGCTGTCTCAATCTCATCCAATCCATCATTGATGATATCGCCGACACCGTCTATGATGTTGCCGTCACCATCAGTGTTGGTTTCCCTGTTATCGTTCATGCCGTTGGTGTTTCCATTGTTGTTATTGCCATTGGTTGTTCCATTCATATTGTTATTGGTGTTGCCGTTGGTGCCATTAGTTCCGTTGGTGTTATTGTTATTCATTCCATTAGAACCATTGTTGATACTGCCTGTTGTGGAATTGTTGTTTCCGGTGGTTGTCTGATTGGTGTTACCATTACCAGTTCCCTGTTGGTTACTCCCATTGCCGAAGCAGCCCGTCAGTCCAAAAACGCCGATTACCGATATAACAGTGCATATCAGAAATAATTTCAGCTTTTTCATAATTTTCTCCTTTTCATACATAATTGTTGCCTCCGCCGCAAAAGGCTGAACGCAAATCTATTCATAACAGGAGCTCTTTGCGCTTCTGATATGCTTAGTATGTTCGGAAAAAATTATATTAAAGATGAAAATTTTGTTAAAAATAAACACCTGAATCGGCATATCCCACACGATTCAGGTGCTTAACTGCATATTAACCTATAACCTCCTTCATGGTGTACCTTCCTGCCGGCTTACCTGCAAGGTACTTGGCAGCTTCAATCGCTCCCTTGGCAAATACAGCCTTGGAATAGGCTGTGTGCTTAAGTTCAATCACCTCATCCTCACCTGCGAATATTACCTCATGTTCACCGACGATGGTTCCGCCACGGACAGCACTTATACCTATCTCATTGTCGGTTCTCTTCTCCCTTACCTGGCTGCGGTCGAACTTATATTCAAATTTATTTCCATTTGCTGCATTTATAGAGTCTGCAAGTGCCAGAGCTGTTCCACTTGGAGCATCCACCTTAAGTCTGTGGTGCTTCTCAACAATCTCAATATCGAAGCCAGCCGCCGATAAAAGCGGTGACACATCTGCAAGCACCTTGAACAATGTATTGATACCAAGTGACATATTAGCCGACTTAAGCACTGCAACCTTTTTAGCAGCCTCCTCAACCTTATCAAGCTGCTCCGCTGAGAGTCCTGTTGTGCAGAGTACCACAGGTATATTCTTCCTGACCGCATAATCAAGAAGATTGTTGACAGCTCCCGCCGCCGCAAAATCGATAATGACATCCGCAGGTATATCACACTCAAAGATTGAGCGGTATACCGGGTACGCGTTATGCCCATCATCATGCGGGTCAATTCCTGCGACAATCTCTATATCCGAATCCGCTGCAGCAAGATTAGATATAACCTGACCCATCTTGCCGTTGCAGCCATGCATAATAGCCTTAACCATTGTATTTTTCCTCCAATATTTCAAAAAAATCCATTTCTCTTATAATATTCCGTAGTTCTTCATAGCTGTCTTAAGCTTCTCAACATTAGCCGGCTCCATAGGTGATAAAGGTCTTCTGAGCGGACCTGCCTCCCAGCCAAGAAGATTCATTGCTGTCTTTACAGGGATAGGATTAACCTCACAGAAAAGTGCATCTATAAGCTCAACTGCCTCAAGCTGAAGCTTAGCACTCTTCCTTACGTCACCTGCAAGATATGCTGCAACAATGTCGTGTGTCTTCTGTGGTGCAACATTGGCAAGAACTGAGATAACACCCTTTCCGCCAAGTGAGAGAATAGGGACTATCTGGTCATCGTTTCCTGAATAAAGGTCAATCTCGCCGTTGGTAAGTGACATAAGCTTAGCCACCTGTGATATATTTCCTGTAGCTTCCTTGATACCAACCACGTTATCTATATCCTTAAAAATCTTAGCTGCGGTAGGTGCTAAGATATTGCAGCCTGTTCTGCTCGGGACGTTGTACATGATTATCGGAAGGTCTACGCTTGCAGCAATCTCCTTGTAATGCTCATATAGACCATTCTGTGTTGCCTTGTTATAATATGGGGTTACAACTAAAAGACCGTCAACCCCCGCCTTCTGTGCCTCTGTAGAAAGGTATACTGCTGTCTCTGTACAATTAGAGCCTGTTCCGGCTATAACAGGGATTCTCCTGTTAACCCGCTCGCTGCAAAAACGTATACATTCAAGGTGCTCCTCGTGCGTAAGTGTTGATGCCTCTCCTGTTGTTCCGCATATTATGATGGCATCAGTATGATTCTTTATCTGGTCATCGATAATCTCACCCAGCTTATCAAAATTGACTGACTTATCCTCATTCATCGGTGTAATAATTGCAACTCCTGAACCTGTAAACAATGACATATTCTCCTCTTTTCCGCACTGCTTCACATGCCTGTACACAATGCTCATATTAATTTAAAAATGATTAAAAATGCCTATAGGTAGTCTTATAAGACTCCCATAAAGAAATAAAAGGACTGACGAAAAGCCAGTCCTTAAGGTTCCATCTCATGTAACGGACTATGTATGTTCCGATACAAACAAAACTTCAAGTAGCTCTCCATCAAATCAAGTATGATGACAGTCGCACAGCTGTTAACCATGCGCCCAGCCGGACAGTCTACAGACCATTCTGCCCGCTTCGGCACCACTTCCTTTTTCCCACCTTCATCCATGTCTGTCATGTCCACTGGGATACTCATAATCGGTGCAACCTCTACCATAAATACATTGGTATGATACCATTATATGCTCATTTAGTCAATATGTTACTGCACATAGTAAGGTAAAAATCAGTGTTTCTTTCTCTTCGGAACCTCATCATTCATTCCTTTATTATATCCATTCCCGCTTTCTCTGCCGGAATGCTGTGTGTGTGCAGACTCAATACCATCTTCACGATGTCTTCTCTCTCTCTGCTCAAGTCTTCTGTTGTATCTGTTATTCTTCCTTATAGACATAACCGCAAACACAATAAGTGCCACCATGAGAACTATAAGGACAATCAAAACCGCTATTATCCAATCCATAGATTTTTTCTCCTTATTATCTGTAAATGTATTCTGCGCAGAACTCTGCTCATATGAACTGTCCGATAATGTATCCGATGTACCGTCCGCTGATATTGTATCAGTCTGTTCTGATTCTTTCTCAATTGTGGTTATCTCCGGTGAAGTCTCCTCATCGGACACTGTCTCCTCCACAGTTGTTGTCTCTGCTGCCGTTGTCTCCGCAGTTGTAGTCTCTGCCGCTGTCGTCTCATTTGTTGTTGTCTCTGCTGCCGTTGTCTCCTGCTGTGTAGGCTTTTCGCTGTTTTCAAAACCATTGCTTGTATATGGTGAGCCGGAAACACCTGATACCTGAACAAGCTCCGGGAATGTGAAGATATCTGAATAATCTCCCTTTAACTGATACAAATAATCAGAATAGGTTCCTATTGCAGCAGTCGTATCAAGTCTTATAAGAAGTGAAGCGTTAAAGCCATTATGTGATATATTGACGAACTGTCTTCCGGACATGTATGGGTCAATATCGCCCACCGTATAGCCCGATGTCTGCTGTCTGCTTGTTCCATCACTGTAGATTGCCTTGACAATTATCTTGCTCTTATCAATAGCCGCTATCTCATCCGACGTTCTGTATACAGTAGGATTGATTCCGGCTGACACGCCGACCTGCGTTACCGGTTTCGTTGTGAAGGTGCAGCTTCCACTGGTTCCGTCAGAGTATGTATAGGTCACGGTAGCCGTACCTGCATTGACAGCCGTGATAAGTCCGTCACTTCTTACATGTGCAACATTCTCATCCGAGCTTGTAAAGCTCACCCCACCATCGCGCTGATTAGCGGGAATAAAATACGCGCTGTAGCTTCTGTCAAGCTCTATGCTCTGTCCATCGCTTATCGTCCTTTTGGAAAGTCCAAAATATTCTGCAACAGCCGTAGCATCTGCCACACCGACTTTTCTTATATTCTCTGTATCATGCATAAAATATGCATCCGATGAATTAGTCACAAAGCTATGCTCGGCTATAATTGTCGGGATTCCCGACTTAATGCCCTCATCTATAACCGTATAAAAATCCTCCGAGGGATTAGAGCCTGTCCTTGTAAGATATCCGCCGCTGAACAGTCCAAGCCCTGCTGCCTGTGCGTATCGTGCCATATTAAGACAAAGATTCTTCGTCGGCTCAACATACCCCTCAGCTACAGAACCATATGCCACGAATCCATTGGTATCCGTATTGGAAGATGAATTGTTATGAAGGCTTATAACCGCATCCGCACCAACCGACTTTCCCATGTGGGATCTCCCGGTATTGGTATTCCACTCATTATTTGCCCTTGTGACATATACACGTACTCCGGCATACGTCTCAAGCTCAGCCTTCATATACTTGGCAATATTCCAGTTAAGATTGCTCTCATCATCCCCGGTTATAGATGAATGTGCTCCGCCGTCATAGCCTCCATGCCCGGGGTCGAGCACAACAACAATGTCCCCATTTCCATCCTTTGCTGATACCGGCATGTCATTGCCCGGAGCAGCCACAAAAGCACCGACTGTTATTCCTGCTGTCAGTACAAATGCCATAAGCTTAGAACACGCCTTAAGAAACCCTGTTCTTTTCATCAATATCTGCGCCTCCTTCTGTTTCTTCTTCCTCTTCTTTTTCTGCTCACTCTGTTCTCCAAAAAGAAAATCACCGTTGCAAGGGCTATCACTATAACAATCCCTGCTGCCATCTTAATAATCATAACTATATCAAAGCTTCCATCATTTACCTCAGGCTGTTCAGTACTTTCAATCTGCGAAGGCTCCTCACTGCTTATCTGCGTTGTCGTCTCCGGCTCTGCAGTCTGTGTCTCTGTCTCCGGCTCTTTTGAAGTCACCTCAGGTATATAGTCCTCTGTCTGGTTCACAACTCTTACGAAGCCCTTAAGTGCACCGTAGCTTATAGGAATATCCTGTATTCCCGGCTTATTATAGTCCACCTCACCAACCTTCTCCGGTATGACCTGGATAACCGAGCCGTCACTATACGCGATAACTGCCTTCACAGTACTTAAATCTATCGCTGAGAACTTTTCCTTCGTTTTATAAAATGTCGGGTCGATAAATCCGGTTATCGCTACCTGCTCAGGAATATCAACCTTGACATTCACAACACCTGCTGTTCCATCTGAGACCGTATAGCTGAGAACAGCCGAACCGCTTCCGACTGCCTTGATATTGCCATACTCATCTACCGTGACACAGCTCTCATTGTTGCTTGTCCACACAGCGTCCCCAGATGTCTCAAGCCTGGCTGAATATCCCTTCTCTAACTCAAGCTCTCCTGTCTGACCGGCCTGTAAAACCCTGCGCTCAAGATTAAAATATGCGGCAACCGCCTCAGCATCAGACTTTCCGATTGCTGCCGTCTTCTCATAGTCAACCATGCCATTCTCATCGGATACAAAAAGAACATCTGTGGTGCTGCTTAGGAAGCAATGCTCAACAATGATTGTAGGTACTCCCGCTCTCATTCCCTCAGCCATGATTGTATGGTAGTCTTCACCTACATATTCCGTAGAGCTTCTTGTCTGTATGCCATTGTTCTTTATTCCAAGCTGCGCCAGATTATTAAGGATATAATTTCCCATATCTGCCGTTATCGTGCTGTACAGGGGCAGAACCGAAGTGAGAACCATGGCACCATTAGCGCTTATGCTCTCATCCGATGTACTGTTATTGTGGATGCTTATGAGAAAATCCGCATCAAGCTCTGCCGCAGCCATAGCCCTTCCGGTGAGTGTCACCAGACTGTCCTCCGGTCTTGTAAAATACACCTTCACACCCGAATAATTCTTAAGCTCATCCATCATAGCTTCAGCTATGGCATAGTTGGCATCGCTTTCTAAGACACCATTGATTCCCTGCTTTCCCGGATCTGTACCACCATGACCAGGATCTATGACAATGACTATATTTCCGTCCGCATCCTTTGCAGACACATCACTGGTGCATGATCCAACACCGATTAATAATGCCATCGCTGCTGCCGCAGCGTAAGAAAATATTTTTCCAATCTGTCGTATCATTACAATTTTCATTCCTTCCGTTCGTTAAACCTGTCATTAAACCTGATAGTAAAGCGGACATTCGCAATCCGCTTTCGCTACTTGCTCATGAACGCAGTCGCTTTGCTTATTCTGCGTTCAAAACATTCCTGCTCTTTTATATCATTTAAAATGCTACAATGCAAGAATATATTTAAAATATAGCTTTCCAAATATATTTTTCGAGGCATATATTTCCTTTCTCAGCTCTGAAACATAAGCCATCACATACATGGTGTCATCCTCAGCCGGAAAAGTTCCCGAAAACATTGCTTTTTCAACTATCATTGCTGCCTTTTGTGAATCCATATTCTTAACAGGTGCATTATTTATCAAATCAGAAAAATCCATGTCAGGATCCACCCTGATATTTGCAGCCTTTAACAGTCTTTCATAGTATGACATTATTTCTGCTATGCGCTCACCTGTATACAGACCACATGCATTATTATATAACCTGGCTCTCTTTTGTTCCATATATTTTTGCCTGATTACCAAAAATAATACAATTATAAACGGAATTGCAATCACCTTCAGCACAGCAAGCAATATATGTAATACGGGCTTTATCACACTATAGACTTTTCCTGCTGCGGCAGCAAAATCAAAATGCGGTGTAGTTTCTTCATCCGCCGCTGCTGCCTCACCTATGTCCTCAGCCGTTCCCATGCCATTGCTCCCACCTGTGGCTTCAGCATCGCCCGGTAATCTGTTGTCCACAGATATATAGCCTTCGGATTCCGTGTTTCGATTATCCTCGGATGTTCCACCGATTGTGTCATCCGTTGTGTCCTCGGCTGTCTCCTCCAAAGAATCCTGTGTGCTCTCGTCAGCCATCATTCCATCCGTCTCCGCCTCACTATCATCCATAGGCTGATTTGCGGGCGAATCTGTTGAAGAGTTATCATACCAGTCCTGACTATCCATATACCCTGCACCATACCCCGGTGTAGGGTCAACCGTCATCCATCCTATACCGTCAATATATACCTCAGCCCATGCATGCGCATATCTGTCCGTGACCTCTATATCATAGTACTGCCACATCTCAGTTTCCAAGTCCCCGCCTTCATAAAGCTTAGCCTGCCTCCTGTAATCTGCCTGCTGTGTATACAGGCTCTCTGGCACAACAAAGCCCTCTACATACCGCGCCGGTATGCCTGTACATCTGAATATCATAACGGCGGCTGAGGCAAAATGTACACAAAGCCCTCTCTTCTTTTCAAACAGAAAATATCCCACATAATCCTTTGTAGACGGTGTAACTCCCGGTGATAATGTGTAGTCATATTCCCTGTTAAAGAAAGCGATTGTATCAAGAATAAACTGTGCTTTCCCATCCGGCTGTGAAATATCGTACTCACCCTGCATTATATCTGAAATCAGCTCATTCTTTATCCGGTCTGCACAGGAGGTGTTGGTATCAAGATAATTTTCGTACACGAATCTGCGGTATCTGCCTGCACTGCTCCTCTCATCCGGAATATGCTCTGCCCCGCTTTTAACAAGACTATACAGCGATGAAAAATTTCTCCATTCAAACAGACTGTACCTGTGATACACATTCTGTGCACCGACAGTATCAGTTTCAAGCGTTATATTCATATCCGTCTTTGCGATTTTGTCGATGGATGTACCGTCCACAGCCACAGCCGACATAGGAATATAGCTGCTGCCCCGGCTCTCATACTGCATAACTGTGATGTCAAATGCAGCACCCTTAATCTCCTCCGCCTTATCCTTGACAAGAGATGCTACAGCATTATATTCCATGAGTAACGGCGTATTCTCCTGCGCATACAGCTCATCAAACATATCCGAATATTCCCTGTAAACCGACGAATCCAGCTCCTTCCAGCGTCTTTTCGTATACTGTGCAGCCTGAAAGGTCTTAAGATACAGCGTACCCCCGCTTTTCGGAGCACGTACATACAGAACCGGAACATCACTGTAGGTTACGCTGCCTGTCCTGCCTATCTCGCCCCTCGCAAAATCAGGACTATCATTATTACTATTATTATTTCCTATCCCTTTTTGTTCTATTATGTTCTGTATATCCTTAATTGAAAATACTATTTTTCCTGCAAGCTTATCATAAAAATCCGTAGCTTCAAATTTGTCCTCCGGGACAATCTTTACCGCACCGAACATAATACATATTGATGGCAGAATCACCCACAGCATTGCAAGTATACCCGACTTTCGCACACGCAGTTCATTCTTTTCCCGCGGGAGATTTCCATGCACTGTGACACATACAATGAAGCAGAGCACTGATACAAGTGTGGGCACAGAGGGTGCCTCCTCAACGGAAGCCGGTATAAAATAGCTGAGCATCGACACAATGCCGGTCAAAAGCACTCCCCTTCTTCTTAGCAGCACAGACATATACCAGCCGCCTGTAAGGGCACATAGAAGCATCACGGTCAACTCCTGATCCGCCTTTTTCATCATGCCATCAGTAAGCAATATATAATAAATTTCACTTTTATAGTAGTAGTTTATGGAATCAATAGCATAATTAAATATATAGGCGAATCCTCCGGCTATAACATCAAATTTGAATACCACCAATGCTATAAGGGCTGCAAATATAAGAAGCCTTCCTATAAAGCCCGCCCTTCCCATAAGCTTTATGCCCACGCACACGAACGCTCCGCAGACTGCAGAAAGAACCGCAATCCACCACACCAGAGGCTTAGTCGCATAAATCTGTGTAAAATTCCATACCGTCGCCATTGTGCCCAGTACGGCAACAGCCATGAGAAACAGAACCGAACCCACTCTCTCGAACAGACGCTTTACCAATCCCTTTCACCTCCTGTCGAAATATAGACCACCTCAACATCGGGCTTGTCCATTCTGCTTTGCTCTATATCCGGAAGATACAATACTATATTGTTAGCTTTTCCGCGTAATTGCAGGCAGCTTCTATATAGCTTTTCCGTAAAGGAAACGGCAAACACGAACGCCCCTGACGGAATATCATTCAATCCCTGTTCGTCTGCCTCATTTTCCTCATACACACGTTCAAAGAAATTATCAATATCCTCCTTTGAGGTTATTTCAACAGGAGCTGCTGCAGTTCCTTTTAAAATATATCCGGTTGCCTTTTTATCAGTCTTAAGGCGCAGATAGATAACATTATACATAAACTCAAGCATGGAGTCCCTGACATCAGGCTGTGCGCTGTCATCGTCAATGAACACGAATCCATCGTCACTGCCCTCCTCGGCTGCATACTCCTTCACCATAAGCTTAGACATTCTGCTGCTTAGCTTGTGATGAATATTCTTCATGCTGTCCCCCGGAGCATATTCTCTTATTCCGCTGACTTCGCTTCCCTTTAATGCTGTTCTGCTGCTCTCATTCTCCACACACAGCATTCCATCTATATATTCCTCAGTATTAACGTCAAATAAGCGCGGCAAAGCTACTATCTTTACCACGCCCGGATTTTTTATTTTCATGCCGAATACGCGAAAAAAATCATACAGAGTTATTCTCTGTATATTTTCAAAATAACATCCACAATGCTGCCTTCTGTCCTTTCTGGTCACAATGGCTGTATTAGCGGCTCCCACAGTAAAAGACTGTGTTTTTTTCTGACTTTCATATTTCATGTCAACACGGGTAAGCGGAAATGGCATGACATTTTTTATGTCATATCTGATTTCATGCTCTCCCGCCCTTGTGACATATATTGTTTTCTGTCTGAATCCGTATCTGAGCTTGAAACGGCTTAACATAAGCATAATAAATGAAAGAAGAGAAGCGGACACCACAAATACCAGCATAATAAATCCATCATAGGTTCTATACAGAACATTGTAGGTAATTACTGCGTATAGCAGAACAAAATACATTATTCTCCTGAAAATCATTTATACTTCCCCCCCTGTTCTCAGGCTTTCCCCTTTTTAAGCCTCGGTACTGCTGTTGTTTCTAATATATTGGCGGCAAGCTGTCTGTCCGTAAGTCTCTCCATTCTCGCCTTGGAGCTTAAAACCAGTCTGTGAGATACTACATCCGGAAAAACGAACTTCACATCAGCCGGTACGCAGTAATCCCTGTCCTCATACAGTGCATGTGCCTTAGACATCGCCGCAACAGCAAGGGTACCTCGCGGGCTTACCCCTAACTCAATGTACTCATTCTCCCTCGTAGCTCCTATAAGTCTTACTATATAATCATATATTGCATCATGGATATATACATTCTCAGACTGTGATTGCAGTGATAATATCTGTTCCTCATCCGTCACCTTCTCAATCAGTCTTAGCGGGTCAGACACTGCCCTTGCCTTAAGAATATTGATTTCCTGCTCTCTGTCCGGATATCCCATCGACAGTCTTATCATGAATCTGTCCAGCTGTGATTCCGGAAGCTGCATGGTACCAATCGAACCTACAGGGTTCTGCGTGGCAATCACCGTGAACGGTCTTGGCAGATTCCGTGTACTGCCGTCGACGGAAACTCTTTTCTCTTCCATTACTTCTAAGAGTGCGGACTGTGTCTTGCTGGACGTTCTGTTTATCTCATCCGCAAGCAGAAGATTACACATTGCGGCACCTTCCCTGTACTCAAATTCCTGGGTCTTAGGATTGTATGCCGAAAAACCTACTATATCCGAAGGCATGACATCAGGTGTGAACTGTATTCTGTTACATCTGTATCCCATCGCCTTGGCAAACCCCATCGCCATGGTGGTCTTTCCCACACCAGGTATATCGTCTATAAGTATATGTCCACCCGCAGTGATGGCAAGCATGACCTTAAGCACCGCATCATCCTTGCCTGTAACTACCTTTTTTACTTCGTTAAGTATCGCTTCCATTGTCCCCTGCATGATTATCTTCTCCCTTTATGATTTATTCCGTCACCGACTGCATATCAACCACAAGCCAGTTTCCGTCAAGCTTTGCGTAATAATATCTTGAATTGACGATATCCTGCCTTGCTTCTCCGTTAAGCTTCAAAATCATGTTTTTCTTAAAATATACCTCAACCGAGAACAACTCCGGTGTGTACACGATGTAATTCGACACTGTCTCATCGGTAAATACCGGTGTCTCATGTGCGCTGTACATCCACATATCATTTCTTCTGTAATTCTCTGCAAGCTCAAGATAGTATGAATCTGCCGGGAACATATACGAAATCGGTGCTACACTGTTACTGCAGCCATCTATATCCTTTGAGAAGAAATTAGAATAATTCTTCGCATTCTGAAGAACGGTCGCAGACAATTCCGGGGCTATCGGCGAGGTCGTGAAGGTATCTATTGTGATATTTCCATTCTCATCCGGTGTATACATAACCATATCCCCCTGATTATTATACACTGTGACATCCGGCTCGTTTAAAAGTCCGTCAACTCTATACTCCACAAGCTGCGGAACACTTACATACTCTGCCGCATATTTAAGTGCAGCTATCTCAGTTACATTTCCAGTCTGCTCTCTGGAATCAAGCTTTACACCATTTACAAAAACATTGTATGTATCCGGTGCTGTTATGGTAAAACCTATGCTGCCCTTCTCGTACACAGCTTCTATGCTGTCTATATCCCACTCCTGCCTGGTGAGTATGAACATAAGCGGCTCTGAGGAAGTCTCCTTCAGGGTTATCTTCGCAACAAGCTGCCCACCGGCATACACATTGTATACCGGGTGCTTTGCGTCATAGCTCGTCTGCAGCTTCTCATAGGTGATAGCCTTCCCTGATATGCTGTCTGCAAACTGTGATTGGTATATTCCGCTCTCCTCAAATCTGTTAGTGCTCTGTTCAAAATCAATTTTGTTTATAATGCTTCCGTCCCGGAACTGTGCCAGGTATTTCTCCACTGTATACTCAGGCTGTGAATTTTCGTACTCCACAAGGCTTTTTTTCACATTGTTTATGACCACGCCCCAGAAAACAACCATAAGCGCAGTGAATACGGCAAAGCACACCCAGAATACAGGAAATTTTTTCTTTTCCGCCATGTCTACTCTCCTCTCTTTTCAACAACAAATGCTGTCGGAAGACGCCATGAAGATGTAGAATAATACAGTGTAACACTGGTCATCTCATAGGTTCCATTATAGTACATTGCAGATGAGCTTCCACCGTCAAGATTAGCGGCATTGACAGCGCCATACTCCTGCATGATTGAGATAAGATCCTGTGCCGTTGCGCCAAGATGTCCTGCTGCTCCTCTTCCGTCTGTCACAAGCATAAGAACCGCTCCGTCCGCGCGCTGTCCTATAACGGTACGCGGGTTGGCACCGCTTCCGCTTCCTGAAATTTCTCTCGATGTTCCATTTATGATAAGCTTGGTAAAATGATTGTTGTCACCATCATCTATATCCTTGAAGCTTACCGCATCCCTTATCTGATTATCGGCCACGAACTGCTCTGCCTGCTCCGCGCTCATATTCCCGATGTCCGCTATCATAAGAATATTGCTCTGTGTGAAGCCGACCATCACATCTCCCGCCTGTGGTGCATTGTACTGGATAACTCCGTCACATACCACAAGCCCCTTAGGGATACCGCCCCAGTTGCCCTCAGAATAGTATTCACCACCGTTTATACCTGCGGCGTAGTCTCCCCTTTGTACAAGCTGCTCAAGAGTCTCGCCATACTTGCTCTTATTAAAATCAGACCAAGGATAGATTGTCGACAGCTTCACCCTCGATGGGTCATTAATTATAAGCAGCTTCGCAAAAAATGAACGTCCGGATATCTCCACAAGCTCTATACCGTCAATATCAAACTCTTGATTCCCGTTATTCTCATCAACCGTCGGTATCTCAATCAGATCCGGATTGACGTCCTCCTCAGTCTTACCCATGCCATTCCTGTCTGTTATGGCAAGAATCTCATCCTCACTGAAATACCATGAGGCAAGGAATTTCATCTGACCTGTCTCAAGAATGGTTGACACAAAAAGGTCTCTTGCCGCCTTGGAAGGACCATGGCATATTGTCCACAGGGTAAAATATGCCCCCGCAAATGTGACTGCCACAAATGTCAATATACAAAGACATACCCTGAGACAGATTTTCAGAGGCTTATTTTCCTTCTTTGTGTTTTTCTTCACGTTATTTCTGCGTACCTTTTTATCGGCTTTATTATCCGCAGATGCATTATTTTTATTTATCACAGGCTTCTTTTTGGCACTACTTTTACGGCGGTCTTCCTCGTCCATATTGACGTCTAACAGTTCGATATCGTCTTTCATTTATCCTCCTTAAATACCCATCTGTGCTGTATCTGAAAGCTTATGATAAACAGCACCACATCGACAACCAGCTTTAAGACAACCTCAAGAAATGAGCCTGCCCTGCACAGGTAGCTGAGCAGATATACAAGTCCATAGGAGGCTGCCGTCTGGAAAACACATAATGTATAATAGCGCACCAGCGAACGTCCTACGGAGGCATTTGATTTGAATACAGCCTTTTTGTTCATCGTGTAATTGCACATCGATGAAACGGCCCTCGCAGATACGGTAGCTATCAGAAGTCTAAGTCCTCGTTCCAGCTTTTCTCCAATCAGAAAGACCAGAAGGGCGTATATACCATAGTCGATAACAAACGATGTCCCTGAGCTTAACATGAATTTAAATATAATCTTATATATCTTAAGCGAATCCTTAATCGGATGGAAATGCGTTGAGGCATTGTCCTCAAGATAGACTGTCTCTATCCTGACCTCCTCCATGCCGATATGATTTCTCTTTATGGCAAAGAGCATCTGCGTCTCATACTCGAAGCGTTCGCCCTCAACCTCACACATAAGCGGAAGATATTTGTACGGGATTGCACGCAGTCCTGTCTGCGTATCCGTTATTTTTATTCCGCAGAAAACTCTGAATACAAGACTTGTGCTCACATTTCCCACCCTGCTCTTCCACGGCACATTATCCTGTGAAAAATCACGGCAGCCGAGTATGACCTTATCCTTACACTCAAGCATTTTGCACGCACACGCTTTTATGTCCCTGACAGTGTGCTGATTGTCTCCATCAACCGTGATTACCCCTGCCGAATCCTTTCTGTTATTAACAACATAAGAGAAGGCCGTTTTAAGCGCCCTTCCCTTTCCCTTGTTGACCTCGTGTATCAGCAGTGTAACCTCCTTATGCAGACCTGCCTGACGGAAGGGCTCAAGATGAGCCTCATCGCTTCCGTCATTTACAAGTACAATGTCCTTAAAGCCTGCCTCTAGCAGTCCATCCACCACTTTATTAAGCTTATCGTCCGGATTAAGTGACGGGAGTACTATTGTCACCTTACTAAAATCATTATTCATACACCTTATGCCCTATCCTTTTTATGGTACGCACTGTCACACTATCCTCTAAGATGTGAAAGACGCTCCTTAACCTGCTCCATCATCTGTGTATATTTCTCAAGCTTATCCTTCTCCTCCTGAAGCTTTGCAGCAGGAGCTTTGCTTACGAAGCGCTCATTTGAGAGCATGCCGTTAACTCTTGCAAGCTCTCCGTTAAGTCTCTTCTCCTCATTTTCAAGGCGCTCGATTTCCTTTGCAATGTCTACAAGCTCTGCAAACGGCATGTAGATTGTTCCGTTAGGTATAACAACCGATACCGCATCCGAATCAATTCCGTTCTTATTATCCTGTACGATAACCTCGCTTGCATAGCCAAGCGCTGCAAAGAATACCTTTCCGTTCTCAAATATACTTCTGAGAGACTCCTCTGCGGATACAACGTATACCTTTGCCTTGCGGCTTGGAGCAACATTCATGGAGGTTCTTGTATTTCTTATTCCTCTTACAGCCTCCTTGATTGTCTCGATGGCATTCTCCTCAACAGGGAAGCTGAACTCTTCCTTATATACTGGCCAGTTGGAAATCATAATCGACTCCTCCTCGTCCTGAAGGTTGCAGAAAATCTCCTCTGTTATGAACGGCATATATGGATGGAGAAGCTTGAGCGACTCTATAAGAACTGTCTTTAGTGTATAGAGTGCGGCAGCCTTGGTTGTGTCCTCATCATTGTACAGACGTGGCTTAACCATCTCGATATACCAGTCACAGAACTCCTCCCAGATAAAGTCATAAATCTTGCCTACTGCAACGCCAAGGTCGAAGTTCTCCATGTTCTCTGTGACTTCCTTTGCAAGTGTATTTAACTTGGAAAGAATCCACTTGTCGGCAGGTGTGAGCTCATCAAGGCTTACAGTCTTAGCCTCAGCCTTATCAAGGTTCATCATAATGAATCTTGAAGCATTCCATACCTTATTTGCGAAATTACGGCTCGCCTCAACTCTCTCCCAGTAGAAACGCATATCATTTCCCGGTGCATTTCCTGTTACAAGTGTAAGTCTCAAAGCGTCCGCGCCGTACTTATCAATAACCTCAAGAGGGTCAATTCCGTTTCCAAGAGACTTGCTCATCTTGCGTCCCTGTGAATCCCTCACAAGTCCATGTATGAGAACATTCTTAAACGGAACCTCTCCCATGTGCTCAAGTCCTGAGAACATCATTCTTACAACCCAGAAGAATATGATATCATAGCCTGTTACAAGCACATCTGTAGGATAGAAATACTCAAGCTCAGGTGTCTTTTCAGGCCATCCAAGTGTTGAAAACGGCCATAAGGCTGATGAAAACCATGTATCAAGTGTATCCGGGTCCTGTCTCATAGGCTTGCCGCACTTAGGACATACTGCGCTGTCCTCCTTGGTGACAACCATCTCACCACACTCATCGCAGTAGAATGCAGGTATTCTGTGTCCCCACCAGAGCTGACGTGAGATACACCAGTCCTTGATTCCCTCTAACCAGTGGAAATATGTCTTGTCAAAATGCTCAGGCACGAACCTGGTATCACCCTTCTTCACCGCCTCGATTGCCGGCTCTGCAAGCTCCTTCATCTTTACAAACCACTGCTTTGAAACTCTCGGCTCAACGGTTGTATGGCAGCGGTAGCATGTACCTACATTATGGCTGTAGTCCTCAATCTTTACAAGAGCACCCTCCGCCTCAAGATCCTTTACTATCGCCTCTCTCGCCTCATAGCGGTCCATTCCTGCGTACTTAGGATAATCGTCAACAATCTTCGCATCCTCTGTCATAACATTGATGACAGGGAGCTTATGTCTTAATCCAACCTCGAAATCGTTAGGGTCGTGTGCAGGTGTAATCTTTACAACGCCTGTACCGAACTCCATCTCAACATACTCATCCGCAATAATAGGAATCTCTCTGTGAACGATAGGAAGAATAACTGTCTTTCCTACCATATCCTTGTAGCGCTCATCGTCAGGGTTAACTGCAACCGCTGTATCGCCGAGCATTGTCTCCGGTCTTGTGGTTGCCATCTGGATATATCCGCTTCCGTCTGAGAGTGGATATCTCAAATGCCAGAAATGTCCTGCCTGATCCTCGTACTCAACCTCAGCATCCGAAATGGATGTAAGGCACTTAGGGCACCAGTTGATTATTCTCTCGCCCTTATATATCTGTCCCTTGTTATAGAGATTTACGAAAACCTCCTTCACAGCCTTAGAACAGCCCTCGTCCATTGTAAAACGCTCTCTGTCCCAGTCCGCAGACGAACCGATCTTCTTTAACTGGCTCACGATTCTTCCGCCGTACTCAGCCTTCCAGTCCCATGCGCGCTTTAAGAATGCGTCTCTTCCAAGCTCTTCCTTGGTAACGCCTTCCTTTCTCATAGCCTCAACAATCTTGGCCTCCGTCGCGATGGAAGCGTGGTCTGTTCCCGGAACCCAGAGTGCCTCATAGCCCTGCATTCTCTTAAATCTGATTAAAATATCCTGAAGTGTGTTGTCAAGTGCATGACCCATGTGGAGCTGTCCTGTGATATTAGGAGGCGGCATGACAATAGTAAAAGGCTTCTTATCCCTGTTTACCTCAGCGTGAAAATACTTATTGTCAAGCCACTTCTGGTACAGACGTCCCTCAATCTCGGAAGGGTTGTAATTTTTTTCAAGTTCCTTTGCCATCTTTTTATTCTCCTTTTTATGTGTGCGGAGAGTTCTGCCCTGATAAAATTATATTTACCAAAAACAAAACCCTCCGCAGAAAAATAGTCTCTGCGAAGGGCGATTATACTTACCGCGGTACCACCTTCATTGACTTATAAAAAGTCCTCTCTGTCACGGCGCGAACTGCTTCGTACACCATGTCTGTTCTTGTAACGGGAACAACTCCGCCATCAGCTAATCGCACATCGTCCATTATATGTACATGTGTCTTTCACCGATGAAGCTCAGAAGCTACCTTCCCATACAGCAATATCCGAAAACGCTTCCAGCAATGATGATCTCACATGCTATGCGTATAACATAACCTGATATGTTCATTCACTGCGTTCCCTCTCTGCAGGATTGCACTATGGTACTCCTCTTCGTCACAGCCTTTAGCATATACTTAATATATACGTTTTTCTAAGGTTTTGTCAACCTGTATATTGCTTTTATTTATATTTTTATTCCTGTCCTTCAGTACGAAATACATCAGAATACCGAATGCAGCACCTAAGAGAACCATTCTCACCCATAATCTCTCAAGAATATTCTTCTCCTTGTTAATTGTAAGCTTCAATGTCTCAACTGCGACAGGTTCACCGTCCTCATCCACTTCATCCCCCAGAAGCTCGAACCAGAAGTTATAGCTTCCGCCCGGAAGATTCTCATAAAAGATATGTTCAAGCTCACTTAGACGAACCGTTGTATAGGCTTTATCCACACCCGGCATTATATACCTGACATAAGGATCCTGATTGGAGAAATTGAGCACAGAGCACAGGATATCAACCTGTTCTGCATCCTTGGTGAGGCTTAGCTCATACTCATTCTCACCTTTCTCAACAAGCTCACCCAATCTCTTGTCAACACGCACACTCTGAATCATCAGCTTAAGCGATGATATATCGAACGTCCCCGCTGTATCAATGTATGAATATATCTTTTTTCCACATGGAAGATACAATCTTCCTGCCTCGTTCATAAAGCAGCTGCCGGACTCCGTAAGTTCACCGAAAAATCCCGCATTCTCATCATACATCTCATAAGCGGCTGTGACATTGTCATCCACCCCTGCGAAAATATTGTCAAGCTCTATAATAAAGAATGCTGTCTTACAAACCACATACAGCTTATTATCCCTTATAAAAACAGCTTTGCATTTCTGATTTTTCAAAGCTTCCGGCATATTCTCCGGCACAGACACCTTCTTACCATTGTAGAATGCAACTCCGTTGTCCGTTGCCACAAAGAAGCCCTCCTGATATGCCGCCATATCATTCACATTCTTAGAAGGCAGTCCGTAATTCTCATCGATATTTGCCTCCAGCTTTCCATCAGCAAATACGAATATTCCGGCTCCATGGCTTGCGATGTAGAGCTTCTCCTGTGTCTGCCTGCCAAAGCTTCCGTATATCACTGACGCAGCCTCCGTGTTATACATTCCCATGGCCCTATCGTAGACGGCAGCTACATTTTTTCCGTCATACACAATGCAGCCGTCATCGGTAAGGACATACAGCATACCGTCAACAACCTGAAGCCTGCTTATCTTAGCGGCATCCACAATCAATTCTCCGCTCTCAGAATATACACCCTGTCCGTACACAGCTACATGCTTGCTGCCGTTATAGGATATAATATCTGTTATTCTTCTGCTGCTGAAGCTGTCCGTGAAGGAATTGCTGATATTTCTTCTGTCACTCATATCAATCGCTGCTATGCCGCTGTCCGTCGCAGCATAGAGTATTCCGTCCTCCTCAAGTACAGCGTTTATGACATCCGTATCAAGCCCCGTGCGCGCAAGCTCATCCGTGAACTCAGAGCTTCGCAGAAGAAGCACTCCTCTCTTTGATGAGCTTATCCAGTAGTTGCCCTGATAGTCCGTCATAATATCGGTAAAGCCGCTCTCAAAGCCGTCAAATTCACAAACGTAATAAGGGCAGCTCTCCAACGCAGGTGCAGCTCCGGAACCAAGATAAAAATACCCTATCTGCCCATCGGTGAGCACCCACAATCTGTTGCCGGCATCATAAAAAAGCCTGTTTATTCCCGACGTATCGCCGGACAAAGCTGTCTTGGACAAATCAACCCACAGCTTTACCCCAGCTTCAATATCATTTTCATCGATGACCGCCATGTCCATGCCTGAGGCTCCGACAACGAAATAGCCATTCACATAGCACACCTGCGCTTTCCCGGAATACGGAAGCTTGATTTTTCCGACCTGCACAGAGTCCTTTAAGAAAACCATATCACCATTGACTGTGACTGCGGCGTTTAGCTTCTCCCCAGAGGCAACCGAGGTAACATAGTAATACTCCTCACCCACAAGCTCAGTAATCGTATACCCACTTGCCGGATTTATAGTAATCATGTTTTTCAGGGTACCAACATATATTACATCGTCATTTCCCTGTGCAATGCTTGTAGCATAGTTGGAAGCATGTTCACTCACATCATCAAAATGCTGAAAACGGCTTCCAAGGTATATGGCTCCGCCATACGTTGTGGTGGCAAACCACACGCCTCCATCCTTGGTTGTAATCATATCATTCACACCATCAAAATGATAAAATGAACCATATTCGGTAAATTCATTTCCATCATAAGCCGCCAGACCCTCGTCCGTTCCTATCCAGACTATTCCATCACTTGTCTGTGTCATTGAGCTTACCTTGTTGGACATAAGCCCTGTTGTTGTGTTGTATATTGTCCGGCCATATTTTTCCCACGCGATATGTCCACTGTCATCCGCAGCTCCCTGCACGGTTGCTGCCCTGTCCGTACCGCCTCCGGCATCATCGGCTCTCACCGTGCCGGAGTTAAACGGCAGACCAAGGGACACCATAACCGCCAAAGCTATCGCCGTCATGCTCTTTATTCTTCTCATATACGATATCTCCTTACAAATCGGCACATCCATAGCGATTGGCAATTTCTAAAATATCGTTCGCATACTGTGGATTGTCCTTCGCAAATTCAGCAATATTCTTCTTCGCTTCATCAATCTTCTTGATGTTAAATTCAATCTGCTCTCTAAGCTTCTGTCTGCGCACATTGAGATTATGCCTTACCTCTACCATTTCCTTTGGATTATACAGCGCTTCAAGCTGGTTCTGCCATATCTCCGCATCATGCATGCCGATTCCGGCAAGTATTACGGTAAGCTGGTCTGTCGCTCTGCCAAGCATTCCTGTCGTCCGCGCGTATCTTTCGCGCTCCTTCTTGTCATCGAGGTACATTTCATACGCATTGGCAAAATCGTAAGAATTCTTGACACCGTACTTTGCGTACTGATACTCTATTGTATTTACTGTGTTTATATACTTTATCTTGACCTTATTCTGTAACATAATAGCCCTGTTAAGCTTCTTCTCGGACAGCTTCATGGTGTAGACCGCGTTGCGGTTTAACACAAACATAAATACAATAAATACCGTCATTATAAAAAGCATCACCGTAAGCAGATAATTATCCCCGGAAGGAACAATCTTTCCCGACACTCCCATATAAATAAGAATGGCAATAATCGCTGCAACGCCGATTATAGAAATATTTTTGACATTATGGCGGCGGTTTACACAATTTTCTATATCTTCCCTCAGCCCCAGCTTCTCGCCTTCAAGCATGCTCAGATCCTTGCGCACAATCTGGCAGTACTGCTCATCGTTCTGAAGTCTTCTGAGGGCATCCTCAAGCTCATCCTCATGTGCACTGTAGTAGGCATATTTAGTGGCAGAAAGACGTCTTTTCTTATTGCGGCTGACAACCCGCTCCCTGTTGAGACTGGACATATCCTCCGCAGTCTCGGCAATAAGCTTCCTAGGCTCATCCTCAAGCTCATCAAGAAGCTGTATGTCATTCAAATGCTCCGTCACAGAGGCATACTCCCTCTTTGCCTCCTCAATATAATTGTTCGATTCAACAATCTGCTCACACTGCGAATTGACAAACTGTATACGTGATACCTCGTCAAACATACTGTTATTTACTTCGTCATCCTTAAGTATCTCCTGCATATCCATATCGGATATGCCATATCCTTCGCTGCTCTTTTTCTTCTTTTTCTTTCCAAATAAGCCCATTTTATTCCTCACTTATATATTACCTGATATACTCAAGATACTCCTGTTTCCATTCCGCCACAAGCGCCTCACAGTCCTTCAGGCTCTCTGCTGCGTCCACCTGCCCGTCAATGGACAGCTTCGCAAGCTCATACGCCATCTGCCGGCATTTTTCCGAGGCTTCATTTTCATTAAGCTCATACGCCTTTTCAAAGCATGCACCGGCAGCTTCAAAATCAAACAGCTGCGCATAAGCATTTCCCATATTATGCAGCACATTTCCCCAGAAGACCCTATCCTCCGGCATAATCTCCCGTGGCTTCCCGGACACAATATTTCCATAACAGTTAAGCGCTCTTAAATATCTTTTATTTTTAAGGTAGCTGTCCGCTCTCGCCTTCATTCTCTCAAGCGGATTCTGTGTATCTAACCTTTCAAGCAGCTCCTTTATTTTCTCTATCTCTCTGTCCGAATAAAAATCTACATATCCAAGAACCGTGAGCACCAGCTCTGACAGCTGCGCATGTCTCTCCTTCAGATTGCGAAGCCGCTGTGCCAGCTCCGGTTCCTTTATGCTCCGCTCAATAAATACGAATAAATCCTCACAGAAAAAATCTGCTCCCACAAGGTATATGTCATTATATAGAAAATAGCTTATCTCCTCTATTGAATATACATTTACATCCGCACCCTCGATGTAATACGGAATCTTCGAATATTCACTTCTGCAAAGAATCATTCCACTCATAACAATATATCCTCTTTTATCGTCTTCCCACTGCTCCTTACAAACTCTCCGAAGCCCTTGTCCTCAACAGTGAGATGACAGCAGGCCTCATCCGTGAACTCAAGCGTTATGTTAATTCTCGAAGCCTTATCATCCCTTACCGGAAAATCGGTGAGCGGTATTTTTATCAGCTTCTTTTCTTTTCTTCCGACCGGTGATAAGAATATCTCTATCTCCCGGCAGTCATCCACTATAAAGTCATACGAGCAGCCCGCCTTGTACCAGTTCACGCCCGGGCGCACAAGACGCAGAATCTTGTCCACGCCTCTGTCGCAGATTTTCATTTCTATGCCCGACGAAATTCTCTCATTACAGCACACGATGCAGTCCTTAAATCTCTCACCGACGCTCATTTCATACGCCTGATAGCATGCGCCCTTCACATAAAGATTCTGTCCTGCAAATGCCCTTCTCTTACTGCACACAAAATTGATAAAGCGCTGACACGAAAATTCTCCCTCAAAGCCCTCGCCCGTCAGGTATACGGTTGATATAAGCTTGCCCTCAAACAATTCCTTTGCCTTTTTTAACAGTGTCCCCTCAAGTTCATCCTTATCGGTTGAATATCCGACTTCATCCCGCAAATCAAGGCGCTCCGACATGACAATCGTACTTCCGCAGTAGGGGGCAGCTGCCATACGGCAGTAGGTCAACCCCTGCCTTGCGTAATCAAAAACCACATTATCTTTTTTCCACAGTTCTTGTTTCTGACACATTGCATAATAGACAAAGGCTTCGACATGACTTGAATAAATTATCTTATCCCTGGATATTCCCATAAGCTCTACCGCTTCATCAATAACATCCAGTGTCGGCTTAGTGTACTCATCTATGGTAATACATATCCTGTCCGGTTTTTCATCCCCGCCAAAGCTTTCTTCCGCTGATTGAAGCAAAAAAGTAAGGTACACCATAAGAAGCCTTGCAGGACTGACCGATATTCCCTCCTTCGTCACCTTCTGCCCCGCCGCCGCGGCATCTAAAAGCTTATCAAAGAGGACACCCTCACCAAGCCGGCTGCATGAAACAGCAACCTCTCCTGCCATCCAGCCATTTGTATTATTATACTCTCTTAACACAACCGTCGGCACTCTTAGGTCTGCCGCAGGCGACTGGAACGAAACAGATTCCGGCTCCGACTTTGCGACATTATAATAGCACACCTGTGAATATTCGTTTCCCAGATCAATCCCAATAATAAACATTCTGCGGCTCCTTTCACTATTTCTTACAGAATATCGAATTTATCCCTCACAGCGTTATCAAGCGCTGCATAAGCCCTGACCGCTGATTTTACTTCCTGCTCATCGGCATTGCCGGCGAGCCTGCCGATTATATTATTTAACATTCCAAAACGCCCTGCCGCATTTCTTCCCGCAAGACCACATTGCAGAACCGACTTAGGAGTCTTTATCACTCCCTTAGGCGTTTCCTCAGTTATATAGTAATCGTACTCGTCATCGCAAAATAACACAAATGTCTTTACAAACACACCTGAACACATATGCTTCATGTCCACTGCCGTATATTCATCAGTTCCATGCCTTGCATAATGTAATACAACCCTGTTCTGCGGATTTGCCCTGTATTCAACCGCTGTCTTATCCGCTATCTGATATGGAAGCACAAAATACCTTGATAATGGAAGAAAGCTCGCATAAACATATCCCTTCTGTGCCATCGAAGCTATAAGCTCATGGGCTGTCTTTATCCTGTCATTATCAAGACTATCGCACGATGAATAGTATTTCAGCAGTGCAAGCCTGCAAATATTGATTACATCCCTGCCTGCAGACAGCCACGCCTCTATATATTCAAACACACATTCTTCAACCGGCTGTTCCTTCACGAAATACATATATGAGCCGTAAGCAATATATGCCTCAACAATGCGCTCTCCGGCTCCGTTATCCTTGTAGCTGTGGAATACTTTATGGATTTTTTCTGTGTAATTCCCGGAAAAGAGCATCTGGCATATCAATCTCTCCTCAAGCTCATACATATCCACACCTTTTTCTGCTGCCGTCTCCCATATATTGTACATATACTCTGTAGGTCCATTGTAGTATGAGTTTAAAAACCTGAGAATGGTGTTATCATATTTTCCCTTGGAAAAAGCGTAATATGCCAGCCCTACAAGTGTATCCTCAGGCTTAACCTCCGCCTCATGTCCCTTTATCATAACAGTACACAGTCTCATGGCACGCTTAGGACTGATTCCCTCAAAGCTGACTCCTTCCATAAGTCTGTAGGCATCCCCATATCTTCCATAAATTATAAGTATTTCAATAAGCTTAATCCGCTGTGCCTCTAAGAGCGGGTTATGCTCAAATATTCCTTCGCCATGCTGTGTGGCAAGCATTCTTTTCAGCTCTTCATCCTCATAATTATCAAAATAATAATCTATCACCAGCGAAATAAGCTGTCTCCTGAATTGCGGCACAAGCCGCTCCTCTTCTGCGAGCTTCCCATACAGCTTTATCAGCTCAAGCTGCTTTCCCTTATATGCCCTGCTCTTCTCGCAAAAGTACAATGAGAGCAGCAGATTTCCGTCCATATACGGCATAAGCTGCTTTATCATAAGCTCATTTGTAAATACCCTGTCAAGCTTATACTCCACTGTATCCTTATACAATCTTCCAAAGCCATCCTCAAAGCTTACAGCAGGTTCTGAGGTATATATCCTTACATAGGCACAGCCATCCGAAACAGGGTATTTTTCAAAGGCTTTAAGCTCCTTGTGGCCAATTATAACATTCTTAATATTTTTATTGTTTACAATTATCCTGTATGTAAAAAGAACATCCGCAGCACCTTTTGCATTATGGCTGTCTATCATGTCCTTCTTCATAAACTCAGAAAGAATTATCCCCGTATTTTCATCCGCCGTTCCTCTTTCTAATTCTTCCCCGATAAATTCCCGTATTCTTGGAATATAATTGGCATAAATCTGCGAATTGTTGTCCTTATTTCTGATTATATTCGCATATAAATACGCCTTCTGTGCCCTGTCTAGCTCGCTATTGTAGCCAAAATACAACAGCACCAGCTTAGGAAGCGGCGATGTATCCTCCCTGTCCCTTGAGGCAAGATAATATTCAAACAGTCTTGTTACCTTTATTCCTCTTTCTATTCCTTTTTCGTACCACTGTATATACCTTGTACCCTTCATGCCATTTCTGATCAGGATACCGCATATCGCCTCAAGAACTTCATCATTCTCGGACAGCCTGTACATACCTGTAAGCAGCCTGAACAGAAGTCTCTGCTTTCCATCACAGTTGAGTGCAAGACCTGCTGCCTGCTCTAAAAGCCTTTCCTCGACAATCCCTTCCTTGCAGCCATATAGCAGCACATGAATTTCAAAATCATTCAGAACACGCAGCAGAAGTGGCTGTTCATTGAGAATCAGGCAGGCCTCCAGCAAAAGAGCCGGGCTTCTCATTCCTCTGTTGAACTGTTCCTTTATTCTTAAAAGCTTAAGGCTCTTGTTCTTGGACATCTCGACATCAAAATACAGAAGTATCCACAATATCCTCCAATTGTGTTCCCCATTCTCATATATATCCTTCACCAGCTGCGATGTCTCTACCGCATAAGCTCTGTCCTTGTTATAGAGTGTACTTACATACAGATAATAGCAGTACAGAACCTCATCATTGCCGCGTCCGGCAGCTGCTTCATCCCTTGCACATTCAAGATAGAACTTTGCCTCATTCATCTTATTATCTGATATAAGTATCTGACTCATCAAAAGGTTACAGTACGGATCGTCCTCGTCATTTTTCAGAAGCTCAGAAAGTGCATTCCTGGATGTGAGTATCCACTGTTCCATATTCACACGGTCAAGCCTGAAATTCAGATATGTTTTCATAAGCGTGACAATATTGCGCTTCTCGAACATATTGATAAGCCTTACGTCATTCACTGCATAATTATTGACCTTAACGACAAGAGTTTTTCTTTCATACGGTGTTGAAAACACTATACGACCGGTATTCCTTCCAGCATGAAGCCCCCTATCGCTCAGATAAAAGGTATATTCAAGCTTACCGCCGATAAAGTCTCCCTCATCATAGCTTGTCCTGTCCGTGATGATAAAGTCTCCCTCTGCCTCTGCCTGAAGGCTCACATGTCCCCATACGCTCTTATTTATCATTACCGTTACAGGCATTTCACCTTCAAAGCTGTCAAGCGATATTTCCTCCTTTTCAAGGCTTATACCGACCTGGCTTTTTTTATGAACTGCTATAAGGAATTCTTCCATAGCCGTCTTAATGTCCGTTCCCAGAATAAGCTCATCACGCAGTTTACCCAGTCCCAGGTCTCCATTTAAGAAAACATCTGAAAAGAACCTGTCCGAGAATATCCCCAGGGCCTCATTCTGATTAACCTTTGCAAGATTCGCAAGCTGGAAAAGGTTGGATATTTCCCCTATCTGCGAATTATAGGAGCCTGCTATAACCTGAAATTCAAACGGAATCTCAACCTCTCCTCCATTTGTAACCGCTACAATTGAGCCTTCCACAAAATCTCCGGCAGCAAGTCCCTGCACATCCACAAGGTACCCGACAGTATTTTCCATACCAATGAATCTGTCCGTCGAAAGCCTTACCCTTTTATTAGTTGAAAACAATAGTCCCTTTATTTCACGTCCTATTCTTTCGGATATTTTTACACTACCTGCATATCCGGTATCAGATGGCTTTTCTGCCCCCGCATGACCCGGGCTTCCTTCAGACTGTTCACAGTTCTTCTTTACAGCAGCAATTATCATCTCCGGCTCTGTAACGGCGGACAATGGCTCATATTCAAATGTTCCTCTTGCATATCTGTTAATCTGCTCCTTCAAGAGTTCTCCTCCAGTCGTTTCATGTGCTCACTGATATGTTTCTCATATCCATTGTCCGTAGGTTCATAGAACCTTCTTCCCACAAGCGTATCCGGCAGATACTGCTGCTTTACATAATGCATAGGGTAATCATGTGCATACAGGTATCCCGTGCCATGTCCTAGCTTAGCCGCCGACTTATAATGCGCATCCTGCAGGTGCGGTGGAATAACCGCCGTCTTTTCTCCTGCCACCTGTGCCATTGCCTTGTCTATTCCAAGGTATGAGGCATTGCTCTTAGGTGCCGTAGCAATATAGGTCACTGCCTGAGCAAGTATTATCTGCGCCTCCGGCATGCCTATGCGCTCCACAGCCTCACAAGCCGACACCGCAACCACAAGTGCCTGAGGGTCTGCATTTCCCACATCCTCACTGGCGCAAATCATTATTCTCCTCGCAATGAACTTGATATCCTCACCTGCGTACAGCATGCGTGCAAGGTAATAAAGTGCCGCATCCGGGTCTGAACCTCTCATGCTCTTTATAAACGCCGAAATCGTGTCATAATGGTTGTCACCGGTCTTATCATATCTTATAACTCTCTTCTGTATGCATTCCTCGGCAACCTCAAGCGTTATGTGTATCTTACCATCATCCGCCCTGTTAGTCGACATAATGCCAAGCTCAACGGCATTGAGCGCATTTCTGGCATCACCATTTGCAATATCGGCAAGAAATTCCGCAGCAGCAGCATCAATCACCGCATCGTAGGCTCCCATACCCCTCTCCTTATCATACACTGCAGTATGTATAAGCGAAAGTATATCCTCCTTCTCAAGTGCCTTGAGTTCAAAAATAATTGAACGCGATATAAGCGCCGAATTCACCTCAAAATAAGGATTCTCCGTGGTCGCTCCTATAAGAATGAGCGTTCCGTCCTCAACAAAAGGAAGCAGATAATCCTGCTGTCCCTTGTTGAAACGATGAATCTCATCCACAAACAATATGGTCTTACGTCCATACATCCCCATATTATTCTTAGCGGCAGCTACCACATCCTCCATATCCTTCTTTCCGGCAACGGTGGCATTAATCTGTCTAAAATCAGCACTTGTTGTGTTGGCTATCACCTTAGCCAATGTGGTCTTTCCGGTTCCCGGAGGTCCATAAAAAATAATAGAGCTCAGCTTATCCGCCTTGATTGCACGATACAGAAGCTTGTCAGGTCCTATTATATGTCTCTGTCCAACCACCTCGTCAAGATTCCGGGGTCTCATACGCTGCGCAAGCGGCGAATTATCCTTCATGGAATTTTCCCTCATATAATCAAAAAGGTCCATAGTATATGCCTTCCTTATGTTTTATCATCTATAAAATCGTGAATTTACTTATCTGCAGTATTGTAAACTTACCTATCTATATTGCTGTGAATCTGGTCATCTGAAAATATTCCGGACTTAATTTATAAGAATATCATCCACCGTGACAAAAATAAATCCTCTTGCCTTCAGCTCATCTACAATTCTTAGTGCCGCCGCAACCGATGATGGGTAGATATCATGAAGCAGGATGATGTCGCCATCCTTCGCATTTCTTACCACATGGCTCACAACTGCATCCACGTTGGTTGTATTCCAGTCCTGCGGGTCGATTGTCCACAGAACCTTATTAAGATTTATCATACATTCAAGCTTCTCATTGTATGCTCCGTAGGGCGGACGTATGTATTCAACCGGCTCACCTATTATGCTCTCTATCGCCTCACAGGTTCTTCTCACCTCATCACACGCCGTCTGATCATTCAGTTCATCGAGCTTCACATGTGAAAATGTATGATTTCCAATCAGGTGTCCATCCTCCTTCATCTGAAGAAGCAGCTCCTCATTGCCCTCTATATGTTCTCCAAGTATAAAGAAGCTCGCGACAACCTCCCTTTTTTTCAGTCCTTCGAGCAGTTCCTTCGTGTAAGTCCCATGCGGTCCATCGTCGAATGTCAGTGCAATCACATTCTCATAAAAAGTGGTCGATGCCTTGACACTGTCTTCCACATTGCTCTCATATATAAGCACAAACACAAACAGGTCAAGACATAATAATGTGCAGATAACAAGCAGCCTCTTAGCCATCTGTAATTCCCCAATATACATTCATTATACATTCATTCGATTATATGCCATAGAGCCCGTACTAATTAACAATTTATGTTACTGTTTTATATCCACATTTCCCTTATCGTCAACAGATTTAACATCAACATAGCCCTCCAGCTTATCAAGCTTCATGCTGACAAAACGATCCTCCTTAAGCTCCGGCTCAGGAAAGGCATTTTTATTAAGCTTATTGGAAGCCTTGAGTGAATTGAGCTTATTTATATTCCGCGGTGGAACTCCCTCATCTTTTTCCGTTTTCTTCCCATGCCCCTGTTTCTTATAGCCATCCATAGACGTAATGGTATTATAGACATTTCTTGCCGGCTTAGCCTGCTTCACATCATCCACTGCCGAGTGATAAAGTATATGTCTTGGTATTGTCAATATCAGAAAAACTCCTAAGGCTATGTAATGGAAGGGCTCATCAAAATCCCCCACATTGACAACAAACATTGCAAGGAAACACAGCTCAACCACATCAAATATCATATACCCGAAATAATTTCTTCCCTGCTGCCTTGTCATATTGTCAAACGCGTTCATTGCATAAAGTGCAGCAATATTGAATAACAGCGAATATCCCATCATAAGTATCATAAGCGATAACTTGTACCACAATCTGCCATTATATCCCGATATAGTAACCACCATCACATAGACAAGTCCGCACAACAGCAGCAGCATATTGACCGCCATGGTAATCTTACGCATATCCAATCTCTTATCGTTCTGTTTCTCTGCCATGTCATATCTCCTTATAAAAAAGCAATCATTGTTTATTGTAACACATTTTCCGGTGGTGTACAACCTAGTTCATGCGCCTATACCGTTCCGTCAAATTTTGCCAAATCCTGCCCCTTTAACGCCATCTCAAGAAGCTGCGGCAGCTTCTGCGGACTGCATGCAAAGCATGGAATCCCAAGTGCTGCCACCTTCCCTGCCATCATCGGGTCGTAGTATGGCTTACCGCCGTCAGAGATCGCAAGCAGTGAAATAACAGTGACTCCCGAAGTTTTCAGCTCCTCAAGCCTTCTTATGAGTGCCGCCCTGTTTCCACCCTCCTCCAAATCGGAGACTATGAAAAACAGTGTCCTTGAGGGATTGGTTATAAACTGCTCACAATATGCAACCGAACGATCAATATCCGTTCCGCCGCCAAGCTGAAAGCCAAAAAGCAGGTCAACCGGGTCATCTGATTTTTCAGTGAGATCCACTATATTCGTATCAAATGCGACAATCCTTGTGGTAAGGCTTGTCATGGATGCCAGTATGCAGGCTATTATTGACGAATATATCACCGACTCGCCCATCGAACCGCTCTGGTCTACATCGAGTATTACATTCCACTTGTTAGCCGCCGATGTGCTCGTCCTGTCAAAAAAATAAAAATGCTCCGGCACAATAGTTTTAAGCTCTTTATTATAATGCTTAAGGTTTCTCGATATCGTGAGCTTGTAGTCCATCGCTGATGCTGATGGAATAGGTGAATGCTTTCTTTTATTGACCGCCGCTGTCACCGCACGCTTAATATCCTGTTCAAGCATACTGTTTATCTGCTCGACAAGCTTTCTTATAAATTCTCTGACACTGTCCTTAGAACGCTTGGGTATCTGTTCCTTCAACATCAGGATTGTTGAGGCAAGACCTACATCCGGCTCTAGATTTTCAAGAAGCTCCGGCTCAAACATAAGCTGCTTCAATCCGCAGCGGTTGACTGCATCTGTCTGTATTATAGTCACTATGTCCTTGTCAAAAAGTGATCTTACATCTCCAAGCCAGCGGCTTATAAGAGGATTTGACGGCCCTCTTCCGGCACCGCCTCCATTTACGAAGCCTCCCTGCTCCTGCCTGTTATATATGGCTGCCAGCGCCATATCCATAATCTGCTGCTCCTCATCAAGTCCTTCAGCTCCCATACCTGCAAACCGCTCCTCGCTGTCCTGCCCAAGTATGAGCCTCCACCTTTTCAGCTTTTCCTTATCTTCCATTATACCAATCTCCCATTCTAAGAGCCTCTTATAAGTCAAAATCAAAGTCTCCGAGACTATCCACCAGCTCCTTCTCATCTGCCTGCAGCTGCGAATTAACTGTCTCGCTGACCTGCCGGCTGTTAAGTCCCCATACTTCGCCAAGATTTTCCGCTATCTCATCCTTCTCTCTCGATGTAAAGTCCGAGAAGGCGCGGCGGAGAAACACAAGTGCACGCTTAAACTGTTCATCGTCCAAAGTGTCAAGGTACTCGTCAAGACTCTGCCACACAGACACACGCGCTATCAGTGCATATCTGTTCTTTAATGACAGACCTTCAAACCAGCCCGCTCCAAGCTCAGCAGGAATCCCCTTTGACAATCTTCTCTTAATCTGGCGTTTTAACTCCTCCTCGCTCATAAGTCCACGCTCTAAAAGAATTGCCGCCGCACAGCCTGAAAGCCTTGAATTTAAGTCATCTCTCTCTGCAATCTCACTAAGCGCCGCACACCACGCCTCACTGTCCAAGAATTCATGCTCTGCTTCCGCACGATTCAACTGTCCAATAGCATCTGCCATAGTCTTTCCCGCAGCATCATCGCAGACACATTCCCCCGGAAGCATAAGACATGCCCTGTAAAAAAGCTGCTCCATGACAGGTAAAAGTGGCTTCGTATCTATCCTTCTTAAACTGTTGTACTGTACTATAAATGACAGACGGCTCACAGCCCCGGCAAGCTCCCTCACCGCAGCCACATCCACCGCCATAGCCTGCAATGCCTTTATCGTGTAGCTGATTGTCTCCTCCATGCCACAGGTAAATGCATCCTCTATCACACCCGCAAGCTCATCTATTCCGCCGGAATTCTCCGTTCTCTCCTTAAACACAAATGATACTGCCTGCTTTATCGTGTCACCCTTTAAAGCCGCCTCAACAAGTTCAATCTCTGCCTCCGGTGTCCATGAAAGCATCCACCTCTCAGCCCATGTCGCATCATCCTGTCTTACCGGTACCTGCTTTACGAAACTGACATTTAACACTCTTAGCCTATGCAGGAAAAATGAACGGTTGAGGTCTAAAAATGCTGTCCGAACCGTTGCCGCATTTCTGTTCTCACGAAGGTCAAGACTTAACTCCATAGCTGTCAAGCTGCGGTATTTTTCAAGCTTTAACTCACCAAGCTTCCCATAAAAGTCATCCTGTATGCATGTCCTGCTGACACCATCAGGCAGACTTCCTATTTTTGTTCCAATCTCTGCATCTGCCACGGCAAGGCTAATCGTGCCAAGCTCACCTTTGCCAAGGCATGTCACAGCCGCATCGCGGATATCCCTGAGTGCCGGAACCAGTCCGCCGCGAAGCCTTGCAAGCGCATTTGCAAGCCTTACTGCCTCAATAACTTCAGCCGATGATACCAAAAAACCGTGTTCTCTCTGAAACTTTGCAATCTCTGCCAGATAGTGCTGTGCAGCATATTGCAGATTACTCTCCTTAAGTCCATGCCATAAAAGCTCATAATAGCCCGGAGCCTGATTTCCCGCTCCATACCCGGAACGCGTAGACAGTCTGTAATATGAATATGGCATGAGAGTGTGCTTAGCCTCCGTTCTCGGAAGAAGCTTATACTCATCATCAGTCATGCCTTCATCAACCTCTTTAAGTCCTGCAACATGATATGAACCTGTGACAATCACAATCTCATCAGGCTTGTAACCGTCCATTAAAGCTTCATTTATTTTGCGGCGCATATATGCTTCCCTGACAAGGCTTAACACATTCTGCCACTCTGTCTTTACGCTCTGCTGCCTTAAGCTCTCTCCGAAAAGATTGCTTCCTCTGTGGTATGCCTGCGTATTAAGCGTGTGCTCAACGGTGCGCTCCCAGAACATATCATGCCCGTCCTCTCCAGCCTGTCTTTCAAGTTTTTCATATATGCTCTCCGTCCTGTCACCGTCATAATCTTCCTTTTCCGGCATGGCAAGAAAAATCTCGGACGGCAAATCGATAAAATGGCACTCCGTCTTATTGTCATGGCACCATTTTATTGCCTGATATTCCGGTGAATACTCCGCTAACGGATACAAAATAGTCCTCACCGGCGTATCCACAGTATACGCAAGCACCGCTATCGGCGGCTTCGACTCACTGCGTACCATGTCAGCCATCATATCGTCAAAGTCATCCGGGCCTTCAACAAGTACCAGCCTCGGCTTTTTCTCATCTAAAAAACGGCAAAGATGCAGTGCCCCTGCCGGCGACAGATGTCTTATACCAAAAATATATGGATATTTCATATACTCCTCATTCTGCCGCCATACAGCGGCACAAATATTGATGAAATTTCTGCTCTTCTCATTTCAGTAGTCAGGATACTTTTAAAGCAGCTCCCTGCATGCATTATATAATCCACTCCACTTAGAGCCTCGCTTCTTCATGACATTTTCAAGATACTCCTTCCATGCAGTTACGTCCTTATCCTCTTCCTTTATAACCGCACCTGCAAGTCCTGCCGCTAAATCCTCGTCACTTACCTTTCCATTTCCAAAGCTCCCGGCAAGTGCCATGCTTCCGCACAGAAGCGATATCGCCTCAGCCGTTGAGAGCACCCCGGTTGTGGTCTTAAGCTTCTGCGACTTATCACAGGTCTCACCGTTTCGAAGTTCCCTGAATATCGTGCATACCTTCTCAACAACATCACTCTCAGGAAGCGATGCGTTAAGCTCCATTCCGCCTGAGAGCTGCTCAACTCTGGTCTTTACTATGTCTATCTCTGTCTCTAGGCTGGCAGGTGTCGGCAGTACTACAATGTTAAATCTTCTCTTTAAAGCCGCCGACATCTCATTTACACCCTTGTCCCTTGTATTCGCAGTGGCAATGACTGAAAAGCCCTTCTTGGCAGGTATCTCCATATTAAGCTCAGGAACAGAAATTCTCTTCTCCGACAAAATCGAGATGAGTGCATCCTGAACCTCCGAAGCACATCTTGATATCTCCTCAACTCTCGCAATACTTCCATTCTCCATCGCATTGAACACCGGACTCTTTAACATCGCCTCAGGTGATGGTCCATTCGCTATAAGCATTGCATAATTCCACGAATAGCGTATCTGCTCCTCCGTAGTTCCCGCTGTTCCTTGAATAACATTTGTCGAACAGCCGTTTATCGCTGCGGTGAGATGCTCTGATAGCCAGCTCTTCGCTGTTCCGGGCTCACCTATAAGCAGCAGTGCGCGGTCTGTAACAAGTGTTGCAATAGCTATCTCGACAAGCCTCTCATGCCCTATATATTTCGGTGTAATTACCGTATTTCCGGCTTTTCCGCCGCATATATATGTCCGCACCGAGCGCGGTGACATCTTCCATCCTGTCGGTATCGGGTCTGTCTCATTTGCAATCAGCGCTTCAAGTTCCTTTTTATATAATTCCTCTGCCGGAAGTCTCAATGTATCGTTGCTCATCATGTTCTCCTTTTCTTTCACAATAAAATTCAGGTAATTAATTGCACAATTATTAAGTAAAAATTTGAATTTTGCAATTACATATACAGATTTTTGGGTAAAACATGCTCATAGTCTGTGAGTGTATAAAAAGTTATATTTATGCATATCGCTCCGTTGTCCGAAGCAAGATGTTCTAAGGACTCTGATAAACATCTTCTATACGCTCGCCACCGAATCAAAGCATACATCCTTGTATGCTTTGATTCTAAAGCAGCATCCATGCTGCTTTTGGCTTAGAACCAAGCAGAGTCCTAAGAACAACTAAGCTTCTCCCAAAAGTCGAGATATGCATAAATATAACTTGTTATACACCTTTAACTTCACAGAGCATGTTTTGACAACCTGATTTTTATGATGTCGGGGCATATAAGATTTTTTATTAAATTGTTTTAATTGTTTTTAAATTATTTGATATGACTATATTAAATCAATTAATTAATTTACTTTATACAGATATTTCTCATATTTAATTATCACACACTTTGCAAACAATTAATTCAATTCGTAAATGTATATTTATTTAACCCCAACATCAGCTTTGTAGTAAAATTAGACGTTTGCGAAATTTATATTACAGTTTTCCCATGCGCAGTTCGTCAACCAGTCCAAGGTACATACTCTCATTACCCTCTGATTTGAAGCCTCCGCCGATTTTTCCGCTCTTTATCAATGGGTATGCACGCATGAGTTCATCTATCTTGTCCTGACTGCTTCCCGGAAGCTGCTCAACAATATATCTAAATGCCCATATGTCAAGTGAAAAGACTTTCAGATAATGGACAGCAAGTCCGTCACAGTGCGTACAGCCACATTTTTTCAGAGCTGTGAAATATTTCACCGGCTTCCCCTTTGAAGTGTATGTGAGCACTCTCTTGTACAGATACTCCTCCACTTTTTCACACAACTCCTTATTTTCCTCACATACCATTCCTATAATGATATCATCAAAGTAACCTGCGCCATCTATAAGCATATCGGTGAAATTTCCTTCAAGCCTCTGCGGTATAGACTGGATATATTTAATCTCTCTGCCGATAATCACATTGTAAAACACGCTCTCCGTACTCCAGCCTTCTGCCGTACATTTTATCCCGGTAGCTGCCTGTAGAAGCTGTCTCATTCTGCCTGAACCTTCCGTGTTCTTTGCCCCGGTAAAGCTCTGTATAATCTGTCCCACAATGCCTGAACGCCGTCCGCTTCCGAATGCTGCATGTGCTCTTATCCATTCTGTGCAGTCACCGTTCTCATACAGCTTTGCAAGCACCACAGCACCAAAATAGGTATTCCTCTCATCGTTCTCGCCGTTCATATCAAACAGCTTAAGTGCAAGACGGCAAAGTCCCGCATCAGGATTTACCCTGAGCATAAGCTGTAAGGTACGCGAAAGCTCATTCCCGAACTTCTCCCCTTTTCCTATAACCGCTCCTCTGCCGTACACCGAACTGACAATACTTCGCTGTGCGTTGTCCGCATCGAACGCACCATTAGTATAGAGTCCCAATCTGTCTGCAAACACTGCCGCTTCCATAATAGCGTCCTCAATCTGTGTGCCTGACTTTCCTATTAATGCAGGCAGAAGATTCTCCAAGTATTTTATATCTTCATCTTCAAGGATAAGCTGCCCTGCATCCGCCGCTTTCTGCATAAGCTGTGCAAGCTTATCCCTCATGCACTCAGCTATAAGCTGCGATGCCCAGCCTGTCCTTGAAAGATAAAGCAGCTCAAATGCATGCACCGGCTTCTTTTTCAGGAGTTTTCTAAACGGCTCCGCAGCCGCCTCATTATCATTGCACGCTAACGTATACAGCACTTTATCCTTCATTCCTCTGCTCTCTGTCTGCGCAAGCTCAAACAGAAGGTCGATATTTGACGGCTCATGTCCGAGTGCAAGTATAAGCTCCTCTCGCACCTCCTTCTCAGCCTGCAAAAGCATGCTCACATAGAAATCGTTCTCCTTCGCACCGCATATTGCTTCAATCACATGCACGCGGCGTACCATTTCCTTCTTCCCCTTAGGGTCAAAGTCCTTTTTTAACAGCCACACAACATCACTGCCGCCCTCCTTAAGCCACCGCTCGGCAGAATCGGCAAGCTCACTATACGCTGCTCCGAGTGCCTGCACCATAGCCGCCCTGACACGGTAGTCCAAAAATATCTCCGGGTGTTTATTATGCTGCTCTAAAACGTACGCATAATGACCTGCACCGCTTGTAGTGAGCGCCTCAATGAGTGGGCAAAGCTGTGAATACGGTATATTTTTCACGCTGTATGTACCGCCATGCTGTGGAAGTCTTTTTACCGGCTCGCCTGCATTGGCATCCGCTGTACTGCCTGCCGGCACCGGTTCGTCCGCTCTAGCCATCGCCTGTGTGCACAGCAGTGCATCTAAAAGAGTGATGGCATCTAAAAGAAGCTCCTCCCTATCATCCCTGTCAGGCTCTAAAAGCTGTCCGGTAAGCTCGGCAAGCTTTGCAAACACAGGAGCTGCCTTGGCATATGGCTTTATATCCTCAACCGCACGTCTCAGCCTGAAATCCTCCATTACAAGGTTAGTTCCCGCTATCATACAATTTCTTAATCTGCTGCTAAGTTCATATAATGGTGTAATGTTCATTATCTATCCTCTTTCTGCTCTAATATGCGATGCGTACAATCTCATTGTCTGTCAGAATACTAAGAACCATAAGCTTTATTCTGTTCTCTGTACGATCATAGAAAAATCCGCCAGATAAAACCTTGTCTTCAAGCAATGAAGTGTCAGGAAGAAGTCTTATCATGTCTGTCGTCTTTTCCTTTCCCGGTGCATCACCTAACATAATGCTTGCGCCTGTCTTGTCAAGAAGTGCCAGTCTTTCACCACATTCTCCTATTCGCTCATAACGTATAAGTGTATAATAAATTTCAGGAGCAAGTGCATTTTTTAAGATATTCTTTGCCTTTTTCACCTCATCCGACAAATAGTCAGCGGCAAATGAGCGTACCTTATCAATATCCTCCTTTGTGACTGCCCTTGTAGTGCTTCCATTCCAGCGCACTCTCTTATTTCCCTGTCCGGGATACATCGCCAGCTCCCCAACCTGTGTCACATGAAAAACAGAATCATCCTGCCTGATATATTTTAAAGCTTTCACAGGACGATAATTGTATGTACAGACTAACTCGCCCGAACCTAAATCAATATAACAGCCCTCATCAATGTACTGCTTTCCTGCATCATCATAGCTCACGTCAAATGAGAGCTGCAAAAGCTCTGCATTGCTACGGCAAAGCCCCAGTTCCCGAAGCTCTTCAAGCTTCCACACACCTCCAAGCTGCTCATAAAGCTGTGTATCATCAAGCTGTGTATCATCAAGCTGTGTGTCATCGCTCTCAAGCTTGGCTGTAAGATACTCTCTCGACTTTTTTATGAGAGTCCAAAGTCTCTCAAGCTTGACCGCAGCCGCATCATAATGCTCATCCTTTCCATCCACGTCAAATGCCTTCATCTCTATTATAAGTTCATTTACAAGATGCTGCATCCCTGAAAGGTAGTAGTCTCCAAGCTGCTTTGAGAGCTGCTCATAGGTCTTAACTCCACCGGCTCCCATGGTTGCAAGACCTGACTTTAGTATATTTTTTACCATCTGAGCTGCAAGCTCTATGCCTTCAAGCTGCTTTTTTATCTTCTTGCTCTTAGCTGCTTTCGATGCCTTTGATGCCGTTTTTGCCTTTTTCGGCTCATCGGCACTGTCTGCATCAGCTTCACCTGCCGATGATGCGATGTCTGCTTCTTTCTTATCCCTGCTCTGCTTCTTCTCACGCTTCTTTATGATGTCATCAGGAATCGCACATGTTCCGAACTCCCTTTTTGCAGCTATCTCATACAAAAGGGCAAGCCCATGTTTACACGGAAACTGTCTGCTCGGACACGAACAGCGGCACACCGGCGCATCCGGCTCAATAAAATCCACCGATGTGATATAGTTGCTCTTTCCGCTTCCCTTGCACTCTCCCATGTAAAAGGTATCGTCTGCGGAGTGCTCAAGCCTCACAAAGCCTCCTCCTCTTGAAATCTTCTTTCCGTTGGCTGCCGCCGCCTGATTAGGTGCCATAGCCGCAATCTTTTCCTCTGTTATCTCCTGCACAGTATAACTCCTCCTTTAAATATATTGTCTTGCCAATCATATAAACAATATTTTATTCCTTATTGCACTATTTTACAATCCTTTGTGCCTGCAATCTGAATATATACCTTGTATTTTAATGATGAAGAACGTACAATAGGTGAAGTAGATATTTGAAAAGGAGGCTTATCATGTACACACTTCCAAAAGACCCTGTAATGCTTTTAAGCTTTGTAAATATGAAGCTCCGTGACGAATTTTCAAGTCTTGACGAGCTCGCCGCAGCCTGCTCTGCCACAGTGCAGGAGATTAAGGATGCTTTAGGAAAAATCAATTATGAATATAATGAAGCGCAGAACCAGTTCAAGTAATGCATGAGCTGCTTCATTTAATACATTTGAATATGATTTCAACAGATTTTTCCAATTATGCTTCGGGTGTAAAAAGACTGCTGTCACGACCTATATAATCATCGTGACAGCAGTCTTTTATTCTAAATCAATATTCGAGGTAGGCACCCTTCATAGGACTTGCGGCATGTTCGCTGAATAATCTCAAAACACCTTTTTTGTATTTAGGCTCTCTAGGCTTCCAGTTCTTTCTTCTCTCCTTTAGTATCTCGTCTATCTCCTCCATGGACATTCTCTCTCCGTTGATGCCTACAATGTTAAGCTTTCTCTCCATAACATCAATTTCAATCAAATCCCCTTCCTCAACAAGTGCTATAGGACCTCCGTCAACTGCCTCCGGGCTGCAATGTCCTATAACCGGGCCTGTGGATGCTCCCGAAAATCTTCCGTCCGTGATAAGCGCTATGCTCTTTCCAAGCTCTGCATCACTGCTGATTGCCTCAGATGTATAGAACATCTCCGGCATACCGCTTCCCTTAGGGCCTTCATAGCGTATGAAAACAGCGTCTCCTTTCTGCACCTTATGCTTTAAAACAGTATCTAAGCACTCTTCCTCACTGTCGAACGGTCTTGCCCTTAAAATCGACTTAAACATCTCCTTCGGACATGCCGTATGCTTTATCACCGCTCCCTCCGGCGCAAGATTTCCTCTTAGAATTGCAATGCTTCCATCAGTTCCTATTGCCTTATCGTAAGGATGTATTATATCCTGCCTTGTAAGCTCTATTCCATATCTCTTATTAAACTCATGAAGCCACTTCTCACATTTCTCATAAAAGCCGTTGTTTTTAAGTTCGTCAAGATTTTCACCAAGTGTCCTGCCTGTGACAGTCATTACGTCAAGATGCAGATGCTCCTTAATTTCCTCCATGATAGCAGGTACACCGCCCGCATAGTAAAAGCACTCAGCAGGCCACTTCCCGGCCGGACGCACATCAAGAAGATATCTTGCATTTCTATGCAGTTTGTCAAAAGTATCACCTGTGATTTCAATTCCGAATTCATGTGCGAGTGCCGGAATGTGAAGAAGACAATTGGTGCTTCCTGATATAGCGGCATGGACAAGAATTGCATTCTCAAAGCTCTTATAGGTAACTATGTCGCTTGGACGCATATTCTCTGTCCTTGCAAGCTTTACGGCAAGCCTTCCTGCCTCTCTCGCATACTCAAGAAGGTCAGGACTAGCAGCAGGCATAAGAGCGCTGCCCGGAAGTGCAAGACCCAGCGCCTCTGCCATAATCTGCATAGTTGACGCAGTTCCTATAAATGAACATGCACCGCAGCCAGGACAGGCATTACATTTTGCCCAGTCCAACTTTTCCTTGTCAATCTCGCCTCTCTCATATTTTGCACTGTACATTCCAAGCTGTTCCAATGTAAGCAGCTCAGGCCCGGCATTCATCGTTCCGCCCGGAACAACGATAGCCGGAATATCAACTCTTGCAAGTCCCATAAGATTTCCCGGAAGTCCCTTGTCACAGCTTGAAAGATAGACACCGGCATCAAAAGGTGTTGCATTTGCATGTATCTCTATCATATTTGCAATCATCTCGCGGCTTGCAAGACTGTAGTTAATTCCGTCCGTTCCCTGGCTCTCACCGTCACATATATCCGTGCAGAAATATCTGGCACCATATCCGCCGGCCTCGACAACTCCTTTTCTCACCTCATCAACAAGAATGTTGAGATGACCGCTTCCCGGATGGCTGTCACCAAACGTACTCTCAATCATAACCTGCGGCTTTTCAAGGTCTTCCTTCCTCCATCCTGTTCCGATTCTAAGCGGATCAAGCTCCGGTGCAAGCTTACGCATTTCCTGACTCTTTAATTCCATAATAATTTCCTCCTAAAATTTTTATTATTATGACACCACGAACCACACAATAGTGGCTCCCACAATTCCTACCAGACCAACAATCGTCTCCATGACAGTCCAGGTCTTAAAATTCGTCTTTTCATCTACCTCAAACAATGACTTTGAAAGCCAGAAGCCGGAATCATTTACATGGCTGAACGCTGTTCCGCCTGATGCTATGGCTATGGTAAGTGTAGCAAGCTGCAGCTGTGACAAATCTGCAACCATCGGCATTGATGCAATGATTCCTGCCGCCATGGTCATCGAAACGGTTGCTGAGCCAACCGATATTCTTACAACTGCGGCAACCAGAAATGCCACAAGCACCATAGGAAGCGGTAAAGCACCTACAAAATTTCCGAAAAGCTCTCCGATTCCGGAATTCTGAAGTATAAATCTGAGCATTCCGCCGCCGGATATCAGAAGTATTATATTTCCGCATGAATGAAGCGAGTTTGTCATAATATTTGTTATCTCTTTAACGCTGAAGCCTGCCGGTAGTCCCAAAAACAGCATTGCACAGATTGTTGACAATAAGAGCGCAATCACCGGTGTTCCAAGGAACTCCAGAATCGGCTGTACAGGCTTCATAAAAGGAACAATAGATGACAATGTATTTAATATGATAAGGAATAAAGGAAGCAGTATTATGCATACTATTACCCAGAAGTTAGGTGTCCTTCCCTTATTCTTTTCCTGTCCCTCCTTCTCATTTTCAAGATAGGAGCTTGGAACCGGGCAGTTAAATTTGCTGCCGGCAAACTTTCCGAAAACAGGGCCTGCCAATATCATCGCAGGTATTCCGATTATAATTCCAAGCATAATCACATAGCTCAACTCAACATTAAGCATCTCCGCCACGAGCACCGGTCCCGGTGTTGGCGGCACAAAAGCATGTCCTATTGCAAGTCCGGCTAAAAGCGGAATTGAATAACAGAACACGGACTTCTTTGTCTTTCTTGCTATTCCAAAAGCAACAGGAATAAGTATCAGCAGACCTGACTCGAAAAATACAGGCATTCCGACAATGAGTCCCGTAATTCCAAGTGCCCATGGTGCTTTTTTCTCTCCGAACACCCGAAGAAGCGTGTCCGCGATGACCTCAACACCGCCGGATACCTGCAAAATGGCACCGAACATAGAGCCAAGACCAATAAGTATTGCTATTGTCTGTAATGTTGTCCCGACTCCCTCAGCCAGGGTATCCGTAATCATTCCGAACGGCATTCCTACTACCAGTCCAATGATAAGTGCGGATGACATAATAGCGATAAACGGCTGAATTTTAGCCTTGATTATCAAAAACAACAGCACGGCAAAGCCCAGTGCAGCTCCAATAATCAGCCTTTCCGGCGAAGCAGTAAACATCTCCATATCATATCCTCCTAAACCAAGATGTAAAGCGGACATTCGCAATCCGCTTTCGCTACTTGCTAATGAACGCAGTCGCTTTGCGAACCCCCACCGCTTAGTGCTCTACACACTTGAAGCAGGGGATTGCTTATTCTGCGTTCAAATATCTGCATGTAAATATAATTAGTATCAGCTTTATTAATACGGCGCCTTGTATTAACTTAGGTACAATATAGCAAGCGTGTTTTTTTCTATCAACAAATGTGATGTATATATTTATTTTTCCCCAATATGTGCAAAAAAATGTAGTAATTTTGATGAAATCACTACATTTTTTATGCATATTTACCATATTAAATTATAAAACATCCACGATAAACATTATACGTCCGATGTATTTTTCTTGATTTTATTCCTGCTTCTCTGCTCTGTTATAAGCTCCATTATAGCCTGTCTGTTGTAGGTAAGGTGCATGTTCATCGCACATTTAGCACCTACCGCATCACGCTTTTCTATACAGCTCACAATAGCCCTGTGAGTCTCTATTGTCTCGTTCATCAGACGTCTGTAGGTTATATTGGCAAAAACAACAACAGATGTATTAATTACAGGGATAAGTCTCTCAACAACCATATTTCCGCTTATCTTGGCAATATAGCTGTGAAATTCCACATCCTTCTGAATATGGTCATGTCCTTGTGTATACAGCATTTCAACCTCATCACACAACACCTTAAGCTGTGCAAGCTGTCCTGCTGTTGCATTCGCACACGCAAGTGCAGCAATATCCGGCTCAATCATCAGACGGACTTCAAAAAGGTCAAGTGCAAGCCTGTATCTGTCCTTAATGTGTGCAAAACCGAGCACATCATTCTTCATGTCGATATTGCTTATGACATACGTTCCGTCTCCGCGCCTTATCTCCAGTACTCCACGGCTCACAAGCCCCTTTACCGCTTCACGGATTGTACTTCTGCCAACCCCGAATATCTGTGCAAGCTCAAATTCGTTCTCAATTTTTTCACCGATTGCAATATTATTGTCCAATATATACTGCATCAACCTGTCTTCTGTTTTCTGACCGAGAGTTTTCTGCGTCTGTACTTTTTTCTGGCTCATATATCTCCCCCTTTTCATGTGTTTATTAAATCACGCTCATTCGATTTACCGATTAAATTCATTATAGCACGTACACATATTTCATTCCATAAATTTTTCAGAGCAAAAAGTTTCCTATTACATAAAAAGACTGCCGACATCAGCGATAAACCTTTTTAAGATTTAACCGCTGATGCGACAGTCTGTTTAATACTTATTCTTCTTTTTTTAACAGTGGAATTGTCCATGTCAAGGAAATTCCCCCTGATTCTTCAGGCTTACGCCACAGGCTTCTCCGTTCTCGCAACAAGTCCCTCCTCCCGGTCGACATCAATCACTATCTCATCTCCGGCATCCACATTACCCGAGAGGATAAGCTTTGCCGAAAGTGTCTCGACCGTCTTCTGAAGGTATCTTCTGAGAGGTCTTGCGCCGTACATAGGGTCATAGCCGTTCTCTACAATGTAGTCCTTGGCGGCCGATGTGAGCTTAATCGTAACCTCCCTGTCAACAAGTCGCTTGTTGAGGTCAGCAACCATGAGATCAATGATGCCTGTGATGTTATCCTTGGTGAGAGGCTTGAACATGATTATCTCATCAAGTCTGTTTAAAAACTCAGGTCTGAAGCTTGCCCTGAGTTCACCCATTACAGCCTTCTCACACTCCGGACTGAAATTGCCGTTCTCGTCGATACCGTCAAGCATGTGGACGGAACCGATATTGGAGGTGAGAATTATAATCGTGTTCTTAAAGTCCACGGTACGTCCCTGTGAATCGGTGATACGTCCGTCATCGAGCACCTGTAAAAGCACATTGAACACATCAGGGTGTGCCTTCTCAATCTCATCAAAGAGCACAACCGAGTAAGGTTTTCTTCTGACAGCCTCGGTGAGCTGACCGCCCTCCTCATAACCAACATATCCTGGAGGCGCTCCGATAAGACGCGATACGGAATATTTCTCCATGTACTCACTCATATCAAGTCTCACGATATTCTTCTCATCGTCAAACAGGCTCTCGGCGAGTGCCTTGGCAAGCTCCGTCTTACCTACACCGGTAGGTCCGAGGAACAGGAATGAACCGATAGGCTTCGACGGATCCTTTATGCCCGCCTTTGAACGGATGATTGCCTCTGTAACCTTAGTTACACCCTCATCCTGTCCTATGACACGCTTATGAAGTATATCTGCTAAGTGGAGTGTCTTGTTTCTCTCACTCTCATTTAACTTTGATACAGGAATACCTGTCCAGCGGGAGATAATCTTGGCAATCTCCTCGTCAGTAACGCTCTCATGTACAAGAGAGAGCTCCTTCTGCTTTACAATATTCTCCTCAGCCTCTATCTGCTTCTTGAGCTCAGGCAGGCGGCCATACTGTAGCTGTGCTGCCTTCTCAAGGTCATAATTTCTCTGTGCAAGCTCAATCTGGCGATTCACATCGTCTAACTCCTCACGAAGCTTGCTGATGCGGTCAACCGCTGCCTTCTCGTTGTCCCACTGAGCCTTGCCCGACGCAAACTGCTCTCTGAGTGCAGCCAGCTCCTTCTGGAGATTTTCAAGACGTTCACGGCTTAGATTGTCGTCCTCCTTCTTAAGTGCAGCCTCCTCTATCTCGAGCTGCATAATCTTACGCTTTAGCTCATCAAGCTCCGCAGGCATGGAATCAAGCTCCGTCTTAATCATTGCACATGCCTCATCTACAAGGTCAATAGCCTTATCCGGCAAAAATCTGTCAGTGATGTATCTGTTAGAAAGTGTAGCTGCTGCCACAAGCGCACCATCTGTAATCTTAACTCCGTGATATAGCTCATAGCGCTCCTTGATACCACGAAGGATTGATATTGTGTCCTCAACCGTCGGCTCATCAACCATTACCGGCTGGAAACGACGCTCAAGTGCCGCATCTTTTTCGATATATTTACGGTACTCGTCAAGCGTGGTCGCGCCGATACAGTGAAGCTCACCTCTTGCAAGCATAGGCTTTAACATGTTGCCCGCATCCATGGCACCCTCTGTCTTACCTGCACCGACGATTATATGAAGCTCATCAATAAAGAGGATAATCTTACCCTCACTCTTTTTTACCTCCTCAAGAACAGCCTTTAAACGCTCCTCGAACTCACCACGGTACTTCGCACCTGCGACAAGTGCACCCATATCAAGTGAGAACACTGTCTTATCCTTGAGTCCGTCCGGAACATCACCACGCACAATACGCTGTGCAAGTCCTTCTACAACAGCCGTCTTACCTACGCCGGGTTCACCAATAAGTACAGGATTATTCTTGGTCTTACGGGAGAGAATACGAATGACATTTCTTATCTCATTATCCCTTCCGATAACCGGGTCAAGCTTCTGCTGCCTTGCCCTCTCGACAAGGTCAACACCGTACTTTTTAAGTGTGTCGTAGGTCGCCTCCGGGTTATCGCTTGTAACCTGCTGATTGCCTCTCACGCTCTGAAGCGCAGTGAGAAATCTGTCCCTTGTTATTCCATATTCCTTAAAAATCGCCTTCACCGCATTGTTAGGATATGCGATAAGAGTGAGGAAGATATGCTCAACGGACACATACTCATCACCCATCTTCTTAGCCTCATCCTCCGCGGACACGAGCACCTTGTTGAACGACTGGCTTATCATAAGCTGAACGTCACCCGATACCTTGGTCTTCTGCTCAAGCGCTTTCCTGGCACGCTCTATAAAAGACGGAAGATGTATTTCCATCTTCTCCACGAGCTTTGCAATAAGACTATCCTCTATGGTAAGAAGGGAGTACAAAAGATGTTCCTGGTCTACTTCCTGATTACCGTATTCATAAGCAAGCTTCTCACAGTTGTTGAGAGCTTCCGCTGATTTCTGTGTAAACTTATTAATGTTCATAGTGAATACTCCTTTCATTGTAAACATTCTAATCTATCTGTAAAAACATCTGCAATGAGTATGTGCACTGCTTACGTTTGTTATGTACACCTGCACAACTGCTTTGCATTTGTTCTAGTTGTAATATAGCATCTCTTATTAGCACTGTCAATAGGTGAGTGCTAATTAAATTATAAAAAAAATATAAAAATTATTGTGCCACTGTAAACAGTGCATAGAAGTACTCTTTTCGTTCCATCAGTTCATCAAAGCTTCCGCTCTCTGTTATCTGTCCGTTTTTGAGCACAAGGATTTCATCGTATCGTCTCATCTGTGACGCGTCCAAGGTATGTGTTACCACAATTCTTGTGATACCTGAAATGTCCAGAATATTATCAGAAACCTCATGTGCCGTCTTAGCGTCCAATGCAGCCGTTGCCTCATCAACCAGCAACACGGAGGATTTTCTAAGCAGGCTTCGGGCAATGGAAATACGCTGCTTTTCACCACCTGAGAGTCCATTACCGTTTTCACCGCAAAGGTACTCCTCGCCCCGTTCTGTTACGAGCTCCCTTAAATGTGCTTTATCTATAGCATTATCCAGTTCGCTCTTCGGAAACTCACGGAACATTGAAACATTGTCCTTTATCGACGCATTGAACACAAACACATTCTGCTGTATCGCTGACATCACATCGTACAATGCTTCCGGTGCAATGTCTTTAAGCTCAATGCCATCAAGCAGTATACTGCCCTTGTAACCGCTGTCCGACGCCATCAATAAATTAAGTAAGGTGGATTTTCCGCTGCCACTGCCGCCAACGATGGCATAGGATTTTCCGGCTTCAAATTTTGTGGAAATGTTATGAAGGACTTCCTTTCCCTCCTCATAGCCGAAGCACACATTCTTTAATTCTATTCCATGACTTATCTCTGAAATAGTCTGGTTTCCGCAGGCTGTCGGATTTTTCTCCAATGCATCTGCCAATTTTCCCACCAAACCAAGTGCCGCCTTGCGGTTTGCAAGCAAGCCCGGAAGTACAGCCACAGGCTGGATTGTAAAATTCATAAGATTGACAAACAAAATCACAGTTCCTGCTGTAAGCCCCTTTCCGGCTGCTGCCAGATATGCACCTGCAAGAAAGACACTTAACTGTGCAAATATTCCTGTAACAGCACCAATCATGCCTACCATGACCTTAATACGTTCACGACTGAATTTTTGTTTCTCCAATGCCTGATTATTTTTCTTAAATAGCTCATAAATTTCTTTTTCCGCCTTGAAGCTCTTTACTACGGAAAATCCACTCAGACAATCGTGCAGTGCTGCCGTGAAGTTCCTGTTGCAGTCTGATACCCGGACTTCAGCCGCTTCCAGCTTTCCTCCTGTCAACAGGGAAGCTATGAGAGGCAGAATCGTTACACCTATCGAAATCACTGTCAGAAGAGGAGAGGTGCAGAACATCATTATGAGTGCACCAAAAAATGTCACCAGCATGGTAATCATTGAAAACTGCATGCCAAGATAATTGACCTCAATGCTTGTGGTATCATTAGTCAGTGCCGACACATACGCTGCCGTGCTCTCATCCCGGAAGGAAGAAATGCTCTTTCCCACAAGGATATTAAACGCATAATCCTTATACTGCTGTATGGCACGCTTAAGATAAAGCGGATGTGCTATATAATCCAGTAATTTAATACCTACACACAAAATGATAAATCCAACGATTAATTTTAACAGCGCATATAATGGCAGGGCATTTTCCGCTCCCGATGCGGCATCGACCAGCTGCTGTGTGAACCACGACAAAATGAGATTTAAGGAGCCTGTTGCAAGGGCTGCAAATATAGAAATGGAAAAAGCTAAAATATTTCCTCTGTAAAACTGTGCTATGAGCTGTTTTTTTATGCTTCTCTTTTTCATGTTATTCTAGCCCCCTCCACAAATCAGTTAACTCCTCATTTTCAAACGAAGCAATAACATTCGCAATTCCAAGCATTGCAGTTGTACCCATATCGTCGTATACTTTTGCTTTCACCTTTTCCTTGCCACGTGCTCCGATAAATCTTATTGTATCTAGATCATCCTTAGAATTATCATCAAATTTAACCGCCTGCTTTTTAGCCCTAAGCAGCGATTCGTGTGCCTTATTGCTTTCTCCTGACAATAGCTGTGCACCTGAAAGACATGCGAGAAACACACATTCCATCTTATCAAAGTAGCTGACTTCTCCCTCATTTTTTAACCCGGAAATCATCTGTATTCCCCAAAGAATGATTTCCTTTGCTGCTCCATAAGCCTTCTGGTGACAGAACAGATTAAAGTAACCGATAACTGTGCGAATCAGTGCAACAACATGCTCTAAAAGTGCGTCAGACAGATAGGGCATTGCCTTTTCAATGTATCTGTCCTCGGATGCCATGGTCATACCTATAAGGTCGTTGTATATTCCACCTGCATTATGTTTTTTCAGCATGTCGACCGCCTTATCGACAGCACCAAGGCTTAATAAAACCTCTGCAATATGTCCACATAAAATGCTTTCATTTATATTAAAATCCGTATTCTGTGAAACCAGCAGCCTGCTGTTTTCATATAATTCCAATGCCCTTTTAAGAAGCCTTTCATCCTTTTTTTCTATTCCGAATGCCCTGTATAAGGCTGCACTGTTGTATACTATGTCAAAATTATTTGGATACTTTTTAAGGCTTTTTTCAGCCTCAGCCAGACCATCCATATTTTTTTCATGGCGATACTGCTTTAACCGCTCCACACTTTTTTCCAGATGATTGTCCTTCATCTCATATCCCAAAAGTACATCCACCGATGTGTCAAAAAAGTCTGCAAGCTCCATCACCATATTCAGCTCCGGCTGCGAAAGCTTGGCTTCCCACTTATATACCGCACCTGTTGTGACACCCAACACCTCTGCGAGCTGCTCCTGTGTCAGAGAGCGCTCCTTTCGTAAAACACGAATATTTTCTGCTAACCTATTTGTCATACTGTTTACCTCCTATATGACTCTGATTATAGCAGACCACCCGCTCTACTTGAACACACCATCCATACAATTTCGAGGTAGTTTTTTATACCACCAGTATTGTTACAGCTCAAGTCTCATAGAAATAAGTTCCTGATATCCACTGATTCTTGACTTAAAACCCTTTGGATTGCGTCCGTACTCACCCCTGTCAATTTACTTACCTCATTCACTGTCATCATTGCCATCTCCTCCTCTCGATAGGTATACTTTAAACTATTACGCAACGTAGGAGTCAATAACTTTTTGAAAAAAGCACCGCGTCAATCTCTGCCGCGGTGCCTGTAAATTCAAAATGATATTCAATTTGCACATGTGCATGATAACTATTCGTCATTATTATCAATCTTTTCAAACAATTTTGCCACATTCATTGTCGGTAAAATAATAGGTTCTCTACCCGAACTGCTTGTTATCATAGAAACCATACTCCTTAAATACGGAAACATAATGGCTATCGCATTTGTTTCCCACTTTGCCTCCCATTCCCCATTACATACAAACCTGCCAGCAATTTCAACAGTCAGTTTATATGTAGCATTAGCAATGTCGCCATCCTGTGAATAAAAAACATTAACTTCCAAATTCTCCTGAAAATCATTTGAAGAAAGCAACATATTGGATTTACTAAAATTAAAGTTGTATGCAACATCCCCCTCTGGAAATTCAAATTCAGGAGCACAGTTATAATGAATATTGACTAACCTGTATCCCAGAAACTGTATTACTGCCATATTATTTTCACTCATGCAACAAAATTCCTCCTCTCGGATACATCAAAAGACATACCTGAACGTGATGTAGCAATCGAACTAAAAGCATATGTTTTACTTGCACAATGTATTATTGACATCTGTTGAGTAGAGACATTTTTAGAACTATTTTTATTTTCATCAATCTGTCCATCTAAAATATGACTATCTGCACTGTGTTCAACAGCCTCCTGAATATTCTTCTTAACAGCCTGAATATCCATAGCATCGACATAGTTCTTAAAATCATTAAATAAACTCTTCATATCCATTAAACATCTCTCCCTTCTCTACCAACTTTATGTCTTTTATTATGGGCTTATTCGTATCAATACAAGCCATTATTACATTAGGTACATATGTTTTCGGAAACTGTCTTTCACCTTTATCAAACCTAAAACGACTTTCTTCTTCTAGCATTCCAAAAAACTGCGGACACCTAATAACCGATACAGAACGTAGCTTTCTGATTGTATCAAATACCTGTGTATCTGCCACAGCAGCGTTATGATACTTATATTCTGGGTCAACTGCTAATGATTTATTCAACATAATATATCTCATTTGATGAAAATATTCCAAACTTTCAGGATTGAATAAATCTAAATACTCCTCATCTTCACATTCAACCACCATACTGTGGTCTTGCCACTGTCATATTTGCATAAACTGCAAATTGCGGCAAAAGAACCAGCATCCAATATAATGCAGGTGGATTCTGATTCTTTCTAAATAGCCCCGCCTGTTTACAGCACAAATATACAACTATAAGATATAGCAAATGACAGCCTATCACTATCCAACGCATGCCCATACAGGATACCAGATAAATCAATACACCAAATAACCATTCATGTGCCATCCAGGGCTTATCACCAATGATCCAACTTCCAATACAGTTTTTTACCATACCATGTTGAACGATCCATTCTCCTGTCTTGATATGCCAGAATGTATCATTCATCTCAAATGATTGGTTTATCTTATACACGCCAACACAACAGATCATGAGAAAAATAACATATCCAAAATAATGAGAATAATGATTCAAATAATCTTTTATTTTAACTTTCATATTTATCCTATTTCTTATTTATTAGGATTCTTCGGCGAACTGTTCGGTGAAACAACTACCCATTCTCCTGTATTGGAATCTGCTGTAGGTCCTACAGTAAGTGTACCATCAGGATATGCCCATACCGTATCTGTAGGTGCTAATACATTTACATTCAATCTATCTGCCACACTATTAGCAATTCCGCTGTCAACAGCTCCGGCTCCACAGGAAACCAGTCGAATGTTTTTGCCTTCTAATCCTCTGTTCTTCATTATTTTTTCAAAATTTTTGGAGTTAATATCTACCCACGCGCCATTTGCATATATCTGCATTTTTCCATCACTCGATGCATGAATAATAACATCTACATAACCATCTACCGGTTTTGCCTTAGCTGCATACTCTCCAAACTTTTCGCCTTCTCCGGCTCCAACTAACGTTACCTTGTCACCTTCTACTGCATTACTATCATCTTCTTTATCAGAAGATACCAGAGCTTGCGCCCCCCATGCCTTAGTCTTAGCAGTTTGGACAAAGCTAAATGTAATATCGTTATTAAGGAGATTTAGCAGTTTTACTTTATACTTGCAGATTAAAGTAATATCCTCAGTTCCATTAGTATAGATAGAAGAGCTGTTAAGATTCAAACCATCCAGACCATCTATCACTCCCATATCCCGAAGATTTCTATCGCAGTCAATTTCGTCATTTATCGTCAAATGTTTTACCATTAACCCCTTGGAAAGTGCTCCTGCAAAATATCCCTTGCCAATTTCTAATCCTTCATTTCCTGCTACTTTAACCAATGATTTGATCCACGCGGTCTTATCATCAGTCGAAGCAATTTCCTGAACTATATCTTTGACGTTACTGCCATCCTCTTTTATTTCTGATATTGTGTCACTAAGAAGTACAGATATTGTGACATTTCCTCCGCAGTCTGATTCAGTGCAATTTCAATTTTCGCCTGGGCAGTGCATATATTCACTATACTTAGCAGTATTACTATCAAAAACATAAATACAGATAAAGATAAAGTTGCCTCTATGACGACTGCTCCATTTTCCGCATTTGAAACTTTCTTTTTTCTAAACATATCTTTTACTTATCCTTTTTCCGGTTCTTTCTACTCCAAATGTCCAATCATCTATAACATCCGTTTTTACAAGGTCTATGTCCAATACATTATCTTCCTGTGCAAAGATTCGCAGATTCTTCAACTCTCTGCGCTCATTTTGTCTTATAAACTCCAGTTTTTCAGATGTATTCAGATTAATGTCTTTTTTATAAAATTTCGCATTGCGTCCCTAAAAAGTCTACTTTTTCATTTACTATTTTAATTCCTATCCCTTCCTCTTCATCCCATTTTGTATCCAATAAAAGAATAACTACTCTATCCTCTTCTAATGGTAAATAAATAGATTGAAGCTTTACTAATTGTGCCATTTCACTTTTATTATGAATGATTGGTGCATAAATATCTGCCTGTTCCCCAAACATATTTCTATACTCTTGACACTGACTCTGGTAATAATCATATATCATATTTTCTATTTGATTTGTTAATATGCCTTTACTTTCGTTAAAATTTATAAATGCCTGCCTTTGGGTTTCTGCTATTTCTTCATCTTCGTTTCCTTCTACTGATAGCTCAACAACACATGCCTGTTGAAATAACACATATTCATATTTTCCCTTCCAAGTAACTTGAAAATACAAATCGCCAAAAATACTATCTTGTTTCATCTACTTTCCTCCTTTTTTATATTCAGAACAACCTCCCAAATGTTTAAATATAGGTGCATTTATGTTGGTTGGAACTAACTGTATTGTCTCAACATCATTTAGCTCATGCCATGTATAGTTATTTTCTTTCCGCCATTTCTCTATATCTTTAGCCGTATACACCTTTCCATCTGTACTCAATTGCTCTGCTAATTTTACTTCTGCAACTGCAAAAGGTGAGAAATCTGGAATACCATTTTTATACTCTACACCCTTTACCCCATATTTATCTAAAATATCTTTAACTCTAGGATCATCTGAGATAAATACAGACTCTCCTCTCTCTTCTGTCCAATGTCCATTAGTACTGGAATTAGCTGGGCAGTTCTTAATTCTTTCTTCATATTTACTATTTTTAGGTACTACATCATACCCTTTTGTATATAATCCATCTTCATGAATTAAATTGAGAATAGGTGCATCCTTGCCGGAGCCGCCTGCAACGGCTTCGCTGGGGTCAGGTTTCTTCTCGCCATCTATAAACTTCTCAATTCGGGCATATGTATTATCAAGAGTAGTTAAAATACTCTGTCCTGTTTCCGTACGCTCTACATAGTCCACTGCCATATCTACGTTTCTGATAAACTCAGAAGTATCTATGACCGGTGTTTCCTCGTGGGCTGTCATGTTCAACAGCACTACGTCCTTAGAGAATATGAAGCGTATCGGGAATTTCAGTTGATAATTGACTGTGACTTCATACGTCTGATAGACAACGTAATTATGTACTTTATGTGTTTCTACCGTGATATTGGCAGGTGTCATTCCTGCATAGAAGCCGG
>CDZY01017571.1_pt1 | contig 79259 bp, 73 predicted proteins | sample 557671 | NCBI WGS metagenome assembly CDZY01 (sample SAMEA3182091, study PRJEB8094) | gut metagenome | biome: human; feature: gut; material: Stool; isolation source: human stools | place: Canada | collected 2013-03-11
ATAGGGTTGTTTCACGAAGATAAGTTTTAAAGTTAATTAATTCAGCAATGGTCAGTGTTTTGAGCATCTATACATTTTGCTCAAAACACTGGCTTTTTTCTTTCTGTATAGGTATAATAGAATTATAGTATAGGTATATTATACTTATACAGAAAGGAGGCATTTATGAAGGGTGAAATTATTTACCCAGAATGGGTACAAGAGCAAAGAGTCAGAGGGACTACCGTAAAAAAGATAGGTGGAACATACTATCTTTATAAGAGAACTTCAAAACGTGTTCCGGGGAAAAAGTATCCGCAACCTGTCGATACATATGTTGGAATTATTACCCCAGATGGTGTTATTGAAAGTAAAAAGAAAAAACTTGCTACAACTTCAATTGAAGTAAAGGAGTATGGATTTTCGAAAGCAGTATGGGATTCCTGCCCAGATGATTGGAAAAAAGCTGTTGGAGATGGATGGGAAGAAAAACTGGAATGTATGATTTTAAAATGGTCGCCAGAAACCTATCTTTTAAAGGAACATAGAATTAAAAGTGAAGAAGAATTGGAGTTTTCTTTTTCTAGTCAGGCTGGAATGCTGATGCGCAGATTTTATAAGAAATATGGCTTGGAGTTCGATGAACTTAAGAAGCTGAAGAATGTTTATCTTGTATATATCGAAAAAGAAGCTATTGTTTCTAAAATCACAATGGAACAGGAAAAAATACTGGAGAAAATTTCTGTTTCCATGGAGTATAAATAAAGGAACAAAAGAACTTATCAGCTACATGCAAATGGTAATTGATCCCAGATGTGGAAGAAAAACAAAGCATGATTATGCAGAAATGTTAACCTATCTTGTAATCGGATATCTTGTAGGAAGGTTTTCCCTGCGCAGATGCCTCAAATGGTGTGACAGGCATTTAGAATGGTTGAGGCAATTTATGAAATTAGAAAACGGAATAGCCTCTGTATCCACTATCTCTCGACTGCTAAGTACCGTTGATGAAGAAATGTTTTGCCTTGCATTCATTGAATGGATGACAGGAATTATTTCCGAAAAAGGAATGCATATAGCGATAGATGGAAAAGCATTGCGAGGTGGTACTGAGCGAATAAAGGATGCAAAAACTCCATATATCCTAAATGCAATAGATACCTATACAGGGTTGGCAATCGCACAATTGCCTATTGGAGAGAAAGAAAACGAATGTTTAGCAATACCACGCTTATTAGAATTGCTTAATCTGACAGAAAGTGTTGTGACGATAGATGCGGCAGGCACAACAAAACCTATTATTGATGTCATAAAAAACAAAGGCGGACATTTTCTGCTTACTGTGAAGAAAGGGAATCCTCTTACATATCAGGAGTTGGCAGATACCTTTGAAACACTGGAAAAGGAAGCACAGAAAGAAAAGGAAGACAAAAGATATCGTTCGCCAAATCAGGAAATGTTAATGACATATGAGCGATGCGACAGGAAAGAAAAGAATCGGGGAAGAATGGAGCATCGGACAATGCATATTTGTAAAAATACGAGTTCTATCACTATGGCTGCAGATATACCGTGTATTAAAACAATCGGATGGCTAAGACAAGTAAGGATTCCAATTGAAAAAGACTCAGAAGGAAATGACATAACACCAGATGAAAAAACATTTTTAGAAAAAGGTACAATAAGGAAACCAAAGATTGCAGTTGGCGATGACCTTACAGATGATGTACATCTTGTAGGAATCATTTCAGATATTGAGATTGGAGCAGAGGAGGCATTAAAGCAGAAGCGAGCCCATTGGAAAATCGAGAATACCTTGCATCATGTATTGGATGATACTTTTCGTGAAGATCGTTCATCCGCAAGAAAGAGCAAGAATAATCTTGCGCTGATCAGAAAGTTTGCATTCAATATATTAAAAATTGCCTGCATCCACGACGATGCAGGCAAAGGGATTCAGGAAATGTCTGATTGGTTTGCCGACGACATCAACCTGATAGCGAAGTATGTCTTTAATGGCATACAACGAATTCGCTAATTTCATTATAAAACAAAAATAGTAAAAATGGGGATATTTTGCGCATTTTTTCGGGGAATTATTGTGTTGATCGCGAAAAAAGGTGGCAAAGAAGTAGAATGATGATAAAATCATACAGGAGTGCTTTGTGAAACAACCCTACATAGCAGAAAGCAATTCTTGATACTTCGTATGTATTGTGTTATAATTTTATAATACAACCTTTATACGCATTATTATTTGCGTTATTTTTGCTTTATATGCGTAATCAAGGCAGTTATCAAGGGTGATTTATATGAATCAGTATGCCTGCGCCATTACCGGCCACCGACCAACAAGATTTTGCTTTTGATATAATGAGGAAGATCCCCTATGCCAAAAATTAAAAGAATGTCTCCTGGAGCAGTTTCGGATACTTCATGACGAGAAATTTGTCCGTACTTTTTTTGTCGGCGGTGCTCTTGGTGTGGATATGTGGGCTGGAGAACAGCTGCTGACATTGAGGGCACAAACGGGATACGAAGATATTAAAATTGTCGTTGTAGTTCCCTTCATCGGTTATGACTCTAAATGGCCGGATCAGAGTAGACATAGATTGAAAAAGCTGATCCAAAACGCAAACGATTCCATTGTTATTTCACATTCTGCGGATGTTTCCAGTTATAAAAAAAGGAATTACTATATGGTCGATCATGCAGAGTACCTTATCGGTGTGTTTGATAATCAGAAAAAGCTGCGCTCAGGTACAGCACAGACAGTCAACTATGCCTTGCATCAGGGAAAAGTAATCACTCTGATCCATCCAGACACTATGGAGATAACAGCCCCTGCGCCTTAACAAATTCACAAAAATTTTTCATTAGCATTTCCAACAAAATATTTTCATTGAAGGGGTGCTGTGATATAATAAGATATAAAACTACGCTCAGAACAAATGGTGCCGCTATGAACAAATATATTGGACAGCAATTTGCTGCTTTAAGATACGAAAAAAATATTTTGGTTGTTGAAGAAACTACATCCGCTGGTGGATGCGGCTCCTTCAACGCGGCTTCTTCATGTCCTGCGTCAGCCTGTCTTTATGACAGTGCGGCGTGGGGCTTTTTTATTGTCTGAAAAGAGGTGATCAAGCATGAGTTTGCCAAAACGCGACGGCGTACATGACCGCTACTATCTGATTCATAAACCGGACACTTCCCCGGAGGTGCTGGCGGAGGCGGATCTCTGCATTCAGGATGTGCTGAACGGAACCGCTCGTGAAAATCACTCCGCCTACCCGACCGTGGTGCGAAATCACAACGGGACACCGTTTCTTCCCGATCAACTGCTGGAGCGGTATTTGGCCGGACTGCTGCTGAAGAAATTTCCCTGTGAGGATGCTGTTTCCGTCTGCGATGCCATGCGGCGGCTGGTTGGCTGGGAAGAGATCCGCTATACATTGGAGAAGTACATAGAAAAGCAGGTGCAGGAGCGGTTCTTCCTTGTGGGAGAGCGGGACGATGGCTTTACAGTCTTTCCGCCATGCACGGTGTTGCCGGAATTGCGCCCGGAGGATGTGGACGAAGGTCTGCTGCACTTTGCCTGCTATGTGGCGGTCTGCTGCACGATGTATGGACAGAGTTTTGAATCCCTTACCACCGAACATATCCTCGGCCTGGTTTCCCAGCTTCGCCCGGATCTGGTAAAGCAGCTGAAAACAGCCGGCAGCGGCAAATTGCCAAAGGACATCCAGCGCCGTAAGACGGAGCATTTCACCGCATCAGCCAACGATGCGTTTGCCACCATCCGCATCACGGCTAAGGCCGCCACCGAAGAGTGCTATGCGGAAATCTTGGACTACCTGTGTGCGGTGTTGGAGCAGGAGGAATTTCCCAACAGTTACTCGGTAGAGTTCCGTGGGAAGGAAAAACTCTATCTGCCCATTCCTGGACTTCCTAAAAAGGGAGTCAATCAGCTCTTTGCCTGCGCTGTGCAGTACCCCAGTCTGCATCCAGCTATGGAGCGATATGCTCGTCTGGCTATGCGGGAGTTTGAGTGGTACCAAAACCTCGCGGATGAAGCCTGTGCAATGCCCGGCACCTTTGCTGTGTTCGCCCTGGGACTGGAGGGAGAACGATGGGCACCGCTGGTAACGGAGTATCTGGATTTCTGCGACGACGAGCACTCCTCACTGCAAGGAAAATTTCTTCATGCATTGATCCGGAAGTTTGGTTTTCAACCATGGACGCTGGGGGTATTGGTGCGGGGCGCATTGTCTATGCAGTGGTTGGAGCCTGCCAAGGAATTTCGCAGCCTGATTGCCAATGCGGAAAGCCTGGATGCGCTGCTGACAGTCAAGCGCCGCTTTTCCGCTTATCTCCTGCCGGAAGAAAACAAAGACCCGAAATTCCGTGCCATCGCTTGGCAGAGCCTGCTCTGGGCCATCTGGGGAAAGAATTCCGAAAATGGTGGTAGCAAGGTCATCAAGACAGCACCGAAGGAACTGAAAGAGAAATATCAGCAGGTATTTGCGTAAGGAGGGCTCTGTATGTGCGAGCACTGCCGAAACATTCAAACATGGAGAAAATTTGACGCCCCAAAGGACTATCTGGCCTGTATTGCTTACATTCAGCAGTTGGTGTCGGAGGGGGAATTTGAACTGATGCAAGAGGAATCCACCTGCCCGCTGGAGAAGGTAAAGACAGAGGATGGCTGGGCGGATGAGATTATGGCCCACATGATCCGGTGCAAGCACTGTGGTCAGATCTTCACCTGTGTGGTCAACACCTGGCGAGGCAGCGGACACTTCAAAAAAGGCAAAGGATGACACAGAAAAGGCGGTGAAACGATGAATCAGACAGAAGAAACAAAACTGCTGGAGCAGATTGAGAAGTGGAATGATGCGGACGAGTTCTCACGATGTATTGAGGCCATCGAGGCTATCCCGGAACAGGAGCGGGGCTATTTGCTGACCGTCAAGCTGAGTCGGGCTTACAGCAATCTGGCGGCTCTGGGAGATCATGGAGAGCATGGGACCGACGGTGAAGTGGACGGGGATCTCATCCGACACGCCATTGAGCTGCTGGAGTCCGTCCGCACCCAGGGTGAGAACGATCCCTACTGGAACGCCCGGATGGGCTACTCCTGCCTGATGGCATACGGCTCCGCAACCACCGCTTATGAATACGCAAAATGCTGGCTGTCCCTGGCCCCGGATGACCCGGATGCCCAAGAGCTGGTGCGGGATTGTGAGAAATATCTGGAGGAGGAAAATTCCTTGGAACTGGATTGGAAAGAGCGGGAGGAGATCATCCGGTGGGAGACCATCCCCCCTGCCGACGATGACATCCTCGGCCATGTGAAAGTACATATCGACCAGTATTTCGGTGTCTATACCCAACTCCTCACGGACGACAGCGATCCGGATCACCCTCTGGAGATCGCCGTCATCCTGCCTCGACCGGAACATGACTACTACACCCTGGTCACTGTGGGTCTGAGCCGGCATCGGATGGATTTCTCGGAGGAGCGTCGGGAGGAAAAACTGGAACGGGCGGAGCTACTCATCAATCTGCCCCGAGACTGGAAGCTGACAAAGGCGGACTGCCGGGAGGAGCGGTGGAGCTGGCCCATCCGGATGATGCTGGCCACCGCCCACTTCGCCATGGAGGACCCGGAGGTAGGGCTGGAATCCAGGACTACACTGGATGAGGGTGAGGATGGCATCCCCTTCGCGGAGAACACGGAGCTGCGGGGTGAGATCCTGCTCTATCCCGGTGTGTTTGGGACGGACTCCTTTTTCTGCCGCCTACCGGACGGGGACGAAGTCAACTTCTATCAGGTGATCCCCCTCTATCGGGAGGAGATCCAATACAAGTTGGAGCACGGCTCGGATTCCCTGCTGGACCTCTGCCCAGACGAGAGCCTGGAGGTCATCAATCCACACCGGCTGAATGTGGTCACCGACCGAGAGAAAATCAGCTACGACCCAGCGGAGATGGACAACGCCGCAGACCAGATCAAGAAGATCCAGGAGCTTCACCTGCCAGTGGACGAATTGGACGCCTGCAATCTGATGGCTTTCTATCTGGGGTGGGCTATCAAACGGGGCCAGATGAGTAACCCGTTCCTCTCCCAGTATCGGGAGATAGTGGAGGCGGTCCGGGCCGGAAAGGGGCCGGATCTGCGGGTGTTCATCCTGGACAAGCTGGATGGGAAAATGTCTACTCAGTTCTTTGACCGGAGAGGCTCAGGCTTTGCCCAGTGGTACGCCCAGGACAACCGCTCTAACCCCTATATCTACCGCCGGGACTGCCGGAATATCGTCTTGGCTGGGCTCAAAGACCGCGTCTGGAACAGCTCTACGGAAGAAGAAGCGGCCTACCTGCTTCTTCCATATACCGAAAAGAACCGTCAGAGTGTGGAGCATCTGCTGGATGAGCGGTTTCAGCAGTATCTGGAAGCGGAATTTGTAGATGACCCCGAGGAGCGGGTGGCGCGGGCAGCGGAAGGAAAACCGGCTGTCATTCCTGACTGGGACGGTCCCCTGTTCTGCTACGCTTCCGACCGCGTCGCCCAGGATGGGTGCAAGGTGCAGATTATGGACCGGCTGTTCCCTGAGCGTGAGGATATGGGTTGGGAGAGCGGTTGGGCCTTCTACTCCGGGGACGAGGGCGATGTGTACGGTGAAGGGGATGAATACTACGAGTCACACTGCGGCTTCTATGATATTCGGGACATCTGCCGCATCGATCCAGACATTATCCCTCTCCTGAACCTGCCCTATGGTACCATGCAGATGCGTGGAGAAGATGGAGCGTGGTATGAGGTGATACGCGACGACGAAGGCGAGGAGGAAACCTAAATGAACAGCGAACAGATCACAGCATTTTTGCAAGAGCATTGGTACATTGCTTCGGTGCTCATCGGAGCCGTGATTTTAATTGGGGCGATCCGCAACTGGAACTGGCTCTGCGACCCCACTGGTACGCGGGATGCCCACCGCCACAGCAGAGGATACCGGCGTGTGGTTTTCTTCCTGCTGGGCGTTCTTCTGATTGTAGTGAGTATCTGGGGATTTGTGCTGAAATTGAAATAGAAGGAGAAAGATTATGATGACTGAGAAATATCCCACCTGGCTCACCGGCCATGTGAAGGAGTGGGCGCAGAAACGCCTGTCCACCGTGACATTGTGTTCTACCACTGGCAATGAACTGCTGGAGGTTTGGTATTACGGAGATCTGCTCACAGTAAAGGGAGAACCCCAATCCTATATTGTAGATGGCGATGCGGCTCCCGGACTGGTGGCAGCCCGTGACCCGGAGAGCGGCGAGGAGTTCGTCATCTTCGACGGCGGGCGACATGGCTATGACAATATGTTCTGCGATGAATATAATCCAGCCGAACTGGAGGATCGTCCCCTCAAACGGTACGAAATCCCTGCTTCCAAGCTGGTGCTGGAGCTGGGTTACAGTATCGACTATGAGGACGAAAAAGAGGACTTCGAACCGGATGAAGCGGATACCGTGGAACTGCTCAACGGTGAACGGATGCTGTGGGAACAGGTCAAGCGGGACGGTATCGACTACATTGCGCTTTACTATGTGAATGAGAAAGGAATACAAGTCCAGATTTTGGACGCGGAATTGGCATGAGTTTTGTGCTGGCTCAGGAGGTGGAACTGCAATGTCAATCACTGCTTATAAAATAGAAGCCATCGGTCATGACCGAACCGGCGAAGACTATGGCTATGTAAATATTATGTACCGCTATGGCAACAAGCAGTCCTGTCCTCGGCCAGATCAATGTGAAAAGATGGAGGTCATGTGGGCGGATGAGAGCGTCTACGGGCCGCCTGCTCCTGGCAGCAAGGTGGGCGACTTTATACAGACATGGCTGATGGGCTCCTGGGACTGTGGAGTATTTACCCACCGGGAGATTGCCCAGCGGCTGATGGATACCTTCACCGGTCTGAAGATCAAGGAACTGGCGTGGTTTGAGAACCCCAGGGAAAAGACTCTGAAAAATGGTAAACCGCGTGCGCGCCGGGCCAAGTGGCTGCCGGAGCGGGAGGTGGATCTGGTGTATCTCTACTCCGACCACTATCTTGACGCAAGAAATCCGACTCCCGTCCAAACCGACTTTTTCACCGTTACAAGGACGGACGCCTGGGGCGTGAGCACCTGGTTCATGTGTACCCCAGAGGCCGCCGGGAAGCTGATCGTCATGGATTACGACAATCTGGCCATCAAGGAGACTACCATTGTGGGATAGAGGTGATACAGCATGATTGGAACAGATGAAAACTGGGCGGTTCTCCATGTGGAGGTCATTTTCTGGAGTGGCAAACGAAAAACACCTCCCAGCCTGGTCAGTGGAAAATATTGTCCCCATTTTGCGGTCACCGGAACCACGGAATATCTGGGTGTGTGCTTTCTGGATGGAACGGAGCGTTGTGCATTTGGTGAACCGGCTTTTGGAAATGCCCAGCCCCTCTATCCAGATACCATTGACTATGCTCCGCTGGAAAACAATGCGGAATTTTTGATCTATGAGGGAGCTAATGCCGTTGGTAAGGGCCGGGTGCTGGGCCGGACGATACCATATAAAGTAAAGCCACAACGAAAGTAGGTGCCTTATGTACCAAATTGCATATATTGGCCGCTGGGAGACCCTCCCAGAGACGGCTGTCGCTATTTATGAACACGATATTCCCAAACTGGAGGCGCTGCTCCAAGGCGGTCTGGATCTGGGTGCTCCCATCCAACTCAGCGAATACATCAAGCTGATGCCGCTGGAGATCGCAGTTTTTCGGAACGATGTGCCCATGATTCACTTCCTGCTGGAGCATGGAGCTGATCCCGGTCGGGCAGAGGAACAGCCCCTGCTGCTCACCGCCGCCCGCTGTTGTGGGCCGGAGGTGGTGGCGCTCTTTGCTGAACAGACCGCAATACTCTCCCCGAAGCAGAAAGAGCGGGCCATCCAGGAAGTACGCTGGGGCAAGCGCCCGGAGAATATCCAGGTGCTGGAGCAAGCTGGGATCACAGTGGACAAGTTTGGCGGCGAGGCATTCCGGGCCGCTGTGTCCGAGGGCAACACCAAACTTGCCCGACTGCTTCTGGAAAAAGGGGCAGACATCAATTACCACAAGCCAGACATGGTGTTTCCGAACGCCCCCACCGCTGTCACCGAAGCGGCTCGGCATAAGAATCTCCCCATGGTGCGCTGGCTCATTGAGCAAGGAGCCGACATCACCATTGCTGACAAATACGGCGACCGGCCTTACACCGTGGCGGTGCAGAACAAGAATCAGGAGCTGGCCGACTACCTGAAAGCCTTGGAACCGGCGGAATGGCACAACGAGCAGGAGAAGCTCCGGCAGCTTATGCCCTACAAGCTGCCTGCCAAGCTGGTGGAATACTTGAAGACCGGCCCCCTGCGGCTGGAGTTCCCGGATCAGGAATGGGTGAAGTGGGCGGAGCTCTACTCCTTCATGGATGTGCAGGAGATGACCTGGAAACGGAAGAAGCTGCTCTCCCTGATGGTGCAGATGGACAACTACAGCGACTATCTGCTGCTGTGGAGCCCCAGGGACAAAAAGCTGTGGTATCTGGACATCGAGCACGAGGAGTTCCACCCTCTGGCTAAATGGGACGACTTCATCGCAGACCCTGGCCGGTATTTGAACGGAATGATCGAGGGCGAGTTTGAGGAATAAGGAGTAAAGCTATGACAGAAGAAAACAGAACTTACATCACCCATCTCAAAGCTGCCAACATTGAGGGGGTAAGAGTTGTCTATGGAAAAAGCGACTGCTGTTAATACCTGTTTAGGTGTTTTGAAGGGACGGGACTGCATCTATCTGGATCAGGTGAAACAGGATGATCTGAACAATCTGACCTTTATAGGGGACATCAATGGCCATCTGATTTCTCAGCACAGGGACGAAAAAGACTGGTTTCCCTACACACTCACCTTCCGGCGGGTACTGGCCTATTTTGCCTGTGAATTGGACACCTATGAAAATCTGGCTGAAACGGGGCATCTGAACCGTAGCTCCTTTGATTTGATCGAGGACAGCACCTGGCTGAAGTCTTTGCCGGTGCGGGAGGACTTTAACAAAGGCATCTATCAACACTACCGGCTGTTTACATACGATGATGTTTATAACATCATTGCGGTTTCTTATGAATTTGCAGCAGAGTTGTAAATGTCTGAAATCTTGTAATGGAGGTAACCAACATGATCAAAGAACGCATCCCTATCTCTGGCGACCTGAAAAGCAAGGTCAAGCAGCTGATGGAGTACGCCGGATGGTACGAAGGCCGCAGTGTGGATATTTCCATTGCGGAGCAGTATTACGCCGACCATGGCGTCCCGATGATGAAGACCACCCAGCGGTTTTACCGCAAGTATTTCGGCCTGTGCTGTGAGTGGTACCTGGAGCAGAAAAAACTGAACTGGGCGGCTGACTTTGAGTTTGCTCTGTTTCCTTACCTGGTCAATGGGATCAAAAACCATTTGGAAGAAGCCTATTTTCGGGATATGTCCGGCTGTGAACTGGCAGAGATCGAACAGGCTGCCGGCGAAAAATGCCAGCCCATCGGTCATATCGGCTACTACTACCCGGCGGAGGTTTGGATCTCCGAGTACGGGAAATTGTATGCGAAATATGAGTATCAGGACGAGATCGAGTGCTTCCCCGATGTGTTTGCCCTGATCGAACGGGAACTGCGGCAGTGTAAATTTGATTCCGCTGCCATGAAAACGGTTGAGGCACTGGATGGGAAGATATGACGAAACAATAAGGAGAAAATGTTATGAATATGAAAGAAAAACTGGAGTTGTTGGGCAAAAACAGCATTGTGTTGAAAATTGCTAAGAAAGAAAAATATAAGCTGGGCGCCACCCGCTTCGGCGGAAAGCCGGATGTGCCGCCGGACTTCGTTTGGCCCACCTATGAGGGCGAGAGCTATGACCATGTGGTGAAGGATCGTCCCCTCACTTTCCTGGCGCAGTTCAACTGTGAGGAGCTGGCCCAGTTTGACAAAGAGCATCTTCTGCCCGATCACGGCCTGCTCTCCTTCTTCTATGAAACGGACACCCAGTGCTGGGGCTATGACCCCAAGGATCAGGGCTGTGCCCGCGTCTACTGGTTCGAGGACATGTCCGCGCTGTCCGCCGCTGACTTTCCGGCAGATATAGAGGAAGACTTCAAGTTCCCAATGGTCAAGATCAGGATGGAATCGAAATGTTCCTATCCTTCCTGGGAGGACTTCAGCGAGGTGTTCCCGGATGAAAAGGATGACGACGCTTTCAACGATGCTTTGGATGAACTGACTGGCGAGGACCCCGAGAACCCAGATGATCGCTCCCAGCTGCTGGGCTGGCCCGATGTGATCCAGACCAGTATGTTCGACGAGTGCGACCTGGTATCCCAGGGCTATCGCCTGGGGAATCCCGAAAACTGGAATAGAATCCCGAAGGATATCCGCCAACAGGCGGAAGAAACGGCCCGTGACCGCTGGATGCTGCTGTTCCAGCTGGATACCGTGGAGCAGGGTGACTTCGAGTTGATGTTCGGAGACTGCGGGCACATCTATTTCTATATCACCAAAGAGGATCTGGCAGCCCGCCGCTTTGACCGGATCTGGCTGATCCTCCAGTGCTATTAAAAATATGAAACAGGACTTTACGATTTGGCGCAATCAAATATTGCAGAATCCGTGGGACATTTCACCGCTGAAATTCGGAATATCGCAGGATGAGGTCATAGAAATCTTCGGGAATCCTGATGCCGTTTCCACCATGAGAAGCGACGGGAAACCTTTGATCCTCAAATATCATGACATTGAACTGCATTTCGATAGAAAGGCCCCTCATGGCCTCTACTTAGTTTACAGCGACGACGAGATCGAGTTGAGCATGACTGCCAAGCACGAAGAAAGGAGCAATCCCTATGAAAGCATTTGACCCGAATTACAAACTGCTGGACGAGATGTATCAGGACAATTACTATCCCACTTTTCTGGTGGACAAGGTAAAGGACGAGCTTCAGAAGGTCATCGACCTGCTGGAGAACGGCGAAACCGATACCGAAGTGGTGCAGGAAACGCTGGACGAGGCGGTCTGCGGCATCAATGATCTCCAGGAGGAGTTTGACGAGCACGACAGCGAGATCGAAACGGTGGCACGGGAATGTATCGCGGCAACCGTGGCCTACATTCTGGAGTGGTTCAACATTCCTATTGACACCGAGGAGGCCATCCGGGAACGGGACTGGTGAGCCCTATGGCAGAAAAAGAACTGGCCCTTTGTGATGAGTGCGGCAGCCTGTTTTTCAAAGGCTCCTCACAGATGATGGGGCTGTGCCCGGAATGTGCCCATATTCTCTATGGCTACCCGAATTGTGACCATCATTTTCAGGATGGCCGGTGTGTGAACTGCTACTGGGACGGCTCAAAGAGTGTGTACATCAAGAAACTGAATCAACAGGAGGAAACTGATATGCCTACAACTGAATGGCTGAACAAATACGAAGCAATCAAGGATAGACTGACCTGTAAAGATGACTTAGAGGCCCATTTCACAGAGAAAGTGATTGGGAACATGGCGGTGGATGTACTGGACATCGGTGCCGTCCATTTCCCTACCGGGCAGATCTTCGCCTGTGATCCGCTGGTGGAGCTGGAGGACACTCTGCCCTTCCTTCAAACGATCCCCGCCGGAACTTATCCCGTGAAAATCTGCGTGGTGCCCAGCGAACAATACGGCGACCGCTACGCCTGCGTCAAGATGGAGGTTTCTCAGGAAAAGCCTGTCCGATATGAGCTGGGTATGGTGGGCAACGAGAATCTGGACGCGGCGCTGGGAGATGACGACTACTTCGGTTTCGGCGTAGACGCCGGAATGGGCTGTATTGCGGACATCCAGACCCAGGCGGCCTTCAGGACCTACTGGGCCAAGCGTTTGGAAGAAGACCCGGACATCGACCCCTACAACGACCTGTTCTGCGATCTCCTGGAGGAAAACGCCAAAGCCCACCCCAAATATCAGGGAGACTGCGGCGACTGGCTCAACTGGACAGTGCCGGACACGGACTGCAACCTGCCCATCTTCTCCTCTGGCTGGGGTGACGGTTACTATCCCGTCTACTTAGGCTATGATGCAAAGGGCGAAGTCTGCGCCGTGTATGTGCGGTTCATTGACATTGAAGCCAGTTATCGAGAGCAGGATTAAAAATATGACAGAACAAAGGAGAACACTATGAAAGACCTTTGCCAATACGGAAACCGACCGGAGGACGAATGGGAAATCTTGCCCTGGATACCTGACCCGCGCCCGCCCTTCAAAATTTGGGAGAAGCCGGAGCAGATCGCGCCATTCTTTCTCATTCCCCACCACCCCTATGCGATCTCCCTTCTGCTGAAAATCAGTGACGGATTCCGGACAGAGGAATTCCGACGGCTGGGACTGATCGGCAGCAGCGAGGACTGGGAGCGGCTTGCCCGGGGCGTGATCCAGGAGTTCGAGGAAAACAACAGCGGCGTGGATCTGTTTCACTTCGACTCCGACGAAGATGTGTTCTGCGTGTACTCCCAATACATCGATGATTTGATGCTGCTGTCCAAAATGATCCGGGCGGCCTGTGACAATGAAAAAACGATGGGGATGTATCTGAACATGAGCGAGGTTGCGAAAGCATGAAAGAGTTGACCGCTCAAACAGGGATTATAGTAAAATGCAAGAAAACAGCCATTGAATTTTTCCAAAATGCTCAATCAGTGGATTTCTTCTCTGCACTGGAGATTCCGAAGGAATTCCAAGACATAGCGGTTGAGTTTTATGATTTGATTCTGGAAAACGACCATCCTACAGCTTTGCTGGGCTGTCGCGGCAATTATGATATTGCGGTACAGATAGATGAAGTAACCGGCACCATGACGGGGTGGCATTGGTTCAAATGAGGGAAATGGAATGATCGAGTACATCAAACTCTTTTGGGAGGGCGCACCGGAGGGAGAACCGTCGGTGATCCTCTATGAAGTGGATACAGGAAATGAGCGGCTGGCTCTCCGCTCCATTGACATCTTTGCAGATGGCCGCACCCACAACATACCCGACCTTTACGATGGAGCTATTGAAATCGCGCCCATCCCCACCATGGAGGAATTGAATACCCATGTCTGGGGCGAGGAATTCCACGCCTGCGTCATAGAGAAAGCGGAATTTGAGGCCATCTGGGAAAACCACACTTATGATGGAGCATTAAAAGAATCAGGAGGGTTCTGATGAAACAGACAGATATTTATACCGAAGCTCTGACCTGTCTGCGCTCCATCCTTCTGGCAGACCATCCAGAATTCCAAAACTGGATCGACTGGCTGGAACGGGATATTGAGGATTGGACCCAGCGCCGTGAGGTCGCCCACCACCTTCGGGCATACGGAGGCATGGGTTCCTTCAACGACCTACCCGGTATGCGTGGAAATCATGACTATATTTTCGGCTTTCTCAAGTCCGTGTGCTATGCCTTCGGCCATCTTTATGGCAAACGGGAGGGCATTTCTCCGGAGGCATTGATGGAGGAGTGCCTGCACGATGTAGAGCAGGCAGCCTATCACCCCCATAAGCCACTGAACCAAGCCATTGCCCAGCACTTGATGCAGGGCGATTTACAGGAAAACCTGGATGCTCTGTGAGGGAAATACAATGCATGACATGAATTTGGAAAAAAACCGCAGTAAAATTCAAACTGCTTATAAAGTAAGCCCCTTCACAAAGGGTACCTGCCCAGAACCGGAGGATGCTGTGAAACGATTTGAAAACAGGTATACTCCCATCCCCGCAGAGTACCGCTGGCTACTTTTGAACTTCGGCGGCTGCTATTTGGCGGAGCCGTGGATCTTCACACTGAAAGAGTTGGAAGAAGCCTACCCGATTTTTCAAGAGGCTTATGAGGATTACATGAGCGAATATGACCACGGCCCCGCCTTTCCAATCGGAGGATTGGGTGACGGGAGTATCGTATTTATCGACTTGGAAAGCGGCAGAGTCCGGGGCTATAACTGTGACTATGCCGATCTGGAGGAGATTGCCGAGAATTTTTCCAGCCTGCTCCTGGACCTTGTGGAACAGGCATTGGAACTGGGAAACCTGTGCAAAGAATTGTGAGGTAAGCGTATGGCAAAGGCCATCAGGGAGTGCCTGCTGGAGCAGGCAGGAAAATTTCATCAGTGGCAGGAAATCACTTATCCCGGAAAAACCACCGAGGAGATTGGCGGTGCGTGGGAGATCGATTACCCTGCGTGGAATGATATATTTGATGCCTTTTGCCATGTGTTGACCCAAATGAATGCAGAAATGGCAGACAGCATTCTGCTGGATGAGATGGTCTATTTAATTGCCAGGGCCAACGAAGCGGAGGGATTTATACAGGAAACCACTTCCCATCCCAAATGGTTTGAGTGCCTCTGCCGCAGGGCCGCAGCCTCCAATGAGAATGAGGCCAAGTGGCAGTTTGCCGCCTATCTGCCGGAATGTCCATGCAGCCAGGAAGTCAAAGACATGATCCTGGACTTCGCAAAGGACACCAATGAATATGTGAGCCGTCGGGCGCTTTTGGCGATGCCCGCTCTGCGTCCTGACTGTGTGGAGCAGTTCGCTCCGCTGTTCTGGGAGCGGAACTGTTATTCCCTCGAATTACAGGAATACCAGCGGATCGCCGTTCTGGTCTCACTGGATGCCATCCATTCCGACCTGCTTCCTCAATACTTGGAGCAGGCCAAGCAGGATGGCCGGCGCTATCTGCTGGAACACGCAAAAAGGATTGAAGGAGAACTTACTATGAACGAAAAACTGTCCCGTCCCCAATTCAATCAAATGGATACAACCGAGAAGCAGACACTGATGGAAAGCCTGGCTGCCCGTTATGATATGACCTTTCTCGGTCTACATACTTTTGACCGCTGGGGCCAGAGCTGCACCACCGGCATCTTCAAGAAAGATGGTCGGGAGTTCGTCTTTGTCCCCGGCGATACCGTCACCCTGGGCTGGGAGCAGTTTGCCGTGGGACTGAATCAGGAGAGCCGGGAGGAATTGGAGTATCTGTTCCGGGAATGGGAGTTGGAGCAGGACCCGGAGGAGATGATTCGGGAAAGCATGGCTCCTGTTCGGCGGGCGGCCATTGGCCCCATGTTGGTGGGCCGGGAGCTGGAGGAACTCTGCTGGGAGCCGGTCAAGATGGACGATCCCAGGCTGACTGCCCACCCTGACTGGCTGAAGGAATTCCGTGATTTTGCCTGGAGTGACAGCAGCAGTCTTACCTTGCATCAGTCGGCCCGCATAGAACGGACGGAAAAGGGCTTTCAGATCTGTATCTATAACCGCACTGATTACGATGAACTCCTTGCTGGGCTGGAAAAGCAGGGGCTCTCGCTGCCTACGGCGGACGAGTGGGCCTACCTGTGCGGCGGAGGGTGTCGGACCCTGTTCCCATGGGGAGATGGGTTAGACTACTCCATGCGTCTGCACTGGTTTGAGGACATGGATGAGGATGAGAACCGGCCCTATGACATGGAGGAACCCAACTTCTTCGGCCTGTCCATCGCCTACGATCCCTATATGCGGGAAGTGGTGCAGGCTGATAGACTTACCACCTGCGGCGGTGACGGCGGATGCAATATCTGTGGTGGGCTGGGCCCATTTCTCGGTTTCCTACCCTGTTCGCCTCACTGTAAGCCGGAAGTGCAGGAGGACAATGAACTAAACGGAGATTATGACTTTTATCGGCCTATCATTCGTCTGGAGAACTATGATTGACAATAGAAGCTTGATACGAAATAAAGAAAGAGAGGTGCCGACATGGGAGCATGGGGCATAAAAGCATTAGAGCGTGACGAAGGGCTGGATGTACTGGACATCCTCAAAAATGAATATGTACCGGAGCATCCGGTAATGGATCTGGGCGAGATGATCGAACTGATGAAAGAGGAAGTCATGCTGGGATCTGACTTCTCACAAATCGACTTCCTCTTTGACAATACTGCGATGGCTCTGGCGGAGCTGTATTTCCAATGGAAGGATAACAGCAAACTGGACTACGATCATGAAGAAGCTATATGGGATAAAGTCACCGGTTTCACAGCATCCAAAGAAGCCCTTGCTTTCCTGCTGCGGCAGCTCACCGACATCAAAAACGAGGTGCCGGACGAGGACGGCATCCGTGAGATTGTGGATCTTTGGAAGAACGAGGACAGCGGTGAGATCGCTCCTGTGTGGTCAGAGCATTTGGACTGGCTCATCAAGCGGCTGATCTCGGAACAGGAGGCATGACGCATGTATATCAAAAAATACTGGGGCAACTTTATCGGAGGCTCGGACGACAGCCTGAACCTTATGGCATTTTTGGAGGATCAGAAACAAGAGGAGATCCCCCTCAGCGAGATTTTCGCCAAGATTGGTCTGGACAAGCAGAACTGGGACTTCCGCCAGACCGTGGAGTATCTGGAGTTCACCCATTCGGACGGCGTGGAGATGGACTTCCACTTCGCCATTGATGTGGTCACCGACCTGGCCGCCATCCTGCTGGAGTGCAGCGTCAGTGGCAGTGTAAACCTTCAGGATCTGGACGAGTACAACACCCCCGCCCGCCGTATCCGCATCACTGCTACGCCGGAGGAGCACGAGGCCATGGACAAGGCCCTGGCGGACTTTGTCCATGCCCCGCTGGAATACGACATCAGCGAGATGATGGGCGAGGATGAGATCACGGATATGGCTTCTCAGGTGGAGATGCTGCGGAAGGAGCTGTACGAAGCCTCTGGCCGCAACCGGAACTACCATGTAAAGGCGGAAGATGTAAAAGATCTGCTCCCCGACTGGGAGGGTGCCGATGGCTGTATCGCCACCAACCGCATCACAGTGGAGGGCTGCAAGGTTGGCTACTGCTACAGGGAGAAGCCGGACGGCGGCTGGGACAGTGGCTGGCGCTTCACCGCTGGTGACGAGAGCGAGGCGTACATGGACGACCCCAACAACGCCGGGATTTACAAGCTGAACACAATTTGCAACGACGATCCCGACATCATTCCTCTGCTGAACACCCCCGCCCCCTGCGCCTTTGAGCAGGATGAGAACGGAGTGTTCCAGCAGATCAAAAACTGGAAACCGGATGAGGACGAGGAGGACCCTGATATGGACATTTTGAAGCAGTGCCAGAAGTGGCATGAGGAGGACAAACACCTGAAAATCGTTGACGCGCTGGAGGCCATCCCCGCCGAGGAGCGTACCCCGGAAATTGATATGGAGCTGGCCCGCGCCTACAACAATCTGGCGGACCCCAGCGAGCCGGAGGGAAGGAAGCTGCTTCACCAGGCACTGGAACTGATGCAGTCCCATGAGGAGGAACTGGGAGATACTTATTCCTGGAATTTCCGTATGGGGTATGCCTATTATTATCTGGATCAGGAGGGCCGCGCTCTGCGGCATTTTGAAAAAGCTCTGGAACTGCATCCCGGTGATGATCCGAAGCTCAACACCCGACAGGACATGGAGGAACTAATTGACTCGTGCAAGAAGGGTATTTCTCTGCCTCAGTTCTCGGAGTGCTTCCGGGAAAGGACAGAGGACTGGTGGGAAACCTTTGCCGAGATGGAAGCAGAGCTGCGCCAGATGATGGACGAGGACAAAGACCATACCCGCGGCGCAGAACTCGTGGCCCAAATGCAGGAAACCCTGAATCTGGTTTTTGATGAAATCTCCTTCGAGATGGGCTTCAACGGCGAGAAGTACGAGCTGATCCTCACTCCGGAGGGTGACAAGGTCAAGCTGTTTGAGCTGGTCTACTTCCAGAAACACGCCTCCAAGGAGGTGCTGGAGCACTGGAACATCCTTGTGGGCCGTCAGCCCCTCCCGAACATCGGCCTGCGTACCGAGGACGGATGGAATATCTCTGGGGATGATGTGCAGATCTGGCTGGAGGAACAGGGTGAAAACAGCTTCGCCATCTCCGCTTACTGTGAAAAGCTGCTGCCTAAGCTTCAAGAGGAAGAAGGCCGGGCCTGGTGGATGCTCACTACCCTCACCGACCAAGTGCTGGGCGAGATCTCCCACATGAGATACATAGACAGCTTTGATGTGCTGGAGGAACCCAAGGCAGAGCCGTCCTTCCTCCTGTCCCAGCTGCCCGACAAACTGCGGGAGCAGGGCCTGGAGCTCTCCACCGACCCGGAAGCCTATCTGGAGAGCTACCTTGGTTACAAAATGGAACCCAAACAGGACCCGGACGCCGATTGGCGGCTGGATGTAATGGCCGGTTCCACCTGCTGTGTGCCGCTCATCAACGGCTATCTGAATGCCGACAATGATTTTATGGACGATCTCCATGCCGACGGCGCGGTGGCGGGCTTCTTCTGCTATCCCCTGGATACCCTGCGGGAGGAGGAAGGCAGTCAGAAAATTTTCGACTTCCGGGACAAACTGGAGGAAGTGCTCACCGGCGGGGATGGTTCGGAAGTGCTCACTCTCACCGGCGGGGCTACCGGCCTCTACTGTGGCTATGTGGACTTCATCGCCTGGGACATCCAAGAGGCGCTGAACATGGCGAAAGAGTTCTTTGAAGGCACGGACATCCCATGGGCCATCTTCCACACCTTCCGCCGTGAAGCCGGTTCTGTACCCCTAAAGCAACAAGATGATGGGACAGAAACTGAGAATCAGGATGACGAGTTGGACGAAACGCTGACGGGCATGGACTATATTCCTTACACCCAACAGAACGCCGAAGCATTCTTCGCTCAGCTGGAGCAGTGGAACGACGAAGACGAGTACACCCGCTGTATCCAGGCACTGAATGCCATCCCGGAGGACTGGAGGAACTATCGTACCGCCTACGCCTTGGCACGGGCGCTAGAAAACTACGCCATTATCGGGGACCATGACGAGGGCACCCCTCGCTATAAGGGAGACAAGGCCCTGTGCCGCGCCATCGAGGTGCTGGAGTCCGTCCGGGAGGAAGGCCAGGACAAGGCGGAGTGGAATATGCGGATGGCCTATGGCTATCAGTATCTCTACGGCCAGGAGGAAAAGGCCATTCCCTACGCTCAGCGGTGGGCAGAGTTGGACCCGGAGGATGAAAATGCCCCGGCAGTAATTCGGGAGTGTAAGGCGGAGATTCGGAAACGCCAGCGCAGCCGGAAGAAGAAGGCCAAATTCGTGCCCGGTGATACTCCATTTGAGGGCTTCGACCTCACCAACTTCTGGGATGATAATTGGTATGCACTGAAAGAATTTGTCAGTGAGCCGCCTTCCGATGAGCTGATCGCCAGCGTAGAGGAGGAACTGGGCTACAAACTGCCCGCCGCCTACATCTGGCTGATGAAGCAGCACAACGGCGGCATTCCGGTGAACACCTGCTATCCCTGCGATGAACCTACCTGCTGGGCAGATGACCATGTGGCCATCACCGGCATTTTCGGCATCGGACGAGAAAAGAGCTGCTCCCTCTGCGGAGAGCTGGGCAGCCAGTTTATGATCGATGAGTGGGAGTATCCTGCCATCGGTGTGGCCATCTGTGACTGTCCAAGCGCCGGACACGATATGATTTTCCTGGACTACCGAGCTTGCGGTCCCCAGGGAGAGCCTGCGGTAGTCCATGTGGATCAGGAAAATGATTACAAGATCACCCATCTGGCAGATAGCTTTGAGGAATTTATCCGTGGACTGGAGCATGAATCCCTCTATGATCCGGATGAAGATGTAGAGGATCTTGAGGATGACGCCGACGAGGAGGGAACCGACCATAAGGGTTCCTTTGCCGGGTCTGTGCTCCTCTCCAAAGCGGAATGGGACAAGGAGCAGTTGATCCGGAATCTACGGGAAGAATGGGGCATCGTAGATGAGGAGCCGGATGAGGGCGACGAAGATGATGAGAACAGCGATGACGCTGTGGTAATGCGGGTCGGCGGCATGATGCTGATCGTGACACTCTTCCACGGTCACATCCCGGACAATGAAGCGGAGATCAACGCCGAAAACAACTATATGTGGCCAGAGGCCGTAGAGGTGGCCAAAGCGCACAAGGCCCATATCGTGGTGGCTGTATTGGGCGAGGAGGAAAAACTGCTGGAACGGGGTAAGCTGTTCACTAAGGCGATGGCAGTGTGCTGCAAGCAGAAATATGCCACCGGTGTCTACACCAGCGGCGTGGTATTTGAGCCTCGTTTCTATGAGGGCCTTGCCGATATGCTCAAAGAGGACGAACTGCCCATCTTCAACTGGGTTTGGTTCGGCCTGTACCGGAGCGAGGGGGGCCTAAACGGCTACACCTACGGCATGGATGTGTTTGGCAAGGAGGAAATGGAGGTGTTGAACACCGACGCTGAGCCGGAGGAACTGCGGGACTTTTTGGCCAGCCTTGCCTCCTATGTGCTGGCGTGTGATGTGACACTGCAAGACGGCGAGACCATCGGTTTTTCTGCGGACGATAAGCACACCATCACCCGCAGCCCCGGCGTCTCCCTGCCGGAGGAACAGATGACCCTGAAGATCGGTTACGAGCCTATAAAGGGAGATCCGGAGGATGACAGCTGCGACCACTCAGACAATGATGACACGCAGGATGAGGAAGAATTCAGTAATCCCGAAGTCTACACCGAGGAGGAGATGGAAGCCGTCGAGGGGCACATTGAGCAGTATTTCGGCAAGTTCGAGAATGTGTTCCATGAGCTGGTTTCTCCCGACATCCATGTGGACATCTGCGTGGTGCCGCCCTCTGAGGAGCGGGACTACTGCACCCTGGTCACCATGGGCATGGGCGCTCACCGGATGAATGTGCCGGAGGAACTGGCGGAATATAAGCTGGAGCGGGCGGAGCTGGCCATTGCCCTGCCTGCGGACTGGAAGCTGGATCAGGAGTCCATGAAAGACGAAAAGTGGTACTGGCCCATCCGCCTGCTGAAATCCTTGGCCCGCCTTCCCATTGCCAGCGATACCTGGCTGGGCTTCGGCCATACCATGGACAATGAGGAGGATTTTGCAAAGGACACAAAGCTGTGCGCCGCCATTCTGACTGGTCCCCAGGATACCGAAGATGGCAGCGAGGTCTGCATCCTGCCGAGTGGCGAGGAGGTCAACTTCTATCAGGTGATTCCTCTCTACCGGGATGAATTGGAATATAAGCTGGCCCATGACGCGGACGCCCTGCTGGGCAAAATGAACGGCATCAGCTTTGTGGTGGAGCCTGATCGTCAGGATGCTATCACCCGTGGCACCCTTTCCAATGATGATTTTGACGGTGAGATGGACGATGCCTCCTATCATATCGAGAGCATTGAGGAGAAGGAACTGCCAATTGACCCCATCAACGCTTATAACCACATGGCCATCTACCTGCGCTGGTGCATGGAGCACGACCTGATGGGTGAGGACTTCCTGAAAGAATACAGCGAAGTGGCCAAACAGGTCAAAGCTGATCCTGCCAGTGTGGATCTGCGGGAGTTTATCCGGGATGAGCTGGACGGCTGTCTGTTCTCTGTGCTATTCAATCAGCAAGGCCGTGCCTTTGCAGGCTATTACTACGGAGAGGGCGACAGCCCCTACTATCCTGCCGATGTTGACGACAACGCCCTCCGCTTCTTCGGCCCGGAGCGGTATCACTCTGATGAGTTCCAGGATGAAGCCTACCTGTTCATCCCCTTTGACGAGGACTACTATCAGGCTATGGCAGAGGTGATCGGGGAACGGTTTGAAAACTGGCAGGGACAGGACTTCGACGAGGACACGCTGGAGCCTTCCGAGGTTGCTCAGGCCATCATGGAGTATCTGGACTGCGAGTGTACCTATTTCCCATCCATGGCAGATGATGACCCCATCATGTCGGCATACAGCTACGCCCAGCGGCTGGGGGTACGGGAGGGCTTTGTTCCCGTGCTCATCAAGGCGGATGATGAAACGCTGTTGGAGTGTCTGGTGATGAACGCCGATCCGGAGCACAATGCGGACTTCTACGAATTTGACCTCAAAACAGTAGAGGAGTATCGAAAGAAGATGCTCTCCGCTCCCATCAAGGACGGAAAGGCGGTTCTGGAGGAATTGACCGGCCAGCGCAAGGAAGAAGCCGAGGACGATGACATGGACTGGGAGGCGGAAGTCCTGGGCGAGATGGAGGGCGGCTATGACAATGACCGCTTCTCCTGCTATTGGGATTCGGATAGCCACATGACCTATCCGCTCATTCTGGCCAAAATTCCGGTCAAGAACCCCTGGGAGATCTTCGCCTATCTGCCCTTTGGAAATTGGAATGAGTGCCCCGACACGCCGGACCTGATGGCAGTGGCGAAATACTGGTTCGAGCAGCATGGTGCCATCCCTGCCGCCATGAGCCACGATGAATTGGAGTTTGAACTTCCGACTCCGATCTCCAAGGAAAGAGCTATGGAAGTGGCTGTGGAGCAATATGGCTTCTGCCCAGATCTGGATCAGAATGAGGATGGAAGCATTGGCTCCTTGGCAGATGTCCTGTGGCAGTCCACTGTCTGGTATTTCTGGTGGGATTGATGGGAGGTGCGACCAATGACAGAATATCAGAAAACCTATATCGAACTAAAAAAACAGTTTGTTGCGACCAATGAAGGTCCAGACAATGTCCGCGCTCTATATACCTTCAAGGAAGAACTTGAGCAGAGTGAGGATCAGCAGGCCAAGGAAGTGCTGGTGGATGTATATGACCTGCTGGACTTTAAGAAGGACGCCTACGAACTGCTCTGCCAAATCGGAAATCGTTCCGATAAAAAGACCCTCAAGCGGCTGGGCACGCTGAAGGACTATGCGGAAAACTGGGGCAATCATTATGCCCTCCCCAAGCCCAAAACGCCGGAGGAAAAGCAGAAAGAGAAGGAACGGCAGGCCCAGCTGGGCCTGCCCGCCTTCCGGTATCACCCAAACCCTCTGGAAACTGGGGCTTTTGAGGAATCCGCAGACGGCGTTGTCTGCGACTGCTGTGGCAAGACGACCCATATTTTCTATACAGCCCCCTTTTACGCCGTGGAGGATATTGCATATCTGTGCCCAGAGTGCATCGCCAACGGCGAAGCAGCCCGGAAATATGACGGCTGCTTCCAGGACGATTGCTCTCTGGATAATGGTGTAGACGATCCAGAGAAGCTGGACGAGCTCATCCACCGAACTCCCGGCTACTCCGGTTGGCAGCAGGAATACTGGCGCGCCCACTGTGGCGACTACTGCGCCTACCTGGGCCATGTGGGTGCCAGAGAACTGCGGGCGCTGGGTGTGCTCGAGGAAGTGTTGGACGATCCCATGTGGGATGACGAACAGAAGAAAATGATTCAGGAATCCGTCAATGGCGGGCATCTGCAATGCTATCTGTTCCAGTGCCTCCACTGCGGAAAACACCTGGTCTGGATGGATTTTGATTGAGGTGGCAACATGGAGAAGAAGGATTTTCCCAAGGGAACCAAGCCCCGTGAGATCTTCGTCTATACCTGTGAGCGGATCGCGGAGCCTTTGAACCCGCTGGGCTACAAATACCGCAAGAGCAAAAATGACATCTACAAAAAAGACGGCATCTTTGTGTTCTCCTTTTACTTTTCCCCCTCCATCCGCTTTGGCTCCACCACTTTTACTGCCTTCTTCGATGTGAGTTCCCCGGTGATTGCCCAGTGGCGCAGTGAGCAGGAAGGGACGGAGGAAACCTATGATGGTATCGTGGGTACCTCCATCGCCCGGCTGACCCACCGGTATGATGACTTCCCCCGCTATGAGGTATCTACTCTGCTGGAGCGGGAACGCTCTATCCAGGAAATTTCCGGGCAGATCCAGGACTATGCACTACCATTCTTTGCCCGGTTTTCCAATCTGCCCAAGCTGCTGGACGATGTGGAACAGGAGGGGTTCTTCCCCCATCGGAAGGGGTTCGATGTCCCTAAGCGGAATCGGGAGTTCATCGAATGCTTCCGGGAGTATCTCCAAAAGCAGTAGGAATCAGCAGAAAGGAAACAACACCTATGTCAAACAGTAGAGTATCCACTTGGAGTGGAATCCGGAACAAATTGGAGAATGACTACCTGTGCCCGGCACTCCGGGGCCACATCCAGTATTTTGCCACCAGTTACAGCAAAAGCGCCGACCATGAGGGCCGGGCCGCCATTCGTGTGGACGGCGTGGAAGTGCTGCGGAGCAACTACTACACCTATTTTGAAAATGTGTGGACGAAATTTCATCACTTGCGCTCCACCACGCTGAAAGATCACGACTCCGCAAAAGAGGCCATCAATCAGGCTCATGCCTATGCGCTGGAGCAGGGCACCTTTGACCAAAAGGTGTTCTATGAGGCGTTTGGGATCTTTGACAACCAGAGCATCGAGAAAAGCCTTGTCAGCGAGAATCCCCTTGTCCGTATCTTTGCCCTTCTGGATCGCAGGCTTGGCAAGCGCCGCCTGCTGGCTTTGGAGGACTCCATGGAGCAGGAACTGGACTGGGTGCGGGCTTTCTATGTGATCCGGTTGCAGGCCGAAGGGCTGATGGAAGCGAATAACATTTAGGAGGAACCACCATGTCACAGATCGCGTCCTTTTATCTGATAAAAAATAACCAGCGGCAGGAGTTGTCCGACGGTGACTGCTCCGGCGCGGTCTATATGGCCATCTGGGACTGGTGTGAGAGCGAACTGGATCTGGATGTCCGTTTTCCTGCTCCCCAGACGGAAGACACCCTGGACTGCGCTCTGCTGGAGGGAGAGCTGGCGTCTCAACTGCTGGCAGCTCTGCGGGAGCAGGATCTCCCGGAGCTGGCCGCTGAAATTGCCCCGGACTGGGATCTGCCCACCGAGGCGGTGCAAAGCGGGCTTAATACGCTGCGCTCCCATCTGGAACTGGTGCAGGGCGATGCTGCTCTGCTGTATGAAATGACATGAGAACGGAGGGATACCATGCTGGCAAAGCGGTTTGAACACATTTTACATGATCTGGGCATGGCTGGGCTGGAACACCCTCTGTTCTACCATGCACCGGTGGGCATTCGTTTTAAGATCGGCGGGGAGGAACCAATCTATCTGGATAGGCGTGCGGCGAAGCTGAAAACCAACCCCGCTTATGTTCAGGGGGCGCTGGACCGAGCCGCCGCGATCTATCGGGCACTTCCGGCGGTGCCGGACCTTCTGCGGATCGACGGGTATCCCGATGAAGAACCCGCCGAGTCCCTGCTGACCGTTATCCGGCAGCGAGTGGGCCTCCCAGTTCCCGATGAACAACTTTCGGCCACAGAGCAGGATGAAGATGGGGATACCCATGCACAAGTGCAGTTTTACTGGGATCTCAGCAAGATCAGCTTTCAACCAGAGCTGCTTCTTCGGGAAATCATTCTGGGGGACATCGGCGGCTGGAACGGCTTTGTGTCCAGCGTCTATCTGGCTGGGCCGGGGCCGTTCCTCTACCATTTGTACGATGACCGTGGGCTGGATGTGCTGGGCGGCTCACAGAAGCTGCTATTGCCTCTCTATCATCAATTTCATGACTGGATTTTGGAATACGATCTGGAGAAGATTGACCAGATGTTCGCTCCAGCAAAAGAATGACTGCATAACAGAAAAGGAGACATTGCTATGGGACTTGATATTTACGCCGGGCCGCTGACCCGGTACTATTCTCACAACTGGAAAACTGTTGTTCAGCAGTGGGCGGAGGAAAACGGATACACCTTTAACCGCATCACCCCGGACGGGGAACCTGCTGATAACGAGGAAGAAATGTCCCCGGCTGAGGTCCAGGCGGCGGTGGAGAACTGGCGGGATCAGATCTTGAGCGCCATTTCTCAGCCGGGCCAGCCCCCCTACGCTCCCTGGCTTGAAGATAATGAGAAACCTTATTACACCGACAAGCCGGATTGGGATGCCTTCGGCGCTATGCTGCTGGTGGCCGCCTGTCGTACATACGAGGAACCGGTGCCTTCCACCGTGGAGAAGGACTGGATCTTCGGGGAGCATCCTCTGGTCGCCCGCCTTGCATCAGATGAGGAGCGGGTGTGGTCCCTGTTTCGTGGGGCTACCTGGTGGCTCCCTCTTTCTGACAGCTTTCTGTTCCAAGGGTCCTTGCCTACCGATGACACCGCCGCTATCGCCACCTTGGGCGGACTGCGGAAGGAGCTGGAAAAGCTGAACCAGCTGGCGTGGCAGGCCGATGAGGACACTATCCTTGGCTGGGCAGACACGGAGGGATACCCGGTAGACGGAACCGTAGACTCAGATGGACAGTACAGCAAGGCAGACATCCCGGAACACACCCAGTATGACACTCAATCCCTTGCCAAGTTTGCCTTCTCCATGTTCTGGCGGGCCATGCGGTTTGCCGAGGAGCAGCAGGTGCCTATCCTGCTTGACTATTAAAGAGAATTCGTCAGGGGGTGGAGACCGTGGAACAAAAACGGCCGGCAGATATAATTCAGGAACTTCTGGACTACCTGTGGAACGGCCTGGGCCTGGAGGAAAAGGGCTGGAAGCGTCTGAAAAAGGGCGACTTCAAAAAGAAAATGAAAAACGGGCTGACCTATCAGATCTGGTTTGACCGGAGCCGCTACAATTACATAGACTACGAAATCGGCCATGGGAATGTGGAGGTGGGCTTCAGCTGTATCATAAAGCAGGGAGATGACTACCTCTACTCTTTCAGAATTGAACCCACAACAGGCGGTTCATTCTTTCGGATGCTGACAGAGGACCTGCGGCTGAACACCGGGCTGCTGGACACCTTTCTGCCCCTGGTCAAAGCCAACTACCTCGACTTCATCGACCGCTTCGAGGCAGACCCCGTGGAGGCATTACAGCCGGTCTGCGCCCCCTTCACCGAGGCGGAGGACTACAGCTGGTTCATCTATGTGCGGGAGCAGATGGTGGAACGGTACGGAACGGCGGAGCAGATGGAGGAGTACCGCCGTCAGGCGGAATTGCGCGGAACGCCTGGACACAAGGCAAAGAACTGGATGGGTTCGATGTTGTTCCACCTCTCCCACGCCAATGATGTGGATCAAGCCTGGGCCTCAAGCCGCACCAGAGAGGAACTGGACCAGGTGGTGGAACCCTTTGTGCAGGCCAAGCGGCAGACAGGACAGTGGACACAGGAGGATGAGGCGGGCTATCAGCTCTACCGGCAGGAAACAGATCCGAAGAAGCGCACCTTTCGGGTATGGTATCTCATCGCCAACCCCCGCGGCCTGCCGAAAGAGTTTGTCCAGAAAGAGCTGGAGTTTCGGTGGAAACTGTTCCCAGAAAAGAAGGAGGAACCCAAATGAGCAATAAAGCTTTCCAGCAAAATCTGGACGACAAAAAAGGCCCCCAGCCCGGAGGTCCCTATCTCATTCAGATGCTGTTCAAAGAGCCGGTAGAAATGCCGGATAAAGAAAAAATGACTGCCATAATGGAGAAGCACATCGGATCAACAGAGTGCTTCTGTTATGATAAGAAAATGGCCGGCTTTGCCGCCCTGGATCATGTCGCGGAATTTCAGGACGGCAAGTGCCCGGTACAGCTGATGGTGATGAAATGCGACAAGTTCAAGGGCAAAGGCTTTGATGCCTTTCTGATGAGCCAGATGTGGGACTGCCAGGAGGACCGTGACCGGATCTTCCGGGAGTGCAAATATCAGGTGGTGGCCACCGATATGCTGACTGCGGCGCTTCCAGCGCTGGAGCGTGCCAACCTGGATGCCGACTTTCTGGAGGCTCTGGCAGAGCTGTACCCCACCTGTGAGGCGTTCTATTTCCAGAACTGCGGCAAGCTGTTTCTGGCAGAGGATGTGCGCTCCCATCAGATTGAGGGGCCGGATCGGTTCATCCGCTTTGGCGTCAATGTCCGTTTCTTCAACATCGAGGGCACGGAGGATATGCTCATCGACACGGTGGGCATGAGCACCCTGTTTTTGCCGGATCTCCAGTACCACTTCCACGGCATGGACCCCAACTGGGTGGTAAACCACGCCTATAATGCAGCGTCCTATATTCTGGAGCATGATAACCCCATTGAGGATGGGGAAACCATAGACGGCGTGGCGGATGGCCAGATGTGCCGGGAGATCCAGTGGAAGTGCCAATATGAAGATGCCTTGATCCAGCCGCCCAGAGGGGTGCTGGACATCAACATGGGAAACTATGCTTCGGGAGGACGCTGAATGAATGGCGTTGTGCTCCTGGTAGGCGGACTTCTGCTTGTGGCGGTGATCAAGCTGATTATAGATCGAAATTGGATCGGCCTGCTTCTCTGTGCTGTCGCCCTGCTTCTGGTCTTTGGGGCTGGACACCATACAAAATAGGCCATTTTAAGAATCGAGGAGGTGAAGTATGCAGAATTCAACAAATATGCGGATACTGGAATTACTCCGGTTTCTCTATGAGCGGACCGATGAAAACCATCCCGCCACAGTATCTGACATCATTGCCCATCTGAATGGAAAAGGAATTCAGGCAGTGCGGCAGACTGTTTACGCAGATACCAATGCGCTGATCGATGCGGGGATTGATATTGTGGTGGTTAAGAGTACCCAAAACCAATATTTTATGGGAAACCGCCTGTTTGAGTATCCAGAACTGAAAATGCTGACAGACGCAGTAGCATCCTCGAAGATCATTTCTGCCAAGAAGTCTGAGGAGCTGGTGCAGAAATTATGCCGTCTGACCAGTCTACATCAGGCAAAGCAGCTTCAAAAATTTGCTGCTTTATCCAGCCGTGTCAAACCGCATAATGAAAAGGTTTACTACATCATTGACAATATCCAAACAGCGATTGGAAACCATCAGCAAATTCGGTTCCAATACTATGAATATACTCAAGAAAAAAAGAAAATCTTAAAGCATGATGGATATTATTATGTCGTAAATCCTTATGCGCTTGAATGGAAAAATGACCATTACTATTTGATTGGATTTTCTCTGAAGCATCAGAAAATTGCTCACTTCCGTGTAGATCGGCTAACAAGTGTAGAAAATCTGGAAACTTACTTTATGCCGATAGAGGGATTTGATGTAGCCTCCTATACAAATAAAATGGTTGATATGTTTACATCGGAGTCATCGAAGGAAGTAACCCTTCTATGTGAAAACGAATTGATGAGAGTAATCATAGATCATTATGGAGAAGATGCTGCTGTTGATAGGTATGATGATACACACTTCACAGCCAAAATTGAAGTGAACCCCAGTGGAACTTTTTATGGCTGGATATTCAAATTCAAAGGGAAAATAAAAATTCTCTCTCCCAAAGAGTGCATTACGGAAATGCAGCAAATCGCTCAGGAATTTATATAGCGCAAAAGAGGTGTTATTGATTTTTAACACCTCTTTTCAAATGAAATTTTTATCCTTGAAGTGAACAGATGTTCGATATACAATATAAGCAAGATGTTCGCAGTTCGTCGAACAAATGAGAGGTGAATGCTGTGGGCAATATAACTTTTGGATCATTTATAGCCGAGAAACGCAAGGCGCACAAATTCAATTTACGCGATACAGCCAAGCATTTGAATATTGCTTACGGTTATCTGTGTGATATTGAGCAAAGCCGCCGTCCTGCACCCAATGGAGATTTTGTGGAACGCATCTCTGCCTTTCTGAATTTGGATAAATCAGAACATGAGTTGCTTTTGGATCTGGCTGCAAAATCACGCAATACAGTATCTGCTGATTTGCCAGACTATATCATGGAAAAAGATATTGTTCGGGCAGCCTTGCGTGTGGCAAAAGAAGTAGATGCTACCGATGAAGAATGGCAGACATTTATGAAAATGCTAAAGGAGCGTAAACGATAGGGGGGAGAGCTTTGTCAATTCCACAAATCCGTACAGAAGCAATCGAGGCAGTAGGGCGAAAAATCCTGATGGAATATGATCCCTCTCTGCTATCCGGGCAACCATGTCCTGTGCCAATCGAAACCATTATCGAGACAAAGTTTGATCTAATCCTGGAGTTTCATACACTAAGAAAAAACCCCAAGATATTAGGGGAAACAATTTTCGATGACGGTGCTGTTGTCTTATATGACCAGATACAGAGACAGTATCGAATGATTGCAGTAAGAGCCGGTACAATCTTAATTGATGAACGGCTTTGTGATCCGTCAAAATTAGGGCGGCTCCGTTTTACCTGTGCCCATGAGCTGGCTCATTGGGTACTACATAAGAAGTTGTACTCCGGTACTGGAGATGTTGCTGCTTATAACGGAAATGTTTCTTCCGACGAAAGTCATGGCATAATTGAGCGTCAGGCGGATACTCTGGCTTCTGCTCTGCTGATGCCTTTACCGCAGATCAAAAAATGTTTTTACCGGCTTAAAATAGGCCGGACAGATGAACAGCTCATTGCTGAAATGGCAAATATTTTTGAGGTTTCCAAGCAAGCAATGCAGATTCGTCTAAAATCCAGAAACCTGATATAACCAAATGGGGGAATAGAGAGAGGCACTGCCCTCTCTCACGCTCCTCTGCTATGCTATTTTGTACCTAATATGTTCGCAATATTGCGAACAAGGAGGGATGTTCTATGAGAAAAGAAAGCACAACAATCCAAAAATGTAACAGCAGGCTAACAGCTTTGGGGCTTAACAGCGACGCTGCGTTTCATAGAAGTAAGCTGATTCTAAAGATTTACCGTGATGTAGTCTGGGTTCTGAGTGAACGGGCAGAAGAATTACAAGAAACTGCTTGGATTATGGGAGAACAAGATATAGAGTCTGGCCTCTGCTATCTTGAAAATTTTGCACCAGATATTGAACTGCAAGCCTTTGAAGAAAAAGTTTGCTGCCTTGTTCAAAATCAAATGCTGGTCAATATTATTGACCGTGCACTCCTTCGTCTGAAACGGTATCCGGATCGAGGAGAACTTTACTATGAAATTTTGACTAAGCAATTTATCTATCGGTTCAACAGTACAGAGAAAGAATTGCTGGAAGAACTAAATATAGAGCGCAGTGTCTTTTATGACCGAAAACGAGAAGCCATCTATTTATTTTCTGTTTGCTTGTTTGGATATTCTATTCCAGAAGTCCTGGAGGAGCTGCCCCGACTAAATCCCGACTAAATCCCGACAAATCCCCGACCTAATCCCTACTCCCTTCCGACTTCCGACCTGCTATACTTGTTATAGTGGCAGGAATGCGCTAAATTGAATACTTTTCTACATAAGGCCCGGCATTAACCGGGCTTTTTTCATTCCTGCTGCAATATGGCGGCAGGAACATGGCTGGAGGTGAAAACACTTCCGGCCTTTTTCTTTGCCCGGTATTAGGAGGCCGGTATGCGCTAGGAGGCGTACATAGCAAAATATCCATGACACCGTTCAAATTCGCTGACTACCAAGAATTTGAACGGAGGAAAGGATATGACGAGAGTATTCATTTGGAAAAATAACAGCCCACAGGAATGGGAGGAAATCAGTTTTTCAGCGTTCAGTAAGGCACGCCGCAATGGTTGCTTTACTGGGCGCTTTTTTGTTGAAACAGTCAAAATGTTCCGTGATGAAGATGACCGCATTATCATGGAATGTTCTCGCAAAGATTTTGAAAAATACCAACAGGAGGACCGCCACAGCCGCTATCTCCAGGAACATGAGAAAAGTCGCTCTATATTCCCGGCTTCTCATGTGGGAGATCGTGACGGCACAGAGGAAGGTTATCAGGATACAGATTTGTTTGTGGATGAATCTGTTGATACTGCGGAACAAGCTATTCAGAATTTACTTCTTGAGGATTTACACCAAGCTCTATTGAAACTGAGTCCGGCAGAACGAGATTTTATATTGTCCTATTATGAAATGAAAATACCAAATGCAACTTGTTTAGCCCAACGATATGGTATTACTCGGCAAGCCGCAGATAAGCGATTGAAAAAAATTGAAGAAAAAATAAAAAAGTTGGTTGCGATTTTCTAAAAAAGTGGCAGTAGCAAGTGAGAGGGAAATCCTTTCACTTGCACCTTGACAACCTCATATACGAATCATTAAGTTTGATCCTCTTTGGGCGTAATAGCCGCTACATCAGCGGTATATTTTCTGAGAGCTGCCACTCGCATAACAGGCCAACCCATTTTTGCTGTATAGATGAGTTTTCGGTTTATCAGAAATATATCAGGCTGGAATACATCGGATGGCATCCGGTCATGGCATAACAAGGAGGAAAGCTCTCTTACAGCCATAGTCCGAGCGTGATAATAACCGTCGCAGGCCATGGGTAAGACCAAACGAAGTGGAGGTGAAACTCCTGAGAAGCAGGCCAGCCACCTGCGGCTTAATGATTACCCAAATCCCTGGGGTGTCGTGGACAAGTAAGGGATAAAACAGGCGCTAAATTGAAGGAGACTCTGTAATTTGCAGAGCCTCCTTCTTACATAATCAAATCTCAAAACATAGGAGGATGAACATGAAAGAAGATTGGATTTATAAGCGTGGGGATTTATATTATGCCAATTTGAACCCTTATTTTGGATCAGAGCAAGGCGGCACCCGTCCTGTCCTGGTTCTTCAAAACAATGTGGGGAATTTTTTCTGCCCCACTTTGATCGTAGCTCCACTCACCAGTAAATGGATTAAGAAAAAGGAGCTGCCCACACACTATGCACTGGAGAGCGTTCCAGAGCTTGGACTGAAATCTGTTGTTCTGCTGGAGCAAATTAAAACGATTGATAAAAGGCGTGTTTTATCGTACATTGGGCGCGTATCTCGCGAAGAAATGAGAGCGATTGATGATGCTCTGCAAGTTAGTTTAGATATTCATATTCCGGAGGAAATGGAGGCTCCGTAAGGCCACTTACCGGATAAAGGAGGCGTTTTTATGTTTGAAGCAAGAATTGCGGAATTGAACCGCTTTAATGAACAAAATCCTGTCAGCTATGACAAAAGAACCTATACGGTCGATGAGATTCAGGACATTTTGGGTATCAGTCGTCCCACAGCATATAATCTGGTAAAACAGGGTGTATTCCACAGCGTCAGAGTCGGCGGTCATATCCGCATTTCCAAAAAGAGCTTTGATGACTGGCTGGATCACGCAGATGAATGATTTGTCAAGGATGCCGATCTCCAAATCGACATCCTTAACTTTTTTTCTGCTTTCTCTTACAATGAGGCCATAGCAAGAAAAACTTTATAGAGGAGGCAAAAGCCATGCAAAAACAAAGAGTAAAGACCAGTATGTCTGTACCAGAGATGGGCAAAATGCTTGGGCTTGGTAAAGTAGAATCCTACTGGTTGGTTAAAAAGAACTATTTCAAAACAATTCAAGTGGCCGGACGAATGAGAGTTATGCTGGATAGCTTTGAAGATTGGTATGCCGGCCAGTTCCACTATAAAAAAGTGGATGGTACACCGCCCGGAGAGAAATGGAGGCATACTACGATGTCAGTTCCGGAAATGGCGGATCTTTTGGGGCTGAAATCTGGCACAGCTTATGACCTTGTTAAAAGGGGCTATTTTGAGACGACCTTGATTGATCGAAGAATTCGTATCATTACCAGCAGTTTTGAAGCCTGGTATCAAAAGCAAACTCATTATGTGAAAATCTCAGAAAGGAGCAATGAAAATGGCATCTATCGTGAAGCGTAAAAGCAAATATTCTGTGGTGTATGATTACACAGATGAAAACGGAAAACGCAGACAGCGTTGGGAAACCTTCAGCACAAATGCAGAAGCAAAAAAACGAAAAAAGCAAATTGAGTATGAGCAGGACTCTGGAACCTTCTTTATTCCTACGGCAAAGACCCTGAACGATCTGCTCGATGAATATATGTCCATCTATGGTGTAAATACCTGGGCAATGTCAACATATGAAAGCCGCCGTGGTCTGGCGAGAAACTACATAACTCCTATTATCGGAGATATGTTACTATCCGACATCACTCCAAGGATGATGGATAAGTATTACCGTGATCTGCTCTCTGTGAAAACGGTAAGCGTCAACAACCGCAAACCCACAAGCGAATATCTGACCCCGCATACAGTAAGAGAAATTCACAAGCTACTTCGCAGTGCCTTTAATCAGGCGGTGCGTTGGGAACTAATCAGCCGTAACCCTGTCCTGAATGCGACACTTCCCAAAGAAGAACATAAAGAACGGGATATATGGACTGCCGAAACGCTGAGCAAGGCTATGGAAGTCTGTGATGATCCTATCCTCTCCCTTGCCTTAAATCTGGCGTTCTCCTGCTCTTTACGCATTGGCGAAATGCTGGGCCTTACCTGGGACTGCATTGATATTGCACCACAGAGCATAGAAAATGGTTCAGCTTATATATTCGTCAACAAAGAGCTGCAACGGGTTACACGAGGTGCATTGGACGATTTGAGCGACAAAGGTGTTATTAAGAAGTTTCCACCTTGCATAGCCAGTACCCATACTGCTCTGGTCCTGAAAGAGCCTAAAACCAAAACCAGTATTCGCCGCGTGTACCTGCCGAAAACAGTTGCCTATATGCTGGTAGAGAGAAAAAAAGAAATTGATGAGCTGATGGATCTGTTTGGAGATGAATACATCGACAATAACCTGGTCTTTTGCTCCAGCAATGGCCGTCCGATGGAAAGTCAGGTGATTAACCGTGCTTTCAATAAACTTATCAAAGAAAACGGACTGCCTCATGTTGTGTTCCATTCTCTTCGCCACTCCAGCATCACCTACAAGCTGAAACTCAATGGCGGCGATATGAAATCAGTCCAGGGTGACTCTGGTCATGCTCAGGTTAAAATGGTTGCGGATGTCTATTCTCACATCATCGACGAGGATCGGTGCATAAACGCTCAGCGATTGGAGGAAGCTTTTTATTCCTCTAAGACTCCTGACCCTGTTGAAGATACAGAGCCTAAAACTGCGGATACTGCCGTCACTGAAAGTGATGAAAGTGATGCAGCGAAGATACTGGAACTGCTTAAAAATCCCGAAACTGCCGCACTGCTCAAGCAGCTGGCAAAAGCTTTATAAAGTCCCTCCCTCAGAAGAACGCCTCTCACTTTGTGAGAGGTTTTCTTCGTTTGAACCACTTTGCACAGTGACCAAACACTTTTTTTGTTAGCAAGGTTCTGAAAGCATTTTTGAGCGATGTTAGCAAATTCGCGATTTTGTTTGCAACTTCCTCTAATTTCTGCTAACAAATGTTTGCAAGTTCCTTTGGTAAAAATCGAACCTCTGACTTACCGCCTTTCTTAGCAAAAGGCCAAATCTCGTTAGCAAATGTTAGCAAACCAAGGTTTTTTGCAAAAAAGCCACAAAAGCCGCAGAAATAAGAAAAGCCGAAAACCCTGATAAATCAAAGGTTTTCGGCGTGTTTGCTGGCGTCCCTGGCGGGATTCGAACCCACGGCCTTTCGCTTAGGAGGCGAACGCTCTATCCTGCTGAGCTACAGAGACTTATATTAAATTGAGACTGGCAACGATCACTTTTCCCCGTAAGGCAGCTGGTAGAGCACAACCTTAGGAGGGGGCTGTTATATCCATTTAACTAAGGAAACAATGTCAACTAACTTTAATATTATATCATATTTAACAACATTTTACAATATGTTTTATATAAAAATTACCATTAACTTTAATTTATCAAAGTACGGAGTATTATGTCTATATATGACACAAATACTCCAATACTCCTGTGAATACTAAAATTCTACCTGTCCCTGGAGCCATATTCTGCCTTTGAAGCGTCTGCCCTCAGCAGGCTCTCCGACTACATCGTTAGCGTTTATGCACAAATCAAATATTATATCATTGCACTCCAGTGTCATCACATATATAGTCTCTCCGGTATAGTCATTGTTAAATTGCCTTGATTCAACAATGTTCCCGACAACCGAATAGCAATCACATTCAAACCCACTCGGCATAAATGACGAATCCACTATAGTGAATATGTCCTCATTGCGCATTCTCTTATAAATGCTTGTATAAGTATCTAAATCCTCTATCGTGAGATTGTCGATAGCGGATGTGTCACCCTTCTTAGCAAGATTTATCAGGTTATTGCGTGCGGCTGTCGCTGCCCTGCTCTTGTCAAGCTGGTGCTCGCTCTTATTTACAGGCAGCAAAACTGTTCCCTCGTTGCACATAGCCGATATTCTCACTGTCTTATCTGTGTAATCGACCAGAATAGGCTTACTTAGCAGATAATCCACCGGATTACTCAGGTGAAAAATGAGCGCAATTCCCCTGCCCGGTTCGTCACACAAGGCATTAAATGCCACTCGCTCCGTTTTTCTTCCTATGGATACCTCGCTCTCATAGCTCTCAACTGAGCCATCAAGAAAAGGAAAGACATAATCCGGCTTGAAGCTCCTTCTTGCCGGATTATAGAATCCATTAACGGATATACCGCTTACTTTATTAAAATAATGCTTTATCTGAGCCGGATATACACTATCTCCGGGGAGATAATGCACATCCGAATACTGTACAGTGCCTTTTTCGATACTCTCTTTTATAACATGCTTTATGAGTTTATCGTATTCCTTACGTGTATTTATACTTCCTAAGCCCACCGCTTTTAAATATAAATGCATGAGCACTCCTCTCTTCTATCATGCGGATAATCGCAATTCACTTTGCTGCCCGCCTACAGTACTGCTATATAGTTTTGTCACTCGTATCATAAGCGGTCTGCAGCTCTTCTGCTATAAGGCAGGCTCCCGCCACATCGCTCTACGCAGTGAAGGCAGTCAGCAAACTAAGCGTATTATAAATTAATGCTTCTTTTCAATCTTCTCCATGCCGCCCATGTATGGTCTTAATACCTCAGGAATACTTACAGAACCATCAGCATTTAAGTTGTTCTCTAAGAAAGCGATAAGCATTCTCGGTGGAGCGACAACAGTGTTGTTGAGAGTGTGTGCAAAGTAATTGCCATTCTCACCCTTAACACGAATCTTAAGTCTTCTTGCCTGAGCATCTCCTAAGTTAGAGCAGCTTCCTACCTCGAAGTACTTCTTCTGTCTAGGTGACCAAGCCTCAACATCGATTGACTTAACCTTAAGGTCTGCAAGATCTCCTGAGCAGCACTCAATTGTTCTTACAGGGATGTCCATGCTGCGGAATAAATCAACGGTGTTCTGCCAGAGCTTGTCGAACCACATCTTGCTGTCCTCAGGCTTACATACAACTATCATCTCCTGCTTCTCGAACTGGTGGATTCTATATACACCTCTCTCCTCTATACCGTGTGCACCCTTCTCCTTACGGAAGCATGGTGAATAGCTTGTGAGTGTTCTTGGAAGTGTGTCCTCAGGAAGAACTGTATCAATGAACTTACCAATCATGGAGTGCTCACTTGTTCCGATAAGGTAGAGATCCTCTCCCTCAATCTTGTACATCATCGCATCCATCTCTGCGAAGCTCATAACTCCGGTAACAACCTCACTTCTAATCATAAAAGGTGGTACGCAGTATGTGAAGCCTCTATTAATCATGAAATCTCTTGCATAAGCTATAACTGCGGAATGAAGTCTCGCTATATCGCCCATAAGATAGTAGAAACCATTTCCTGCAACCTTCCTTGCACTGTCAAGATCTATACCATCAAATGCTTCCATTATATCTGTGTGATATGGAACCTCAAAATCAGGAACTACCGGCTCACCATAACGTGTGATTTCTACATTCTCGCTGTCATCCCTACCGATAGGAACGCTTGGGTCAATGATGTTAGGAATAACCATCATTATCTTCTTAACCTTCTCCTCAAGCTCTGCTTCCTTCTGCTCAAGCTCAGCAAGTCTTGCGGCATTATCTGCCACCTGCTTCTTGACAGCTTCTGCCTCTTCCTTCCTGCCCTGTCCCATAAGAGCGCCAATCTGCTTTGAAAGCTTATTTCTATCTGCACGAAGTCCATCAGCCTCTGCCTTTGCAGCTCTGTTCTGTTCATCAAGTGCTATAACCTCATCTACTAAAGGAAGCTTGGAATCCTGAAATTTCTTTCTGATATTCTCCTTAACAAGCTCCGGATTTTCTCTGACAAATTTCATATCTAACATGTTCTTTTCCTCTTTTCTGCACGCTTGTGCTCATTTTTTTCAATATTTTAAATGACACTGCTGTTGTTTATGATACACCACATTTCCCTATATTTCAATAGGTTTTGAGCCTAATTCTTGGTGGATATGCGTTATAAAATATAGTATTTTACACCGGTATATCCGTTCCCATCGCCTGACTTAACGCCTTACTCTCCTCGTCGCCAAGCGGTATAAATGATTCTCCCTTTATTATCTCCTTAACGTATGTATAACAGCCTTCCCTGTTATGCATTGAGTTAATCACATAACCATTGTTGCTGTTATCAAGCATTGCAAGCGCAAAGCTTAACTTTCCACCCATCTCATTGAATGCATCGTACTTGACAATTCCAAGCTTCGTATACACAGTCTTCATCTCTTCCTTTATGGAAGCAAGCTGATTGGTATGTTTATCAGTCAGCTCGACCAGATCCTTAATCTTGGCAAAATGGTCAAGCATTGCATCCTCCAGATTTTCTGCCGTTTTGCCGTTCATAAACAGTCTATAGTTCTGTCGCATCTTTTTTAATTTTACCATTGTCACTATCAGCAGCACAAGGCTTACTATACTTATTAACGCAAACACACCAACTGCTATACATAGGCATAGCATGAACATGTTTGAGTTGAATATTTTTTCCATGTTTTTCTCCTTATTTATTCTTTGATATAAAATGTAAATTTACACATATTAACTTTAGTTGTGTTACTTCCGTTTTTTAATTATACCTTATACTTTCTATCTGTTTTCACAGTAAATAACATACCATATATCATTTTTATACCCCTGCATACTGCAAGCATTGCTTGCAGTACTTCCACCAATAAGTAGTTTGAAAGTTTTTCTTTCAAACTTATCTCTCATATATTTATGCTTTTACTGTTGCTGCATACGCCGGTGTTCTTTTCTGCTTTTCAGATCATATAAAATATACAATCTATTTAACATGTCCATTCTCAATCAACTCCATAATTCTCTCGAATTCCTCTCTGGAACCATAGTTGATTTCAATTTTTCCCTTATTATTATCCTTATTATGAATAATAACCTTGCTTCCAAACACAGAGTTCAGCTTTTCCTCATATTGTCTGTACACAAAATCATTGGCAGGTATCGTCTTTTCCTTCTTTTCGTCCTTGCCGCTTGCAATATCCTTGATAAGCTTCTCTATCTCTCTCACGCTGAGCTTCTCATCAAATATTCTCATGGCGACATTGTACTGCTTATCTCCATCCTCGATTGCAAGAAGCGCTCTGGCATGCCCTGCTGAAATCATATCGTCAATGAGCATCTGCTGTACTCTGTTGTCAAGCTTTAAAAGTCTCATGGAATTGGTTACGGCTGCCCTGCTCTTGAACACCCTGTCCGCTACCTCGTCCTGCTTCAGGTTATATTCCTTTACGAGTCTCTGGTATGCCTGTGCCTCCTCGATAGGATTGAGATCCTCTCTCTGGATATTTTCTATTAGGGAAAGCTCGACAATCTTCTGGTCTGAATAATCCCTTATAACAACCGGAATTTCTTTAAGTCCTGCTTTTTTAGCTGCTCTCCATCTTCTTTCTCCGGCTATTATCTCATAATATCCATCTCTCTTCTGAACAAGCAATGGCTGTAATATACCATATTCCCTTATTGATTCGGCAAGCTCTTCTAATGAGTCCTCCTCAAATGCTTTTCGCGGCTGTTCACGGTTCGGCTCAACCGAATTAATATTTACCTTTATCTCGGTAGGCTCTTTTACTATTACTTCCTTTTCAACTATCTTCTCAACTACCTTCGGTTTTACTTCGGAGGCAACTTTACTATCCTCAGGTATAAGTGAATTAAGTCCTTTTCCAAGTCCTCTCTTTGCTGCCATCATGTACCTCTTTTCTTCTTATGCTTTCCCGGATTTTAAATATTTACTTTATCACATTTACTGATTTTTGAGTCAAAACATCTTCTATATAATAAAACATTCTCTATGCAATAAAACATTCTCTATGCAATATAACATTCTATACGCAATAAAACATTCTATACACAATAAAACATTCTATACACAATAAAACATTCTATACGTAATAAAACATACTCTATGTAATCGTACATTAATTAATTCTGCATCTTTTAATTCCCAACTTCATTTAAATTTTATTATACAGCTACTCTTTAAATATTTTTCAGCTTTATTTCTCCGGCAAGCTGTACTAACCCTACAATATTAAAAATTATTGAATGAGTATGCATATTTTCATAAAATTGATTTAATATTCCCAGTTATCATCTCCGCGATGAATTACTTCCTGCGCAAGCAATCTGTAGCTCTCCGCACCTGCCGATTTTGAATCGTAGTAATTTATCGGAAGTCCGTGGCTTGGTGCCTCAGCAAGTCTTACATTTCTTGGAATTATAGTCTTATATACTGTCTGTTTAAGATTCTCCTTAACATTTTCGACAACCTGAAGAGACAGATTTGTTCTTGCATCATACATTGTAAATACGACACCTTCCATCTCCAAATCGGGATTGAGTCTGTTCTGCACAAGGCTTATCGTGTGCATAAGCTGTGATAATCCTTCAAGCGCATAATATTCACACTGGATTGGTACAAGCACAGTATCTGCTGCCGTCATAGCATTTACAGTAAGCATGCTCAGAGACGGTGGACAATCAAGTATTACAAAATCATATTCCTCTCTCACCTCTGCAAGTGCTTTCTTTAGTATATATTCCCTATCCTCTATTCCGATAAGGTCTATCTCTGCTCCGGCAAGATTCACATTCGATGGAATCACATCAAGCCTTTCAAATTGAGTATGCTCAATGCACTCTCTGATCTGACATTCACCAATCATCAACTGATAAACTGTCAACTCCGCTGCATCCTTGTCTACTCCCAGACCGCTTGTTGTATTTCCCTGCGGATCAGTGTCAACAACAAGAACCCTCTGTCCAAGCTCTGCCAGGCAGGATGACAGGTTAATTGCTGTGGTGGTCTTACCCACTCCACCCTTCTGGTTTGCTACTGCAATAATTCTTCCCATTTGCATATCCTACCTTTTAATTCATTTTGAGTCACATTATAGATTTTGTTATCATGCTGTGTACGCCCTAAGCTCTTTGATAGCTTTTATCACATTATTGTTTCACTTTATAGATTCTTTGGTAAAGCCAAGAAGCTTGGTAATGAAATGAATATAGGCAATCTGCTTCACGCTGTTTTATCAATAATATATAATGATGTTGGGTGCAAAACATGCAAGTTTAATGTATGAATGTATATAACATGTTTTGACCTCAACATCCTATAATTGTACAAAAATGAGGAATTGCATTCTATATTCAAAAACCTGATTGATGAAATAAACTTCAAGAATCTGATACAAAACTTTATAAATGACTCACTGTTTTTTATTATAACAGCTTTAAATTATAAATACTACAATTTAATTGCAAAGAATACAAATTTTTTTAATGTTTTATGTTTCACGTGAAACATTATAGTTCTATAAAAGGATGTTGAGTTCAAAACATGCTAATTTAATGTACGAGTATATAACTTATTATATTTATAGATATCAGCTCCATTGCCCAAAGCAAGATATTCTAAGAATTCTGAGAAAGGTTTCTTGCATTTGCCACCGAAGTCGGCATACACCCTATATGCATTCCTTCTAAAGCAGCATCCGTGCTGTTTTTGCTAGGGACTTAGCAAAGTTCTAAGAACATTCTAAGTTTCTTCCAAAAGTCGTGATATGCATAGATATAATACATTATACACGCTAAGTTTATAGCACATGTTTCGACCCCAACGTCATAAAAGAAAAATCACCGGCAATGTTTCACGTGAAACATTGCCGGTGCAACATCATCGTATCAATATGAAATCTTTATAAGGTTATTCTTAATCGCAAATACTGCTGCCTGTGTTCTATCAGATACCGAAATCTTCTTAAATATATTAGACACATGATTCTTGACTGTTCTTTCGCTTATGTTCAATCTGCTTGCAATTTCTTTGTTAAATAGTCCTTCTGCTAACAGCTTTAACACATCAATCTCTCTTCTTGTCAAATCATTCAATCTATCCATCGCCGTATCGCGAACCGAAACCGTCTCATTCAGTATTGGCATCAACTCCGGTTCTATATAAAGCTCACCATTATAAACCGAATGAATAGCCTTTCTCAAAGTCGTAGAATCTGATTTCTTAAGTATATATCCATCACATCCCATATCTACAGCCTTCATAAGTAAATCGGGATTATCCGCTGCTGTAAGGAAAAGAACCTTTGAACTAACCTTCTGGTCTTTCATTATCTCTAACACCTTCAAGCCATCCAGATTAGGCATATTAATGTCTAATAATACTATGTTAGGATTCACTTTACTGACAGCATTCAGGCATTCATATCCATCCGAAGCTTCAGCAACAACATTGATATCTCCCGTATTGTCAAGAATACACTTAACACCCTCTCTAACAATAGTATGATCATCCGCAATTATAACATTAATCGGCATCTACGCTTTCCTCCTTCAACATACCCGGCAGATAATCACCAAAGTATATTTTTCATATGTGGATGTAAAACTTATCCACATCAATATCATTTGTTATGTTTAGTTTAATAAACCATTTGTGTATTTTTTAATCACTTGATGAAGTCAGGGGCAAGGCATACTAATTTAAATGTACGGGCTTATAAATATAATATGTTATACACAGTTGGTTATATATAGCATAGTTTGTCCCCAACATCCTCTGATAAATATATAATATAAATATATCCGACCGCAACAAAATGCAAATCTGTTTTCTAACACATCGTATTACCAATACTCTTTAAAACAAGGCAAATACCTTGATAAGTATATGTATACCAATAACCACTCATACATTGTGTATACAATTCCACAATATATGACATTATAACATAGAATCTCTCAGTTATATATCTTATTGGCAAGTCAAATATTTTTCCTATAAGCTACTGAAATACCAACTAGTAAATTGGAACTATTATAAATAATTATATACTATAATTTGCTTTTTGAAAAGCTTATAATAAAAAAAACATGCTTGTCAGTTAATTTGTATTATACTATACTGTATATAAAGTATGTTTCAAACATAAGCAATCTGCCTCTGAGCGAAAGCAGATTGCTTCGACGGCACAGCTTCAATTAAAATCGCTCAGAAATGAGGTTCGTATGAGTCACAACAAAAATAAACATCCCTTTCTGAAAATGACTGCCCTGGCACTTGGGTGCATGGCTGTCTACAACACCTATGAATATAATAAGGCAACCTCCGGCAACCACAATCATCGTGAAGAATGCCGCGTGTACACAGGACGTTTCGGTGATATATACTATAAGCATTATGGAAGCGGCAGCCCTGTTCTCCTGCTACACACCCTTGAACCGTCAGCCAACATGTCCGAGTGGATAGCTGCAGCAACAGAGCTTGGCAAATCCCATTCCGTATATGTCATAGACCTACCGGGCTGCGGTTTTTCGGACAAGAGCACCATTGATTATTCCATCTATATGTACGCCCTTGCAGTCAACGATTTTGTGAAAAACAGAATCCTAAGACACCATGACACCGCTACGGGTATGCATGCCGCTGCGATATCGACATCCTCTGCAATACTTATCTGTGCGGCATTGACAGCACCTAAGCTCTATTCCGGTTTATCCTTTATCAATCCGCAGGCTATGGAGACTACCTACTGTAATCCTTCTACCAAGCCTGTATTTGCAAAATGTATCCGTGCTGTATATAACACTCCTGTTATCGGTTCATTTATGTACAATCTTAAATACAACCGCGCTGCCATAATGGACAGGCTGTCCAAGGTATCCGGACTTGAAGTGGCACAGAAGAATGAGCTTGCCGATTCCATGTACGAGGCAGCTCACACCGGCGGCTATTACGGACGTTTTCTGCTGGCAAGCATACATGGCAACCTTTTAAACTCAGATATTGCCCGTATGCTATCTAAGCTGTCAACACCTATACTCATTGTAACCGGCTCCGCCGACAGGCAGGCAAAAAAAGCACTGCCGGCCTTTGATATCGACAAGGAAAATATATCCTCCGTCATTCTCGAAGATATCAGCGCCCCACAGCTTGAATGTCCTGACAAGCTTGCCAGAATACTCAACAGCTTCTTCAATTAAATATTTAAAAACAGAATATTATGAGCCGGATACATCACAATTTATAAATTGTGGTGTATCCGGCTCATTGTTATTCAATACAGAAATTACTAATCATAATTCTCATTGCTATACTCTATCAGCCTACTGCAGCGGCTCCTTCGCCGGCAGTCCCGCCTTTCTTGGATATTTCTTAGAGGTGGCTGCCGTCTTTTTTATTACAACAAATGTCCTGTCTATATCCGTATCCGGCAATGTAAGCCTGTGCACATCCGCTATCTCCCCGCCTAACAGCTTCACAGCTCTTTCAGCGGATTTAAGCTCCTCATCAAGCTGTCCCGCCTTATATGCTATAAAACAGCCTCCGACCTTGACATAAGGAAGGCAGTACTCACTCAAGGTTGACAGATTCGCCACTGCGCGCGATACGCACACATCGAATTTCTCACGGTAATCCCTGTTTTTCGCGTAGTCCTCCGCTCTTCCATGGAGAGTCTCAATGCTTTTTAGGGAGGTCTGCCTGATGACCTCGTCTAAGAACTTGATTCTCTTGTTGAGCGAATCTAAAAGAGTAAAATCAGTATCCGGATACATTATCTTTAACGGTATGCCTGGAAAGCCCGCTCCCGTACCGATATCCACAACCCTGTCTGTTTTTTTGAAGGAATATACACAATTTACCGCAAGACTGTCCACAAAATGTTTAATAACAACCTCATCATATTCAGTAATACCTGTAAGGTTCATAAATTCATTCCACTCACACAGAAGCTTATGGAAGCTGTTAAGCTGCTCACACTGCAAATCAGTCGCATTATAACCAATTTTTTCCAGACTATCTCTTAAAAAATCTGCCATCAACACTCTCCTAACTCTTTTTATATGTTATCTCTAAATGATATTTTCTGCCATGCTATCTTCTGCTCTCAAGGTACACTAACAGCACTGTAACATCCGCCGGTGACACGCCGGAGATTCGTGAGGCCTGTCCGATAGAACGTGGTCTAAAGCTCTTAAGCTTCTGTCTTGCCTCAAGTCTCAGGCTTCCAACCTCATCATAATCTATATTATCAGGTATCAGCTTCTTCTCAAGCTTCTTAAAGTGCTCAACCTGTCTTAGCTCCCTCTCAATATATCCCTGATACTTTATATTTATATTAACCTGCTCGATGACATCCCAGGGAAGAGGCTTTCTGTCCTTATCAAGCTCCGCAATTGTCTCATAATCAAGCTCAGGGCGCTTTATGAGGTCTGCAAGCGATACACCGTTGTTGAGCGCAGTGCTGTTGTGTCTCGCGAGGAAATCGCACACTTCGTTTGTTCCACCTATCATAACGCTGCTAAGGCGCTTTATCTCCTCAGCTATCGCTCTTCTCTTTTCCTCAACCTTTTCCATTCGCTCATCGGAAATAAGTCCAATCTCATGTCCCTTTGCCGACAGTCTTAAGTCCGCATTATCCTGTCTTAAAAGCAGCCTGTACTCTGCCCTTGAGGTCATCATTCTGTAAGGCTCATGGCTTTCCTTGGTGACAAGGTCATCTATCAGCACTCCTATATAGGCCTCCGAACGGTCAAGAATCAAAGGCTCCCTTCCAAGAAGCTTCATTGCTGCGTTGATTCCGGCTATAAGTCCCTGCACCGCAGCCTCCTCATAGCCTGAGCTTCCGTTTATCTGTCCACCTGAAAAAAGTCCGTGGACATTCTTGAACTCAAGTGAGGACTTAAGCTCCACAGCATTGATACAGTCATACTCTATCGCATACGCGTTTCTTACAATCTTTACATTCTCAAGTCCAGGAACAGTACGGTACATGGCATACTGTACATCCTCCGGGAGCGAGCTTGACATTCCGCCAAGATACATTTCGTTGGTATAATTGCCCTCCGGCTCAACAAAGACCTGATGTCTGTCCTTATCCGCAAATCTTACAACCTTGTCCTCTATGGATGGACAATAGCGAGGACCTGTGCCCTCTATCTTTCCCGAATACAATGGGGAGCGGTCGAGATTATCCCTTATAATCTTGTGGGTTTTCTCATTCGTATATGTAAGGTAGCACGATACCTGCTCCTTCTGTATATCGTCCGGGTTGGTTGTGAATGAAAACGGAACAATGTGCTTATCACCGAACTGCTCCTCCATCTTTGAAAAATCGATTGAGCGCTTGTCCACACGCGCCGGTGTACCCGTCTTAAAGCGTCTCACTTCGATTCCAAGCCTCTTTAGGGCATCGGTAAGGTGATTGGCAGCCTGAAGTCCGTTAGGACCTGTATAGCTGCTCACATCGCCGTATATGCACCTAGCCTTGAGATACGTTCCTGTACAAAGCACAACTGCGCGGCAGTGATATACAGCTCCGGAATAGGTCTTTACACCTGTAACATTCCTGCCATCGTCCGTGAGAATATCCGCTACCTCCGCCTGACGGACGGTAAGGTGCTCCGTATTCTCAATAGTTCTTCTCATCTGCCTGCTGTACTCCGACTTGTCAGCCTGCGCACGCAGGGAGTGAACTGCCGGTCCCTTGGAGCTGTTAAGCATCTTAGACTGGATGAATGTTTTGTCAATATTTTTGCCCATCTCTCCGCCCAATGCATCAAGCTCTCTCACAAGATGTCCCTTGGAGCTTCCGCCAATATTGGGATTACAAGGCATCATTGCAATGCTCTCAACGCTCACCGTGAACATGATCGTCTCAAGCCCCAGCCTGGCACAGGCAAGTGCTGCCTCGCATCCTGCATGTCCGGCGCCTACAACTACAACATCATAATTTTCCTCAAGATAATTTTCCATTTTTTATCCCCCTGCATACTGCAAGCACCGCTTGCAGTACTGCCACCAATAAGTAGTTTGAAAATTTTATTTTCAAACTTATACCTCTGCATACCGCAGGCATTGCTTGCAGTACTACCACCAATAAGTAGTTTGAAAATGTTTTTTCAAACTTTCATCCATGCGGCAACGCACAGCCTCTCTTTTCTATAATATTTCTTATTTTCCCATACAGAACTTGCCAAAAATCTCATTCACAAGGTCTTCCTCAACCGACTCACCGATAACCTTTCCAAGCTCCTCATAGGCATTCATAAGGTCAATCGTCAACAAATCCTCCGGAACCGACATAGCTGCTCCGTCCTTGACAAGCAGAAAGCTCTCCTTAGCCTGCTGCAATGCGTCCTTCTGCCTTGCGCGCGTAATCATGACCTCATCGTTATAGGAAATCTCTCCTCCTAGGAACATCTCTTCAAGCTTTTTCTCAAGCTCCTCAATTCCGGACTGCTCCTTGGCAGAAATGCTTATAACCGGACAATCAATAAATCCCTTTATGTCCTCCTGTGTTGTCTTAGTCTGAAGGTCGGATTTATTCAGAAGAACTATTACCTTTCCCTGAATACCTTCGTTAATCATGGATATGATATCCATGTCATTGTCATCAAGCCCGGTGGAGCCATCCACAACATATATAATCAAATCTGCCTCTCTGGCAAATCTTCTCGACTTATCCACACCAAGCTTTTCCACAATATCCTCAGTCTGTCTTATGCCCGCCGTATCGATGAGCTTCAGTATGATTCCATGCAGGTTAATCTGCTCCTCAAGAGTATCCCTCGTAGTGCCCGCAATGTCCGTAACTATCGCTCTTTCCTCGCCTAAAAGAGTGTTTAAAAGGCTGGATTTTCCGGCATTGGGCTTACCCAGTATGACTGTCCTCACACCCTCAGTAAATATCTTACCGTTGTCAACACTTTTCAACAACTTATCCACAGCGTTTATCCACTTATCCACATAGTTATCCAACTTATCCACATAGTTATCCAGACTAATGTGCTCAGGATCGTCCAAAGCCGCCTCAATAAAGGCTATATTGTATATAAGCTCTTCCCTGATTTTTTTAATCTCTGTGGATAACTTTCCGTTTAGCATGTTCACAGAGCTTTTTAACGCGTAATTATTTTTTGCGTTTATAACGTCAATAACCGCCTCCGCCTGTGCAAGGTCAATCCTTCCGTTCAGGAACGCTCTCTTCGTAAACTCTCCCGGTTCTGCCGGTCTTGCACCATTTCTTAAGACAAGCTCAAGAATCCTTCTGGTCACATACGCACCTCCATGGCAGTCAATCTCCACCACATTCTCGCGCGTGTATGTGTTAGGCTCCTTCATAACCAGCACAAGAACCTCATCAATAAGCTCCTCACCGTCATATATATGTCCATAATGAGCCATGTGGCTCCTTGATTCCGATAATTTTTTATTACTTTTTCCCTTAAAAACCCTGTCTGCAACCGTAATTGCAGCATCACCGCTTATTCTCACAATGCCAATTCCGGCATTACCCATACCTGTCGCAATCGCAGCGATTGTTTCACGACTCTCCATACTTATCCTCATTTCTATATAACTTAAAAAGATGTGCACATATTCGCATACGCACACATCTTGATAATATGTTACTTTTAAGTTGAATGCAAGGATAATTTACGCATTTCTCTTCAAATATACAACTACATGGCGGAAAGGCTCCTCGCCCTCGCTTCTTGTTGATACATACTTGTCATTCTGAAGTGCTGAATGTATGATTCTTCTCTCATACGGATTCATCGGCTCAAGAGAAACAGGCTTTCTGGTTCTCTTAACCTTGTATGCAATATTCTTTGCAAGAGACTCGAGTGTCTCCTTTCTTCTTGCACGGTAATTTTCGGCATCTAACTTCACGCGAAAATATCCGTCTGCTTCCTTGTTAGCCACAAGGCTTACAAGATACTGTAATGAGTCAAGTGTCTGACCTCTCTTACCGATAAGAACTCCCATGTTCTCGCCTACAAGCTCTATATCAACGGAGCCTTCGTTCTCATCAATAACGACCTTAACCTCAGCTTCCATATCCATTGCCTTTAAAACATCGCCAAGGAACTTCTTAATTGCCGGTTCCATATTATCACCTGCAACCGGTCTCTTTGAAGTCTTGTCCATATTCTCTTCCGGCTTCTGGGCAGGAGTGCTCTTAACCTGTAACGGCTTCTCAGTATTGACAGGCTTAACATTCTCTGAAGCTCTTTTAAATTCATTCTTAGGTGCCTGAGTATCCACTTTTTTAACTTCAGGCTTCTTAAAAGGCTTGCTCTCCTGCTTAGGAGCCGCTACTGCCTCTTTGACCACCTGCTCAAATTCATCCTGTGCATCAGCTATGCGAACTTTAATCACTGCAGGACGTCTGTTGATTCCCAAAAATCCGTTGCTTCCCTTGTCAACTACCTCATACTCAAGCTTATCGCTTGTCACAGAAAGCTTAATAGTCGCATTAGTAATGGCTTCGTCTACCGTTTTGCCGGTAATCTCTATATACTCCATGATATTTTTCCTCCAATACTAATTCTTTGAATTTTTCTCATTGTACATCTTAACCATATTCGCCTTTGCCGCAAGTGAACCCGGCTTCGCGTTCTGGTTGTAATATTCTGTAGATTCTTTGATTTCCTTGGCGCGCTCGCCTCTTCTGGCAATCTCGTCCTCTTTTCTCTGTACAGCCTCCTCATAATTGGTTACCGCTGAGGTATCAACCTTTTTAGGAGGAAGTCCCTTCTTAGCCCTCTTCTTATTAACCTTATCCATGTTCTTGGCAATGAGCTTTTCCACATCAACCTTGTCCATGTACTTGTTAATAAAAATCTGCTGTATACACTGCACAACACTACCCATAATCCAGTAAAGTCCAAGACCGCTAGGCATGGAAACACAGAACACAGCCGAAATAACAGGCATCATTGTGTTCATCATCTTCATTGACTGTGCTGCCGTGTTGTTCTCGTCATCATTATTCACAGGGTTCTTCGACTGCATGAGCTTTACGGAAAGCCACTGTGTAAGACCAGCTAAAAGAGGAATTAAAAGTGCAAGGCTGAGCTTAAAGCCCGGTGCTGTCGCTAAGTTAATTCCGAAGAAATTGTTTACATGTAAAATCTTCTCAGACTGCTGTGCTATCGTATCGGAAATTCCGTTTCCATAGCTTGTAAAAGCATTCTTAAGTGTCTCCCACTGTTCTGAAGAAAATGCATTTAAGAATCTAAGAAGTGCATCCTCTGTATCATAAGCTGCTGTGGTAAGTCCACTGTCAATAAGTACCTGATTGTAATTCGTTACACCTGTTATCGCACTGATTACAGGCTCAAATAACGCCTTTACTCTAGGAACATAATATGGAATATCACGGACTACCGCGAAAATTCCGTAGAAAATAGGAAGCTGTATAAACATCTGAAGGCATCCGCCTGTAGGAGATGTTCCATACTTCTCGTAGACAGCCTTCGTCTCAAGCTGCATTTTCTGTATGGACGCAGTATCGTTTTTACCCTTATATTTATTCTGAATCGCCGCAATCTCAGGCTGCATCATAGCTGACAGCTTGGAGAATCTCTGCTGCTTTATTGTCATAGGCATCATTATAAGCCTTACAATAATTGTAAACAGAATAATACATAATCCGATGTTAAAACCACCGGTGATAAAGAACAACGCCTGCATAATATAGCCCATTAACAAGGCGATAAAATCGATAATATCACCAAGAATAGGCACTCTTAATAAAATCATTGTTATTCCTATTCCTTCCCGGTCATTATCATACTCGATGAAAATAACCCATTATATTTAGAAAGACCAGAGACCTTCTAAAATCATAACCATATTCTTACCATAACCTGAACCATCAGTTCCATCATAATCCGAACCATCAGTTCCACCATAATTTCAACCACCGATTCCACTATAATCTGAACCATAGGTTCCATCATAATTTCAACCGTAGGTTCCATCATAATTTCAACCGTAGGTTCCATCATAATTTCAACCGCAGGTTCCATCATAATTTCAACCGCAGGTTCCATCATAATTTCAACCGTAGGTTCCATCATAATTTGAACCATAGGACCCACCATAATTTGAACCATCGGTTCCACCATAATTTGAACCATCGGTTCAAATTATTAATAGTTGGACCATAGGTCCAACTAATGTTATGGTACAGGGTCATACCCTCCCTTTGCAAAAGGGTTACACCGAAGTATTCTCTTTGTTGTCAGATAGCTCCCCTTAAGGGCGCCATATTTCTCAATAGCCTCTATGGCATACTGAGAACAGGTTGGAGTGTATATACAGGTTGGATATTTTTTCATTGGCGACAAAAACCTTCTGTAAAATCTTACCATCGCTATCAACAGCTTTTTCATTTACAATCATTCACCTCGATAAATTCCATGCAGCTTACATATATGAATAAGTGCACTCTGCGTATCTGCAAAGCCCTTGCCCTTATGTGCTGCTCTTGAAATAATCACAATGTCATAACCTGTCCGTATACTATTGTAATTGAGTCTGCACGCTTCTCTTATAAGCCTCGTGAGACGATGCCGGACAATACTATTCCCGACCTTCTTACTCACAGATATACCTATTCTGGTAATATCCGTTCCATTCTCCAAAACATACATGACCAGATATTTATTGGCATAAGACTTACCACTCTTATATACCTTTTGAAAATCGATGTTTTTTTTCAAAGTCTCATAACTGCTCATGCTTCTAACTGCCTCCTATGATTTTCATAGAAAAAAGGCCACACACCTGCGGCCTATACTGTTAAGCTCTTTCTTCCCTTAGCTCTTCTTGCAGATAAAACCTTTCTGCCGTTTGCTGTGCTCATTCTTGCTCTGAAACCGTGAACCTTGTTTCTCTGTCTCTTCTTTGGATGGAATGTCTGCTTCATATTCTCGTACACCTCCTTTTTGATAATGATATGGCATAATCAGGTAAGCATATCATACTATAATTAAAACATCGTTTTCATTTTATTCATTTTCACAAATAAAGTCAAGCTTTTTTTCATTACAGCACCCATTATTTTGTGTTTAATCAGGTTATTATTGACAACCGGTTTATCCACAAAAAGTTATCCCTAAAGTTATCCCCAAATTGTGGATAAGTTGTGGATAAGTCTGTTGATTAATGTTATTAACCTGTTAATTTTATCCACGAAGTCCCTATTTCAGGGTATGGATAATGTTAATTAAGATATTCACAATATTCACAAAAAGAATTTTTACTATTTCATAATTTTTCTGAAAGATATATTATATGCAACCTTTATAAAAATATTATGTAAACCAATTGTTTATATATATCTTTAAAACAGCTCTCCGCTTATTTTCTCTCCCAAACTGAGATAATCCATTGAAAATCCGCTCATTTTAAGGTATAATAGATTAGAATGACACAAAATGGGGGAATTATCGATGATTATTGAAATTAAAGAAAAATGGCCTGAGATTTTAGAGACAATAAAGAGTGAACATGAAATCAGTGATGTATCTTTTAAGACCTGGCTTCAGCCTCTTATTCCTTATGATACACATGACAACGTGTTATTTCTGCTTCTTCCTGATGAGAGAATGGGTCAGAACTATATTAACTATATAGATAAGAAATACACTGTTCCTCTGAAGGTCGCCGTAGCTGAATGTACCGGATTAGAGCTTGATATACAATTTATTTTTCCAAGCCAGACCTCCGATATCGACAGGCTTGTAAACTCATCCTCCAACGTGACTAATGCCAAACCTATTGTTTCTGTCTCTGCCCCTTCCGATGAGACCTTTGAAAAGGCCGGACTCAACAGAAAATATACTTTTGATACTTATGTCGTTGGTGATAATAACAGCTTCGCCCATGCTGCGGCTGTTGCTGTTGCCGAATCACCTGCCGAGATTTACAATCCTCTTTTTATTTACGGAGGTGTTGGTCTTGGAAAAACGCATATCATGCAGTCTATAGGTAACTACATCCTGACCAAGGATCCTAACAAGAAGGTCATGTATGTTACCTCAGAGGCATTTACCAATGAACTGGTCGAATCCATCAAGAATGACCGTACCAATACCAATCAGAAATTCCGCGATAAATATCGTAAGGTTGACGTGCTGCTTATCGATGATATTCAGTTTATCGCAGGTAAGGAAAGTACTCAGGAGGAGTTCTTCCATACCTTCAATGCCCTGCGTGAATCCAAGAAGCAGATTGTTATATCATCCGATCGTCCGCCTAAGGACATTGCCACATTAGAGGACAGGCTTCGTTCGAGATTTGAATGGGGTCTCACGGTTGACATTGCTCCGCCTTCCTATGAGACGAGAATGGCTATTCTCCGAAAGAAGGCCGAATTTGAAAACCTGAATGTTCCCAATGAGATATTAGAGTACATTGCCAACAATATTAAATCCAACATCCGTGAGCTTGAAGGCTCTCTCACCAAGCTCACCGCCTACGCTAAGTTTACACATAACGATCTGAGCATTGCCCTTGCTGAGGAAGCGCTCCGCGACATTATCTTCCCTAACGAGACAAGGGATGTAACACCGGATCTCATCATCAAGACTGTGTCGGATCATTTCAATATTACGCCTGCCGATATCACATCCCATAAGCGCAATAAAGAGATTGTTTACCCTCGCCAGATTGCTATGTATCTTTGCCGCGCAATGACTGATGTACCGCTTGCAACTATCGGCAAGCTTATAGGCAACCGTGACCACACCACCGTTATTCATGGTGCGGACAAGATATCCGATGCTATCAAAAATAACGAACAGACTAAGGAGCTTATTGATATTCTTATAAAGAAGATTAACCCATCATAGAATTCAATAAGTTATCACCATTATTTTATACACATTATAATAAGGAAGAAACTCGTTATTCTTTGTGGATAAACAGCTGAATAATCCTGTGGATAACTGTTGATAAATGTTATTTTTCTGTGTATAAACTATTTTTCTGTCCACATGTATTTTTAGGTTTTATTTTTGTCCACATTGCCTTAACAGCTTGTCCTTTGATTATTAACACACTTATTCTTTTTCTGAAACCCTTATTTTTAGCGGCTTCAGAGGGGTTATCAACATATTCACACCCCCTACTACGACTACTGCTGAATATTTTTATTAATTTATTAACAGCACTCCACTGTGCATTTCTTTTGAAGGGAGAATTAACAATGAAAATCATATGCAATAAATCTGACCTATTATCCGGTATTACCATAGTCCAGAAGGCTGTTCCCGCTAAGACTACAATGACAATTCTTCAATGCATACTAATTGATGCAACCGCTGGTGAAATTAAACTTACAGGTAACGATATGGAGCTTGGCATTGAAACAGTTATCAAAGGTGAAATCGAACATCGTGGTATCATTGCCATAGATGCTAAGATATTTTCTGATATTATAAGAAAGCTTCCTGACAATGAAGTTACCATTGAAACAGATGAGAATTATGTTGCCCGGATTACCTGTGAAAAGGCTAACTTTACAATTGCCGGTAAATCCGGAGAAGATTTTTCCTGCCTGCCTTATGTAGATAAGGATAGATATATTGAACTTTCCAAGTTCTCTCTTAAGGAATTGATAAGACAGACGATTTTTTCAATAGCCGATTCTGAGAGTACCAACAGAATTATGACCGGTGAGCTTTTTGAAGTTAAAGATAACAATCTTCGGGTTGTTACACTTGATGGCCACAGAATTTCAATAAGAACTATTGAGCTTAAGGAATCCTATGAACCTATTAAAGTAATTGTTCCGGGAAAGACACTCAATGAAATCAGTAAGATTCTCTCCGCTGAGACTGATGAGAATGTTAGTATTTTCTTCACCGACAATCATATTTTATTTGAATTTGATGAGACTAAGGTTGTTTCAAGACTTATCGATGGAGAATTTTTCAAGATTGACCAGATGCTCTCAAAGGATTATGAGACGAAGGTTGTAATTAACAAAAAGGAATTTTTGGATTGTATTGACCGTTCAATGCTTCTTGTTAAGGAGGGAGATAAGAAGCCTATTATTGTAAATATTACGGACGGCAATCTTGAGATAAAGATTAACTCACCTATCGGTTCCATGAACGAGGATATTGATATTACCAAGGAAGGCAAAGACATAATGATTGGCTTTAACGGCAGATTCCTTATGGATGCGCTTAAGGTTATAGATGATGAACAGATTTCTATATATCTCATGAATTCAAAGGCGCCTTGCTTTATCCGTGATGACAGGAATGAATATGTATATCTGATACTTCCTGTAAATTTTAACAACTATTAGAATAGACAATAATATAGTTGAGCTGTAATCTCGTGCGTACAAGAATTTTATGCATAATTATACTGTATAATTATGCATAAAGAATAAATATAAGCTAATAATGCATATTTATTCATAAAATTTATGTGCACATAGCTTCAGCAAAATATTATATTTAAATATATTAAGATAATTTTTAAATGTATCCGATAGAAAAGAATTATGTATGAAGGTGTAAGAAAGGGAAAATATGGAAATAATTAAATTGCGCGATGAATTTATAAAGCTTGGACAGGCATTAAAAGCAGCCGGTCTTGTTGAATCGGGAGTTGACGCTAAGCTTGTTATACTTGACGGACAGGTAAAGGTAAATGGTGCTGTGGAGCTTCAGAGGGGCAAGAAGCTTCATGCAGGTGATGTTGTTGAGTATGATGGAGAAACTATCAGAATTGAGGAGTAAATTTGAAGGTGAAGCTTTCAAACTATTTATTGGCGGCAGTACTGCAGGCAATGCCTGCAGTATGCAGGGGGTATAGACATGGTTATCGAAGCTCTTGATCTGCAAAATTACAGAAATTATGAGCTCCTTGGCATGAAGTTTTCGCCGCAAACCAATATTCTTTATGGTGACAACGCGCAGGGAAAGACGAATATACTTGAAGCAATATATGTTGCCGGTACTACCAAGTCACACAGAGCCGGCAAGGACAGGGAGATAATCGCCTTCGACAGCGATGAAGCACATATTAAGATGCTTGTGAGAAAGCACAATATTCCTCACAGAATAGATATGCATCTTAAGAAGGCAAAAGCTAAGGGCGTGGCGATAGACGGAATACCGATAAAAAGGGCAGTGGATCTGCTTGGAATAATCAATATAGTGTTCTTTTCACCCGAGGATCTCAACATAATTAAGAGCGGACCTGCTGAGCGCAGAAGATTTATGGATATGGAGCTGTGCCAGTTGGACAAGATATATGTTCATAATCTGGTCAATTATAACAAGGTTCTTCTTCAGCGCAATAAGCTTTTGAAGGATATAGCCTTTAATCCGTCACTTGCGGATACACTGGATGTGTGGGATGAACAGCTTGTAGGCTATGGGCTTGAGCTTATAAAGATAAGACAGAGGTTTGTGGAAAACCTGAATGGTATTATATATGATATACATAACAGGCTTTCCGGAAACAAGGAGCAGTTAAAGCTTGTATATGAGCCGGATGTGACTGAGGCTGATTTTAAGACTAAGCTGGCTTCCTCGCGCGATAGAGATATCAGGCAGAAGACCACAGGCTATGGACCACATCGTGATGATATGAATTTTCTTTTGGGAGACATGGATGTAAGGAAGTATGGCTCGCAGGGGCAGCAGAGAACCTGTGCGCTGTCCCTTAAGCTGTCGGAGATAGAGCTTGTAAAGAGTATTACAGGAGATACCCCGGTATTACTGCTTGATGATGTATTTTCGGAGCTTGATGCAAACAGACAGAATTATCTTTTAGACAGTATAAGTGACGTACAGACCATCGTCACATGTACGGGACTTGATGAATTTATAAATAACCGTTTTCACCTGGACAAGGTATTCTATGTGACTAACGGACATGTTATAGAGAAAAACTGAGTCTGCTGTGCAATAGGTGTGCAGTGACGAATTGATGTATATGGAGGCGCTGTTGCCGTATATATCAGAATTTCATAATATTTTAGTTAGCGCAGAAATGAGGAAAGCATGGAAAATAACTACGGAGCTGACCAGATACAGATTTTGGAGGGGCTTGAGGCTGTAAGAAAAAGACCCGGAATGTATATCGGCAGTACATCATCGAAGGGACTTCATCATCTGGTATATGAGATAGTTGACAATTCAGTGGATGAGGCATTGGCAGGATACTGTACGGAAATTGATGTACAGATTAACGCAGACAATTCAATTACCGTGACGGACAACGGAAGAGGTATTCCGGTAGGAATCAACGCAAAATCCGGACTTCCTGCGGTACAGGTTGTGTTTACGATACTTCATGCCGGCGGAAAGTTCGGCGGTGGAGGCTACAAGGTATCAGGAGGTCTGCACGGTGTAGGTGCGTCCGTTGTCAATGCTCTTTCCGAGTGGCTTGAGGTAAGAGTGTGCCGTGACGGCAACATATATGAGCAGAGATATGAGAGAGGCAAGGTGATGTACCCTCTTAAGATTGTCGGAAGCTGCGACCCTGAAAAGACCGGAACGAAGGTTACATTCCTGCCGGACAAGGAAATCTTTGAGGATACGGTATATGATTTTGACGTATTGAAGAATCGTCTCAGGGAAATGGCATTTCTCACAAAGGGAATCAAGATTATTCTCAGGGATGACAGAGAGGATAAAAAAGAGAAGGTATTCCACTATGAAGGCGGTATAAAGGAATTTGTCCAGTACTTAAACCGCAGCAAGACTCCGCTCTATGAGAATGTTATTTACTGTGAGGGCACTGTAAACAATATTTCTGTTGAGGTTGCTTTCCAGCACAATGATGACTACAACGAGAGTATTTATTCATTTGTAAATAATATCAATACACCTGAGGGTGGTATGCACCTTACAGGCTTTAGGAATGCCATAACAAAGACCTTCAATGACTATGCGCGTTCTAACAAGCTTTTAAAGGACAGCGAACAGAATCTTACCGGAGAGGATATAAGAGAGGGTCTTACCGCTATTGTGAGTGTGAAGATTGAGAATCCTCAGTTCGAAGGACAGACGAAGCAGAAGCTTGGAAACAGTGAGGCGAGAGGAGCGGTTGACAATGTTGTCACAGAACAGCTTACATATTTCCTTGAGCAGAATCCGACAGTTGCCAAGATGATATGCGAGAAATCACTTCTTGCCCAGAGGGCGAGGGAGGCTGCAAGAAAGGCGCGTGACCTCACAAGAAGGAAGACTGCTCTTGAATCGATGAGCCTTCCCGGTAAGCTTGCCGACTGTTCAGACAAGGACCCTAAGAATTGTGAAATATTTATTGTAGAGGGTGATTCTGCCGGAGGTTCGGCTAAATCTGCGCGAAGCCGTGCCACACAGGCTATTCTTCCTCTAAGAGGAAAGATACTCAATGTGGAGAAGGCAAGACTTGACCGTATACTTGGAAATGCAGAGATAAAGGCCATGATTACTGCCTTCGGAACAGGTATACATGAGGATTTTGATATAAGCAGGCTTCGTTATCACAAGATTATCATTATGACCGATGCCGATGTCGACGGTGCGCATATCGCTACACTTATGCTCACCTTCCTGTATCGATTTATGCCTGAGCTTATCAAGCAGGGCTACGTATATCTTGCACAGCCGCCTCTTTATAAGCTTGAGAAAAACAAGAAGGTATGGTATGCGTATTCCGACGAGCAGCTCAATGACATTCTTACCGAGGTAGGACGTGACCAGAACAACAAGATTCAGCGTTACAAGGGACTTGGTGAGATGGATGCAGACCAGCTCTGGGAGACTACAATGGACCCTGAGAAGAGAATCTTAAAGAAGGTATTCTACGATGAGGACTACGCTTCTGAGATTGATGTGACCTTCTCAACTCTCATGGGTGACAATGTAGAGCCGAGAAGAGAGTTCATTGAGGCAAATGCGAAGTTCGTGAAGAACTTGGATATATAAATTATAAATATTTGGAGGAGAATTTAATGGATGAACATATCTTTGATAAGGTTCATGATGTAGACCTTAAAAAGACTATGGAGGACTCTTATATAGACTACGCGATGAGTGTTATCGCCGCGAGGGCACTTCCTGATGTAAGGGATGGTCTTAAGCCGGTACAGCGTAGAATACTTTACTCTATGATAGAGCTCAACAATGGTCCGGACAAGCCACACAGAAAGTGCGCGCGTATTGTCGGTGATACCATGGGTAAATATCACCCACATGGCGATTCATCTATCTATGATGCTTTGGTAAAGCTTGCGCAGGATTTTTCGACCAGATATCCGCTTGTTGATGGACATGGTAACTTCGGTTCAGTAGATGGTGATGGTGCCGCTGCCATGCGATATACGGAGGCGAGACTCAGTAAGATTTCTATGGAGATGTTGGCTGATATCGATATGGATACGGTTGATTTTACACCGAACTTCGATGAGACGGAGAAGGAACCTACAGTGCTCCCATCAAGATACCCGAATCTCATGGTAAACGGAACCTCCGGTATCGCCGTAGGTATGGCTACCAATATTCCTCCGCACAATCTCCGCGAGGTTATCGCCGCTGTTGTCAAGATTATCGACAACGAGGTTGAGAATGACAGGGAGACAGATATAGAAGAGCTCATGGACATTGTCAAGGGACCTGATTTCCCTACAGGAGCCATGGTTATCGGAAAGAGAGGAATCGAGGAGGCGTACCGCACAGGACGAGGCAAGATAAAGGTTCGTGCAGTGACCGACATAGAGGCTATGCCTAACGGCAAGAGCCGTATTATCGTATCTGAGATTCCGTATATGGTCAACAAGGCCAATCTTATCCAGAAGATAGCGGAGCTTGTCAAGGATAAGAAGATAGATGGAATAACAGACTTAAGAGATGAGTCCGACAGACAGGGTATGAGAATATGCATTGAGCTGCGCAAGGATGCCAATGCAAACATAGTTTTAAACCAGCTCTACAAGCATACGCAGATGCAGGATACCTTCGGTGTGATTATGCTTGCGCTTGTGGACCAGCAGCCTAAGGTATTGAACCTCAAGGAGATGCTAGGTTATTACCTTCTCCACCAGAAGGATGTTGTCACAAGAAGAACACGCTATGAGCTTAACAAGGCTGAGGCGCGTGCACACATCTTAGAGGGCTTGATGATAGCTCTTGACAATATCGATGAGGTCATAAGCATAATCAGAAGCTCTGAGAATGTTGCCGCTGCTAAAGCAAGGCTCATTGAACGCTTCGGTCTTTCGGATGCACAGGCTCAGGCTATCGTTGATATGCGTCTTAGAGCACTTACAGGCTTAGAGAGAGAGAAGATTGAGCAGGAGTTAGCTGCACTCAGGGCGAGAATAGAGGAGCTGAAGGAGATTTTAGCAGACGAGAAGAAGCTTCTTATGGTCATCCGTAAGGAGATTATTGCAATCTCCGATAAATACGGTGATGACAGAAGAACATCCATCGGCTACGATGAGTCCGAAATCAACATGGAGGATCTTATTCCTGATGAGAGCACAGTTATAGCTATGACTAATCTCGGATATATCAAGAGAATGACACTTGATAACTTCAAGAACCAGAACAGAGGCGGACGCGGAATAAAGGGCATGCAGACCATAGATGAGGACTACATAGAAGACCTGTTTATGACAACAACGCACAAGAATCTCCTGTTCTGTACAAGCCTTGGACGTATCTACCGCATGAAGGCTTATGAGATACCGGAGGCGGGTCGTACCGCAAGAGGAACAGCGATTGTGAATCTCCTACAGCTTATGCCGGGTGAGAAGATAAGTGCAATCATACCTGTAAACGGTATAAAAGATGACACATATCTTTTCATGTGCACTAAGAACGGTATTGTAAAGAGAACTCCGGCAAAAGAATACGCCAACATTCGTAAGACCGGTATACAGACAATCACACTCAGGGATGATGATGAGCTTATCGAGGTTAAGGAGACAGACGGAAACAAGGATATAATACTTGTGACAAAGCTTGGTATGTGTATACGCTTCAATGAGCAGGATGTAAGACCTACCGGAAGAAGTGCCATGGGTGTAATCGGTATGAACCTTATCGCCGATGATGAGGTTGTCGGAATGCAGCTTGACACTCAGGGTGAGGAGCTTTTAATAGTTTCCGAAAATGGTCTCGGAAAGAGAACAAAGACTGAAGAATTTACCGTACAGCACAGAGGCGGCAAGGGAATCAAGTGCTATAAGATTAACGATAAGTCCGGAAATGTAATAGGTGTAAAGGCCGTTAACCATGGCAGGGAGATTATGATAATCACAACAGAGGGCGTCATAATACGTATGCAGGTGGCAGGAATATCGGTGCTTGGCAGAAATACATCGGGCGTCAAGCTTATAAATCTTGACGAAGGTGTCAAGGTTGCAAAGGTAGCTAAGGTTCGCGAGGGAGATGAGACGAAGGAAGAGGACGATGATGCTGCACAGTTATATTGAGTGTAAAGACCTTGAAAAAGCCGGATTACCTCAATATGCCGGCAGCGTCCGTGGCAGCAGGGGCACTGCAGTTCGGAACGGTTCAGAAGTATGACAGGATACTTGATGAGAGATATGAGGAGCTGGTAAACAGCCCTTATTGGGATGTATATATCACAAGAGCACCTTATGTGCCTATGTTTTACCATGATGATGATTCTTCGCGTCAGGCAATAGCAGATTATTACAGAAAGAATGTAATCATAGCTGAATAAAAGTCAGGAGAATAGCGATGAGAAATATTAGTGCTGAAATTATAACAAATAACATCAAAGAAATGTGCATAGAGGCGAACCATTTTCTCTCGCCGGATATGAAGAGGGTATTTGAGAAGGCTGCCGATGAGGAAACTTCCGCACTTGGAAAACAGATTCTGGGTCAGCTTAGGGAGAATCTTGAGATTGCAGGCACAGATATGATTCCGATATGCCAGGATACCGGAATGGCTGTTGTATTTATGAAGGTAGGACAGGATGTGCATATTGAGGGAGGCTCTCTTACGGATGCAATAAATGAGGGCGTCAGACAGGGCTATGTGGAGGGCTATCTGCGCAAATCGGTTGTGAAGGATCCTATTGAGAGGGAGAATACCAGGGACAACACTCCTGCTGTTATCTATTATGATATCGTGCCGGGTGATAAGCTTGACATAACGATTGCACCTAAGGGCTTCGGAAGCGAGAATATGAGCCGCGTGTTCATGTTAAAGCCTGCCGATGGAATAGAGGGTGTTAAGGATGCGGTACTCACATCGGTCAAGGATGCGGGACCTAACGCATGTCCGCCTATGGTTGTTGGTGTCGGCATAGGGGGTACCTTTGAGAAGTGTGCGCTTCTTGCAAAGAAGGCTCTTACAAGGGATTTGGATGGGGAAAGACCATCGGGCTATGTGCGTGAGCTTGAGGATGAGCTGCTTGAGAAAATCAACGCTCTCGGAATCGGTCCGGGTGGTCTTGGAGGCTCTAAGACGGCACTTGCTGTTAATGTTGAGACATACCCGACACATATTGCCGGGCTTCCGGTGGCGGTCAATATATGTTGTCATGTTAACAGACATATGCATAGGGTGATATAGAAAGAGTTTTATAGAGAGGTTAATATGAAGCTGGGGTTTCAGAACAAAAAACAGAAGGTTATACTATTTGTACTTGGCGTGGAAATGCTGATTCTGCTGGTACTGATTGGAACACTTTTTATACCTGAAAAAAGCTATGTCCTGAGTGACAGGGAAAATAGCATAACACTTCCGTATGGGCATTACTTTTTAAATTGTGAATATAGTATTTCAAGTGACACTGATTATGCTAACTATCTTTATATCTTAAATGATAGTGGAAATTCGGACGGAATTCAGAATACAGTAAATTTTCTGCATCACGAAAAGAATGAGTGGAGAACGGAGTTCTGGATTACCGAACCGCAGTTAAATATCAATTTGGTTGTCATAGAACAATATAAAGATGGACCTTCCGGGTTTTTAAATTATGCATCCTATGAGATAGAGTGTACCAATTATATAACATTTATCAAAATATTGATTATGTTACCGGTAATTGCAGGTACATTCATAGTTTATCTGATTTTGTCGGGCAGAATTATTATGACATGCAGGAAGGCTGCGTATGCAATGATAATATCGGTGGTATTTCTGATAACATGTGTGCCTTTAGTTGGTGATAATCTCATTAAAGGAGATGATACCATTATCCATCTGATACGTCTGGAGGGGTTGAAGGCAGGGTACCTTTCGGGGCAGCTGCCGGTAAAGGTAGAACCGGTTATCAATGGCGGATACGGATATGCTTTTTCAACGTATTACGGAAGTCTGTTTTATAATATTCCTGCAATATTCAGGCTGATGGGCTTTACAATGCAGAATGCATATAAGCTGTTTGTTGTTCTTGTAAATCTAGCTACGGTTATTGTGTCATATTATAGCTTCAGGGTTATCTTTAAAAGAGCGGAGCTTGCACTTGTAGCTGCAATAATGTACAGTATGTCTCTTTTAAGATTGGTGGATTTATATCAAAGAGGTGCAGTCGGAGAATTTACTGCATTGATTTTTCTTCCGCTTATCGTAGCCGGGCTTTGGAAAATATACGCAGTTCCGGTAGATGATAAAAACTATAGCAGGCTGTGGATTATGCCTGTTATAGGATATTTCGGTGTAATAGAGTCACATGTTTTAAGTACGGAGATATTTGGATTGTTTACCGTATTGGCATGCCTTATGCTGTTTAAGAAAACATTCAGAAAGCAGACATTTTTTGTTTTATTGAAGGTAGTTTTAATTTCGATTGTGCTCAATATCGGATATCTGCTTCCATTTATTGAGTCATATATGTTAGAAGATACATATATAAGATCAGGACAGTCTAACAGTGCAAGATTAACATTCTGTCTTGCATTTACAGATTTATTTAAATTTTTCACTAAATTTGTTGAATTTGAAGGCTGGAGAAATTACATGGTTCCGGGACTGGGGCCGACTGTGATTCCTGCAATTATTTTATTTATATGTACGCTCATAAAAGGAATTAAAAAGCATAAAAAACTTATAATTGTCTCAGCAGTAATAACAGTTATCACTGCAATATTATCGTTGGATATAATACCATATGAAAGAGTGCTCACATATCTTGGAAGTGAACCATCAGGTGTTGCGGTAATTGACTCAATAGCACGAAGTGTCAGCAATATGGTGAAAAACATCCAGTTTGCAATGAGATTCCTCACAGTGGGGACATGTACATATATTGTTTTTGTGACAGCACTCCTTGACCAGTATGATGATGTCGGCAGTGATGCTGCAATACTCAGGGTTTCAGAAATAATCATTGTTATGCTCACAGTAATTCAGTTTATATGGGCATCTAAGCTGACAATGAACGAAATGCCGTATATGAACCTGTATACCATGACAGAAAATGATAAAGAGCTGTCCTGTCAGGTAGGTAACTACGAATATCTTCCGAGAAAAGCGGATGGCTATTTTCCTGAGGATTTTCTAAGGGAGGAAAGTCATTATGACGCCACTGATGCGGTGGTTACCGGTTACGAAAAGGAATATACCAATATTTCATTTCATGCAGTAACAGGTGATGAAAAGGGCGAAGTTGAACTGCCATTACTGTATTATAGAGGATATAAAGCCATAAATGCAGATACTGGAGAAAAAATCAGGCTGACCAAGTCAGTGCATGCTCTATTGCTGATTGAATTAGACAGTAATTTCGATGGAGATATCAGAGTATATTATGCAGGCAAGGTGTACTGGCATATCGCGGAAGTGGTATCCGTGATTTCTTTTATATTGATAGTGGTATATGGTATGAGAAGGAGAGACAACGGAGCGGAAGAATAAAAGCTCCACATAATTATATCTTATTTGATTAGGAGACGGAGATGGACAAGCATATTGATGTACCTTTTGATAGCAGTGTATCGACAACACTTAAGGCAGGGGATTATGTATATCTTACGGGAACTATATACACTGCAAGAGATGCAGCGCATAAAAGAATGTACGAAGCTCTTGAAAGAGGTGAAAAGCTGCCTTTTGATGTGAAAAATAATACAATTTACTATATGGGACCGTCACCTGCGCGGGAGGGAAGACCGATTGGCTCAGCAGGACCTACTACCGCGAGCAGAATGGACAAGTATGCACCGTCACTTCTTGACCTTGGACTTATAGGCATGATTGGAAAGGGAAAAAGAAATCCAGCTGTCCATGAGGCTATAGTAAGGGATAAGGCAGTATATTTTGCAGCAGTAGGAGGTGCAGGGGCACTTCTGTCTAAGTGTATAACTTCATCGGAGGTAATAGCCTATGATGACCTTGGCACTGAGGCTGTAAGGAAGCTTACCGTAAAGGATTTTCCGGTTATTGTTGTTATTGACTCAGATGGTAGGGATTTGTATGAGGAAATATAGTTCAAAATGTGAGCGGGAGATAGAACATGAACTTTAATTCTTTGTCATTTGCAATATTTTGTCCTATTGTATTTGTCCTGTACTGGGCTGTAAAGGACAGATACAAGTGGATAATACTGCTGGCATCAAGCTATTATTTCTATATGTGCTGGAATGTAAAATACATCGTCCTGATATTGGGAACGACATTGATATCCTACATCTGCGCACTTCTTCTTGAAAAAGCGGACAGCAGGAAGCTGAAAAAGCTGATACTTGCGTCGGCGCTTGTGATATGTCTGGGTGTTCTGTTTGTATACAAATATTATAATTTTACAATGGAGACTATAGTCAAGGTGACAGACAGGTTTTCAATACACCTTAACCCGGTGACATCTAAGCTGCTGCTTCCGGTTGGAATATCATTCTATACATTCCAGACACTCAGCTATGTTATCGACGTATACAGAGGGGACTTGAAGGCGGAGCACCATTTCGGAAAGTATGCGGCGTTCATTTCCTTTTTTCCACAGCTTGTTGCGGGACCTATTGAGAGGGCGGATAACCTGCTGCCACAGATAAAGGAGCCTGAGAAATTCGATTACGATAATGCTGCGTACGGAATGAGACTTGCAATAGTCGGATTTTTTAAGAAGCTGGTTATTGCGGATAACCTTGGAATGTTCGTCGACTACGTGTATCAGGCGGAGTATTTTGCGGGAGTGCATGTCATTCTTGCCATATTTGCTTTCAGTATCCAGATATACTGCGATTTCTCAGGATATTCGGATATTGCGATAGGCACGGCGAAGCTGTTCAACATTAATCTCATAAAGAATTTCGATTCGCCTTATTTTTCGGCATCGGTAAAGGAGTTCTGGAGAAGATGGCATATATCACTGTCTAACTGGTTCAGGGACTATCTGTATATTCCTCTTGGTGGGAACAGAAGGGGCTTTATGGTGAGTAAGCTCAACGTGATTTTCGTGTTTCTGGTAAGCGGCTTGTGGCACGGAGCGGGCTGGAACTATGTTGTGTGGGGCGGCATGCATGGAGTGGCACAGCTATTCAACAACAGGAAGGTCAACAAAAATGTGAAACACAATGCAGTGTGGTGGTTAAAGGTGCTGCTTACATTTCTGTTTGTCACGTTGACATGGATGGTGTTCCGGCTTGGAATCACTGAAACTGTAAATATGCTGTCGGGACTTAGCTGGAGGTGGTGTTCGTTTTCCGAGAGCATGGACAGGATTGTAGATAACACGCTGCTTACACATGCCAAGCTGGCACTTGTGGCAGTATGCGCGGTTCTTTTAATGGTCTATGACTATTTTTCGCTGAAAAGAGATCTGTTGAAGGAGTTTGGCAGGCTAAATGTGGTGGTAAGGTGTGCGGTATACGTATTTATGATTATGTTCATACTGTTTGAAATGCCTCTTGTTGTCACATCACGTTTTATATATTTTCAGTTTTAGGATATTATGGAGTGGTTTTTACATGAAGAAATTCATAATAAGAGTTGTGTGCGTTCTGTTGGTATCGGCGGTTCTTTTACAGGGGGTGCAGGTATGGTACAGAAAAAATATTGATGAGATGAGGCGCTTCTCAAATGTGCCGAACAAGATAATGGTTGCGAATATCGGCAGCAGCCACGGCGAATGTGATTTTGTTTACGATGACCTTGAGACGCAGGGTATAACATGTTTTAACTTCGGTATTCAGGCGCAGACGGTAGAGTATGACGAAAAGGTATTTGATAACTTCGTCGGAAAGATGGCAAAAAATTCATATCTGATTATCCCTATATCATATATGACATTCATGCTGTCAGATGACAGCCTTGACGAGGAGACGTTCAAGCTAAAAAACTACAGGTATTACAGCTTTATGAAGTATCGTAACATGATAGGAGTGACCTTCAAGGAGTATTTCAAGGTGAAGTACCTTGCGTTTTTCAAGACAGATATGCGCATACAGCTTGCAAATTATTTTGAGGCGTTTTTCATGGGCGAAAAGACTGAGAGTGAGGTGCGGGAAAGCTCAGATATGCTGGGGATGAACCTGAGTGACATCGAACACAATGCCGCGGACGCCTATGAAAGACATGTGCTCAACTATAAGAATGGTGACAGCTATGCCTTCAGAACGGATTTGATTGAGAAGGTATACTCAATAATCGAAAAATGCCATGAACATGATATAACGCCGGTTATGGTCACAACACCGTATACCAAGGCATACAATGACTGCGTTGAGCCGGAGTTTTTAGAGCAGTTTAATGCAATTATAGATAAGATAGCCGATGACACAGGCACGGAGTATCATGACTATGCCCGCGATGACAGGTTCTATGATGATTACAGTCTTTTTACCGATACAGACCACTTAAACAGGAAGGGCGCACTCAAATTTACGGACATAGTGTATAGTGAATGTATTCTAAAAAATTCAAATTATTCTAAAAAGTAAAAAAACAGATTGACATTATCTTAATAAAGTGTTAGAATACTAAATGCGTCAGGTGATTAGGCTTTAATATATCACCCCTTGGCAGCCACAATTTAATAATGATTGTGAATTCGGAGAAATACTCAAGAGGCCGAAGAGGCGCCCCTGCTAAGGGTGTAGGTCGGGCAACCGGCGCGAGGGTTCAAATCCCTCTTTCTCCGTTACACGAAAAGAAAAGAGGGAAGTTTTCTCTCTTTTTTTGTTTTATAGGATTCTGATGTCAGAATATTCTGCTTTGGACAATGGCGCCTAACAAATACATGAGGAGAACGCTATGAAAAATTTTGTAAAAAAGTATGCGCTTGCCTTTGCAATCATAGTCACCGCTGTACTGGCTCTTGTGCTTCGACTGATAATGATTGGGGATATTCCGCGCGGCTGGAATGTGGATGAGGCGGGAATTGCCTATGATGCGTGGTGTATTGCAAAATATGGTGTGGACAGGTTCAGATATCCTTACCCGGTCATGTTTATGAACTATGGGGGCGGAGGTCAGAGCAGCCTCTACACCTACATGACGGCACTTCTCTTCAAGTTTTTTGATTTTTCACATTTTGTCGTGAGGATACCGGCGGTTATAATGTCAATGATGGTCATGTTTTCGGGAATTTGGTTCTTTAAAACAACCGGGGCGGACAAAAAGAAGATGGTTATATGGGCGCTGTTGTATGCTATCACACCTTATTTTATCATGTCTGCAAGGTTCGGCTTTGACTGTAATCTCATGCTGGGGACAGCCTCCGTCTTTATATCGTGTCTTGTATACGCATTGAAGAAGGAAAAGCCTGTATACTTTTTCATAGCAGGTATAGCCTGCGGGTTGGTGCTGTACACCTACACTCTAAGCTATATAGTTATGATATTGTTCCTGATTATGATGTTCATATACCTGTTATACATGAGAAAGCTATCATTCAAGCAGGCATTGTGCTTCTGTGTTCCGTTGGCACTTATGGCGGCTCCGCTTATTGCAGTGCAGCTCATAAATATACTTGGACTTGAGACAAGAACGATATGGAAGTTTACGTTAGTAAGGCTTGACGGCTACAGAATCAAGGAGATAGGGTTACCGAAGCTAAGAAATATCGTAAATATGCTCAAGGTCATCTTTTTACATGACTATCTTGGATTTAACACCAATGAGCGATACATGACATTGTATGTAATTTCGATACCTTTTTTTGCGGTAGGCTTCATAAAGGGCATTATAGATTTTATAAAAAGTATCAAAAAAAGAAAATTCAGCGCGGAAGCCGGCGTTTTATTGTGGTTCATAGCAGAGTTTATTATGGGAATGATGCTTAATGAGGCGATTACAAGCAGGATGAACGGTATATTCTTTTCGGTGCTGTACTATATAGTTATCGGAATTGCATTCGTCATAGATGTGGTGAAGAAGGTTCAGCTCAAGGCTGTTATATCGACAGTTATAGCCGTGGCATATCTGGTATTTTCGGTTTCGTTTATAAGATACTATTTCACAACCGAGAAGTATAACAGGTATGTCGGCATGGAGGACGATTACAAGGAGGCAATTGAGTTTATTGAAAGCCAGGAATATCTTAATGATAAGCCGATATATGTGGCAGAGGCCTATATCATGTACATATTCTATCTGGTGAGCCTTGACACACCGCCGTCACCTTACGATATCGATTTGAGCAGCAACACGGAGACTAAGCAGATTGGAAGATATATATTCGGTCTGCCGGAGGAGGAGAATCTCACCTACCATGCATGTTATATCATTGCGCGCTCGGCAGGCGGAGCTTATCCGCTGTTATATCCTTTTGGACTTAGGATTAAGGAATTCGACAACGAGGTGTGCGTTTTTTATCCGGATAATTAATATAGCAAAATAGCAGGGAAAGCTCCCTGCTATTTTTCGTTGTCCGCCTCATGTCTTGAGAACACGCAGCCACAGAAATTCTGTCTGTACAGATTGTACTCTCTTGAAAGCTCAATCGAGCGCTTATATCCATTTTTTTTCTTGAAATCGGAATATAGGTAGGCAACGCCGTATTCGTCCGAAAGTTTTTTTCCAATCTCATTGAGCTTTTCGGCGTCCTTTAGCGGACTTATGCTGAGGGTGGTTGTAAAGTAATCAAAGCCCAGCTCCTTTGCCGTGATGGCAGCTTCCCTAAGGCGCAGTTCATAGCAGACATGACATCTTTTTCCGCCTTCAGGTTCTTTTTCAAGCCCTTTTACGGAATTATAAAATTCACTTGGAAGGTATCTTCCCTCTATCAGTGATACCTTATTATTGACAGGCAGCCCATCAATAAGCCTTCGTATCTCATCCACCCTCTTGTTGTATTCCGTTTCCGGGGAAATATTAGGGTTATAGAAAAGTACGGTTATAGAAAAATACTGTGAAAGATATTCAAGGCAATAGCTGCTGCACGGAGCGCAGCATGCATGAAGCAGCAGGGATGGAACCCTGCCCGGCTCTATATTGGAGATGAGCTGCTCAAGCTCTTTTTGATAATTTCGTTTATTCATTTATAATCCTCGTTTCTGAGCAGCCTGCTGTAAAACTACAATGTAAAATCCATGCAGGCATTTTTCATCTGCAGTTAGTGCTGTGCTCTGGTGATTTTGGTTGACGTACAGCACATTTAGATGCTGACACTATTATATCAGGATTGCGAGAGTGTAAACAAAGAACGAAGCAATCCGATATTTTTTGGAGCAAAATACCTTTTGATTCCTACATCATTATATTCATAGTATGCATTATAAACAATAGAAATGAATATGTATATATTAAAAAGTACCACCACAATTTTATTTTACAGAAGTTGATGGAAGAAAAAGTACTTTGTTACATGAACAGTTACCATGAAATGAGAAATTACCTGATTAACATAAAAATGCACAGCTAATTTGTAAAAGATTGTTATAAATTGTGCAATTTAACAACAAAAGCAAGAAATGAGACAAAAATAGCTAAAAATGACAAGATGTAAATAAAAAAATTAGTTAAAATCACAAATGGGTATATATATTTCTTATGGTAAAGGAGAACAATATGCGAAAATTTATGAGCAGGGCGATTGTCACATTGGTGATAGGAGCTATGCTGACGGGAAATGCATCAGCTGTCAGCGCAAAAGAACTGTATGATGCAAGGCATGTCTGTACAGATGTTGAAGCAGGGGGGCTTGATGCTGCTGTGCAGGACGCTGCAAAGCAGAAGGTAATTGAGTATAATGCAAAGGACTTGGAAGTCGTTACACGCTGGGGGGCTGAAGCTGCGACGGACGAGGAAGGAAATTACAAGGTTACTTTTTCAAAGCAGTATTCTCAGATATTTTATTGTATTCCGGAAGAAGTTGATGTCAACAAGCTCGTTTCGGTTGAGGTGGAGACGAATGCGGAATACTTTTCAATGAAGCTGTGTGCAGAGCGTGATAATTTTGCAAGTGCCATAGATGTATATGGTGCAACACAGCTTAACACCAAGGATATAAAAGCCGATGCCAAAGCACAGCTCTCAGAAGTAAGCGTTATTGGTTTTATGAACTTACTTGAGGGTGAGCTGACAAAAACAGTGGGAAAAGTGAGATTTACTGTTGAGGAAGGCGAGATCGGAAGCGGTGATGTTGATGTGTCAGATAAGAATGAGTTTACATACGATGCTTCAAAGCTTGAGATTTCAGCATTATGGGGAGCAGAAAAGACAGTAGCAGAGAATGGAAAGCTTAATGTGACATTTCCTAAACAGTATAATCAGGTGTTCTTTAAGATACCTGATGAAGTCGATATGAGCAGATTCATTTCAGCAACAGTCGACACAGATAGCGGAGAATTATCTGTAAAGCTGTGTGCAGCAGATGCTTCATATACATCAGGTGGAGTTGTATATGGAAATAGTACAATAACAGCGGATAACCTGGACGGAAATGTTGGAAAAGCTGAGCTTAGAGTATTATGTCTTATGAGCCTTAGTGAAACAGAGCTTGTAAAGGAAATCGGCAGTATAACGTTTAAGCTCGAGCCAAAGGCAGAGGAAAACGTAAAGACAGAGTTCAAATATAATATGGCTGACCTTGAACAAAAGGCTGCATGGGGAGTTGATGTCGAGGAGGCAGATGGCGGGCATAAGCTTACATATAAGAGTCAGTATGCACAGATGTTCTATGTGATACCTGATGAAGTTGATATGACCAGAATAGAGTATGTATCAGTTGAGGTTGATTCAACAGAGGAATTTTCAGTAAAGCTGTGTGCTGCTGATGATGATTTTACCGAGGCTGCCGTTGTCTATGGAAGCAATGTATTAAGAGACAGTAATCTTAACGGAAATGTTCCTAAATCTGAGATTAAGATACTCGACCTTATGAGCCTTACAGCCGATACAGTGACTAAGACGGTAAAGGGCGTTACATTTAAGCTCAAAGAACCTAGTCCTGTTGAAGTAAATGATGGTTCATTTAAGCAGTGCTATAAGGATAAGGCTAATAATAATCCAATTGCCACACAGCGTTACAGTGCTGACCCTAGCGTAATGGTGTACAATGGCAGAGTTTATGTATATGCAACAAATGATGTCTATGAGTATAATGCAGACGGTGACGTGAAGGAGAATGCATATGGAAAGGTAAAGACAATTAACTGCTTCTCTACAACAGACTTTGTCAACTGGACAGACCATGGTGCAATACCTGTTGCAGGTAAGAACTTAGAAGAAGGAGCACCGGAGGGAGCTGCTAAGTGGGCTAACAATTCATGGGCACCATGTGCAGCACACAAGACAATTGATGGCAAGGAGAAATTCTTCTTATATTTTGCTGACAACGGAAGCGGTATAGGTGTTCTCACGGCAGATTCACCGGAAGGACCTTGGACAGATCCTCTCGGAAAGCAGCTTGTAAGCCGACAGACACCGACATGTGATACTGTTGAGTGGTTATTTGACCCTGCTGTAATGGTTGATGATGATGGAAGTGCATACCTCTGCTTTGGCGGTGGTGTTCCGTCCGGAAAGGACGAGCATCCTATGACAGCCAGAATCGTTAAGCTGGGAGCTGATATGATAAGTCTTGACGGTGAGCCGGTAACTATTGATGCACCATATTTATTCGAGGATTCAGGCATCAACAAGATTAATGGCAAATATGTATATTCATATTGTACTAACTGGGCAAGCGGCAAGAAGGATGGAGTTGGAACTGCTGTAATCGCTTATATGACAAGTGATTCACCTATGGGACCTTATACATATGTCGGAACAGTACTTCCTAATCCATCCAATTTAGGCGGCGGTGGAAATAATCACCATTCAATATTTGAATTTAATGGGGAGCTGTATATTGCATACCATACAAGAAGTGTGGATTCACAGGTATTTGGCAAGAGCCGCAACTACAGAAGCACCCATATTGATAAGCTTACTGTAAATGCAGACGGAACAATAAATAAGGGAACTCCTACAATGACAGGAGTAGCGCAGCTTGGTAATCTTAATCCATATCAGACAGTTCAGGCTGAGAATATTTTCAGACAGTTTGGTATTACTGTATCAGGCTTGGGTAATACAGTTGTAAATGCTAAAGCAGGAAGCTTTATCGGCGTCAAGGGAGCAGATTTCTCTAAGGGCCTTTCTACTATAACAGTAAGAGCAAAGGCAGAGGCTGATACTACAATAGATGTAAGAGTGGGAAGTGAAAGAGGAACTGTAATCGGAGCAATTGAAGTGAAGGCATCTGAAGACTTCCAGGACTTTACAGGTAATTTTGAAGGACTTTCAGGTACAAGAGACCTTTATTTTACATTTAATGGAAATGTAGTACTTGACAGTTGGACAGCAGCAGAAGGTGCAGTTGTTGATGTAGAGGAAGAGGATACCGTTGAAGGTATTCAGTATGACGTTCCTAATCTTAAGGACGTTGTAACGGAGGCTATGGGAGATGAGAATTTCATAGTCGGTACAGCAATATGCCTTAGCGACCTTAAGGATGAGAAGGAAATGGCTCTTGTAAAGAAACATTTCAATGCCATAACCTTCGGTAATGAATTAAAGCCGGATGCTGCATTTGGATATGCAAGCAAGTGTCCGGAAACAGAAAAGGCAACAATAAACGGCATAGAGATAACAGTACCGAAGCTTGATTTTAGCAGAGCTGATGAAATGCTTGAGTATGTATATAAGTACAATCAGAAACATCCGGAAAGTGCTATAAGGATAAGAGGACATGTATTTACATGGCATTCCCAGACACCTGAGTGGTTTTTCCATGTTGATTATGATAAGGACAAGGAACTCTGTTCTAAGGAAGAGATGACTCTTCGTCATGAGTGGTACATAAAGACAATGGCTGAGCATTACATGGGTGAAAACAGCAAATATAAGGATATGTTCTACGGCTGGGATGTAGTGAATGAGGCCATAAGTGACGGCAGAGGAACCTATAGAAATGAAAATGAGAACTCCACATGGTGGAGAGTATATGGAAGCAATGAGTTTATAATCAATGCGTTCAGGTTTGCCAACAAGTATGTTCCGGCTGATGTAGAGCTTTATTACAATGATTACGGCGATTGTTCAGCATTAAAGAGTGAAGGTATTGCACAGCTTCTTAAGGATGTAAAGGCAGCAGAGGGAACAAGAATAGATGCAGTCGGAATGCAGGGACATTATCAGACAGCAGGTTCACCATCTGCACAGGAGTTCATCACAGCAGCTAAGAAGTATGCAGCCATTGTAGGAAAAGTTCAGATTACAGAACTCGATTTTGGCGTAAGTGATGCATATGACGGAACAGACAAGACAAAGCAGGAAGAATATACAAGATTAGCATATCGCTATAAGGAAATATATGATGCAGTAAAGCAGTTAAAGTCAGAAGGCATCAATATGTCCGGTATTACCGTATGGGGTGTAGTCGATAAATACTCATGGTTACAGACATCAAGCAGTGTAGGCGGCGGTGCAACTGAGACAAAGAAGCAGGTTCCATTGTTATTTGATGATGATTACCAGGTAAAGAGTGCTTACTGGGCATTTGTGGATCCTACTAAGCTTGCACCTACGATTCAGGAAGTGACATTTACGCAGGAGATTGATGATGAGTTTACAGCAGGTACAGAGCTTACAATAAACAAAGCTGATACATCTGCAACAATAATCCCTGTATGGAATGAAAATACAATTAAGTTTTTAGCAAATGTAAAAGATAACACCATTGATGAAACGGATGCTGTTACAGCATATGTAAAGATTGGTGATGATGTAAAGAAGGTAACTGTAAACAGAACAGATGCTGTTGCTATTGAGGATGGATATGTTGCAGTTGTGGAAGTAACTGGCGTTGAAATTCAGGCATTTGATACAGTTGCATTTGATGTAGTTGTTACGGATGGCAATATGAAGGCTGCGTTTAACGATTACACATTAAGCCACGATGAGAAGAGCGATTATTTTGCAAAAGCAGAATTAAAGCCGTTTGCGCAGATTGAAAAGAAAACTATTGAGATTGGTAAAGATAACAGTGCTGTATGGAACGATGTAGCAGATATTCCTCTTACTGTCAGATTGGGTGCTGAGGCAGAGGCAGCTGCAAAGCTTCTCTGGGATAACGAGAACCTTTACGTACAGGTGACCGTTAAGGATGCGGTACTTGATGCAACGGCAGATGCAGCTCATGAGAAGGATTCATTAGAAATATTTATTGATGAGAATAATAATAAGTCGACATCTTATGAGGAGGACGATAAGCAGTACAGAATTAATTATCTTAACGAGCATACCTTTAATGGAACCAATTGTGTTGAGGAAAATATTACAAGCAATGTTACTCTCACGGAAGATGGCTATGTAATTGAAGCTGCTATAAAGTGGACTCATGAGCAGGTTAAATCCGGAACTAAAATCGGTCTTGAGATTCAGATTAATGATGCTAAGGGTGGAAAACGTGCAGGCACAGTAAGCTGGGCAGATACCACAGGCATGGGTTGGTCATCACCGGCAGTATTCGGAACAGTAGTATTGTTTGATAAGGCTGCAAAGGAAGATAAGCCGGGTGAGTCAGAGACAGAGACACCGACAGAAAAACCGAGTGAGCCGGAGACAGAGGCACCGACAGAAAAACCGAGTGAGCCGGAGACAGAGGCACCGACGGAAAAACCGAGTGAGCCGGAGACAGAAGCGCCGACGGAAAAACCGAGTGAGCCGGAGACAGAGGCACCGACGGAAAAACCGAGTGAGTCAGAGACAGAGACACCGACAGAAAAGCCGGGTGAGCCGGAGACAGAGGCACCGACACAGGATGATAAGCATGTTGGCAGCAGTGTTCTTGACAGAATTAACAATGGAGACAAGATTATAATAGAGAAGGTTGAAGCTGGAAAGGGAAGCTATCTGCCAAATGATTTTGTCACAGCACTGATAGATAAAGGCTCACAGCTTATACTTGAGCTTACAGGGGCGGATGGAAAGACGCTTGTAAAATATACTTTTGATGGTACGCGGTTTAGCAAGGCACCGGACAATGATTTTAAGCTGGATGTAAAATATGACGATAAGAGTGATGTCATAAGTAAGGCTAAGGAGCAATTGAATGTTCCGGAATCATCACTCTATCTATGCAGCTTTGCACATTCAGGAGAACTGAACGGAGAACTGTATGTCACGGTATACACTCAATATGAAGAAGGAACTGAGCTTAGACTATTCTATTATAATGACAATACCGGAAGTTCAGAGGATATGGGACAGACAGTTAAGGCAGCGCATGACGGCTCTGCCACATTCAGAGTAACACATTTCTCATCATATATCCTTGTCAAAGCGGCAGATATAAGAAATGACATAACACCGGGAGAAACACAGACAGAAACACAGCCGGCGCAGCCTGAGACAGATAATCCGGAGAAGCAGTATGTAGCACCATCAACAGGTGGAAATATATCATCTGCATTATATGCTGCAGCACTTGTATGTGTAATTATTATGATATGTTCGGCAGCAGGTGTATACAATGGAAGAAGAAGGAAAGAATAATTTAGTTTATATGTAATGTATACTGTTATATTACAGACAGTCATAGACCTTGCAGCCGGAATGAATATACCTTCCGGCTGTGAGGTCTATTAAAAAATATAGTATTAAATGGATATGCTTCGGGTGTCAAAACATGCTAATCTAATTTATGAGTGTATAACGTATTATTTTATGCATATCAGCTCCGTTGTCCTAAGCAGGATGTTCTAAGAACAGCTAAGCTTCTTCCAAAAGTTGTGATATGCATAAATATAATACGTTATACACAGCTAGGTATATACAGCATGTTTTGACACCCGAAGTATGGATATAAAATGGAAAATATGAAATACTATAAATGTTTTACGATAAGTCATAAACTAATATTCTGAAAATTAGCACAATTTCAACTAAAAAACTATTTATAATTTAGGTCTTTACAAAACATATATGTTATGTTAGTATAAACAAGCTTTCCAAATGAGCCATAAACAAGCTCTTGAAAAGCTCAAGGTTAATTGTAAACAGTTTTTAGAAAAAAGAAAAAATTCTTAAAAACTTGTTGACAAAGTCTTAAGAATATGTTAGTATATAACACGTCCTTGCGAGAGGACATGCTGAGAAAGAAAAACTTTAAGCCGACAGCTTGAAACCCGGAAGGTTGTGTTCAGGTGCTGGCGAAGAAAAACTTCAAAAGTTTTTCAAAAAAGTTCTTGACACAGTAAAACAAACATGATATACTAATCAAGTCGCTAACACAGCGATGAACAAGTTCTTTGATAACTGAACAGTAAAACAACCCTGAAAATTCTAACGGGTTTCAAAGTGGTTTCTGCTTTGAGAACCTGAGAATATTCAGAAACGAACAAAAACCTTTATAAGACGAGAATCTTCGGATTATCGTCTGGTAAATTTAACGGAGAACGAAACACTTCTTTAATTAAAAGGAAGCCAGAGTAGTTCTGACGGAATTAAACTTTTTATGAGAGTTTGATCCTGGCTCAGGATGAACGCTGGCGGCGTGCTTAACACATGCAAGTCGAACGAGGATTTAACGGAATGCGATTCGTCAAATGAAATTAAATCCGAGTGGCGGACGGGTGAGTAACGCGTGGATAACCTGCCTCACACAGGGGGACAACAGCCGGAAACGGCTGCTAATACCGCATAACACAAGCAATTCGCATGAATAGCTTGCCAAAGATTTTATCGGTGTGAGATGGATCCGCGTCTGATTAGCCAGTTGGCGGGGTAACGGCCCACCAAAGCGACGATCAGTAGCCGACCTGAGAGGGTGACCGGCCACATTGGGACTGAGACACGGCCCAAACTCCTACGGGAGGCAGCAGTGGGGAATATTGCACAATGGGCGAAAGCCTGATGCAGC
>CDZY01018259.1_pt1 | contig 79218 bp, 113 predicted proteins | sample 557671 | NCBI WGS metagenome assembly CDZY01 (sample SAMEA3182091, study PRJEB8094) | gut metagenome | biome: human; feature: gut; material: Stool; isolation source: human stools | place: Canada | collected 2013-03-11
GCACGGCTGTCGATGATTTCATTGCGCGCCGCGTCATCCGCGAGGTTGTAGAGGTGCTGCAGCACATAGATTCGGAGCATCAATTCCAAGTCGTAGGGCTTATTGCCGCGCTCTCCTTTGTAATAGTGCGGCTGCACAATTCCAACCCATTGCGACCACGGAATCAGTTTCTCCATGATTCCCAGAAACTCTTTCTTCTTCGTTGAGGCCTGCCCCAGCTCGTCGCTGATCAGGCTCATCGTCAATTGCTTCTTCACCTCTTTATTATACCTCTTTCCCGACCTTTTGGCTGTTCTTTCTTTGTGCGGGATTGCCTTAAAGAAAAAAGCAGCCATATTAAGGCTGTTCGACTCGAACAGCAGTACAGGATGCATCCAGATATTTGTCAGTTCGTCAGCAATGTATTCTACGATGGTGCATTAAAGCCCGGGGTTTCAGCCGAAAAAAGAAATAGTCCCCTTTCAATTAATCAGGGCAAGGCTCTGACCTTTATCAGTGTGCCAATTACGCGAGGCTCTGAAACAGGAGACGGGAGCCGTTCCAGAATGCGCCGCGCGGAAGTAGAGACGGTGATCAAAGAATTGCAGAGCATATTACGCAACGATCCCGGAAAAAGGATAGGAATCATTACATTCTACTCAGCACAAGCGAAGGCTCTGTTGGAAGAAATACAAAAGTTCTTGGATGAGGAGCAGAAACGTTTAGTCGAAGTCGGAACCGTGGACGCCTTCCAGGGAAAAGAATATGACTATGTTATCCTGTCCGCCGTTCGGTCAAATGAGATCAAAAATGATCCGCAGAAGAGTGTGGGATTCCTGGTAAAGCCAAACCGTTTGTGTGTTGCCTTTAGCCGTGCCCAAAGACAGTTGATTGTTTGTGGGGATCCCAACACGCTCCAGCAGGTTGATCCTTTCGACAAGCTGATGAACCTTTGCAAAACCGGAAAGGAGGGATTGTACCGTGAGTGCTGATGTATTGGTTTTCAGCGAGGGCAGAGACGATGAACAGAGACAATCTTATAATGTCCTTCTCCCGGTTTACGCTGTTGAATGCGAAGCCCGCCCTCCTATGGAAACGGAATTAGACGCATATGAAGAAGCAGTCCTGAAATTTTTGAATATTGATTTGCCGCCGGCTTCTATACGAAACGCGATCAATGTTACGCCGGGCATGCTCGACACTATCTTTGCACAGCTCGCGCAGAGCGGTTATGCCGAAAGAAAAAAGAAGGTCGCTTGGCAAATAACAGAAGCAGGTCAGAAATACCTGAAAAACGAACCAACCGAGGAACAGGTATCCAAGAACAGCGAGTATGGATACATGTTTGTCAGCGCGTTAAGGAAGGACATCCTATGCTATTTTCACAAGGGACCAATAGACAAGATTTTGGTCAGGCAATCTACGCAAAAGGATCTTGTCCTGAAAAGAAATGGAAATGAGCAGGAAACTTTTACAGGTATCGCTGTTTCCAGCCGCCAGCTTGGTCGGGTATACGCCGAATGGCGGAAACTGGACGAAAGACTTGCGGTAAACGATCGAAGTGAACAAAGAAAAGAGATCGTAGAGGAATCCCGCATTATAGCGGAACAACTCTTCGCGGATCTAGAATCTTACGATGAAGTTGACGAAACACCTTTACCGGAACGAGTTGATACTCCGCCGAACGACTTCATTAATGAAGACTTTGGCGAAGATAAGGACGACAGAAAACGCTATATCAGAAAGCTTGAAACACCGTCCAAACGCTTCTACATTCAGATTCGTCTGCTTTTTGACCCCGCCAAATTAAACGGATATGATACCGAATCTCCTTTTACCTGGCTAGGCGGAATTGATTCCCCGTGGTTTTTACGTCAGATTCAATGGATGGCACGCAGTGAGGGGATAACTCTTGATAACATTCCATTGAGGGAATTCCTTGAACGGGAATGCGTAAAATTCGGCGGTACAGCTCCGCTGAAAGAAAAGGACGTTTCTGTACACATGCTGCAAGTTATCCCGCGCCTGAAGTATCACAGGGAGAAGTTTCCGTCGCTGTACAACATATATCCGGAACTGTACAGCCTCCAGCAGCGGGCGTCTTCACTTTTGGAAAAGGAAAGTGCTGTTACACAGTTCTGTACAAAACTGCTGGAACCGCTTTTCAACATGATTTTCAAAGCCGTTCCGGAGAATACATTACATCGAATTAGAGGTCAGATAAGAAGAGATGACCAGGCAGGAGACGCAAATCTCGTTTGCCAACGCATAGAAAGTGCCACAGGCATTTCGATGACTGCGTTCGGATGGAATGTCGGCATGGTGATGACCGCGATAGGACGTTTGGAACGCACTCACGGAAACAGCACCTTGGAAAAAGCAATCAATCTCTTGACGCTTTATGCATATGCGCCGTCTCCTGATATTAGACGGTATGTTGAAGCGGAGGGACTTTCAAACCACCTGATGAAAGTGGGGCAACTTAATGACATAAGGAGGTCTGTGTCGCACGATACAAACCATCGGTTCAACGAGCGTGACTATGATCAGTTCATGCAGCTTGTCTATCCAATTGCGGATAGACTTTTACTCGCAATTGTAGGAGGATAAGAAACATGGCCAAAAAGGCAAAACGGCAGCCCTACAAAAAACCGCAACAAGCGACCCTGCAAAAGCCCGTAAGCACTGATTCCGTAGTTACATCGGAAGCGGTCTCCTCAACGGCTGGAACTCACCTCCCGGTTGTAACAATCGATGATGTAAAGAACAGCGCCACCGAGTCGGAATTTGCGGCTAAGAAGGAGACAATTATCAACCAACTCGATGAAGAAATCTCCATGTATCAGGGCATGGTAGATGACGAAAAAGCAAAGGCCGAACAAGCAGCTGTCGACGCTGAATCAGCGCGTAACGCTCTCGCTGATGTGAACGCGCAACTTGAGCCGGCCCGCGTGGAACTCGATGCTTTGTTGAGGCAGCAACGAGAAGCGGAAGTCGCGAGGGATAAAGCTGCTTCCGAAGTCGAATCTGTCAAGACGAAAGCGGAACAAGAAGCAGAAAGGATTACCGCCGAAGCGCAGAAGAAAGCGGAAAGGCAAGTTGCTGAAGCGACGGCAGATGCGGCAAAAACGCGAGATCAGGCTAAAGCCAAAGCAAGAGAAGCCCTTCGTGAACTAAGTGATTCACTAGCTAAGCAAGGCGAAGATCTCGAGACGCGTGAGGAACAGCTTCAAGCTGATCGCGCCAAACTAAAAAAAGAGCAGAAGCTTTTAAAACTTGATAGAGAGGGCTTTCAGGGCGAGCAAGAGGCTTTACAGCGGCAGCGTGAGCTTTACACTACGGCGAATCCTGCCTATTGTGAACAGCTAAAACGCGAACTTGACGGCAAGGTTGCCGCTTATGATCAGCTTCTTGCCGACTATAATTCACTTCGCAGTCAGTTTGTTACACTGCAGGTCCAAGTGGATGAGATCCGTACTGAAGTGCAAGAACCTGATGGAAGCCGCCGAATATATTCCATGAAGGAACTTCTGGAACGTATTCGGCAGCTCACCTCCCAACTGGAGGTACAACGGGATCTTTTGGATGATTATCCGGATATAGAAAGCGTCCGTCAGCTTCAAAGTCAGGCAGCATTGTGTAATAAGCTCGAAGGCCAACTGCGGGATGCTGAACATGATCGCGACACTTTCAGAGATCAGGCGATGGCTGAACGCAGGCTCAATAGCGAACTGGCTGCTGCTCGCCGGGAGTTGGACGCAACGCACGCGCTAAATGAGCATCTGTTGAATGAATTGGAAAAAAACAAAAAAGCTCTTGAAAACAGGAACGGCAACATTTGCCCCGCTTTGACAAAGGTGGACGATGAGACTGAGGATGGGTCCGATTGCCAGAAGCATTGGACTGAGCACAGACGGAGGCCCTCCATAAAGTCACTTAAGGATCTAGTAGAACTAGTCTATTCTTATGCTGGCAACGGCAATGCCGGTGAACGTTTGTACTATACAAGAAATGATATCCGGGCGTTCCTCGCGGGCATGGCGGTTAGCAGATTGATTATGCTTGAAGGTATGTCTGGCACAGGAAAATCCAGTCTGCCAAGAATTTTCTCAAAGGCAATCTCTGGAGATCATCATCTAATCCCGGTTGAATCTTCGTGGCGTGACCGGAATGAACTGCTGGGATATTACAACGATTTCAACAAGCTGTTCAATGCTAAGACATTTACAATCGAGCTGTATAGAAGCGGAAAAGCTCCGGATATTCCAACGTTCATAGTTCTCGATGAAATGAATCTGGCCAGAATAGAATACTATTTCTCTGACTTTCTCGCTATCCTTCAGGAACCTGATCAGAAAAAGTGGCTTATTGATCTTGTTTCAACAGACATGAGAACCTTACCGACAGAGCTGTCTTCTGATGTTGAGAAAAAACTCAGGGCGGTCAGTACTACTGCGTTTGAGATCTGGCGAAAGAAACAGCAAGAACGTCAAGGGGACTTAAAGGTCTCACTTTCGGAGCAGGAAGAAAAGGCGCTTTTCGAACAGCTTGCTCGTCTGGGAGCTTTGATCGGCGCGAAAGATCTCGTGGATGGAAGACAGATTCGAGTAGCACCCAATATATGGTTTGTCGGAACAGCTAATCAGGATGAATCTACGTTTGAGGTCAGCGATAAAGTATATGACCGCGCCCAAGTTATTTCTCTGAATAAAAAGGGAAAAGCGGAAGGCCCTTATGACCCTAAGGCCCAGCCTGGTTTCATATCTGTGGAATTGTTACTGCAACTGTTTGAGGGTGCGGGCGAAGGTCAAAGGAAACAGGTGGAAGAACGGCTGGAGGCGATAGATACTGTTCTAATGCAATACTTCGATCTGTCGTTCGGCAACCGTATTGTTACGCAAACCATAAAGTTCGCAGCCGTATATGTCGCGGCGGGTGGCTCCCTTAACGACGCTCTAGATGCCCAGATCTCCACCAAGATTGTCAGAAAGGTATTGACCAGTGACAATTCAGAGGGATTTATGGCGCTGGAAGATGCCTGCAAGGGCTATGAAAAAACTCTTCAGTTAATTCAGAAACGTCTGAACGAACTCAATTGATCCTTCTTTCAGGAGTGATAACCATGATAGCGATTAGGTATCAGACACCTTTTGAGACAATAGAACTGCGGGAGGGAGAGACCGCCAAGTCTCTCTCTCCTGTAGGCGAGGTATACCTGTCCTCCATACCTGACGAAATCAAAGTCAACGATAACCAGGTATTCCTTTCTGATGAAAGAACGGTTGAGTGCAGCGGAGTTGTCAGAATTTCCATTCGCGATGGAGAACAATGGCACCAGTATTTGGTTCAGCCGGTCTATCCTCTGATGGAGGAAAAAGATGCCAGAACCTATATTGATTTTATCGGTGAAAAAGCGAGATGTCACGATGATTTCGCTGACATGCGTGAAATTGAATGGGTTCAGTTCGGCCAATTACATTTATTTGATTGTCAATCACTGAAAATTACGGATAACAGCGAGATATTTCAGCAGCTTATCGAATGTCTGCCCGCATTGCGAAATATCTGCAAGAGACCGAAGTCCCACCTGAAATCTGTTAATGAAATTCGTCCTATTGACGCAGTAAAAAGAATCGGACATGAAGCTATACCATACCTCGCCGCTCATAATGAGGACTGGGAAGCTCGCACCGCTACCGGATTAAAACCGGCGCGATTGTTTTCCAGAACTGAAGATGATGATTTTCAGATTTACGAGAACCGTGTCGTAAAAACAGTTATTGATATGGCATTGCGGTTTCTTCGCAGACTCTGTCGAGATCTCCAGCAAACAAAAGATCAGTTAAACGGGATTCTGATGAGCAGTGGTGTTTCAACCGCAAGCTTCGGGTTCGATCTCAGTCACCAAAAGTGCGTCAACGCAATGATGGGACGTGACGAAAACTCTGAGGACGATTATGAAGAACAGAACAATCAGGCAAAAAGAGTTACGGAAGAATTGCGTCGTGCTACACAATTGCTGAGACGATACCGAGAATTAAAGCAGACACGCTTATATCGCCTGCTCCACAAAATCAAGCCAATCACAGGATCACTGATGCCCACAAATATTCTTAGGATGGATAAGAATTATCATAGAGTATACCTTATTTGGTCTCCTCTGATGGCTGTTATGCATAAAATCGATACTGAGCCTCGCATTGGTGAAGTTGGTGCAAAAATTACAGCGAGCGACCTTAATACTGCCTATACAAGCTTTCTACTGACACTGTCCGGTTTTGCGGCACATTCTCTTGGCTTTGAAGAAGAAGCTCCTAATCTCTTTATTCGGAAATCGGATGCTGCTTATGTCAGGAACAACATTCAGAGCAATCTCATTCAGATCGAGGTTGGGCAGGAAGTCGATTATCACATTACTGTCAGCGGACAGATTTACAGTCCCCTTGAGGCGGGAACTGCTGACGGTTGCTTTTTCTTTGATGGCCAGGCAATACACTGGCACCAAAAACTCACAGATTCAGAAATCGAGAATTTCGCCAGAAAGCTGAAAACCAGAGAAAGCAGAGGCGAACAGCAGGCGGTAGAAGCCAGAAAGTACAGAGCTTTAAGACAAGCAATGACTGAGGAAAACGCTTCTAAGCAAGCACCTCATCATATCATTTTGATTGTACCCGTGCTCACCGCTTTGGACGACCAAAGCCAGGTTCGCTTTGTAGATGAAATGAAATCAAAAGTTGCAGAGCTAAAAGAACACTATCATGCTAATGTGGCTTCAATTTGTATGCCGCTATGCAGACCAAATGAACAAGCGGTTACTGATTATGGATATTCGTCTTCTGGCGACATAGCTTTTTTCCCTGTCTCTATGTATGACATTAATTCGTATCGCAGACTTCGGCTGATGCTGCTCCGCTTCATCACCGAAATGGAACAAGACAGGTGTCCATGCTGTGGCGAACAGATGATTCAAGATAAAAATGGCGGATATGTATGCTATCACTGTGATAATCTGCAGGTAATCAACACTATCTGTTCAAAATGCGGTTCGTCCTATAAATATCTCAGCTATGGACTGTCGGCGGAGATTCGACAAAAAATGTGCCACGAACTTGATAAAAAAGACGCTACAGATGAAAGCCGTTTCTTCAGGCAGGACAGTCTGTTTCAATACAAGAATATTGTTCCGATGCATGTGGATCCAAACAGGGTAAGCCCTGTTTGTCCATTCTGTGCCTCGGAAGATTGAATCTCTACTTTCCTTCGATACTTGCCTACTGGTTTTCGCTTTTTTCTTGTGATATGCTTTTCACGTCAGGAGGTGAGGCAATGCGGGATTATGCGTTTGGAAATCTGGTCACAAAACTGAGGACAGAACTGGGCTTTTCGCAGTTTCAACTCGGTAAGCTGATCGGCGTTTCTGACAAGGCTGTCTCCAAATGGGAAAACGGCAACGCAAAGCCGAGGATTGCAACTTGCTGCCGCCTGGCAGATATTCTGGGCGTTTCCTTGGATGAGCTTCTATCCGCTGCTGGTTATGCGAGGAGAACACAGATGGAATCGCCCGAAGATAATACGGAGGCGGTATTGATGCGGGAAGAGAAAAGGATTATGGGAAGACAGGATTCGGAGTTAGAAAAGAGAATTGAGTTGCATTTAAGAACCGGAATGTCATCGGCTGATGGCGTTGCTTCGGCAGCTCAATACATCAGCCGGGCGGCTGAATGGGGGCATACGGCTATCGCTGTTACGGATTTTGGCGTTGTTCAGTCCTTCCCGGCTGCATTTCAGGAAGCAGCCAAGAAGCAGATCAAACTTCTTCCCGGCTGCGAAGGCTTTATGCTCCCCTCAGAAGATAGCCCGGTGGAAGATGGGTATCCTGTCATGCTTCTGGCGACGAACAGACTCGGCATTATCCACTTGAATCAATTGATATCACTCAGTCATACATACTGTTATAAAGGATTCCCCTGCATTCCGAGAAAGTGGATCCAGACACATCGTGAGGGACTGCTAATTGGCAGTGCCTGTGATGGGGGCGAAATCGCCCGAAGCATTTATGAGGGCGTTTCTGATGAAGCGCTCACGCGCATTGCTGCTTTTTACGATTATCTGGAGATTGAACCTGTTGAAAATGTGACAGATGATCCGGTGGAACAAATTCAACTCCGCCAAGAAGTATCGGACACCATACTGCTCGGAAATGAGACCGGAATCCCGGTCGTTGCTGTCAGCAATGCCCGCTACCTTGATCCGGAGGATGCTGTTTGCAGGGCCGTGATCAGATACAACACCGGCATTCTGGACACAGAACCTCAGCCGTTATACCATTTTAGAACAACGGCTGAAATGCTCGAAGCATTCCGCTTCCTTGGCAAAGACGTCGCTAAGGAAATTGTGATTGATGCGCCAAGGCGGATTGCGAATCTTGTTGACAATCATCTGGCATTATTTCCGGCTGAAGGCAAATCCTATCCTGTTTTACCGGGCGCGGAAGAACACATCTCTGGGGAAGCCATGATACAAGCGCATTCGTTTTATGGGGATTCTCTTCCGCCGCAGGTTGAGGAGCGCCTGAGAGATGAACTGGCGATAATAGACCGACAGGAATCATGGACAATCTTCGAGATAGCCAGGCTTACTGTAGAGCAATCCCGAAGAGATGGGTATCCAGTTGGTACCCGCGGGGCAGTTGGCTCTTCACTCGTTGCCTGGTTGACAGGCATTTCCGAGATCAATCCATTGCCCCCTCATTATCGCTGTACAGCCTGCCGTTACGCCGACTTTGCTGTCAATGCAGCCCAGTATCGTATTGGTGCCGACTTGCCTGCAAGGAGTTGCCCGATCTGTGGAAGGATCATGGACAAAGACGGATTTGCAATCCCGTTTGAAACCTTCTTTGGTTTGAACGGTGAAAAAGAGCCGGACATTGATCTGAACTTCTCAAGTGAAGAACAATGGAAGGCGCATGAATTCGTTCGAGAAAAGTTTGGCGACGATCATGTTTTTCGTGCTGGAACCATCGGTATGTTATCAGAACGGAATGCGGAAAAGTACACCCGTCAGTATTTCCTGGATCACCATCTTGGTCCGGAATCCGGTGAGGCCGAAAGCGTCAAAGAGAAACTCTCTTACGCTGTGAAAACCACGACCGGTCAACACACGGCCGGGTTGGTCATCGTGCCGGAAAACAGGGACATCAATGAGTTCACCCCTGTTCAATTTCCCGCAAATGATTTTTCTGCCCCTTTTGCCACTACGCATTATGATTTCTTTCAGATGCATGCTACTCTCCTTAAAATGGATTTGTTAGGACATGATTCGCCTACATTGTTGCATCTGCTGACTGAATCCACAGGCGTTAAACTGTCAGACATACCACTGAATGATGCGCGGGTGATCAGCCTTTTCACTTCTCCGGGGACATTAGGCGTGACAGCGCAGCAGATCCTTTCAGAAACAGGAAGTTACGGAATTCCGGAGTTTTCAGCCGCTTTTGTTCGTCACATGCTGATTGAGCTGCGTCCCTCCACGGTGGAAGAACTGATTCGTATTTCGGGGCTTTCCCATGGGATGGATATCTGGATTGGCAACGCCCGGGAGTTGATCGCTTCAAAAACCGCAGTCTGTGCAGATGTTCCGGCGCTGCGTGATGACATTATGAAGGATCTCATACACGCCGGTATGGAACGAGAAGCAGCATACAGGATCATGGAATCGGTGCGGCGTGGGAGAGGACTGAGCCAAGAAACGGCAGACACCATGAGAAAGCATGGAATTCCTGAATGGTATATCGAAGCATGCCGAAAAATCAAGTATCTTTTCCCGCGGGCACATGCGGCTGCTTATGTGACAGCAAGTCTGCAGCTTGCCTGGTTTAAGATATACTATCCAGAGGCTTTTTATAAAGCATGGTTTACAGTCCATCAAGATGATATGGAGGGAACTGATCTGATGATGAATATTACGCATCTCAGACGTGCTCTTCTGGCTGCGCGGTCTGATGCTCAAAAGGATTATTCCGATGAAGAATCTTGGAAGGCCTTCGCCGAAAGGGAACAACGCCAAGCTGTTCTGGAAATCATTCTGGAGATGCGGCTCAGAGGAATAGACTTCTCAGCAGTCATCCCGGAAACAAGGGAATAACGTCGAGTGCGACGATAGCAGTTTCCCAAAATTCGGTCGATAACCGTCAGCAGCAAAAATACATTCATCCCCTCTTGACAGCGCAATGGAATCGTGATAGAATGCAGTCGTTGGTGAAAACCAACCTTTTTCCGGTGGTTATGACGGAGAGGTTCCACCTGTTCCCATCCCGAACACAGAAGTTAAGCTCTCCAGTGCTGAAAGTACTTGGCTGGACACGGCCCGGGAGGATAAGTCACTGCCGGATTCCATAATCCTCAGTAGCTCAATGGCAGAGCACTCGGCTGTTAACCGAGTTGTTGTAGGTTCGAGCCCTACCTGGGGAGCGCTTGCCGATTCCGCATGGAGTCGGCTTTTTTTGTAATATCATAAGGAGGCAAAGCATGAAGCGCAAAGGAATGCATCGGCGCCGCAAATTGGTGCTGCTGGCAGTTTTGCTGATAATGGTGGGCATAGCGGTATGGCGGATTTGGCAAACGCCGCGGCCGGTGGTGCTGCACCGGCAGGATGCGTGGCTGTCCTCCGCCGAGCCGGAAATGGTGGACGTGCTGCCCGACAATGCGTTCACGGCGGAGCTGCCGGAGGAAATCGACGGCCGCCTTTTGTACATCCGCGATTATTCCGCGTCGGGGCATTACCAGATTGTATGGGAGGGCGTATCAGCGGAGGCGGCGGAATCGTACCTGACTGCCCTGCTGGACAAGGGTTTCACGCGCCTGATGGGGACGGCGGAGGATATCGCCAGCGGCGTTTTGCTTGCGCGCGGTGACTTGACGCTGACCATCTCCCTGTCCGGCGGGACGCTGAACATGCTGATGACGCGCGCCGAAGAACCCACGCCGACACCGCTACCATAGTGGCTTGCAGATTGGTAATCCCCGCGAAAGGTGCTTCCATGCCGCGAAAAGATGTGCTATAATGGAGGCACATATGATTTTCGGAGGTCGCTTATGGCGAAGGAAAAGACCCTGTTTGCCTGCACCGCGTGCGGGTATGAAACATCCCGCTGGGTGGGGCGCTGTCCGGGGTGTGGCGCGTGGAACACGATGGTGGAGTCCGCGCCTATTGTGACGGGTGCGCCCGCGAAAGCCCCGAAACAGCGGCCGGGCACAGGCGCTTCAGCCATGCTCCTCCGCGAAATCCCGGAAGATGTGGCGGTTCGCTCGTCCACGGGCATCAGCGAGCTTGACCGTGTGTTAGGCGGCGGCATTGTCGAGGGGGCGCTGATGCTCATCGGCGGCGATCCCGGCATCGGCAAATCCACGCTGCTGCTGCAGGTGTGCGCGAATTTGTGCAAAACGGGCAAGCGCGTGCTGTATGTCAGCGGCGAGGAATCCGCCAAGCAGCTGAAACTCCGCGCGAACCGCCTCGGCATCACGTCGGAGACGCTTTATGTGCTGGCGGAAAACGCGCTGGACAATGTGGAAGAAAAACTGCGCGGCTTATCGCCGGACGTCGCCGTCATCGACTCCATTCAGACAATGTATCGCCCTGATATGGCGTCCGCGCCGGGTTCAGTCAGCCAGATTCGCGAATGCACGAGCCAAATCATGCGCCTGTGCAAGGAGAGCGGTACGGCGATTTTCCTTGTCGGGCATGTGACGAAGGACGGCGCGATTGCCGGCCCGCGAATGCTGGAGCACATGGTGGACGTCGTGCTGTACTTCGAGGGCGACCGTCAGCAGGAATATCGGCTGCTGCGCGCGGTCAAAAACCGCTTCGGGTCGGTCAATGAGCTGGGCGTTTTCCAAATGACGGAAGCCGGAATGCAGATTGTGCCGAATCCGTCGGAGCAGCTGCTGAGCCATCGCGCGAAGGGCGCAAGCGGCTCGGTCGTGTTCTGCGGACTGGAAGGCTCACGCCCGCTGCTGTGCGACGTGCAGGCGCTGGCAAGCACCTCCTACTTCGGCACGCCGCGGCGGACGGTCGGCGGTGCGGATACCGGGCGCGTGGCGCTGCTGCTGGCGGTGCTGGAGAAGCGTGCGAATCAGAAAACATATAATCAGGATGTGTATATCAACGTCGCGGGCGGGTTGGAACTGTCCGAGCCGGCGGCGGATTTGGCGCTGTGCATGGCGGTCGTGTCGTCGCTGAAGGATGCCGCGATTGGCGCGGAAGTTGCTGTGATGGGCGAAGTCGGCTTGGCGGGCGAAGTCCGCGCGATTCCGCAGTGCGACCGACGCATCTCTGAATGCCAGCGGCTGGGTTTCACGACCATCCTGCTGCCGAAGGAGAATATGCGGCGGCTGAAAGCGCCGGAAGGTATGAAGCTGGTGGGCGTCGATACGGTAATGCAGGCAATCAGCGTTTTATTCTAATGGTGTTGTTCTATTGTAAGGAGTTTTGCAACAGCTATGAAATCGGATCTTGTGAAGAAACTGCTGCGGGCACTGGTGACGGCGCTGGGCATCGGGCTGGGGTCGGTGCTGGCGTTCGTCATCGTGCAGCTGAACGCGATGGCGGGCAACCCCGCAATGAGCGTCGGCGCGCTGCTGGCGCTGTATGCGGCGTTCGCGCTGCTGCTGGGGCTGGGCGGATACCTGATTGCGCCGCGCACGATTGACAGCATTACCCGCCTCATCGCGCTGGTCGAACGCTGCATGGACAAAATGACGTTCGAGCAGCAGGCAGGCAGCATCAGCGGGCTTGTCGGCGGTTTCATTATCGCCGCGCTGCTGTCACAGTTGGTGATGCTCATGGGCGCGAGCATGTTTACCGTGGCGATGTGCGCGATTCTGTTCGTGGTGTTCGGCGTTTTGGGTGTGACGCTGGGGATTCGCCGCGCGGCGGATTTCAAGCGGATGTTCCAGCGCTTCAGCCCCAAAGGGAGCAAGAAGGTCGCTTTGTCGCACAGGAAAATCAAAACGGCAAAACCGAAACTGCTGGACGAAACCGTGCTGATTGACGGGCGCATTGCTGCCGTCTGCCGCGCGGGATTTCTGGAGGGGACGCTGCTGATTTCGCGCTCGGTGGAGAAGGAATTGCAGCGCCTGAGCGCATCGGAGGAGGAGACGTGCCGAATCCGCGGCGAAAAGGGACAAGAAACGCTTTCGCAGCTCGAAGCATTGGGGCGCGTCAAGCGCGTAGACAGCGCGGCGGGCGGCGAACTCGCGCAGGTGCTGCTGGCGGACGCGAAGAAGCACCATATGGTGATTGTGACATGCGACGCGGCAATGAGCAGGACGGCGGAAAAGGCGGGTGTGGCGGCGCTGAACCTGAATGACCTTGCCTGCGCGCTTCGCCCTACGGTGCAAATGGGCGACTTGCTGGATGTGCGCATCGTCAAGGCAGGGCGTGAAGCCACGCAGGGCGTAGGGTATACGCCGGATGGGACGATGGTCGTTGTTGAAGGCGGGCGCGATGCGGTGGGGCAGGTGCTGCATGTGCAGGTGAGCAGCGTCCTGCAAACCAGTGCCGGACGGATGATCTTCGCGAAGAAAGTCTAACGTTCCCCAATCAACACGCGGGCGTTGTATGAGCGTGTCACCGACTCAATCGCGCGGAAGGGTGCAGGGACAAAGTCCCTGCCGGAGTCCAGAGGCAGCGCCTCTGGGGAGGTGTTTTGATATGGAAAGTAAGTTGATTTTGGCGTTTCATGTGGCACCGCAGAAACTGGGGAAAATCCGGTTCTGCGCGATGAAAATGGGGATGCGCGTGATGGACGTGCCGCTGGCGGACTGCGGGCAGACGCTGGGGGCACTGTGCGGTAAGGCGGAGCGTCAAGCGGATGCAGCCGCGCCGGAGAATGCCGTCGGCAGCGAAATGCTCTACTTCGCGTTTTCGGAACTGCCGCTGGTGGAACGCTTCCTGACGACGATGAAGCAGATGCGCGTTCCCCCGGTGCGGCTCAAGGGCGTTATGACCGAAACGAACCTCGCATGGACGCCCGCCCAGCTGTATCAGGAACTGACACGCGAGCATCAGGCGATGGCGGGGCACGGCGCGCCCATCCACGCGGCAAAGCAGGAGGAATAAATGAATGTTGATTCAGGTGGCACCAGGACAATCCCTGCAAACGGTGATTGATGCGCTTCCGGCGGACGATCAGCCCGTGACGATTCATCTTGCACCCGGCGTGTACGAGGAAAAAATCGCGCTTCGCCGCCCGCACACCCGCATTGAGGGCGAAAGCGCCGAAACGACCCGCATCACTTGGCACGACGGCGCAGCGGAAATCCTCCCTGACGGCAAAAAACGCGGCACGTTCCGCACGGCAACGCTGCTCATCAATGCCCGCGACTGCGCACTCCGCAACGTGACGGTGGAGAACAGCGCATATCCGCGCGAGCAGGTCGGTCAGGCGCTTGCCCTCTATGTGGACGGCGACGGCTTCCATTGCGAGGACTGCACGCTCAAATCCTGCCAGGATACGCTGTTCACCGCGCCCTTGCCGCCCCGTGAAGTCCAGAAGGACGGCTTCATTGGCCCGACGCAGTTCCTGCCGCGCATCCCGCAAAGGCAGGTCTACCGTCATTGCCGCATCGAGGGCGATGTCGACTTCATCTTCGGCGGTGCGGCGGCGTGGTTCGAGGACTGCGACATCGTGAGCATCGACGGCCTGCGCGACCACGGCGATAAAAAAGAACCCGCGCTCGGCTTCTGCACGGCGGCATCCACCCCGGAAGGGCAGGAATTCGGCTATGTGTTCATGAAATGCCGCTTTCAGGGCGAGGGCGTCCCGGACGGCGCGATTTACCTCGGCAGACCGTGGCGCGAGTTCGCGAAAACCGTCCTGCTGCACTGCGAACTGGGCGCGCATATCCGTCCGGAGGGGTGGCACGACTGGAACAAGCCTTGCTTCCCCGCGACGGGCTACTACGCGGAGTTCGCATCCACCGGCGCGGGCAGCCAAGGTCAGCGCGCGGCGTATGTGCATCAGCTGACGGCGGAGGAAGCGGAAAAGTACACGTTCGAGCGGTTCTGGGCATCTATTTCGCCGGAAGGGTGACATTGACAGTATCATACGAAAAACGCCGCAGACGCGCTGTTTTCAGCCCGTGTCTGCGGCGAATTTTATTTATCCGGATATTTGATGAGGTCGTAGAGTGTGCCGAGTTCGCCCGCATCGCGTGTGCCAGCCAGTTCCATCCCTAAATGCACATACTTGTCGCATTTCGACTTTGCGTCCGTTTCCAGAATAACCGGCACTTGCAGGCGGTTGCCGTCCGCGAACGCCATCTCCAACACCTTCCGCATGTACCCCTGCCCCTGATACTTCTCCGTCACGCACACCAGCCCGACGTAGATGTGCGGCTTTTTCTCCTTGTCGTAGCGGTCGTTCAGGCTTGCCCCGGCGCGCTTCATCAGCCGCGCAAACCGGCACAGTTCCCGGAAGGTCATCGCCTGAAACACGCCTTTGAGCAGTGGGAGAAACGCCGTCAGCTTCACCCTTTCGCCCGGCAGACGATAGGCAATGAACGCTTCGCCGCGTTCGCTGGTGGTGTAAAGCAGTCCGGCAGCGAGCATCGCGCGGACAAAACCGCAAATATACCGTGCTGTTTTGTCAGGAGAAGAACATGCCGCCCCCATTCCGGTTTCCTTGCCGTAATCGTAGTAGCCAAAGGCATGACCGATGGCTTGAATGGATGCTTCATCGAGGGTTGTTAGACGCATGTCAGTTTTCTCCTTGTATATTGTTTTCAAATTCATCCGTGCCGTCTGAAAACAGAATCAGTGCGGCATCAGCATGACCAGCCCCGCAATGATGAACGCACCGACGAGCCAAATCACCGTCAGCGTCAGGCGCTTTTTGAGCATCTGCCCCCACGTCTGCGTATACGGTACGTCTTCCATCTTCGGAATCGCCCAGAACTTGCTGTGACCGACCCAGAGCATGTCAATCACCAGCCCATCAAACCAGTTCATGACCTCCAGAAACAGCACGCCCTGTCCGTATGCCGTCCAGAAGTCCGTGACGCGATTCCACACGCCAATCATCAGCACCGGCGCAACAAGCAGCAGCACATACAGCGCAATCATGCAGTTCCGGCGCTTCTTCTGCACCGTTGCGCGGTCAATCAGCCCCCGCGAAATCGCGCACTCCTGAAATGCCTTCGGGTAGAAGTACAGCCCATTGATGGCGTTATTCCCGACCGCGACTTTCACAATCAGGCACAGTAGGAAGCAGTACAGCGCCAATTGAATCACAATCGTTATGGTGATTTCCTCCTTGTGCCCGCAGATGCGCCCATGCGAATCAGCGCCACCGCGCAGGGAATCCGCCCCTCGCACAGTTCGAAGCGCATGTCGGAATAGCCCGCGTCGGCGAAAAACTGCCGGTACGTTTCCAGCGTAAATTCGCGCTTGAAGTCCGCGCCTGCCTTGCCGATGACGCCGGAAACGCGGTTTGTTTTGCCCTTGTCCGTCCGGTTCATGTAGGTGGGGATGATAAGTTTTCCACCCGGCTTGCACACGCGGTCAAGCTCCCGCAGCGCCTGATGCGGATTATCCAGCAGGTGAATCACGTTCGCGGCGACGACGGTATCAAAGCGCGCATCAGGGTAGGGGAGATGCAGGATATCCGCCTGCTCAAACCGCACATGCGGATATTGCCCGTACTTCTTCCGGGCGCGCGTGAGCATCTTCGCGGAGAAGTCCGTCGCCGTCAGGGACTTGCAGCGCTTTGCGATCACACCGCTGAGCAGCCCTGTGCCGCACGCGCATTCCAGCACGTCGTCCGTCGGCGAAATCAGCCCCGCAACCACCTTGCACAGTTTGCGATTCGCTTTGCGGTTGATGCCATCCGCGAAAATATCGTAGACCCATGCGATGTTGTCCCAGAACATGGTGCTCCTCCTATGCCGTGATGAACGGCAGCTCAGGCAGTTTGCCTGCGTCCATGATGCTTATCAGCATGTCCGCAAAGCCTTTCGGGTCGCGAATCTGGTATTGTATGTGGTTGAAGTCCGCAAAAATCGGGAAATTCGCCGCCGGATACGCCTGCATGACCGCCGGACGGTACTTCATGTGCTCCTCGATGCTGCCGAACTCGAAGAAAGCGCGCTTCTGCCAATCCTCCGGCATCGGCGGAAACGGCTTGTCCTCCAAGCTGTCCGCTATTTGACGGCGCATATTGCCATAGCGCAGATTTTTCCCTGCCGCCATGAAGTACGGCTTGATGCCATCATCGTCACACCACATGATTTTCTTCAGCGTCCCGCCCCTTGACCAGTATAGGCTCTTGATGGCGAGATACAGGAACGGCGTCAAGATGTACCGCGTCGCGCACCCAATCTGCGCGAATTGCCCGCCGTCGAAGAAAACGTGTCCGACGGGGCGTTTCGTCTGCTTCAGGAACGCCATCGCGAGGTCAGCGCCGATGGATGACGCGACGACAAGCGCCAATTCGCTGATGCCCTGCGCCGTTAGGAAATCTTCTACCTGCCGCACCTCGTCCGCTTTGCCGCGGTACGTCTGCCCTGCGCAGTAGACGGTCGAAGTCGGCAGAATGCAGAAGCAGCGGGACTACAGGTGCTTTGCTACCGGTTCACTGCTTGCGCCTGTCACGCCCATCGCGTGGAAAAACAGCACGGCGGGCTTGCACTTTTCACCATATGTTTGAAACAGCATACAAATCGCCTCGATACGCCATAATCAATGCACGAAAATCATCATGATACCCACAGCGCCGTGCAGACGATTCCGACCGCGCAAATCGCATGAGCAGAATGCCCAGATCAACGCCTTTCAGAAGCGCCTGCCCAATCATTTCAGGTACTTTCCGCATTCCTTCTCCAACGCGCGCCAGACGGGATAATCCGCGCCGTTTGCATCAAAAAATTGCTTCAACTCTCGATTGAGCGCACTCATTTCATCCGTGGCGCTCATCGCGTGGTCGGATGCGCAGACTTTGCCGAGGCTCGTCGCCGCCATCAGCTTGAAGAAGCGCAGGCACACCTTGCGGTACTTGTCGCTCTCGAACGCCTTGTCGGCATCCGGCAGAATCTCGTGCCCGGCGTCGCGGATGGCGCGGTACGCTTCGATGTTTGCGTCCACCATCTTGCGCAGGTACGCCGTATTCCCCTTGAGCTTCTTCAAGTTGCCGTCTGTTTTGTAGCACGCAAACGCCGCCGGGGTGACGAACGCGGCATGACAGAGCAGATAGTCGCCCATGTTCGGCTGATAGACGACCTTGTACCTCGTTCCGGCGAAAATCTCGTCAATCAGCGCCTTGTTGGACGGCGATGTGCGCAGCTGACCAATCGTGATTTTCTTCAGGTCAATCGACACGACGCGGCTGCTTTCCCGATGCCCGGCGGACAGGGAAAACGCGAACATGACGTTTTTCCCCGGCAGCTGTGCCACCAGCGCATCCGTGCGCAGGTTATTGCCGACGAACACGATGTTCTCCGCCCTGCTCTTCCGCAAAGGTTCAAGGAGGTTTTCCAGCTGGGTGTAGCGCACGACGACGAAAATCACGTCATATGCCGCGTCGGGCGAAAGCTCCGTCACTACCGGGATGTGTGTCACCGACGGAAACGGCAGCAGCTGATTCTTGATGCGCAGCCCGTTCTGCTTGATTTCCTCCGCCCATTTGCCGCGCGCCAGCAGGGTCACGTCTTTCCCCGCGCGGCAGAGATTGCGTGCCAGATTACAGCCGAGAACACCCGCACCGAAAACGAGGATTTTCATGGTTGCTTTGTCCTTTCCATTATTTTCGTGCCGTCACGCACAGCCAGCCTTTGCCGTTCTTGTGCGTCTCCACTTGGCGGAAACCCACCTGTTCCAGCATGGTTTTGAGCTGTGTGTCCTTGTAAATCGTCATGCCGGGAATCTTCTCCGTCCACTTCTCGTCCTGCGCATGATCGCCATCGGACTCGTTGCAGAGGAAGAACGTCCCGCCGGGCTTCAGCACGCGCCCAACTTCACGGAAGCACGCGGGCAAATCCACCCAGAAATACACCGTCTCGAATGCTGTTGCCACGTCAAACTGCGCGTCATCAAACGGCAATGCCTGCACGCTTGCCTGCAGCACTTCGCAGCGGCCAGCGCTTATGGCGGTTTGGTTGAGCTTTCGCGACTTCTCTACGCTGACGGGAGAATAGTCGATACCGCACACTTTTCCCGTCGGGCACTTTTTCAGCATCAGACGCAGATTCGCGCCGCCGCCGCACCCACAGTCCAGCACATCCGCATTCTCCGCCAGCGGCAGGAAGCGAAGCCCCCAGTCCGCAAGCGCCCGATGCCCGATGTTCATCATGGTGACCATGAGGCGGCCGCCGAAGCCTGTCGGCTTGCGGGTGTTCTCGAAAAACGCCATATGGATTCCTCCTTATTTCACCAGCGACACAATCAGCACTATGTCAGCGCACGCCCAGATTGCGCCGAGCGTCAGCAGCGCCGTAAAGCTGACGGCTTCCAGCGCGACAATCGACCAGACCATGATTGCATCCCCTTTATTTTTGCAGCACGACGATGCGGTTTGAGATATTGCGCACCAGAGGAATCTTGCCCAGCACCTTGTAAATCGGCAGGAACTCCGCCATGCCTTCGGTCAGGCTGTGCTCTTCCACCAGCTGGAAGCCCGACAGCAGCGCCGCCAGTGCCTGCCCGCTGCGAACACCCCATGTGAACTTCGCGTGGCTGCCCTCAATTGATTTTTCCTTGAAGTTGCGCACGACCAGCGGGTTCATCACTTCCACCAGCACGGTGACGCGCGGAAAGCGCCAAGCGATTACGTCGAAAATGCGCTGCACGTCCGCTTCGCTCAGGTACATCGTCAGACCCTCGATGATGACCAGCGCGTCGCCTGATTCGCGAACCATACCGCCCCAGTCGTCCATCGCGGACATGGCGATTTGCGAGATTTTTCCGTTTTCCGGCAGCAGCTTTTCGCGCACGGCGATGGTCTCCGGCAAATCGAGGTTATACCAGTGCTGATAGCCCTGCATCCGATAGCAGCGCGTATCCAGCCCGCAGGCGATATTGACCGCCACCGCGCCCGGATGTGCCGACAGATAGGTCTTTACGAGCTTATCCAGCACGATGGTGCGGGCAATGACGCCGCTGGACATGGCACTGTCCTTATCCGCCAAGGAGAAATCGTAGTCGAGCCGGCGGATGATTTCGACGGCTTTCTCGTCGCGAACTGCCCCGCGGTTTTGGGTTTCCTTCGCGCGGGCGTAGACGGTTTGCAGCATGGTTTCCGGAACCCCGGAGAGTGTGACTTTGCTGCTGGTTTCACGCATTCTTCCTGCATCTCCTGTCATTATCAATCCGCCTTGCGGCAGATAAACCACGCAATGCTCTTCAAGCTGCCGACGTCCACCTGCGCGTACATGCTCTGCAAGCGTTTCCGCAGGCTGTCCACCGTCTCGTAGGGCGGCGTGAAGAACTTTGTCGGCTCGTAAACGTGGCGAATCATCCAGTCCGTGCGCTTGTGTTCGCCTGATACATAGAAGCAGCCGCAGAATGTTCCGCCGGGTTTCAGCACGCGGAATGTCTCGCGGTACGCCGCTTCCTTATCCGGGAACGCATGGAAGCCGTTGAGCGACAGCACCAAATCAAATTCGCCGTCCGCGAATGGCAGCGCGCCGACATCCCCCTGCTGGAACTTTACGTTCGTCAGGTGCAGCTTTTCCGCCTTTTCCTTTGCCTGACCCATCATGTCCGGCGAGTAGTCCAGACACGTCACGTCTGCTTTCGGCAGCGTCTGGTAGACGGGCATGGTCAGGATGCCCGTACCGACGGGGACTTCCAGCATCGTGCCCGCGAAATCCTCCGGGATGCCGGACAGCGCCTTGGAGAGATAGTCCTCGCACTCCTGCCGGTTCATTGCCCACACCACGCGGCAGACCGCCTTGCCGGAGAAGGTCGAACAGGTAATCATGCCGTCGTAAAAATTGTTCGATCCGGTCAGATGATACGCCCCGCGGATGGCGTTTTTCCGCTGCTCACTTTCCATACGCTGCACTCCTTGATTTTTGTTAGTTTTCACTAACATACCGTGCTGAAAAAACTACCTTTCGGCAACAGCATGGGGGGGATTCCTCCCCGTCGGTTTGTTATGACAAACTAATTCTATCACGTTTTGGGGCATAAATCAATCCGGTCTTTTCCCGAAACAGAGAAAATACGAAAAAGGGATGCCCACTTTTGCAGCGGGTATCCCTTTCACGATTGCATCCATACAGCGGCTTACCATTCGGACTATCCTATTTTGGGATTCATTATGCGGCACGTTTTCGTCTGGGAATCGTATTATTTCAGGAAGAAGCGAATCAGCGTTTCCTTCTTCTTGCTGTACGGCGTGTAGCGCATCGGCAAATCCAGCCACAGCGCCTTTTTGACGATGCTCTTGTCATGCGTGAAGCAGCGGAAGCTGTCACGCCCGTGGTAGCCGCCCATACCGCTGTGTCCAACGCCGCCGAAGGGCATCCGGCTCGTCGCCAAGTGGATGATGGTGTCGTTGATGCACCCGCCGCCGAAAGGCAGTGTGTCCAGCACGCGGCGCTGCACGGCACGGTCTTTCGTGAACAGGTAGCACGCCAGCGGATGCGGCCGTGCGGCGGCGAAGGCAATCGCTTCGTCGATGCTGCTGACGGGCAGAATTGGCAGAATCGGGCCGAAAATTTCCTCCTGCATGACTGGACTGTCCGGCGAAACATTGCGGAGGATGGTCGGCGCAATGCGCAGGGCGGCGGGGTCGATACTGCCGCCGTAGACGATTTGCCCTGATGCCATCAGCCCGGTCAGGCGGTCGAAGTGCTTCTGGTTGACGATGCGGACGTACTCCGCGCTGTGCAGCGGGTCAGGGCAGAGCTGGTCGAACTGCTTTTGCAGCGCCGCAACGAAAGCGTCCTCGACTTCGCGCGCCACCAGCACATAATCCGGCGCGACGCACGTCTGCCCGGCGTTGAGCAGCTTGCCGAACGCAATCCGCCGCGCGGCGAGCGTCAGGTCAGCATCCTTCGCGACAATCACCGGGCTTTTGCCGCCCAGTTCCAGCGTTACGGGGTTCAAATGCTCCGCTGCGCGGCGAAGCACCTCCTGCCCGACGTGACTGCTTCCGGTGAAGAAAATCTTGTCGAACGGCTGGTCAAGCAGCGCTTGATTTTCCGTGCGCCCGCCCTCGACAATGGCAACTTCCTCCAGCGGGAAATCCACAAAATCGTGAACACCTTGAAAATGCAAGGTTTTAAGTCGCTTGCTCGATGTGCTGACTACCGTTTTGACTACTTGTGCGCTTAGCAAGCGCGGTTTCTACCCTTTTAATGGAACTTTCTTCCTTCTTCTCCGTAAGGTGTGCATAGATTTGCATTATCATCGACTCGCTTGCGTGTCCCATCCACTTGACGGCTGTTTTTGCGTCAACATCTGCATCATATAGCATTGTGGCAAAGGTGTGGCGGCAATCGTGCTGCCTAATTAAGACTTTTTTTTGTGCAACCAATGACAAAAAACGTAAGTATTGTTTCCATCTCGCATTCAAAATGCCTTTGGATATTTTGGGGACATCCTGAAAAGCAAGCACATTGCCATGCCTGCCTGTTAACGCTTCTCTCAATGGCGGAAATAGCGGAACGTCACGTATACCAGCCTTTGTTTTTGGCTGGACTATTAAGCAATCGGAATGCTCAAATCGTAACGAATGCCGGACATGGATTATTCCAGCGGCAAAGTCAACATCCCTATCAATGTTGAGAGCAAGAGCCTCACCACGTCGCAACCCTGCATATAGCATCACCATTGTAAACAAACCCATTGGCGTTTCTTGGTATGTATCTTCGATGAGCCTGATTTCCCAATCCTCAAGGTTGCGGTGCGTCCCAACTTTCCCTTTCGCTGGTGTGATGCTATCACATGGGTTCTTTGCTACAATTCCATCTCCTAACGCGGCTCGAAAAACTGCTTTTGTCGTATAGGATACTTTCTTTCGCGTCGCATCCCCACGGTCGGAGAATGCGTTGTATAGCCGCTTTATATCCGACGGCGTAATTAGCCTCATCTCCGTCTTTGGCAGGATTGAGGCTATCTGGTTAAGGCGTGAGACATATGCATCATATACATTTATGGTCACCTCGCTCTTGTACGTCGGCAGCCACTCCGCCGCGTACTCCGCGAACGTATACTTTTCCCGTGGTTTCCTGCCGTATTTTTCCTGCTTCTTGTACTCTTCGCGGGCTGCAAGAGCTTCGGACTGCGTTCGCCCGTAGAATGAAAATCCCTTATATTTGCAAACGTAACGCCCGTCTGGGCGCTTTTTTAGTGTCTGGCGTGGCAAGTGTATCACTCCTTTTCTCTTATTGTGCCGCAAAACGCAGCAAAGTGCCATCGTAAATTGCGAACAAATTGAAAACATTTTGCAAACGCACGGGAAATTTTTGGTCATATCCCGCAGCGCGTCAGCATATTGTATTGCGGTGAACGGTAGAAAATACGCGACTGGAGAGGAAAATATGCCTGTTTTTGATAAAAAGTTTGTTGTTAAAACGCTCGTCGAGAAGGTGAAGGAACTGCCGGATGACCTGCAAGCGGAATTTCTCGCGTGGCTGGGAAGGGAAATTTCTTCAAAGGAAACGTTATGAATATATAAACAATACGGACTGCGGAGAGCATCGAATCCGAAAGCAAGTAGAAAAAAATTAAGCAAGTAAGAAGCAATCCGTGGGAAATAACGGAAAAAAATTAGCTTCATTATTATTTCCCATCCAGATTCGTGATGCCGCCGTTCTATCAGTTTATAACAATTCTACTTGGTGGTATTGTGATGTTCTTGCATGGTTAATTTTGGGATGCGAAAGTAAGGAAAGGTCAAACTCCGCTTGTGAAAGTCAGGGAAAGTCAGGAAAGCAGGTACAGAATAGCAAAAGTAAAAGTCAGAGAAGGTCAGAAACTCGAAGGAATGTGACGGACATCAGCGAATAAAAAGTGTCTGAAACGTAGTAATTGCAAGGTTTTGCGCCATTTTTGCGAACATGCTGCATTAGCACAAAAAATATGCCATTCATTGCTTAGCTCGAAAAATACGCTATTCGTTGCTTAGCATAAAAAAAGTGCTTAGCATATTTTTTCTGCTATTCATCAAATAGCACATTTTTTTTGCTTAGCTATAAAAAAAGAAAGAAAAGAAAGAAAAGAAATAAAAAAAGAAAACAAAAAAAGAAAAATGCGCTGACGCGATTTTTTGCGGTGGCGGTGGTCTTTTTTTATCCAGCACCTTTCTGCGGGCATCCGCAGCATGGTCATCTTCGCAGCTTCACGAAATTGATAGCCGCGGGGCAGACCATTTTCGTGGTGTCGCGCAAATGGTTCTCGCTGCCCGCTTTGTTGGGGTCAACAAAACGTCTTGCCATTTTTGCCCAACAAAAAAATCAGCAGGGGGGCTTGACAAGCGGGGCAATCTGGCATATAATCATGGCATCTTGCTTCTCCGCTCTGCTCCTCTGCTGATTCTCCTGATTGTCCTCACGCGCTTGCCGCTCTCAGGCGTTCGGGGACGCGCGGATCTTCTTGCTGGTTTCATGTTCCCGACATTCGCGCCGTGGGCATCACGGTCCTCCCTTTTCAGCATCCCCCTTGTCCGCCATGCGCTTTAAGCTATGTTCCTTGCGCTCCTGCCGCATCCGACGTTCCGCCTTCGCGGTGAGATACTCAACGTAGTCCATCGCTTCACGCACAACGTCATCCGGCGCACCCATCAGCTTGGCGATAATCGCCTCGCAGGTTGCGTCGAGAATCGGGCGGTCTGATGTCCCTTGCGGGTTGTCGGACAGTCCGCAAAGGTAGTCGGTGGTCACGCCGTAGTATTCGGCAAGGCGGGAGAGGATGTTGGCAGACGGTTCATTGATTCCTCGTTCGTAATTTCCAAGCTGGGCATTCGTAATTCCGATTCTTGCCGCGACGGTTCGTTGACTGTCGCCTTTTTTTTTGCGCAAATCCAGAAGACGTTCCGGGACAAACATACTCTTCACCACACAAAAAAAATTTCTGTTCACCTCTTGACATCTTGCAAGGGGTGACTTATAATTTAATCATCACGCGATTAGATTGCTAATCAGGATGGAGGGGATACGCTTGCGCGATAAGCTAAGAGCAGCGCGGATTGCAAAGCATCTTTCAGGGCGCGGGCTTGCGCGGCTTGCGGGGTTGAAAGAATGCAGCTATCCATCATGGGAAAATGGCAACAGCATTCCGAACGTGCGTCATGCTCTTCGTCTTGCCCGTGCGCTTGGTACGACGGTCGAAGCCCTTTTCGGGGGTGAGGTCGATGGCTGAGAAGGTGCGGCATTTTCTCCATGTTGCAGAGATACAAGACATCAGCGTCTCCGCGCTGTCCGAGAAGTCAGGAGTTCCGAAGTGCATGATGTACCGCTACGCAAACGGCGACGCAAGCCCGAGGATTAAAGCCATGCGGCGGATTGCGAATGCGCTTGGGTGCGACATTGCCGAGGCATTTCCGGAGGTTTTTACCGTTAAGCCGCAGGACATCAAGACGAAGAACATCAAGGCAGGAACGCCCATTAGCACGGGGAAAATGGCGCGAAGATACGGACTAACAACTGCCGCGCTGAATGATATTCTTCAGCGCGCCGGAATCCAGCAGCAGATGCCGGACGGCTCATGGCGCGTCACAGGAGACTATACAGCCGCGGCTGTATATAGGGCGTGGAGAGATGAGCATGGCGATGTACGCTTGCTGACGTTCTGGACGACGAGCGGACAGAAATGTGTCCGAGATGTTCTTGCCGCTTACGGATTTCGGATGGCTGGCGTGAACGTGGGGTCATCGGAACGCCCGACAAGATAGTCGAGCGACACGCCGTAGAAGTCAGCAATGCGGACAAGTGCCGAAAGCGTCGGTTCGCTGCATCCAGACTTGTAAAGCTGGTACGCGCGAACAGTAATCCCTGCCGCCTCTGCAATCTGCGCATTGCGATAGTCAAAAAACGTCTGCAAGTCGCAGAGGCGAGAGCGAAAGTCAGACAAAAACAATCACCAACTTTCAGAAATCGCTTGACGTGAAGAATAATTCGTGCTATAATGAGCATGAAGAATACTTCACGGAAGGAGTGGAGATGCAGAATGTCCAGCTTGTCAATGCGCGAAAAAGCGCGAATATGACGCAAACCGAAGTTGCAAGCCGCGGCGGGGTCACAGTCCGAGCATATCAGCACTATGAAGCCGGACAGCAAACCCCCAGCGTTTTAGTAGCGATTCGTATCGCCGACGCGCTGGGGGTGGAAGACATCAGGGTTCTATTCTCAGGTAGCGGTAATCCTTGACGTAATAATGCGCGTAAGTCGAGGAATGCGAGAATTGGACGTAAGCGTAAACGTCCGAATCGTCATAAAGCCAGAGCGTAACGTAGCTTGCGCCCGTTGCATTAGCGATTTCGCGGCAGTCAATGACGTAGCGGTCAGGTGCGGAGGGGAAAGACGCATTCGGCTTGTAGTTGTCCAGCATCTTCTTGCAGTATTCGCCGGACACGCTAATGCTGATGCTCGGCTTGTCGTAGGGTTCGATGGATGAAATGGAAATCGAAAGCAGATTGACGTTATCGCCGCTGAACTTATCAACGATGTATTGCAAGTCTTCTTCGGAGTATCGTTCATCTGCAACCCAGTACGAAGTTTGCGCATTCGACGCGAATCGACCGTTGACCTGATGCGGCGTTCCGCCCTTGGAAGAAAACGCGCAATACGCGCCGGTGGACGTGATAGCACTGCGGAAGTACGTTAAGCGCAAGTAGTAGCTGTCACTGCCGACAGAGGTACGCATGAGCGAATCGACGGACGAAAACAGCTCGGAAATGTGCGCAAGAAGCTCCTGATATTCTGGCGAATAACTCTTGTAGAGCGATTCCAGAAGCATATATTCGCCCTTGACGACAAAGCAGTTCGTTTCCGTGTCGAGCGAAACGTCGTAGGAAATGCCATCTTCTGGCTTGCTTGAGAAGAACTCTTTGATAAAGTGCAAGGCAAGCATTTCGCCGTCGGTGAGGTCGCGCTTCTCGGTCGCCAGCGCGGAAACGCAGGAAGACATCAGGCAGCAGAGAACCAGCAGAACGGAAACAAACTTCTTCATCGTGATGAAACCCCTTTCGTGTTTTGGAGGTGTGAACGTGTATCAGAGAAAACGGTACTTGAAGCGTCGGATTGAAGACTTGCAAGCAAAAGTCGAGACGCTTGAACGGGAGAACTTCGCGCTTCGCAAGGAAACGTACATGAGCTCTGGCTTGTTAAAGAGTAACCCGCTCTTGAGCTGGTACGGCAAGGAGTTGTGCCTTGCGTTCGGGCGAATCCTCGTTGCTCCGCGCTATATGAAGCTGGACTTCGACCAGTACAGCAAGTATATGCGCGATGTGCTGGACTACCTGAAAGAAATCAGGCTACTTGAAGAGAGCTATCAGCGAGAGAATCAAGCTGACGGCGGAGATGCCGACGGGAAGCAGGAAGCGCAAGCAACTTGACTTGTACTGCTCCATTGCATCCAGCGCGTGACGGTTCAGCTCCGGCACATAATCCGGAGGACGTGCATCAAGGTCGGATGGGTGCGGCGGCTGTGGCTCCAAGAAGCCAGATGAACGCAACCGCGCAAGCTGTTCCGCCGAAAGTTGTTTGCCGCGCTGAAAGTCACGGCAGAGACGATATTCTGATTCAAGCATGGCATACTCACCTCCATTCCTGCATAGGATATGACTGCATAGCAATCATTCCTGATTTTGAGGGAGGACGATTTCGCCGTGCTTGTCCTCATAGTCCGCGATATGCTGACGCATTAGCATCTCCAATTCGCGGTTGACGGTTCGCAGGTTTTTTTTCGCAACCACGCGGAACTTGTCAAGCGTCTGCTTGTCGGTGCGGAGCGTAAACTTCGGGAGGTCGGACGGCAAGGGAATCACCACCTTCAAAAAAATTTCGGGCAGCACCTTGACAGCAAGGTGACGGCACTATATAATAAAAGAGAGATGACGGCACAATGACGGCAGATAGCCGGAAAGTCACACTGCGGATGGGCGCGGGGCTTCATCGCAAGCTGCAAGTCCTTGCAGAGCGCGAAAACCGAAGCGTCAACCAGCAGATGATTTACATCATCCAGCACGCCATTGAGGGGAGCGAGAAGTAGTCTGGGCGACATAGGCGGAAGCGAAAAAGGCTTTGCGCGAAAGCAACGTCTAATTCGCACAAAAACGCACTCAGGAGCGCTTGCACGTCGAGAGTGGTATTTCCTCACCTGACGGGCTGGAAGCGCTCAGAACGCCGTTTTTGTCCTTGTAGAGTGTGTGTCCGACGCAAACGCGAATCAGGAACGCGATTTGATGAACTCGATGTACTTCATCACATCCGCACGCTGGAGCGCGGAAAGAGACTTCACCTGTTCTGTCAGCGGGTCGAAGTCGGGCGGCGAGAACGCGTTCTCATCACGTCCAACGAGTGTATCGAGCGAAACGCCGAGGACATCCGCGATTGCGAGAAGCCGCGTCGGAACAGGGTTGCTTCTTCCAGATTCGTAGTTTTGGATTGTTATCTCTGCGACATTGGCGCGGTCTGCAAGCTGCTGCTGGGTCAGCCCATTCGAGAGCCGCAGCGCAAGCAGAATTTCCGGGAACGGCACGGTGCATCACCTCACTTGCGCGGGTTCGCCCGGACATAGCGAGCGTACCGCATGACTTCTTCCCTGTCGGACGGAGCAAGCGCGGAAATCTCCAAGTAGAGCGTGTCTGTTTCTTTGGGAGACGGCGCACCGTCGCACCCGGCAAGATAATCGTAGGAAACGCCGAAGAGGTCGGCAATTTTTCCGAATACCTCAACGCTGGGCGAACGCTGGCACTTCTCCAACTGCGTCACGGACGCGCCGGAGACACCAAGCGCATCACCAAGCGCCGCAACGGAAAGCCCTGCTTGCTTGCGCAACGCCAAAAGGCGGGAAGCAAATTTTTCTCGCGAAAACATTGAAAACCTCTTGACATCAACGCAAAGTTGATGTATAATGTAAACAAGCAAGCGGAAAACACTTGCCGAGAGTTGATGAGAAGGGAGCAACAATGAGAACCGCATTAAAGGGGATCAGAGCCTTGCAAGGCTGGTCGCAAGCCGATGTTGCAAAGCAACTCGGAATTACGGTACAGGCTTATAGCATGATTGAGACTGGGAAGCGTGATCCGTCCTATCCTGTGTTGGTAGCGCTGGAGAACGTATTTCACACTTCCCACCGAGAACTATTACGAGAGGAGTGACACGGATGCCACACGCAGACCCGGCAGGGTTCGTCTTCGCTGGTTTGAGCATCGCACTTATCGCCGCGCTATGGCTGATTAACGAGGTGGCAACCTACATCAGCGTAGAGCGCGAGGGACGACGCGAAAACAGAATCCTGCACAAATAGGATAACACACGGAGGGAACGAAAATCAAACACCCCCTCCCGAAGAAGAAAGAAAATCAATTTTTTTAGCGAAGAAACTTTACTGGTTGTAAAGTCGGAGAAGGGAGAAAAGTTGTCGAACATCCGGGAATTTGCAGAACGACGCGGGTTAAAAATGGCGGACATCGCCAGAATCACGGGGATCTCCGAATCCATGTTGTCGCTGATTGATAGCGGCAAGAGGAATGTAACACCAAACACCGCAAAGAGGCTTGCGCCGACGCTTGGCGTGAACTGGTGGGAACTTATCGACTAAAAAGCGCAAAGACAGAAAGGGGCATCACAATGGAAAAGGATTCTATCAAGTCGCGAATTGCAAACCAGCGCGGTTGCGTATCGCGCTGTGACGCGAACAAGACGATTTTCGCCATCCGCCATAGTGCGCGGAAGCTGAAAGCCATGACGCGCGACGAGTTCGCGAAACTGGGGAACTGGGACGACATCAACAAAGCATACAGCGAGTATGAAGCCGTGATGGAAGCCATGCTGTTGGCTGTTGAGCATGAAATGGAGGGGTATCACAATGAGCAATGAAGTTATCAAGGTGCAAATCGCGAACCGTCTGCTGGACGAGTACGGCAAGGACATCCAGAGCCAGTGCATGGGTGATTGTGTATCGCGCTGTGACGCGAACAAGACGATTTTCGCCATCCGCCATAGTGCGCGGAAGCTGAAAGCCATGACGCGCGACGAGTTCGCGAAACTGGGGAACTGGGACGACATCAACAAAGCATACAGCGAGTATGAAGCCGTGATGGAAGCCATGCTGTTGGCTGTTGAGCATGAAATGGAGGGGTATCACAATGAGCAATGAAGTTATCAAGGTGCAAATCGCGAACCGTCTGCTGGACGAGTACGGCAAGGACATCCAGAGCCAGTGCATGGGTGATTGTGTATCGCGCTGTGACGCGAACAAGACGATTTTCGCCATCCGCCATAGTGCGCGGAAGCTGAAAGCCATGACGCGCGACGAGTTCGCGAAACTGGGGAACTGGGACTACATCAGCGAGGCATACGGCGCGTATGAAGCCGTGATGGAAGCCCTGCTGTTGGCGGTTAAGTACGAAATGGACAAGACGGCGGTCGCTGTCTAAGGGAGGGAAAAGAAAATGAAAATCCTGAATCTTGAGAAAATCGTGCCGGACGAGGAAGCCAGGAAGGAACTCTTTGAGCAGCACATGATGGAAACCACGCTGCGGCTCAATGCGCCGCGCATCATCCGCGAACTGGACAATGTTTGCGATAGCAAGCGCACCGCCGACCGCATTTGGAAGATTATCTGGATGGACGTACGGAGCGGGAAGGTGAAGGACTACGGAGCCTTTCAGAAGGTTTTCCCCGGCGAATTTGATGCCTACGTTGTCTACGGAGACATCATGAATAAGCTGCTTGAAGAAATCAGCGACAAGATGGGGGCGCTTTGGAATGACTGACTTCCAACGAGCAACCGGAGTAACGATGCAGCCGGAGGAAGGCGAGGGCTTGCGCTGGTGTCCCATCGACGCGGTAATCGTCAAGCAGATTCGGGCGCATCTGGGAGACAGCGCCGCAATGCGCATCGTCTACGATGCCGTCTGCAACATGGCGGGCATTAACACGCCGGACGACATCACCAAGCTGACGTTCGAGCGGGCGTATAGCCGCGCACTGTCCGAGACGGGGCGGTATCAGGCGGGGGAAATTGACGCACAGGGCAATTTCATCGCGGAGGTAATCGCGACGGCTTTCGCCCTTGCGCCTACTAATATTGTAACAGATAGGGGGGCTAAGTAAATGCCGGAATTTCGCGGTTATGAGCTGCGAACCGCCAGAGAGCAAGCAGGGTTGCGCTTGTGGCAAGTTGCGCAGGAAATCCACACATCGGAATCGTGCATCCGCCGCTGGGAGGGGGACGAAGCAGAGCCATCGCCGGAAGTCATCGACCAGCTTGAAGAGCTGTACAAATGTCCTATGCTGTGGCATCGCTGGATGCTGTCACACAGCGACAGCTACCGTCGGCATTACAGCCCAATTAGCGATACAACAACGATGGGGAGCGTTCTGCGGAATCGGTACGCAATAGAGGATATCCTGCGATTGCAGGAAGCCATTGAGCGCGACGTGAGCGACGACGGAAAAATCGACAACATGATGAACCGCGACAAGTACATCGAGCTCATCAAAAAGGCGATTGCTTGCCTGTCCGACACGCTTGCCCGAATCGAAAAGCGAGGTGGCGCGAAATGACGCAGTACCTCAACACCGAGCGCGTCGCCGAAATCCTCTGCATCAGCAAGGAGAGCGCCCGGAAATTTATGCGCGAAATGCCGCACATCTGCATCGGCGGCAAGGCGCACGAAACCATCCGCGTAACGGTCAGCGACTTTGAGCAGGAGATGGAGCGCCGAAAGCGTTACCCAGCGCAGGAGCAGGAGAACGAGGTCCTCCGCCAGCGCAAAAAGCGCAACGACCTTGTTGCGCGCGGGCTGATGAATCCTGACGGCACAATCGCCCGGAGAAGGGCATAAAAAAAGCGCCCGTGTCGCGGGTACAAAGCGCGAACACGAGCAGACAGAAAGGGTAATGTGGCGGTTAAGCCACTGCCATTCTAACACAAAATCGAAAGGAAGTCAACATATATGGAGCAGTTTATCACCGACGACATTGAAGAAATCGAGGAAACCGAGCAGGAAGAAAGCGCGAGTTTCATCATCGACAACGACCAAAAGGCGGACTGGGCGGTGCGTAAAATCATGGAAACAGAAAACGCCGCGAAGATGTGGAAGGAGTACTACAAAAAGCAAAGCGACCGAGTAGAGCAGACTACGCAGCAACGGATTGCCTACTTCACCGCCATGCTGGAAAGCTACTTCGACACCGTGCCGCACAAGGCGACGAAGACCAGCGAGAAGTACAAGCTGCCGAGCGGCGTCCTGGTTCGCAAGGCGCAAGCGCCGGAGTACGAGCGCGACGATGCGCAGATTATCGCGTGGTGTGCCGAGAATGCGCCGTCCTGCGTGGAGAACGTGCCGAAACTCAAATGGACAGCGCTGAAAGGGCTGATTACAGAGAACAACGGACAGGCGATTGATGAAATTACGGGCGAAGTCGTACCCGGCATCAAAATTATTCCGCGCGACCCGGTTTTCGCGGTGCAGAAGGGGTGAGCAAAATGGCAAGACGCTGCTGCCTGTGCGGGGCATATCTGGATAGCGGAGAGCGCTGCGACTGCGGATGCAGCCAGACGGACGAAGTGCCGCGAGGGTGCAGGAAGCCCGTGCGAAGGGTTGATGAAGCCAGCCGCACGGGTGAAGATTGGCGCTGGGAGAAGCACATCAACGACCAGTATCAGAGATGGTACGAGTGCTGACAGGAGGGCGACAATGGAAACGTGCTTGGAGTACACGGACAAAACGATGTGGATTTCCACGGATGAGAAGTGGTTTATCACACGCATCATGCGACTGCGATACGCGCACCCGGAGGAAGTCGAGATTGTGAAAACGCCGCAGGAAAATCACGGTTGCCTGTATTGTAAAGTCCCGGCGAAGTGGCTGAAAGTTTCGCCGCCGAAGCGCGTAAATATGACGGATGAACAGCGGAAAGCCGCCGCCGAGAGAATGAGAAGCATGATAGGGAGGAAATAAGTCATGGAAAACGGGCAGATTTACGCAGCAATCAGCGCGGCGATGGCGGACATTTCCGCAATCGGCAAGGACAAGTATAACCAGCAGCAGGGTTTTAAGTTCCGCGGCATCGACGATGTGATGAACGCCTTGAAGCCCATCCTGACGAAAAACAAGATTTTCACCGTCCCGCAGGTTTTGGAGCAGACGCGAGAAATCAAGGTAACGGCGAAAGGCGGAGAACTGCGGTACAGTCTGCTGAAAATCGCGTTCCGCTTCTATGCCACCGATGGCAGTTTCGTCGAGGCGGTGACGCTGGGCGAAGGCATGGACAGCGGAGACAAGGCAAGCAACAAGGCAATGGCGATTGCTTACAAGTACGCGCTTTTTCAAGTGTTCTGCATCCCAACCGAGGAGATGACCGACCCGGACGGTGAAAGCTACGAGACAAAGCACGAGACGCAGAAGAAGCCGGAGCAGCCGAAGCCGCAGAGCAAGCCGGAAGAGAACCAGACGGAAACGCCGGCGGACTATATCAAGCGCGAGTGCATAAACATCGGCATGGATGTGCAGGAGTTGAGCAGAGTTCGTGCTGCGCTTGTGGAAGAAAACATCGTCCGCAACATTCCGACGAAAGAGATGACGATAGCGGACGCAACCGCGCTGATGGACGCGGTGAAGGCTAATTTCCGGGAGGCATCATGATGAATAGGGCAGAACGCAGAAGAGCGGCGCGGGACATGACCCACGCCGCGCAGAGCATCATGAGGGCGCGGGGAGGCTACGAACGCGAGTATGAGCGCGGAGCGAAGGATGCAGAACGCCACGCAATCAAGATGATTTTTGCCGGAATGTGCCTTGCGATGAAAGAGGAGTTCGGGTTTGGCGCGCAGCGGATTCATCGGATGCTGACAGCAACGCAAAAGTATCTTCAACCCGGCGCGTACTTCACAACGGCAGAATTGATTGATGATGTGTTGGAAAAGACGGGAATCCGGCTGGATTTCGATGACCCGTTTGACATGGTGGAGCAAATCGAGAAAGGGGAAAGACGATGAATGTAGTCAGCAACGTGGAAATCATGGGGCTTGTGTCGAGCGTAAAGGCAAGCCGCTATCCGATGGCAACCGACACGGAGAATTGCAGCGCGGAAGTCACAGAGCGGACGATGGCGCTTGCAAACTGCCAAACGGGGAGCGGACACGACCAGTTTTTGACGGGGATTGTCGTGCAGTTCGACCTCACGTTTACCGTAAAGGCGTGGGTGGAAGCCGAGCGGTATCATTTCCTGGACTTTGTATCAAGCCAGTCCACCATGCACCGCATAACAAGCATGGACATCGACGAGCAATGCATCGACTACGTTCGCCGGGAGACAATCGAGCTTGTGGAAAAGCTGGTTGAGGAGTACAAGGAAGCCCCAACGCCGGAACGGTATCTTGCAGTCCTTTACAACGTGCCTGTTGGCTTGCGGCTGACGGCGCGGATGACTACCAACTACCGCCAGCTCAAAACGATTTACCAGCAGCGCAAGAATCACCGTCTGCCGGAATGGAGGGCGTTCTGCGCATGGATTGAGACGCTGCCGAGGGCGGAATTTATTACTGGAAAGCGAGTTGACGCGGATGGCTGAACGCGGGGAAGCGTATCGTGAATATCAGCGGGCTTACTATCAAGCGCACAAAGGAGAGCTGCAAAAACGGCATCGCGAATATTACTGGGAAAATAGAGAAAAAATGTGTAAAGCCGCACGGGAACGTTACTACAAACTTAACGCAGAACGCATGGAGAAAGGGGCGGAAAAACTGTGACAAATAAAAACAAGAAGTTTCCACGCTGCCCGTGGTGTGGTGCAGAAATGAAAGCAAACAAAGGCGACGTTTTCCTAACGGACTGCAATGGCTGGGTTGGGCGCTTATCATGTAACGAGTGCGGCGCAAACTCATCGTTTGTGTACGGTAAAGCGACAAAAAAGAAGCGGTGAATGCTTTGCGCGAGCTGAAGCCAAGAAAGGAAGAAAGTGACGATGACGACTAAGCAGCGAAACCGCGTTCTGACGTTTGCCGAAGCAATCACGCAGAACCAAAAGACGGCGCGTGTTTGGGTGGAACTGCGCTACAATATTCCAATCTGCGCGTATTTCCTCGTGCGCACAAACAAAACGTGCCGAGTGATTCCGTACAATCTTGGTATTGGCAGCTTCGTCGTCGGAGAAGAGGACTACGGCACAAAGTGGCGGTCCTGGGAGAAAGAGCCGACACGAGAAGAAGCCAAACGCGAGCCGTGGAGTGAGCCATGATTGCAACAATCGGCAAAGTCATCGAGCAGCCGGGCAGCCTGACAATCCAGACTGCCCGCCCCGATGCGGAAAATTTATCCGATACCGTCACGGTGCTATGGCAGGACTGCCGCACAATCAGTCCAGAGCAACGGCGCAAGGCGTGGGCGCTGATTGGCGAAATAGCAGCCGCGACGGGATACATCGGGCAGGGGGACAAAAGCGACCTAAACACGATGCTCAAGGCGGAGTTTCTGCGAGCGCGGATTGATAAGCTACAAGCGGAGGCAATCAAGGCATTCAGCCTGTCCGACGTGGACATGACAACCGCGAGGCTTTATATTGATTGGCTGGTTGAGTTCTGCGTGGTGAATGACATTCCGACAAAACAGCCACTTGTGGAGTACGCGGAGGACATCGGCGCGTACATCTACGCTTGCGTGATGCACAAGCAGTGCGCCGTCTGCGGACGCAGACCGTCAGACTTGCACCACTGGGAGCGCGTCGGTATGGGCGCAGACCGCACAGAAATCAATCATATCGGGATGACGTGCGAACCGCTTTGCCGGGTACATCACACGGAATGCCACACGATGGCACAGACGGATTTTGATGCAAAGTACCACATCCAGCCCGTAAAAATCGACGAAAAAATAGCGAAGCTGTACAAACTGGGGAGGAAAAGCAATGAACAAGCTGACAATCATCGGAAATCTGACGCGTGATGTTGAGTTGCGCACGACGCAGAGCGGCAAGAGCGTCGCCAACTTCACGATTGCTGTCAATCGCCGCGCGAAACCGGGCGAAAAGGCGGAAGCAGACTTCTTCCGCGTGTCCGTCTGGGACAAACAAGCGGAAACGTGCCAAAAGTACCTTGCCAAGGGACGCAAGGTGTGTGTGATTGGCAGCGTCAGCGTCAGCACATACACCGCCAACGACGGAAGCACACGCGCGACACTGGAAGTTTTCGCGCAGGATGTTGAGTTTTTGGACAGCGCGAAACAGGATGCACCGCAGACGGCGCATGAGACGGCTCAACCGCCCGCGCCGCAGTACACCCCGGTATACAACGAGGATTTGCCGTTCTAACGGCAGCTGATGGAGGTAGCAAATGGCGAAGGTAAAGTATGTGCCGATTCCGCTCGATATGGCTGAAGACATCGAGGAGCTGTCCGACGAGGAAATTGGACTTGTTGTCAGGGCGTATCTTCAATACGGCAGGAGCGGGGAAACGGCTGAAATGCCGCGTACAATCAAGTACCTTTATAACGCACTTGTCCGCGAACTGGACAGAGCGAGCGATGGATACGAGAAAAAAATTGCGGCTGGCAAATCCGGCGGACGTGGTCGCCCGAAGAAAGAACCGTCCGAAGAAATCCAGCAGCCCGAATCGGCACAGCTCAATCCCGAACCAGAGCAGAAGCCCAAATCGCACACCCCTGCACCATTCATCAGCGACGAAGAAGCCGCAGAAATCCAGCAAGGCACAAACGCCGTGCTGGACGAAGCGCAACGGCAAGGATTTCCCGAAACAACAGCGACGATGGACACCATCAACCAGCTTGTAGCAGACAACGGCGCGGAAGAGGTGCTGGAATGCGTCAAAATCGCCGGGGAATCCGGGAAGGCAAATGTCCGATACCTCAAAGGTGTAATCAACGGACGCACGAAAGAAAAACAGGAGAAAGAGCGACGAGAGCAAGCACGGATTGAAGCGGAAAAGCACCCGATAAGGTTTGTCAATAGCACGGATGAAATTGAAGTGCGCGAACCGCCGAAAATCAAACAAAGAGATGTATTTCTGAATAGTGTTGGGTATCCAGAGGTACGGACGAAGTTGGAAGAAATAGCGAGAAAATGGAGTAGTTAAAGATGGACGCATACATCAATGAGGACGCGGAAAAAAGCCTGATTGGGCTTGCGATGCAAGATGCAATCGTGGCGCAGGAAGTTGCCGCACTGCCTGATGCACTCTTTGGCTTAAAGCAGATGCAAGCCTGTCAGCGCGGAATCATGCGACTTGTGAAGCAGGGGAAAAACGTTGACCTTGTGACGCTGGACGCAGAAGTGCAATGCGACTTCCAAGATACCGCCCTCTTGATGCAATGCGTACAGATGGGCATTTCGCCTGTAATGTCCCGGCAGTACATAGCGATTTTGGCAGAGTGCGCGAAACGCCGCGAACTTGCGACACTTGCACGGAAAATCCTGCAAGATGTAGGCAATCCGGGCGTATCGGTTGCGGCACTTCAAGCGGATTGTGCGACGGCGGCGCAGTCATCAGCCGCTGTCAACGACGGGGTGACGATGCACGAAGCGTCGCTCATGCTTGCGAATTCTTTCGATAAGAAGGATGGCGTAACTTGCGGAATCGCAGACCTTGACGTGATGCTGGGAGGCTTTAAGCCGGGACAGCTAATCTACATCGGCGCACGTCCTGGCGTTGGTAAAACGTCGCTTGCTATCTACATGGCGAAGTACGTTGCGGAGCACGGCGGCGGGGTGCTGCTCGTATCGCTGGAAATGAACCCGGTGGAGATTGCGGCGCGTTTCATGGCGAATGAATCCGGCGTGGACTTGCAGAAAATTTCCACAGGCAAGATGGAATTAGAGGATTTCGCGCAGATTTCGCCATGCTATCAGGCGCTTGCAGATTTACCAGTCACCATCGAAGAAAGAGCGGTTACACCGCTTCAAATCCGCAACGCAGCGGCGAAAATGAAGGCGAGCAAGCAGGGGTTGAGCCTGATTGTAGTTGATTACATCCAGCTCATGCGAGCCGATGAGAAGTGCGGAAACCGCACGGAGGAAGTCACGCAAATCAGCCGCGAATTGAAGCTGATGGCGATGGATTTAGGCGTTCCGCTTCTCTGTATGACGCAGTTCAACCGCGGGAGCGAGAAGGGATTCGGCAAGGCGACAAGAAGCGAGCCGGATATGTCACAGGCGCGAGATAGCGGCGCGATTGAGCAGGACGCGAACGTGTTTCTCATCCTACACGAGCCGGAAGAGCCGCAGGACGCGAACAGCGACAGATGGCAATTGTACCACAATTGCAAGGCGAACGGATTAACATGGCAGACGTGCCGAATCAGGAAGAATCGAAACGGCGCAACGGGGCTTGTGCATCTGGGCTTCGACAAGCCGCACATGCGGTATACATGCATAAAAAAGGACTAAAAGGAGGAAAGCCATGTACAACATCATCGTTTACGAGAACAAACGGTTTGGAAACATTCGGACATTTGTCGAAGAAGGGAAACAAGAGCCGTGGTTCGTGGCGGCGGATGTGTGCCGAGCGCTGGAAGTCAAGAACGCACGGGATGCAGTGGCACGTCTGGACGACGACGAAAAGAATACCGTCGTTTTAACCGACGGAAATCGCGGCAATCCAAATGTGACCGTCGTCAGCGAACCCGGGCTGTACGCACTCGTCCTCAGCAGTCGCAAGCCGGAGGCGAAAGAGTTCAAGCGCTGGATTACGCACGATGTCATCCCATCAATCCGAAAGAGCGGCGGCTACATCGCAGGGCAGGAAGACATGAGCGACGCTGACCTGATGGCGAAAGCCCTGATTGTTGCCCAGCGACAGATTGAGCAGCGCGACAAGCAAATCACGGAGATGCAGCCAAAGGCGCTGTTCGCGGATGCTGTGAGCGCAAGCAAAACAAGCATCCTTGTGAACGAGATGGCGAAGCTGCTGCGGCAGAATGGCGTTGAAATCGGCGAAAAGAAGCTGTTCAAACTCCTGCGCGTGAACGGATATTTGTGCAGCAAAGGGGATCTTCACAACTGCCCGACGCAAAGAGCTATGGATATGGGACTTTTCGAGATAAAGGAAACGGCTATCACAACGTCGGACGGCAGCGTTATACTGCGGCGAACGCCGAAAGTGACGGGCAAAGGGCAAGTGTACTTCATCAACAAGTTTAAGGGGGGATGGGCGTAATGCGAGTAAAACCAAAGCCTTGCCCGAATTGCGGAAGCAAGTACGTGGAAATGTTGACTAAATTTTTCAGCGGTAACGGTTTTGAGGTAAGATGCTTGGACTGTGGCTATATCGGTGAGCTTGGGAAAACAAGAGCCGCAGCCGTGAGAGCGTGGAATAATAACGCAGGGAGGAATAACAATGCCTGATAACAAGAAAGCCCCGCGCTGTCCGTACTGCGGCTCAAAAATGCGGCACAAGAAAAGTCTCGTGTGCCGGACAGAAGATATTGACGTTATGGTAATGCTACACTGGTACGAATGTACCAATGAAGAGTGTGAAAGCGAAAGCCCGGCGAGGAACACGGCGGAAAGAGCGTATGAAGCCGCTGTGCAAGCTGTGAGCAAATGGCAGCTCGTTTCGGAAACACTCCCGTCGCATGAAATGTACGTTCTTGGATTTGACGAAAAAAAAGAGTGTGATTATCCCTACTTGTGTTTTTATCCAGATACGCAAGAGTTCTGCGACGAAATGTACCCCGGCAAGCCCGTGAAAATCACGCACTGGATGCCATACCCGGAAGCGCCAAAGGATGATTACGACGATGAATAAATACAAGAACCTGCCGCGTTGTCCGTGGTGCGGATACATGATGCGCCCGAGAAAATTTACGCCAAACGGCGCTGGATACGAGGCATACTACCACTGCACCAACTGCGGCGAGCATTCTCCACATGTATACGCTGAAAGCGCAGAAGAGGCAGAGAGCAAGGCATACAAAGCAGCGACAAGTCCTTTCTGCAATCCGGGGAATCGGGAACTGACGATGGAAGCGGTGCGACAAGAACGTCTTGTGTGGTCGATGCTGCCAGATAGTGATTCGCTTTATCTGCTGTGCTGGTACGCGGAAAATGATTTCTTCGACTTCTTCATCGTGCTTGAATCGCCAATGCGGACGTACGCCCCGACGCAACCGACAATAATGCAGCTGATAAAAGAGCCGGAAGAGCGCATGAAAACGCGGTTTTGGCTAAGAAAGCCGACAGAGCAGGAAATAGAAAACACGCCGTGGGAGGACGAAGGAAGATGAATGAGTACAAAAACCGTGTGCTGTCCCTTACAGAGCTTGCGGTAGGCGCAGGAACGCTCGTATGGATTGAAGATAACAACGGAGACGACGAGCCGTGCGTACATGCGCGAATGGTAACGTACTGGGAAGGTAAAAGCCACCGCATGTATTTCGACGGCGGACGCACATGGTACGCCGATTACACCTACGGCGAGACGTGGCGCTGCTGGCTGCGCAAGCCCACGCCGGAAGAAATGGCGAACACGCCGTGGGAGGAACGCTGATGGAGATGGTGACGCTGCCCGCGGCGGTGCTTTTCGGCACGATGATTGGTTTGGGAGTGACGGGCTTCCTGCTGGCGAAGGAAACGCGCCCGTGGTACATTTACATTCTGCTGGCGCTCGTCAACTGTATCATTTCGATTTTGGTGTACGCCGGAACGGATGCGCTTGCCGCGTGGTTGGGGGGATGACAATGAAGGTTATCGGTCTGCTGTGCTTGCTGGCTGCTACGGTGTGCGTGGCTTGCGCATTTATCAATAAGGAGTGATGATGGTTGTGAAAGAATTGCAAGATGAAATTGTAACGGTTGTGTTTTCCGAACTTCTGCGAGCGCAGAAAGAGCATGTAGAAACGTTCAACTCCATGCCGGAGGCGTTCTCCGTGATTTGGGAAGAAGTCGAAGAAGCGAAAGAAGAAATGCAGCGTGTCATCCAAAAGGCAAACGACGTCTGGCTTGCGAACCGCCGAGACGACGAGGAAGTATTCACGATGTGCGCGAGCAAAACAGCAGCGGCAGCTACACTGCTGGCTTGCGAAGCTGTGCAGGTTGCGGCAATGTGCATGAAGGCGCAGAGAGGAGGTGCAGCATGGTCGAAAGGCAAGATTGGCTGAACGCACTGACAATCTGCCCGGTTTGCAACGCAGTGATGAAGCGATACACTACGATTGATGTTCAGGGGGGCGCATGGGTAAAATGTACAAATCCAAAGTGCGGACTACATGGCGTTCTATTTATGCCGATGTAATTCCAACGGAAGATGAAGAGCAGGAAGCCCTTTTTCGTTGGGCAGATGCTCAAAGCGCAACGAAGCCGTGGCTGAAAGGGATGTTCGCCATCCCGAACGGCGGTTATCGCGCAAAAGCAACCGCCGCAAGAATGAAGAGAACCGGGACGCGTGCAGGAGTGCCTGACATCTTCCTGCCCGTCTCCAACGGACGCGAACACGGACTTTTCATCGAAATGAAGAGGCGCAAGGGCGGGACGGTATCGACATCGCAGAAAGAGCGCATGAAAATGCTTACCGCCGAGGGATACCGTTGCGTCGTGGCGAAGGGTTGCCAAGAAGCGATTGATGCGATTATGCGATACATGAACGGAGAGTGAGACAATGGTGGACACCGACGACATCCGGTACTCTTTTTGGTTGGAGAAAGAGCTGGAAAAGAACGTCAAGCGGCTTGCGGGGAACGTTTCGCGTGGATGCAAAAGCCGCCACGATGCCTACAAAGTCAGAGCGACGCAAGACGCAATCAGGCGGCTAAACGCAGAGAAGGAGGCAAACGGGGCAATCGAGAAGGTACAAGATATGCTGTACACGGAGCTTATGAGCGGACAGATTCGTCCGGCGCTGTATACAGCGATTGTAAAGGCGTTTGAAGGGGTAAAATAATCGTGGGGCGGTTGCGGGAGGGGAAAATGGTTGACTTAAAGCGGATGCGGTATCTCATCAGGCGGTATCCTATGGCGTGCTTGCGAGCGGAACAGGCGCGAATCCGGGCGCAGAAGCTGACGCGGACAATCAGCGATGCGCCGCGCGGGGGCGGGAGCATGAACAGCACGGAGGAAGGGCTGCTGTATCGCGTCGAGGCGCTGGAGCGCAAGAAAGCAATCTGGGACGAGTTGTGCAGGATGCGCGAAGAGCTTGCGCCGCTGGTGGATGCGCTGGGAAGTCCGCTGGAAGTGCAGTGCATGAGGATGCGGTATCTGGAGGGGCGGAGCGTCCGGGAAATCAGCTATAATCTGGCGTATTCCGAGCAGCACGTCTTCCGCGTGATTGGTAACGCGGAACGGAAAATCCAGAGCGCGGAATGAGGCGGTCGCGCATCGAAAGGTGCGCGATTTCCTTTGCAAAAATCGCAAAAAAAATGTGATTTACCCCTTGACATATACAGCAGTATATGTTATAATAATAGTGTCAGGAGGGCGGTACAACATAAAGCCACCAGACAGAAAGGGAAAGACAATGAAAACCATCACGCTAAGCGCTAAAACACTGAAAATCCTCAAGCACAGTGGGTGGTACTCCACACTCAAATATGATTACTCCTACAACCGTAGGACTGGCGAGTATAAGCGCAGCGTTGCGAACCCTTACCGCGATGACGACGCCAATTCCATGCTTTTCTATGCGTATTCAATGAATTGGGAATCTATCAACGTCAAAGCAAGAAAGTGAGTGCAGCACTGATCCACTCGAAAGGGGGAGCATCTTGCAAAATCAATCATCCTATGCTACAATACCTCCGAAAGGGGTTGTGGCAATGAGGAAAGAGTACTACCAAGGCGACGTGTCAGTCCGCGCAATGAAGAAGTATCGCGAAAAAGAAGGAATTAAGACGGTGCGCTTCGACGTTCGCGCTGGGAGCAAAGAGGCGCTGGAAGAAGAAGCAAAGCGCCGTGGGCTCTCGGTGGCGCAGCTAATCGTTGATTCCGTAAACGCCTATGTCGGGCGGGAGATAATTACAAACAAAAAACAATAATAGCATGGGGCGCATCCGCTGGGGTGCGCCTTTTTTGTTGCGTAAAAAAGTTTGCAAAAAATCTCGAAAAAAATGTGATTTACCCCTTGACATATACAGCAGTATATGTTATAATAATAGTGTCAGGAGGGCGGTACAAAATAAAAGCCCCCGACAGAAAGAGGTAATGATTATGAAGACCATCAAGCTGAGCACCAAGGCACTGGAAACTCTCAACCGCAACATGGAGTACACCACCCGCAACTGGACTTACACCCGCGACGCGTGGACTGGCGAGTACAAGCGCATCGCTAATGACTGCTTCGGGACTACCGCAGTCCTAACCGACTGGGAAACCGTCATCGTGAAGTAAGAGGAGGGGAAAAGTCATGACGAACGAGCAGATTATCGCGAACTCCGCAGTCGCAGCGGGAATCTTCACGCAGGAGGAAGCAGAAGCCTACTTCTCACACGGAATGCGCCTCCCGATTCACACATTCGCTGAGTGGAAGAACCACGGTTACATTGTCAAAAAGGGCGAACACGCCGCGCTGACCGTGAGCATCTGGAAGCCCAAGACGCGCAAGCAGAAAAAGGACGAAAAGACCGTTGACGCAAAGGAAGAGAATAGCGGGTTCTTCCTGACGACCGCCTACTTGTTCACCAAGCAGCAGGTGGAAGCAATCAAGCCCGCCTAATCGCAACAGAATGCCGCCTGAGAGACGCCGGAGCAATCAGGCGGCAATTATGAGCAAAAACAAACAAGCCGTTAGAACGCGAAATAGGAGGCATTGCGGGTAATGCCAAAGAAACAAAAACATATAGAAATAAAAAAATGAGAGTTATGAGAGTAATTTCCGTGCTATAATGTAAAATGTAAAAGCAGCAAGAGAGGCGCGAGCAGTAATGCAAGCGTCTTTTTTGTTGGAAGAGGCGACTATGGAAGTGCTGCTCTTGCCTCTTCAGCGGCGGGATTTATGCGCGATGCGCTTTGTTGCGTTGGTGGGGACGCGACGGAAGAAGAGGAGGGGAAAATGGAGCAATTGACGCTTGCAGAAGCATCGGAGGAGTACAAGGCGTTTGTTGATAAGTTCAAACCGAAACTGACAACGGACGATTGCTATACGCCGCCGAACATTTACGAAACGGTAAAAGAGTGGGTGTTCGAGCATTACAACCTTGACAAAAGCACGAAGGTAATTCGTCCATTTTATCCGGGCGGCGATTACGAACACGCAGAATATCCAGAAAACAGCATCGTTATTGATAACCCGCCATTCTCCATCCTCTCAAAAATAGAAAAGTTCTACCTTGCACGTGGCATCCGCTTTTTCTTGTTTGCACCCGGAACTGCTTGTTTCAATCCGTACAACGGATTACATTGCGTATGCGTCGGCGGTCAAGTGACTTATCATAACGGCGCAAACGTCAACACGTCATTTGTGACAAACTTGGGGGGGCATTTGGTTGAGACTGCGCCGGACTTATACCGCAGAATAAAAACAGAAAACGAGAAAAACGTCAAAGCACAGAAAAAACAACTTGACAAGCTGAAATTTCCGCCGCAAGTCGCAACCGCCGCGCAACTCAACCAGCTTTCCGCGAAAGGACAATACTTCACGCTCGACGAGAAGGACGTTGTTTTTGCAAGAACGCTCGACAACGCGAAGAAAAGCGTTTTTGGGGCTTGCTTCCTGCTGTCGGAGAAGGCAGCAGCAGAAAGAGCAGCAGCAGAAAGAGCAGCAGCAGAAAGAGCAGCGAATGATGAAACGCTGTACATCACACTGTCCGAGCGAGAAAAGGAAATCATCAAAGGATTAGGAGGTGCGGCGGAAACGTGACGGACTTTGACCTCGACATCCCGGAAATCCACTTCCCGGACACAATCGAACTCGACGACGACATCGACTTCTCCGTCGCTGACTTCTCCATCGTAGACGAGGAAGCGCAGACGCGCATCATAAAGCCCAAGATGGCAAAGTCGGCAATCTACAACAAGGCGGACTTTCAATACGCACGCGACCTTGCCTCCAAAATCAGCCTTGAGAAAAACACGCGGACAACCTGCATAGTCCCCGGCAATTTCATTTTTGGCGACTTGCCGGAAGCGCTTGTGATGTATCGCGGAATCGACCTCAAAACAATCTACTGCTCCACGCTATCGCTATCAGAAAACAACGTGGACAGCTTCAAAAATCTGCTGCTTTTCCGCAACGTGGAGAAAATCAATCTGATGCTGTCAGGCTACTTCTACAGCCACTACAAAACGGATTTAATTCCGTACTTGTATGAGGAGCTGGACATCGACAACAAATTGCAAGTGGCGTTCACCAACACACACATGAAAATCCTGCTGACGGAAACGCACAAGGGGAATCATTATGTGCTGACGGGGAGCGCGAATTTGCGGAGCGCGTCTTGCTTGGAGCAGTTCGACTTCGAGGAGAACGAGGAGCTGTTCAACTTCTACCGGGAAGCGTTCGACAGTCTCATTGACAAGTATAAAACAATAGACTATACGAAACCCAAAATCGCAAGGGGGAATAAAGCATGGCAAGCGGTTCGGGCAAAGGGCGAAAATTAACACTGAAAGGCTCATCGTCCGCAAAGGGCAGACGCAGAAAATACAGTTCGCGGTTCAAACTTAACCGCAAAACGGGCGAAATCACGAACGAAAAGCGCAGCACGAGGGTTTAAGCAATCAGGGAGGCGATAAAGCGTGGAGTTTTCGCGCCTTTACGAGAATCTGTCAAAGTGGTTTCCTCTCAAATCAGAGTGTGCAGGAGCGTATGACATCCCGGTCATCGCGCCAACAAGTGAACCAGACGTGACGGAGTGGATTCCATTCAATGACCTTTCCAAGCCATTCAAGGCGACGCAGGGCATCCATATGTTCGTCGACGACTACCGCATGAAACGTCTATGGGCGCAACCAGACAGGTATCTTGCAATTTTGGAGCTTGCCGGGTGTGTCGCATCCCCGGACTTCTCCATCTATCAGGACACGCCCGAAGCGCTGAACATATATTGCCACTACATGAAGCACTGGCTTGCGGCTTATTGGCAATCATACGGCATCAAGGTGATTCCTACAATCTGCTGGGGAAGCAAAAAGACGTTCAGTTGGTGTTTCGACGGAGAGCCTACAAACGCACCGGTAATCGTTTCATCCGTCGGAACGCAAAAAAATCCAGAAAGTAAAAAAGCATTTTTGTATGGGTATAACGCGATGGCGGAGCGACTATCACCAACTGTAATTCTGCTTTGCGGGAAAAAGCCGAAAGAATGCACGGGGAATATCGTAGAAATCGCGCCATTCTACGACAGCGTTATCAGGAGGAGAAAAAATGTTTCAGTTTAGGTTGCAAGCGTGGGGGGGGGAGAGGCGGCAGCCTTTCAGCGAAAAACACTTCTTCCACCTATGTTTCCGGCGGCAAAGTTGCAACCGTCGAATACTACAACCAAAATAGCGGCTCACGCGTCGAAAAAATCCGGACATTCGCCGACAATGATGGGTTTGTAAAAGATTTAGAAGTATTTGCCATGTCATACTTAGTTCCCAATAAATATGACGTGGTTGTCCCACTGTATGTTGCGACCGCAAGAAGCGAAACCCCGTATCTTGGAAGCGCCAAGGAAGCCGCTGCACTGGGACAAAAAACAGGACGGCGGGAAATGGCTCATATCGGCATCAATGTCAACACGCCTAAGGGTGTATCTGAAAAGCAAGAGGCATATGCCAAAAAGGTCGCAACCCAAATGATACGGCGAAGCGCAGAGCATTTCGTCCAAGGCGTCGCACTTGGGCAAACGACGCTTGAGAATATGGGAGAAGTGTTCAAGAAGCAGCCTGCACTCTCTGCGAGACAGGTATTAGACGGGAAATTCAGGTAATCAGGCGGTGAGTAAATGCCAACGGAACAGGGAAAAAAACAGTATCCGCACGGGAAACATCCAAACAGCCTTGCGAATCTTAAAAAGGGAAAACGCTTCGGGAATGGCGAGGGTAATACGCTGAACGCACGAGAAGAAAACCGAAAGTCCGTCGCAGTTCGGAGCGGGAACAAGACATTGCGTGAATTTGCGATTGATTTTGCAGATAAGCCGATGAAAAACGGAATAACATTCAAGGAGGCGTACATCATGCGCCTTGCAAAAATGGCTGCTGATGGAAATCTTGCAGCGATGCAGTATTTCGCAAAACTCATCGGCGAAGACCCCGGCGACGTTGTAACCGTCAAAGCGCCGACGCTGTCCGAGGACGCGAAAGCTGACATCGACAAGCTGCTGAAAGAGACGCGGGGAGAAGTAAAATGACGACGCTGACGCGGGATGAAGTGTGGAACATCTGGCGATACCATCCCGCCGCCGTCGGCAGAATGTGCGGATTCCGTGATTTAACGGACGAACTTCACGGACGCTGGATGCAGCACATCATCTTCGGCGCGGACGATTACACGCTTCAAGCGCATCGCCTATCCTACAAGTCCTCCTGCCTTTCCGTTGCGCTGGCAATGTGGTGCGTTCTAAATCACGGGAAAAACGCGATTTTTATGCGGAAAACCGACAGCGACGTTGTGGAGAGCATCGCACAGGCGAAAAAGGTATTCGCGAACGAGGCTTTTTGCTACATGGCGCAAATCCTCATGCAGCAGGACGTGACGCTGCTGAAATCGGGCGGCAACTGCATGACGGTGAGCGTGTACGATTCGCCGCGTGGCGCTGACCAGCTAATCGGCATCGGCTGCGGGTCGTCCATGACTGGCAAGCACGCAGATTTGATTGTTTGCGACGACGTTGTAAATCTCAACGACCGCATCAGCCGCGCAGAACGAGAGCGCACCAAGGGCGTTATACAGGAGCTAAGAAACATCGTCACCCGCGACGGACGAATCGTCTTCATCGGCACACCGTGGCACATCGAGGACGCGTTCACGCTGGTTGCGCCGCCGGAGAAGCACGACTGCTACACGACCGGGTTGATTGCGCCGGAGAAGCTGGAAGAGCTGCGGAAATCAATGTCGCCGTCGCTGTTTGCCGCGAACTATGAGTTGCGCCACATCGCCGCCGAAAATGCGCTGTTCGACACGCCGCCGACGTTCACGCAGGAAGCGGAAAAGCTGCGGGACGGCATCGCGCACGTTGATGCTGCCTATGGCGGCGAGGACTACACTGCGCTGACGTGCGCCAAGAGGGACGGCGACACACTGTATTTGTACGGGCGCTTGTGGCGCAAGCACGTTGACACGCTGATGGACGCACTGCAATCGGAGACGGAGCGCCTAATGTGCGCGCCGATTTACTGCGAGACAAACGGCGACAAGGGTTATTTGGCGCGGGAATTGCGCCGCCGCAATATGGCAGTACGCGCATACCCGGAAAAAATGAACAAGTACCTAAAAATCAGCACATACCTCAAAAAGTGGTGGGGAAATATCGTGTTTTTGGAAGGCACAGACAGGGAATATATCGCGCAGATTATGGACTACACCGAGGACGCGGAGCATGACGACGCGCCGGACAGTGCCGCGTGCTGCTGCCGGATTCTCGATAGGAGCGGCGCGAGTTTGTATGTTGGGGGGTGATACAGATGTTTACAAAAATCACATGGCAGGATTGGCAAAACGAGCCGGACAAGGCAAAGGCGACGCTGGCGGTTATTGGTGCGTACAAGCACAGCGAGGACTTTAACAAGGCGGGAATCGCGCAACGATACTACGAGGCGCGGAACGACACGGTTTCCGCGAAAGTCGTGCTACAAGCGACCACATCGGAGACGGAGCAGACCACCGCCGACGGGAAAAAGGTAAAGAAGAAAGCGACGGCAACGCAAGCAATCCCCGGACAGCGCATTTACAGCGATTTTTTCCGCCGCTTTACCATGCAGCAGGCTAATTATCTGCTTGGCAATGGCGTGGAGCTGGAAGACGATGCAATGAAGGACAAGCTGGGAATCGGGTTCGATACGACGCTTGCGAAAATCGGACTATATGCGCTGGTGCATGGCGTGTGTTGGGGGTACTGGAATCTCGACCACGTTGAGATTCTGCGTGCGTACACGGACAAAAACAGCGGGTTCGTGGCGCTGCTGGACGAGCTGACGGGCGAACCGATGGTTGGGGTGCAGTTCTGGCAGATTGGCGACGACAAGCCGCTGATGGCGCGTGTTTTTGAGCCGGACGGCGTGACGGTTTACAAAACGCGCGAAAATGCCGCTGATTTGGAGGTAGCGCAGGAGAAACGTGCCTACAAACGGACGTATGCGAGGGACATCACAGGCGAGCGCCTTATCTCCGAGGAGAATTATAGCGCATTGCCTATTGTGCCGCTGTACGCAAACGATAAGAAGCAGACAGAGCTTACACTGGCGATTCGCTCAAAAATAGACCTGTACGACATCGTTCTTTCCGACTTTGGAAACAATCTGGAAAAGGCGAACGATGTTTACTGGGTACTGAACAACTTCGGGGGAAATTTCGACGAGGTTGCGCTGATGCTGGAACAGATTCACCGATTGAAAGCAATCGCGAACATTTCGGACGGAACGTCATCCAGCACAGTAACGCCGGAGACGTTTGAAGTGCCGTATGCAGCGCGTCAAACCGCGCTGGAATTGCTGGAACGGCAGCTATACCGCGATTATATGGCACTGGATGTGTCGGAGCTGACGGGCGGAAGCCTGACGAACGTTGCAATCCGGGCAAGCATGGCGAACCTCGACCTGAAGGCGAACGCCTACGAATGGCAGTGCTTTGATTTCGTGCAGAAACTGCTGAAAATTCTGGGAATTGAGACGGAGACAATCCGCTTCAAGCGACAAACAATCGCAAACGAGAGCGAAATCATCCAGAACATCTACACCGCGCAGGGCGATTTGGACAAGGAAACGCGTCTGAAGCTGAACCCGATGATTCTTTCGGAGGAAATCGACGACATTATCAAGCGTGGGGAGGAAGAATCGCTTTTGGGTATGCGGATGGCGCAACAGGCGATGCAACAGCGGGAGGGAGACGAACAGAATGCTTCTGATTCTGATGGTAATTCTGGCAGTGTTGGCAGCTAACAACGTGATTATCGTTCCGGGCTGGATCTTGTGGTTTGGCTTCATCGTAGGGACAATTGCGTACATTGACGAAAACGATTCGTTGTGGGAGAAAAAGCCGTGACGGACGTAGAGCGCAACGATTTGCGTGAAGCCGCGCTGCAAATGCGCATCAAGCAGATGTATCAGGAAGCCCTTGACATTGCAACAACACGCTTGAAGGAGTTCTTGCAAAAAAAGCAACAAGTGGACGATGGCAAGATAAAGCCGCCCGCGTACTACGACACGCCGGAAAAGGTAGAGCGGTGGAAAGCGGGTTTTGTCCGCGAACTCATCCGCCAATACCGAGTGGAAGAAGTCATCATGGAGGAAATCTGCAAGGCAGGGAAACGGGCAACCGACGACATCCGGAACACGATGGGCGACGTGTACGCCGACAGCTTAGGCGAGGCGCAAACCGTCATCGAGGCGCAAGCAGACCGCGCGGGTGTCAAGGTGTCGTTCGCGCAGCCCAACAAGCGCGAAATCAAAGCGATTTTCGCCGCGCACGAAACAGCATTCACGAAACTGGCGTACAAGAATTTAGGGCAGAACACCGAAATTCGCCACAAGCTGCAAAACGCGCTGGCGCTGTCATCCACGCTGGGCGAGGACCGGAAGAAGCTGATGAACCGCATCGGCGACATCACGGGGCAGAGCGAGTGGCAAGCGCGGCGCGTGGCGCAGACAGAGCGGACGCGCTCACAAAGTCAAGCGAGTTACGCCGCGTCGCAGGAGGCAGCAGACCAAGGCGTAACGGTTTACAACAAGTGGTTTTGCCGATTCCAAAACAGCCGTGAAGCGCATATGGCGCGACATGGCAAGATGGCGAAGCAGGGCGAGTGTTTTCCGAACAGCAACATCCGCTTTCCGGGCGACCCGAACGGCAGCGCAGCGGAAACAATCAATTGCTACTGCATGATTATGCCGAAAGTCATCCTGTCCACCGAGTATGTGGACGCAGACGGCAACATCCGAAAGAAGGAAAAGAAATGAGCGGGTTCGTAGACCACACGCCGGAAATCAATCAGAAGCTGGAACAGGCAATGTTTGTCGGGCTTTTAGCGGTTGCGCAAGAATCCGTCGGCATGGTACGCGAGAAGATGGTGACTGGCTATGAGCATAAGGTCTACGACACTGGCAATCTGGCGCGAAGCATCACCGCCGACATCGACCCGGATAACAACAGCGTGACAATCGGCACAAACGTCGAGTACGCGCATTATGTGCATGATGGACACGCGGGACACGCCGTTTTCTTTCCCAAGCTGGGCGACAAAGGCGAGTTCCGCGTTATGCCGGGAGGGTACACACCCGGCAGACCGTTCATGACGGACACGTTCGCAGATTCCGCAAACGCGGAACGCCTTGTGGACATCATGGCGGATGTAATCAAACAAAACATGGACTAATAACAGCAACATCAGCGCATGGCAAAGCACCGCCGTGCGCTGTTTGCATATACGCGGAGCAAGGCAAAGCACCGCCTACCCGCAAACAATCAAAGGCGCAAAGCACCGCGCCCCGAAGCAAAGGAGATTGAATCATGAACATTCTCACCCGGAAGAACCTGAAAGCCCTGAATGTGCCTGATGAAGCGATTGACGCAATTGTGGAAGCCCACAGTGACGCAATCAACGACATCAAGGCAGAGCGCGACAAGTACGCGGAACAGGCGAAGCAGATTGCAGCGCTGACCACGGAGCGCGACACGCTCAAGCAGCAGCTTGCCGACGCGAAGAAGAGCGGCGGCGACGCGCAGAAGATTCAGGAGGCGTTCGACGCCTACAAGCAGCAAGTGGAAACGGAAAAGAAAACCGCGACGCTGACAACCGCCGCAAGAAAGCTGCTGATCAGCAAAGGGATGCAAGAGAAACTTGCAGACCTCGTGATGGCAAAGCGCGGACTGGACGGAATCGAACTCGACGACAAGGGCGCAATCAAGGACGGCGACAAGCTGATTGACGCGCTCAAGGGCGAGTATGGCGACCTTTTCTCCACGCAGCAGCAGCAGGGTACACCTACCACAACCCCGCCGAGCGGCGGCAATGCCACGCACGGCAGCGGACGCGCCGCAGCACTGGCGGCGAAGTACGCGCAAGATATGTATGGCGCAGTTGCGCCGGAAGGAGCAAACAAATGAGTTTTACCAGCAAGGCAACCGGGACTGTTTACCAGCCCGGTTATTTCCTCGAAAACGCGGAAGACGCAATCCGCGAAACCAAGCAGATTAAGCAGGCGGGCGCTACCACCGCCGAAAACGGCGCGAAGTACGTCAAGATGGGGACTGTTTACCCCGCGAACGACGGCACTGCCGTCGGCATCGTGTACGAGGACGTGGACGTTACCAGCGGCGATATGCCCGGCAGCGTCGTAACGCGCGGCACGGTTTACGAGAGCCGTCTCCCCGCCGCAATCAACAGCACCGCCAAGAGCGCGCTGACGGCAAAGGGCTTCTACTTCATCGCCGCCGAAGCCGCGACGGTGCGTCCGTACTGACGAAAGGAGAATACTATGCAGATTCCATCTTTTGAGAATAACATTTTCGGTCTTATCCCCAAGGAGGAGTGGCTTGACGTTGGCTTTAACGTCAGCCGCCCGAACGACCCGGTTGATGCGCTGTTTCCCGACGAATACAGTGAAAATCTCGTGGCTAAGTGGCAGGAGATTGCCAACCAGTACCAGCTTCCCGTGATGGCTGACTTCCACAGCTTCGACAGCCGGACGAACATCGCCACCCGCATCCCCGTCGATACCCACAGCATCGAAAAGGGACTGATTAAAGTAAAGATTAACCAGTCCGAGCGTATGCGTGCGCTGCTGCGTTCCGGCGTGCAGAATGACGCAATGTACGACTACGTTATTCGTGACGGCATCATGCTTGCCGACCAAGTTGTGACGCGCACCAAGGTTGCGAAGAACGAGGTTCTGGCGACTGGCAAAATGACCATCAAGGAGAACGACCTCGACCTGACCATCGACTACGGCGTGAAGCCGGAACAGACGGGATTCACGTTCGATTTCAGCGAGGACGCGGACATCCCGGCGCAGATTCAGTTTGTGTCTGACACCGCGCAGGAAGCGGGAACAACGGTTGACACCATCGTTACAAGTCGCAAAGTGCGGAATCAGATGCGGGCAAACCGTGCAATCCAGAAGCGCATCAACGGCACGTTGAGCGAGGGCGCATATGTGAGCAACGCCGCGCTGGATACGTTCCTTTCCACGGAGTACGGCATCAACCGCGTTATCACTAACGATTTGCAGTACGCCATTGATGGCGGCATCGGCGCGGACGGGCGACCGATTCGCACGACCAAGCGCTATTTCCCGCAGAACAAGATGACGTTCCTCGGCACGGGCAGCGCCATGACGCGCATCGGCGCGGGCTTGTGGGGACAGACCCCGGAAGAAACGGTCAACACCGCGAACACCGGGCTTAACGTCAACCAGTCCGGTCAGCACCGCTATGTGATGGTGTCGCAGTGGGTGGAGAACGACCCCGTTGTTCTTTGGACGCGGGCATCTGGCTTGTTTATGCCGGTTATCTTCAATCCGCAGAGCATCTGGATTGCGACTATCACGGACGCGGCGACGGGTCAGTTGACGGTTTCCTCTGCCGCTGGCACGGGCAAGGGCAACACGACGCTGACTGTCAGCCCCGCGAAGGAATCCAGCTCCAACCTGTACAAGGTGAAAGCTGGCACGACCGCGCCGACTGCGACCTATGGACAGAATGTCCGCACTTGGAGCAACTGGGACGGCACGTCTGACCTTGCGATTGCGACCGGGCAAAAGGTGACGGTTGCGGAATGCACCAGCGACTACCGCGTGATTCGCTCCGGCAGCGCGACGGTGACGGCGGCGACCTAATGGAGGTGGGAACATGGCTGTGACGCTGGAAATGGCAATGCGCGAGTGTAACAACTTTTTTGAGCGCTGCAAGTACGCAGGGGAGATTCGCATCGCGGGCGGTAAAATCGTTCCTGATGTAGGTTCGCCCTATGTGTACATCAGCGGCAGCGCGCGGAACGACGGCGTTCACAGCCTTGTTTCTGGCGCAATGGAGGATGCGGACGGGGAGGAAACTTTCGACGGCACGTTGTGGTTTCTGTACCCGCCGCGCCCGTTTGTCGAGATTGCAAAAGAATGCGCGGAGTACGAAACGAAAAACCCGACCGGGGCTTATACGTCGGAATCGTTCGGGCATTACAGCTATTCGCGGGCGACTGGCAGCAATGGCGTTGTAACGTGGCAAGCGGCATTTGCGGACAAGCTGCGACCGTATCGCCATATGTACACGGAGGTGGGCTGATGGCGTGGAGTGATTTTCTGGATGACGCTTGCATCGTTGACAAGCGCACGGAATCCGACGGCATGGGCGGCATCGTTGTCACATGGGCAGATGGCGCGCCGTTCCGTGCCGGATTCATCCGCAACAGCAGCACGGAAGCCATGATTGCATATCAAAGCGGCATCCACGAACTGTTTACAATCGTGTTTTCCGATATGCTGGAACTGCTTCCGAACGACCGCGTGAAGCGGATTTCAGACGGCAAAGTCTTCCGCATCACGTCGGACGCGCGGGACATGACAACGCCGGAGCAGAGCGATATGCACTTCCGAGAGGCTGACGCGGAGGTGGTGACTGCGTGATTGACTTGCAGCGGAAACTATACAAGTTTTGGAATAGTTTCACCTACGAGGGAAAGCCAATTCCCGCGTATGTTGAGGACGCAGTGCCGGAGGAAGCGTCTTTTCCCTATTTCGCGTTTCAGTTACAAGAAGGGGACGCATTCGGAAAGTCCGCAATGATTTGCACGCTGTGCTGCCAGGCAGAAAACGGAAGCAACGTAAACTTGCAGCGCGCAGCAATCCTCGACGAGGTTCGCCGCGCCATTCCGCCGGAGGGGACGGCAATCTACTGCGACGATGGCTTTATCACGCTATACCGCAACAATAGCAACTTTTTCCGCCTTGAAGTGGACACGACGCTCAAAAGCGTCTGCTATGGGCGGATTTACTACGAAATCGTTACTTACTACACCTAACAGGAGGTAAAAAAATGACGACTGGTCTTCGGGCAAGTACATTTGAAAACTTGCAGCTCAACGCCGGGATGTTTCTTGCTAATTTCGACTATTCCACCGCCACGGACGCGGCGACGCTGGGCGCGCTGCTGAAAACGGAGCGCGAAAAGACAAGCGGATCTGCGCTGATTGGCGCAACGCGCGGCGGCGGCACGTTCGTCTGCACGCCCAACACGCGCAGCATCGAGGCGGACGGCAAGCGCGAGGAATGGAAAGGCAGCAGCGTCAACGATGGCTGGACTATCAAGCTGACGACTACCCTGCTGGAAATAAACGCCACCAACCTTAAGCGTTCTTTCGGCACTGCCGATGTGACGGACACGGAGAAGAAGCACACAATCAAGATTCGCACCGACATTAAGGATGCGGACTATATTGATAGCCTTGTCTGGGTGGGCGACACCTCGAAGGGCTATGTGCTGATTGCTATCAAAAACGCGCTGAACACGGCGGGCGCAACGCTGACGTGGACGGACAAGGGCGAGGGTACTATCCCGGTGGAGTTTACCGCGCATCAGGACGGGCTGGAAACCGACGGATATGCACCTTGTGAGGTCATTTTCTTCGACCCCGCTGCCTAATAACACGCGGCAGGGTTCGCGCCCTGCCGCACTTTCGTGAATTTTGAGGAGGAAAACGCATGAATACCGCAACCGCATTCGAGCAGATGGCGAACGCCATTCCGTACATCGACAAGCTGGTAAATAGCAAGGAAATGAAAGCCTTTGTGGAAGAAAAGAGCAAGGGCGACGTTGTCGGGCGCGACATTCTGATGAAGATGCTGCCGATTCTGTACGCAAAACATCCCAAAGAAACAATGGGCATTCTCGGCGCGATGCATGGCAAGACGGCGGAGGAAGTCGCAGAAATGGACTTCACCGAAACCGCCGCCATGATGGACAAGGACACACTCGATTCGCTGTTTGCTTTTTTTACCTTTGCGCTTCGTCTGGGGTGCATCATGTAATCCCTGTGTTATACAAATACCGCCCGCAAAACGTTCACGCGCTGGGTGTGCTTCTGGCGCACGAAACGCAGGAGGAAGCAAAACGTTGCTACATGGCTAATATGGCGTGGATGACGGTGCTTGCTATTTCGTCGTTCGGCGGCGCGAATCTGGAAATTCCGTCATACAGCGACGTTTTCGGCGAAGAGAAGAACGAAACAAAGCAAAAAACAGCAGAGGAAATCTGCGACGATATTATAAACGGACTAATGGCGAGGGGAGGTGCAGAAGATGGCGGAAGCATTTGAGCTGTACGCAAGTTTCAAGATTGATACAAGCGGATACACGCAAGAGCTGAACAAAATCCGGCAGGAAATGGAGCAGTTTCAGCAGGAACTTAACAGCCTTGCTGTGCATCCGACGTTTGACGGCGGACGTTTTCGGACGGAATTGCAGCAAGCGCAGCAGCAGTCCACGCAGGCGACGGAAGAAATCAAGCGTTTGCAGCAGCAAATCCAGTCCTTGCAGGAAGCCGCAGAGGATTCGGGGGACGATTCCAAAAACAGCATCACTGGGCTTCTAAAACGCATCGGCATCGTCGGCGAAATTGCAAGCGGACAGTTCCTCGGAAATATGTTTGTGAATGGCGTCAATACCGTTATCGACGGCGTCACAGGTTCAATCAGCGAATCAATCGAACTTGCGTCCGACCTTACGGAGACGCAGAACGTTGTTGATGTGACGTTTGAGGATTCCGCGTCCACCATCAACAAGTGGGCGCAGGAGGCTCTGAACGCCTACGGCATCACGGAAACCAAGGCGAAACAGTATTCGTCCACGCTGGGCGCTATGCTCAAGTCGATGGGCGTCGCGGATGACCAAGTTCTCAAAATGTCTACGGATATGGCGGGGCTGGCGGCGGATATGGCGTCGTTCTACAACCTCGACCACGACACGGCATTTGAGAAAATCCGCTCCGGCATCTCCGGGGAAACTGAACCGTTGATTTTAGCGGCTTAACGGAGGAATCCGTTTTGAAACTGCTGGTGAACGCAAGCAAAAGCGGTGTGCATGAAAATGCGCTAACGGTAAAACTCTAAACTTGCCAATAGCAAGCACGACAATACCGTGCCAAGCCGTCACTGACGGAAGGTGTAACGACTAATTGTAGCGTCGGGATTAGCACGACGCGAAGTGCCAGCCGCCCCCCGAAAGGGCGAAGAGATAGTCTAATCCCCTACCAAATATCGGGAAACCGAGGGTATAAATGTAAAATCTTTGGGCATCAATATGTCCGTCGCAAACCTGAACGCCTTTGCCCTCGAAAAGGGCATGAACAAGGCGTTCGACAAGATGTCGCAGGCGGAACAAGCAACGCTGCGCTATCAGTATCTGCTGGAAGCCACGAAGGACGCTCAGGGCGACTTTGCGCGAACCGGGGACAGCTTCTCAAACGAGATGCGCAAGCTGCAAACCAACCTCGACCGCATCAAGACGGAGTTCGGCAAGGGGCTGCTGGGCGTTGTAACGCCCGCGATTTCGCTGCTCAATAATGTGCTATCGGATAAGTCATACCAGCAAACGGCAATCGAGAAAATCTATTCCGAACGCGACGAATCGCTATTTGATGCAGAAGTGGCATACCAGCGTTCGCTCACAATCGTTCATTCCATGCGGAGTATAGAGGATGAGAGCGGCGACGCAGTAAAATCCACGGAGGAATGGCGCGCCGCGCTGGAAGCCTTGAAAGAAGTTATGCCGGGGTTGTCACAGTACGTCGACCTTACAACGGATGCAATCATCGGCAACGATGAAGCAATACAGAATTACGTTGACACATTGCATGGTGTAACGAAATACAACAGCTACGACCAAGCGGTATCCGATGCGCAGAAAAGGTATGATGATTTGCAGACGCAAATCGCGGAGACAGAAGCGGATATTGCCAAAAGGGAATTGCTCATTCAAAGCAGCGACGAACTACAAGCCCTATACGACAAGCGCGTAGAAGACGCATGGCGTACATACGCACAACGATATGGATACGAGCCTGACTACCAGACGGCGCGCAAAATGCCAGCAAGCGATATGCGAAGTTATGCCTATGCTGTTGGCAAGGAAAATCCGTACGGCAATGGGTTAGGGCTTGCATTAGGGCTTAACGCTGAGCAGGTTTACTATTTCGACCTTTTTAGAAACGCACAGAACGCCGCGAAAGACCCGCTTGCACAGGAAAAAGCGGAGCTTGAAAGCGAAAAGGAAGAACTTGCAGAGCTTGTTCCGCAAGCCGAAGCAGCAGCAGTCGCACTGGACGATGTAAAGAAAAGCCGGGAGGAATATGTAAATAGCCCGGAAGGGCGCAAGGCAAAATTAAATTCCGACTTCAAAGCCGCCGTTGACGCAGAGAAAAAAGCCCTCGAAGACCTAAAGACCGCGCTGAAAGACGTGGATACCTACCGCGCGGACACGCTGAAAAAGGCGCAGGAAGCCTACAAGGGCGTTGCGTCGGGCATGGGCTACATGGTAACGCACACGCAGGAGGAAATGAAGAAGCTCCTCGATACCGATTACAGCAAGGAAAATGTGCTTAGTTGGTACGGGACGAATGCGGATGCGCTACACGCCTACAATGATGCTTTGCAGCAAGCCGAAGCTGCTGGCGTTGACGTTGGCATCTTGTCAGGGCTTACTACATACTCTCGTGATAACGATGCGTACCTTTCGCGTCTGCTGAATCTAACGCCGGAAGAAATCAAGCAGCTAAATGCAGACTACCAGCGCGCCCGCGACGAAGAAAACGCGATGGCGGAAACCAAAACGCGGTATACGCTGGCAAACGATGAGACGTATCAGGCGATGCTGGAAACCGTGAAAAAGTCGCTCGAAGCGTTTGAGCAAAAGGACGCAATCGCGGCATACATGGCGGAAAACAATAACTCGTTATTAGCTGGCATTGACGATATGCGCAAGACGCTGGAAGCAGAAATCCCCGGCATCAACGCGCTTCTCGAACAGTTGGGGTTCAAGCCAATTGATTATGAAATAAAAGACAAACCGTGGGTTCATGACTTTGGTGGTTCGCGCGCTGGATATGCCGACCTGTTCGACGACGTTGCAAAAGATAAAAACGCCTTTAATAAAGACGAAGCAAAAGCGCTACATGCGATAAAGGCACGAGCGCGAAGCGGCTATGCGGACATGATTGAAGATGGGCTAATGCCCGACGACATCAAAGCCCGCGCGCAGCGGTGGAATCGGCTCGTAGAAATGAAGACGCAGGAAATGAACGACATCGTTGACATTTTGGAACAGCGCATGGAGGAAAACCAGCGTCAGCGGGAAGCCGAAGAAGCGGAGCAGTGGAACAATCGAGCAACAAAAGATATGCCGCCACTATATATGATGGACACGATTATTGCCAACGCAGCGCACCCTAAATTTGTGCCGAATACATACATCGGCGCACCTTCGAGCGAACAGCAAGAAAAAACAACGGGCGGCAATTTTTTCTCCGCCATCGAAAGCGCCATTGACGCAGCAAAAGAAATCGAAAGTAGAACGATACAGGAAGATTTTGTAACGCAGTCTATTTTCAATGCGCTTGGAGAAATGATGGAGAACTACAAGGAAAGCCTAAGAAACAATAGCGCACCCAACATTTTTAGCAATAGCGACGGCGTTCTTTTTGTGCAAGTAACAAACCCTGGCGAAATTGCGAACGCTGTTTCTGGGCTTCCGCCAACAACCATCAATAATACATTCAGCGTGGACGGCAAAACCGTCGCAACGGCGGTTGCGCCTATCGTCAACAAAATAATAGGCAGTGGCATCCGTGGGAATCTGATGGAGGTGGCGCGATAAATGGTAACGCGATACCGCGCGTGGATGGGAGAAGAAGCGCTGGAAGACATCGACCCGTCCATCATCATCATCGACATTTCGGAGGACGCGCCGAAGGAAGCCGTGACAACCGAAGCACGCCCGGGCGGGGGAATGTACCTCACCGGGCAGCTTCGGCAGTCCATCACGGTAACAATTGCCGTTGAGATTCACGAAGCAAACACCATCCACAGGCAGCTTGTTCTCAGTAAAATCATGCGCTGGGGCAACGGTGGACAGTACCTGCACACGTCATACCGCCCGGAACAGCGATTATACATCGACAGCATCGAGGCAGCAAGTGTTTCCGCGCTTAAATGGACGGACACGCTTGCAATCAAGCTGACGGCATACCAGCGTCCGTGGTGGGAGGAAGCAACTGTTTCCAAAATGGAAACAGTTGAAGCAAGCAAAAGTGGCATCCTGACGGTTTTCAACCGCGGAGAAATGCCTTGTCCGCTGGAAGCCGTTTTTGTAGCAATCGACACGCTGACAAACGTTGCAATCAGTTGCGGCAGCGAGAAAATCGCGCTGACGAATATCAGCGTAAAAACGGGCGAGGAAATCCGCATCGAACACGACGATAACGGTATCCAGCAAATCATGGCGGCAGGGCAATCCGCGATGGGCAACCGAAACGGACAATCTGCCGACGAAATCACGCTAAAGCCCGGAATCAACAAGGTGTCGTTCAGCGGCGACGGGCTTTTGTCGCTGACGGTCACGGCGAGGGGGCGGAAATATTAACTACAAAGCATATGGCACACCGCAGGAAGTAACCCTAACGTCCAAAATAAAATGCCGTCTTGAGGTAAACCCTGATGTGGAAAATCCCACTGGGTGGCAGATGGAGGTCGGCTATCCAACAATCGGGAGAACAAAGGTCACTTTTCCGGTTGTTCTTCCAGCCGACGCAGTAATCACCTCCGCACGAGTACACGCAGATTTTCAGCGCGACCTTTGGGGCAATCAACAAAAGCAGGACGTAAACGACGTACACGTTGACGAGGCAGGATTCGCAACAGTAACACTTCCTGACGGAGCAAGCACCGTATCCCTTATTGTAACACTATCCTTTCAAATGTGGAAAAAAGTTTACACGGATACGGTTGAACGGACTTTTAACGTAGACGTCCGCGACATCTACCTAACAATCGACTATGTTTCCGGCATCATCCCCGACCCGGATGCAAGCAAGGCATATACCAACAACGTTCGTTTGCCGCGTCTGCTGGACAAAAATCTGCGAGAAATCAAGCGCTTGCGCCCCTCTTCGCTGTCTCTATCGCTAACAATCGACGACATTTCCACCGCGAGCATGACGCTCGTGGACGGTACATGGATGGACGCAACGCAGTTTGTGGAGCTATACCACATCGGCGGCAGCGTCGGCATCTTCCGCTTGCGCTCGGACACGCAGACATACAGAAATTACGCAACACAGGAAATCAACCTCGACCACGCTATTTCCACGCTGATGGACGGGCTTCTTCCGGAGCAGCTAAAAATCGGCAGTGCATCCGTTGACGCGGTTGACGTGCTGGCACAGCTTCTCACCTACCAACCGGAAACGCGCTGGCAGATTGGAACGTGCGAGTTATCGCAACACCTCACATACGATTTTGACGCAGGGACGAACATCTGGACAGCAATCAACAACGTCAAGAACTTGTCGCCCGCAGAAATGATGTGGCAGTACGACTTTTCCACCCATCCGTGGACGCTCAATCTCGTTAATATGCCAAATACCGTATCCTGCGAAGCGCGTTTTAACGGCGCGCTAACCAGCGCAACGGTCAGCACCAACCGCGACGACCTTGTGACCCGGATGTACGCATACGGCAAAAACGGCATCACCGTTGGCACGGTAAACGATGGCAAGGACTACATCGACGCGGACACCATCGACGAGTGGGGCATCGTGTGCGGCAAATACTCGGATAACAGCATCACGGACAAGGAGACGCTGCTGGAAAACGCAAAGAAGGACCTGGCGAAAAAGAAAACCCCGCCAATTTCCATCGACGTTTCCCTTGTGGATCTTTCCGCCATAACAGGATTACCATACGACCATTTCCGGCTGGGGAGCATCTGCCGGGTTGCAATGCCTAAATTCGGGCGCTGCTATGATGAGCGCATTCTCACACTCAACGCGGACAATGTGCTGCTTGAGCCGCAAAAGGTGCAAGTCACCATGTCAACGGAGGGCAAGAGCGTCAGCGGCATCATCGAGGCGCTGGGCGGCAAGAGTGGGCTTATTTCAGCAGGAACGGAATAAGGAGGACGCATGAATGAGTTAAATTATACTTGCAACTTGTCTGCCGGGTTGCGGATGACACCGCTCAAAGCGGCGCTCGTGCAAGGCGAAGCAAACGCCCACACACTGAAAATCGCGTTTGAGAAGGACGGCGCGCCGTACAGCATGGATTCGGGCGCAACGATTGTCGGCAGCTTTATCAGGCTGGATAGCGTCGCAAGCACGGACGAAAACCCGACGATTCTTTTGCAAGGCGCAGTCAGCGACGGCGTGGCATCCGTGACGCTTTCCGCTGCTTGCTATGCTGTTGTTGGGCGCTTCCGCCTGATGGTCACGGCGACGGTCGGCGAGGACACGACGGCTATCTTGTGGCTTGAGGGACGCGTCGCGGCGGGGGCAACCGGGACGGTGTACGACCCGGATAACGTCATTCCCGACATTACAACGGTGCTTGCAAAAGTGGAAGACTGCAAAAACGCAGCGGCAAGCGCGAATGCAGCGGCAGAAAGCGCAACATCCGCAGCGCAGCAGTTTCTGGGGAAGTACATCACGGACGAGGAAAAATTGTTACTGCTGGAACTGCTGCAAATGGCGGCGTATCGCTCAAACACTGCTGCACAAAATTATAGCAAACTATATGCAGCGTGGAAGGACGATGTATCAGCGCTTGAGGCACAGCGTCCGCGAATCGTTAGCGTTGAAGCGGACAAAACGACAATCGCCGTCGGAGAAAGCGTGACGTTCACGGTGACGCAGAAGAACGCGGCATCAATCCGCTTCCTTGTGGACGGCGCAGAAAACGAGCGAATCTATGACGTTCAGCAGGAAACGATAACATTCACAAAGCAGTTTCAATTTACCGGGAGCGGAACGCGGATTGTTGCATTCCAGGCGGTTGACGCGAGCAGCAACGTCGGACTGGAATCGGATAGTATCATCATCACAATTAAGGAGGCGGCACAAAATGGCGTGGAATCTAATCCGCAGGAATAACGGCGAGACTATCCACACGGACTATGTTGAGTGGATGTTGGATAACGCCGCCGACATCTCCAATGGCACAGAACCGGGGAAGTCTGGAAGCATCGGCAGTCTGGCGTACACCGCCGGGTTCGGCTCGATGTGGCAGAAGGACGCGCAGGGCGCGTGGGTGAAATTGGGAGGTGGCAACTAATGGTTGATGCAAGCACGATTGGTGTGATTCAGGCGCTTTACGGCACAGGCGCAAACGGTGGGATTCCTACGCCGCTGGTGACGGACAAGACGCTGGCGCTGGAGAACCGCGCGGCGGACGCGAAAGCTGCTGGCGACGCTATCCGCGCGGTCACGAATACCGCCAACACGCTTTCCGCGCGCGCGAATGTGTTATCTGGCAGTGTGTCCGGCGCGTCGATTACTGCGACGGATTCTTTCGCCGCGCCTTTTGTCGGACTGCGTGTCTGCGGCAAAAGCACGCAGGACGGCACGCCGCTCCCGACTGCGCCCGTGCCGATTGTCAGCGCGGGTGACGGCGGAACGGTGGTGGTCACGGTGTCGGACGGCGCGAATAATTCGCAGACGCTAACGCTGCAAACGCCGAACGCGCTGCCGGGCATCCCGGTCACATCCGGCGGAAACTACACGGACGAGAACGGGCAGCAGTGGGTGTGCGATGAGGTGGACTTGGCGCGCGGGGTGCGCGTGCAGCGCATCACCAAAATCAAGGTGACGTCTTCGCTCAACTGGCAGACGTCCGGACAAAAGGTTGATAGATACTTTGCTTGGTTCGCTGGCACTTCTGCGACAAATGTTCTTTGTACGCACTTTTCCACCACCGTAGGTTCGGAAGCTGTCGGCGGCGCTATCGCAAACCAAAACAACCTCATCGGCTTTGCCTATGCGCAAAAAGGCACATCAACACTTGATGAGTTCAAAGCATTCCTCGACGCGAAAGAGGTGTATGTTTGGACGTCGCTTGCAACACCCGTCGAAACCGCTCTTTCCGCCGCTGAAATCAGCGCGTACAAGGCGCTGACCACCTACGCCCCGACGACCGTCATCAGCGTGAGCGGCGGCGCTGGCGCGACGGCAACGTATCAGCGCGACGTGACCATTGTAATCAAAAATCTTGAGGATGCGATTGCATCCATGACGCAAAATTAAGGAGGTATCTTTATGGCTATCAACAGTAAGGCACGGCACGATTTGACGCTGCGCGCGATTAAGCGCGAGATTTCCGCGGGGCGCGATGTGGCATTCTGGCTCGATAAGGCTTATGCCCACCTCGATAACGGTCTGTTTGGCGAGAACGACATCGCCGAAATTGAGACGTTGGCACAGGCGTACTATGATTCGCTGGACGCAGCGGAAAATGAGGGAGAAAACGCAATCTAAGTTGCAATTAAGTTGCAATTAAGTTGTAAGCAAGTTGCAATCTCGACTTTTAGCACTGCACAAATGCCGAAAAATCGGCATTTTTTAAGTTGCACGCAAGTTGCAAGTTAGTACCAAGTTAGTACCAAGTTAGTACCAAGTTTGAGGAGGTGTCATCATGCCCAAAATCGCAGTATCCGCCATTCTGGGCGACTTCCAGCGGATGCTTGACGAGCACTGGAAGTATACGGCTGGCGCAGCGGAGACGGGAAACGTTGACTGCTCCGGCGCGTTTGTGTGGTCCTACCGGCAGCACGGGCAAAGCATCTATCACGGCAGCAATCGCATTGCGCGGACGGAAATTGTCGAGCTTGTCCCAATCTCCGCCGCAAAGCCCGGAATGGCTGTTTTTAAGTGCCGGAATCCGGGTGATTCGCGGTATGCCTTGCCGTCAGGCTACAAGCAGGGCGGCAAATACTACAACGGCGACTTGAGGGATTTTTACCACATCGGGCTGATGGGTGAGGACGGCAAGGTTCTCAATGCGCAGAGTAGCGCAACGGGCTTCGTTGCTTCACCTGGCAAGTCGTGGACGTGTGCAGGATACCTCAAAAAGGTCGGATACAAGGAGGATACACCAATGGTGGATGATAGCAACGATGTTATTTGCGTCGGATGTGTGACAGCGCAGAGCGGCAGCACGGTCAATCTTCGCGCAGAGCCGAGCAAATCCGCAAAGGTGCTGGAAAAGGTCAAAATCGGCACTTCTGTCAACGTCATCGGGAATAGTAGCGGTTGGCTGCACATCGAGACGGAGACGAATCAAGGCTACATGATGGCGGAGTTTGTCGATGTGTGTATTTCCAAAACGGAAACACCCACGCTCTCTGAGCTTGCGGAACGCATCGAAAAGCTGGAGGAACGCGTCACAGCGCTGGAAGGTGGTGTCGGCTGACATGGAAAACCTCACCGCTGATAAACTGATTCTGGCGCTGGGCGTGATTCTCGTCCTTCTGGGAGCATACAATACATTTTACACCGCGCGAAAAAATGTGAGGGACGAACGCAAGCGCCAGGAGCAGCCAACAAACGCGCTTGCATCCAGCGTCGCTGACATCAATCGCAAGCTGGATACAGACAAGCGCCGCCTCGATGGGCACGAAGAGCGCATCGGCGGCTTGCGTGACGGACTGATGTTAACGTGCGCCGGGGTACAAGCACTTTTGGAGCATGAGTTACACAACGGCAACGCCGACGAAATGACGGCGGCAAGCAGGGAAATTGATAATTGGTTGAGGGGCAATGCCCTAAAGGGAGGAAATGCAAAATGAGCGAAAATTTGAAGCGCAAACTGACGAGCCGCAAGTTCTGGGCAGCAGTTGTGTCCTTTGTGACTATGCTGATTATGGCGTTCGGCGTGGCGGATGAAACCGCAACACAGGTCGGCAGCATCATCATGGCGGGTGCTACGGTCATCGCCTACATCATCGGCGAGGGCATGACGGACGCGGCGGCAGTCGCAGATGGCAAGGATAAACAGAAGGAGTAACGCATGAGCCGCGAAGTCGTATGGACAAAAGCGGTTGTTGATGCTTTTGTGGATGAAGCCTGTTTGTCAGACGAAGAAGAACTGATTATCAGGTCGCGGGCAAAAGGCTGGACACGAACAAAGCAATCAATGCAGTACAATATGAGCATTCGCAAGATTGACTATATTATACACACGCTGAAAACCAAGTACGACGAAGCGCAGAAATACTCCGAGATTTTACCAAAAAGGAATATAAAGAAAGCCGGGACGTAATGTCCCGGTTTTTTTTGTTGTGCACTATTCTTGCGCCTGACGCTTGCACTCAACTTCAAGCTCTGGATATACTTCCGCGATTTTCGCGATGGTTTCAGTTTTTAGGCGATGGTACAGCTCTTCCTTGCCGACAAGCCCGAAAAGGTCAATCAATTTGTCGTCATATTCACAGAGATTATGGCGAACAAAATTTACCATCCAGCGCTCCAGCGTCTCGGTGTTTGGGGTAACCATATCCACATTGCCGTGTTCGAGAAACCATTCTTGCTTTGCGTTCAGCGTCGCCTCTTCCAGAACGGGCATATCCCAGCGCGTAACGTGGATGGAAGCAATGAGGTCATCGGCAATGACTTCGGCATTCTTGCGTTTCGTTTCGACGGCTTTTGCGGATGCCGCCTTCCGTGCGGCTGCTTTTGCCGCCATCGTCTGGAACTCCTGCGTCCCCATGACGGAACGCACATCATCCTCGCGCCACAGCTTCATGGGCGCGGAGGACGCATAATGTGGATTCCGCTTAAGGATAGGCGGCGGCAGCAGCTTGTCTATCATGGACTTTGTGAAGCCCATAGATAATACGCCGCTTTGTGAAATGAGCTGTTCTTTTTGCTTTTCCGTCATGGTGTCCTCTTTATATCTACTTTGTAATATGCTCCTTTGATTTGCGTTTCCTATAATTTTCTCTGGCTCTGCGATTTGCTTCTTCGCGTTGCTCCGCAGTCATCGCTTCATAGCGGGCTTTCTGTGCCGCACGTTTCTGTTCAGCACGCGCCTTGTCATACTCTTTGAGATACTCCTTTTTAGCAGCAAGGCGGCATTCTTCCGAACAATATTCTCCATTTCCGATGACAGAAAATGTCTTTTTGCAGTACTTGCAAATCTTCTCTTTTGGAACAACTCGTTTTCGCTCTCTAATAACATTCCCGGCGACCGCGTCATTGCGCTTTTCCGTCATTGCGGCACGTCGCTGTTCTCGGATTGCTTCCGCAGTAGCACTTTCCTTACATGCTGGACAGTACTTCTGCTTCCCGCCAAAGACAATATACTCTTTCCCGCATCGCGCGCACTTATCCGTGCTTCCAAGCGGTCTTCTTGCGCCGCTTCGCCTGTAAATTGCGTTATGCAGCCGATTCGCTGCGTCCTGACATTCTTCGCAGCGTGTGCACTTTGTCGGACGGGTTACAACTTTTCCGCAGTCCGGGCAAGTAAATGTATGCACCATTTCTGGATTCCCACTTTGAGCACCAGTCCCGACGCGCTGGCGACGTTTCTCGCTTATTTTGTAGCACCCTTCGCTGCAATAAATCCGCCGCCCGTCGGGAACGCGCCCACCACATATTGGGCAAGTCTTATCCAACTCGACACCCCCTGCCGATTATCTAATAACCGCAACGACATCTGCATCGCGCATGATAATCTCCTGCTCGTCCTCGCCAATATGGATATTGTCTCCATCGCAGCGCATCAGGTACAGGTGCTCATTATAATACACCTTGTTAATGCGCAACGCCCGCGCGATATTCTTGAGCTGTTTTTCACGCGAATTTGCGATAACAATTTGCGTTGCACAGACGCCATCAAGTTCCTCATCGCTCATCTCTCCGTCGTACCAATTGTACGAGTTGGGGATGCTATCTCCAACGCAGAACTCCCGGTCATCGTTGCGAAGACCCCAGTCATAAAAATTCAAACATTCATCTTCCTTTGCCTTTTCCATCTCCGCAAGAATTTTTTCCGCCGTAGCTTCGACGTCCATGTTATCTGCAATCGCCATGATTTCCTTAAAATCCATATCTGTTACCTCTTTCTGTCTGGGGCTTTATTTTTTGTACCTCCCCTTGACACTATGTATTATATCACAAGTTGCGCAACTTGTCAATGCTTTTTTTAAGATTTTTCGCAAGTTTTTTGCGTTCTTTCCGCAAGCCACTGCGATAGGGCAAGGCGGACAACCGCCGAATCACTTAGCCCAATTCGCTGCCCAATCGCCTTAATTTGCTCATTCTGCTCGTGCGTCACAATGACGTTCTTAACAATCCGATTTCCATTTTTTTTTAACATTTTTTATCCTCCTATCATTTAAGCAGATTATCAATTGCCGTTGTCGTGCCTGCGCCGCTGAAATAATGGACGGAAATGCCGCAACCGCGCGCAACGTCGATGACGGCGTAAAACTCGGTATGCGACATATACGCCGCCTGAATCCATAATTCCGACGCGCTGCGGATGACGCTTTCCGGGCAGGTCGTGCCGTGCGGATAGGCGCGGATGGAAGGGAAACGCTCGGTCAGGCGGCGCGCCCATGCGGGATGTCCGCCGACGATGACAACACCGTCAGGAATGATTCTGGGGCGTTGCGTGTCGCCGGGGGCTTCCTGCGTGTCCTCCTGTGCGCTGCGCCAGAGCGCGTCGCGAAGGGCGGTCAGCTCCTGCGCATCCGCTTCATGTGTTTGGAGGGCGGCGAATGATTTCTGCGCGTCCTTCTCCTGCTGACGGATGGCAGCTTCCAGCTCGGCAATGCGCTTTTCTGCGGCGGCGGCGCGCTGCTCGGCTTTTTCCTGCGCGATTCGCGCTGCTTCCAAGGCGGCAGCGTCGCCGCGAAGGATTTTGTTGATGCAAAATGCCTTGTCCTTTTGGATTGCACGGGCAACCATCAGCGACGCGGCATTGAGCGCCGTTTTTTCGGGTGTGTCGGAAAGAATGATAGCGGCATCGTCCGCATTGATGCGGATGTCCGCGGTGTAATCCGAGACATCAATGCCAGCGCCATCGTACATGAGCGCGAACTCGTCAATCGCTTCCACGGCAAAACGGTCGTACAGGTCGCCGAAGCCAGCGACAGGCAGCTTTCCCAAATGTTTTTGCAGGACTTTTTTATCGTCCGCGGTCGTCTGCTCTTTTCGGATGCTTTTGATGTTAGACTGCAACAAAAGCCAGTCCGAGAGGTCGGCGAAGCTGTCATTGCTGGCGACTTTTCTTCCGGAAACAAGAATCTGGAAGAATGCAAGCATCGTGCGATAAAGCGCAGTATCGAGATTTTGGTCGAAAATCAGGCAGGAATCAAGCGAAATTTCCGCGCCCTGCGTGGATGACTTAATGGCATCATGCGTTTTATCGTATGTTTTGCGGTCAACCGCGCGGAGAAGTCCGCGAATGGTGGCTTCCTCGGCGGCGCGGAGAATGCCCAGCGCGTGAGCGGAAACAATCTGCTGTTCCGCGCGTCCGGCAGTAATTGCGACAGACGACTTGCCAGCGCCGCGCATGGTGTCCGCATAGTATTTCGCTGGTGACAGCGCATAAAACCGCTCCACCGCGTCGGGGTTGAGGAATGCCATTGCGCGCGCTACGATTGGCGCAAGGTCAACGCTGACGCGCCCTGCGTTCTTCATTGTGCTGCTCCTTTCATCGCCTAAAATGATTTCGGCGCGTTGCGGCTGGTTCCGCTCGCCAATCGCGCTTTGCAGCCCATGGGTCGAACTTGTCTTAGCGGGCTGTAAGCGTATCGATGATGTCCCTCGCCTCGGTGGCGGTTGAGACGACATAGGCAGCATATAGCCACTTATACGGAAACTTGTCAAGGTTTTGGCGAATACATTCCTCTATGGTCACCCCTGCTTTTTCCGCCGCCGCCGCAATCGCGGCTTGCTTGTCGAGGTCGTCGCGGGTAGCGATAGCATCCGCGACTGTCTGTTCGTGTTGCGCCACAAATTTCGCACGCAAGTCTGTGGCGTATTCGACTTGCCTGTCGCTCACGCCGTGAATAGTCGGAAGGCTCAATGCCGCCGCCGCTTCGCGCTGCTGCTTGCGCTGATGCTTGCGGTAGCAGTCGGCGCAAAGAAGGGGATGAGCTTCCGCCCATTCCTTTTTGCTGTCCGCGTCCCGGCGGTTGAAGCCGTCAATGCGACGTTCAACGGTCGCGCCGCAATCAGGGCATTTGTAGGTGGCAATTGCTTTTGCCATGTTTATTACCTCTTTCTGTCCGGGGTTCTTTTTGTACCTCCCCTTGACACTATGTATTATATCACAAGTTGCGCAACTTGTCAATGCTTTTTAAAGATTTTTCGCAAGTTTTTTTGCATCTTTCCAGCGCTTTGTCTGCATTTCCCAACCGTCCGAATCGCCTATACTATAATCAGTAGGAGGTGGTGCGGTGTATATCCACTACAACCCCAACCCGCGCGGCTTGCGTGTCGGGGATTGCGCTGTCCGTGCAGCATCAAAAGCGGCAGGGGAGACGTGGGGCAGCACCTATGCGGCGCTCTGTGCGCTGGGCTATGACTGCGGAGATATGCCTAACGCCAACCACGTTTGGGGGCGCTACTTGCATGAGCGCGGATTCTCGCGCCACGCCCTGCCGGATACTTGTCCAATCTGCTATACCGTCGCGGATTTCTGCCGTGAGCATCCGCGCGGGGTGTACGTCCTCGGCATCGGCGACCACGTTGTGTGTGCCGTAGACGGCGATTGGTACGACGCATGGGACAGCGGCGCGGAAATACCAGCGTACTACTGGAAGGGGGAGGATTGATGTATGGCGTATGGTTATCCACAATATTATCCACAGATTCCGTACTATAACGCGCAGCAGACGGCAATGCCCGACCAACTTGCGCAGCTTCGAGCAGCACAGCAGCCGATGATGCAGCAGCCAGCGCAGCCATCAAGCAACGGACTGATTTGGGTGCAAGGTGAAGCCGGAGCGAAGAGCTACCTTGTCGCCAACGGTTCAAGTGTTCTATTGATGGATAGCGAGAAGCAGACGTTTTACATCAAGTCAGCGGACGCGGCGGGAATGCCGTCTATGCGAACGTTTGACTACACGGAGCGCAACGCATCCGTAAAGCCATCCAGCAGCGCGCAGGACGCGCCGGAGTATGTGACGCGGGACGAACTCAACACGCTTACAAAGCGCCTTGAAGCCCTTGAGGGGCGCAAGAAGAAGGGGGTAACGCAGGATGAACCCACTGTTTAATGCACTCGGCGGCGGGCAGATGCCCGGAGCGCTGGGAAATTTCCAGCAGATGATGCAGCAGTTTCAGCAGTTCCGAGCGACGTTTCAAGGCGACCCAGAACAAGAGGTTCGCAAACTGATTGCATCCGGGAAAATCTCGCAAAACCAGCTTAACCAGCTTCAACAGGCGGCACAAATGTTTCAAGCGTTCCTCGGTTCTTAACTTTGGCTATCATTGTTGCGCAACAATTTAGCATATACTTTAAAATTCCGAAAGGAGAAAAACAATGAGCATGACTTCGGAACTCTCCGCTTCTGACGTGGCTCTGCTTTCCGGCAGAAACAGCAACCAGAACGGCGACGGCTTCTTCGGTGGCAATGGCGCATACTGGATTATCATCCTTTTCCTCTTCGTTTTCTGCGGCTGGGGCAATAACGGATGGGGTGGCTTTGGCAATCGCAACGGTGGACAGGGTTCTGTCATGGACGGTTACGTTCTCACCTCCGACTTCGCCAATATCGAGCGGAAAATCGACAACGTGAACAGCGGCTTGTGTGATGGATTCTACGCACAGGCGCAGCTCACCAATGGCGTACAGATGCAGATGGCAAACGGCTTTGCGCAGGCGGAACTCTCGCGCGCCAATCAGCAAACCGCGCTCATGCAGCAGCTTAACGCGATGCAGGCACAGGCGGCGGATTGCTGCTGCAAGACGCAGACGGCAATCCAGGGCGTGAACTACAACCTTGCCACTCAGGCTTGCGACACTCGCAACACCATTCAGAGCGGCGTTCGCGACATTTTGGACAACGCCAACGCTAACGCCAGAGCGGTGATTGACGCACTGACGGCACAGCGCATCGAGGCGAAGGACGAGAAGATTGCAGCGCAGAATCAGCAGATTTTCGGCTTGCAGCTTGCCGCGTCTCAGGCAGCACAGAACCAGTATCTGGTGAATACGATTCGTCCTTGCCCTGTTCCGGCGTATACGGTAGCCAATCCGTTCTGCTGCAATCAGGCGCAGTATTGCGCTGGTTAAGCTCCAGACAGCTTCCTGCCTGTGCAGGATGAGCCGATAAACGGCAACTGAAAAAAGCGGTGGGGCGTTGATTGATTCGCGCCCTGCCGCTGAAAGGAGAAAAATCATGGCTGAATATACTGCGGCGGCGGCGCAAACCGTCGCTAATGGCAACAACGTCCTTTTTACTGAAACGCCCGTCTGCGCAACGCGGTGCATCGTCCATCGTGAGGGATCTGGCATCGTAACGCTGCGGGGCATCACAAACGGACAGTGCCGCGCACGTTTCCGCGTCAACTTTGGTGGCAATATCGCCATTCCGACGGGCGGCACTGCCGGAGCTATCTCTGTTGCGCTTGCAATCGCGGGTGAGGCGCTTCCGGCTTCTACCGCCATCGTCACCCCTGCAGCAGCGGCGCAGTACCAGAACGTCAGCGTCGACACCTTTGTTGACGTTCCGGCGGGGTGCTGCACGACCATCAGCGTCAAAAATACCGCTGGCGTGGATATTGACGTGCAGAACGCCAACCTGATTGTCACGCGGGTTGCGTGAGGAAAGGAGAAACGCAATGAAATATCTTCACGAACTTAAAGAAAAACTCTGCGAAGAGCTGCAAGAGATTGCGGAGAAGCAGGACATGTCTGCTGGCGACCTCGAAGCCGTTCACAAGCTGACAGACACCATCAAAAATATCGACAAGATTGAGATGCTGGAAGCGGACGGGTACAGCAATAATGGCGGCGACTGGGAAGCGCGGGGCAGTTATGACGGTATGTACCGCGATGACCGATACAGCCGCCGCGGACGCGATATGCGCGGACGGTACAGCCGCCACGACGGAACGGACAAGCGACTGATGGACGAGCTGGAAGAGCTGATGCGCACCATCGAGCCGGGAAAGCGTGACGTGATTCGGCGGGCGCTTGAAGAACTGAAAGAAGCATAACGGAAAGGGGGGGCTGGCTGCGTGGTTACGCTGACGTGGATTGATGGGCAGATTGAGAAGGCAATAGAAGAGGGCAACAATCCGCAGAACATCCGCGATTTGGCGGCGCTGATTACAGTGCGTGAGTACCTCGCCACGCGGTCAGCCCCGAAAGCCGATGCACAGAGTGTGCAGGAATCCGCCGATGACAAGAAACGCCGGGATGCGGTTGTCCTCATGACGCACAGCGCGGACTTGGATACAGTTCCGACCATCCAGCAGGTGGAGACGGCACTGCATTCCATCAGCGTCAACACGCCGGAAGAACGAAAGCGCGTGCAGGACGCGAAGAAGTGGGCGCAGATTATCTCGCAGAAAAACGCTTGACAAAAATCCCCTCCATGAATGCAATATGGAGGGGATTTTTGACCCCCGTTTTGACTACTTCGTGCGACGGAAAGAGAGTCAAAATTGCGAATTTGGGAATTGCGTGTTCTTGCTTATTGCGCTACAATCAAGCATTATCAATGGATTGCAAGGCGACTGACATCAGCACCATAAAAACGGCAACTTCCTCCAGCGGGAAGCATTCGGCGCAGATTTGCCGGATAATAGCGGAAGTCGCGGGCGCATCCTTCGACGGCTTCAGGATGCAGCAGTTGCCGCCCGCCAGTGCGCCAAGCAGCGGTTCGATGGTCAGCAGGAATGGGTAATTCCACGGGGACATGATGAGTACGACGCCCATCGGGTCATGGCGGATGAAACTGCGCGCCGGGAACTGCGCCAGCGGCGTGAGAACGTGCGTATCGCGGCAGTAGCGGCGCGTCCGGCGGAGCAGGTAGCCCAATTCCGACAGCACCATGCCGATTTCACACATGTACGCTTCCGTCCTGCACTTGCCGAGGTCGCTTTGCAGGGCAGCTTCAATATCCTGCTCGTGTGCCAGAATCGCGCGGCGCAGGCGGCGAAGCTGGTCAAGCCGATGCGGCACGGGGCGCGTTATGCCGGACGCAAAGCAGGCTTTTTGCGCGGCGAACAGCGCGGCAATATCCGCGTGGGGCGCATCGGGCGTCATGACGGCGCGGAGGATGTCCTCCAAGGCGAAGCGGTTCAGCAGCGTGTTCTGCGCGGCAATCCGCGCGACGGCGGGAATATCCCGATGATACAGCGTTGGGAGGGTCAAGCCGTACCCCGCATGGAACACGAGGTCGCGTACCCATGCCGTCAGCGCCGCCGCGCCGTCCGCGTCCGCGGCGCACAGCCCCGCGCCGATTGCCATGTCGGACAGCGCCTTTCGCCGCGCACCTTCGGACTGCGCAATCATCGACGCAAGCAGCAGCGGGAGCGTCTTGTCCGGCGAAAGCTGCTTTACGGTGGTCAAGGCATTCAGCAGTGCGGGCAGCACCGCATCATGTGAAACAGCGAAGGCTTCCGCGGCATTGAGCGACGCGGTGTACAGCGCGCGGCGGCTTGCCAAATCGGAGGAGAAGCGTTCGCTTTCCGGCACGGCAGCATCGTCGCTGACGGCAATCAGCTGTCCGGTCAGCGCACGAAGGGCGTTTTCCGCCTTTTGACGCTCTTCGCGCGGCAGAAGGCGGCTCATGCCCGCACAGATGGCGTGCGCAATTGTCCAAATCCCTGTGCGGAGCAGCGATTCGCGCGATTGAAGCGCCAGCATCGCGTCATCCATCAGCACATAGCGGCTGGTATGCGCTCGAAGCGAAAAGCGGCGTGATTTTCCGCGCACCGGGTCGAACACGTCACCTGTTTCTGCGAATACGGCGGATGCATCCGCCGCTGCTGGCAGGAGAATCAGCGGAATCGCGCGCCACTGCTCGAATGTTTCTGCATGTCCTTTGGTGTGCAGACGCGCCAGCAGCGCCTGTCCCAGCGCCATTGCGTCATTGCCGCCGACGGCAAGAATTGCCTGCGCCTGTTTGTCGGTGAAGGCCTGCAGGGCAGTATCAACGTCCGTGCGGGTCAGCGCGCCGTCTTTGCTGTCCGACAGTGACACGGCGGCGTGGACTGCGTACATGATTTGGCTGTCCTCCAGCACGGGGAGCAGGAGCGATTCGCAATCGACGGCATGGGCATCGCCGATGACGAGAACGCAGCCGATTTGGCGGCTGCGCAGGAGTTCCGGCAGCGCTGCCAAGCTGTCCAGCCGGGAAGGGAATACGGGATGCGCAGGGAGCGGAAGCTGTTTCATGGGCATGTCCTCCGGTGGGGTTGATATGAGTTTTGACCAATGCAATTAGTGGATTCGGTAAAGAAAATAGTGTGCTTTGCTTGTGACAGCGATTACATCATCTGCACCAGCAGCATATACACAATCGTGCCGCCGGCAATGCCAATCAGGCTCGACCAGTGCTGCTTCTCCTTCAAAAGGTTGTCCACGAAGATGACCACGAACATAGCGGTCATGACGAAATCAAGTCCCTTGGTGTCGAACGGAAAAAGTCCGCCGAGCAGACCGCCCAGCGCCGCACCCGCAACCCAGTAGCACCAGTCCAGCACCGTTACCCACAGGTAGAACCAGCCGCGGTCAACCTCCGGCGGCACATCAGCGGAGCAGGTGATGGAGAAGGTTTCGTCGCACAGGCCAAAGATGAGCAGCGGCTTCTTCCAGCCAGCCCCGGCATACTTGCCCAGCAGAGACAGCCCATAGAACAGGTGGCGCGCCTGAATCAGCAGTGCCATCAGAAACGTCTCCAGCGGTGCGAAGGCTGAAAGCAGCATTGACACGGTGACATATTCCAGCGAACCGCCGAAAATTGTCATCGCCATGCACATCGGGTAGAGGAACGAAAAGCCCTTGGTGCGCATCAGCAGACCATACGCGAAGCCAAGGAAGAGAAAGCCCGCCAGAATCGGCAGTGTGTGGGGAAAAGCCGCCCGAAACGCGCGCTTGACCGTGCCGCACGGCGTCTTGGGTATTTTTGCCGATGATTCGTCTGGATATGCAGGCGCATCGGAAGAAACAGGCTGCATGGGAAATGACCTCCCCGTAAAATATAGAGCACTGGTGGGAATTATACAACGGAAATCCGCCGCGGTCAAGCAGGGTTGCAATTCGCGCAAGGTGATGGTATACTAAGAAACAGCAAAAAGCGACAGCAAGCGCACAATGCGCGGAAGGAGCAATACCATGGCGGAGCAGGAGCAGACGGTAGACCAGCAGCAGGAAAAAGCGCGCGAAAAGGCGGAGGATGACCGCTATCAGCGGGCGGAACAGCAGCAGGCGGCGTATGATGATGAGTACGAAAGCCGCCGTGAAACGCTGTCCGCACTGGCGCTGTTTCAGCAGGATTCGGTGGAGCAGCTGGCGGGCGGCAGCCGACAGAATCGCCGGGATTATTATCAGAAGCTGCTTTCCCGGCTGTATATTGAGCTGCGCGACTTGGGGGCGTCCATGCTGCTGGATCAGCTGGATGCACAGCTGACGCAGAAGCATCAGGGCAAATGCGCCATGCTGGTGTACAGCGCGGTGACGCAGTGCTATCAGATGCTGGTACTGGATGCGCCGATGGCGGATGCCGCGAACGCCGTGCCGGATGTGTTCACTGCCGAACGTGAGCCGATGACGTGGGAGCTGCTGGCGTCTTATTCGGCAGACCCGGAACTGCCTGTGCGCGCATCGTTTACAACCCGCGTGCGTGTGCTGCGGTCGGTCAGCCGCCTGCTTTATCAGGCGCGCCGGGACGGGCGGAGCGCCGCACCGGAGGAAGATGCGCTTCGTGCGCGCCTGCAGGAGTATCAGCTGATGGCGAAGATGCAGGATGAATCGCTGGAGAACGCTGCCCGGCAGGTGGAGGAAGCGAATAGGAAAGCAGAGGAAGCCCGTACCGGCAGGGCAGAGGAAGAAATCAAGCCGATAAAGGAAAAGCTGCTGGCGGAATTTGAAGAAAAACTGAAGGCGCAGGAAGCCCAGTTTGCACAGGCAGGGCGCGCCAAATTCCAAGAGGCGTTTGGACAGCAGCAGAAGGCGGTTCGCGAGCGGATGGAGGATGAAGCGCGCTGGGCGGCGCAGCTGTTTGACGACGCGGGGATGCAGTACGACAAACTGCGGCAGGATTTCGCGCGGATGCAGGAGGAGCAGAACGCCCGGATGCAGCAGTGGCAGACGGCGATTTATCAGGCGGATACGCGGATGCTGGGGCAGTGCTACGTCGGCATGGCGACGAAACTCGGCGACGCGGTGGATCAGGCGATTGCGAAGCTGATGAAGCCGGAAATGAGCGCCGAGGAAGCCAAGCCCCTGTTGGAACTGCGCGCGGTAATGCTCAGCCAGCTGACCCGGCTGGAATACGCCATGAAGCGCTTGGGACTGGTGGTCATCCGCCCGCAGCGCGGCGATACCTTCCAAAGCGACGTGCATACGCTGACGACAACGTCCTCCGAGACAATCAATGTGCCGGAATTTGCGAAAATCGACCAGTGCATTACCCCCGGCGTGCTGGCGGAGCGCGCAGATTTGCGCTTCCGCGAGGTAATTGTGCCGGCGGTGGTTACATTGATGGTGGACTGAGAAAAGCCCTTTTGCGCGGGATGAAAAACCATCGGAAAATCGTTGAATCAGTGCAGGCGGGAAGGTCTGCGTAATATCTCATAGAGGTGAATCCCCTGATGAAAAAGGGTGTATTTCTGGCGCTGCTGCTCATGCTGCTGGCGGCTTTTCCGGCGCTGGCGGAAGATGTGTACTATGCGGATGCGTCGCAGGGCGGCAGTGTGACGAGCGACAAGGGGTATCTGTCCGTGTCATGTCCGCTGGATACGGACAGCCGCGTTACAATGACCATCCGCGACGAGTGGGGATCGACGGTCTATCAGCGCGATTACGGCGTGTGCAGCGGAATGTTCGCGTCAGAGGAAGTGTATCTGCCGCAGATTGGCGCACAGACGACGTATCGCGTCACCCTGTCCACGGACAGCGGTGAAAACAGCTTCACGGTCGTTCGCGTTGCGCCAAGATTGACGGATTCCAACGTCACCACGGCGGGACTGCCGCTGTCGGATATTAGCGGCGTTTCGTCGCCTAAAAAGGCGATTTTGCTGGATTTGAGCGCGCTGAATAATCAACTGCCGATGGTCGTGCCGATGGTCTCCGGCGATGTGCAGCTTGGCTGCGTGACGTTCACGGTGCGCAACGGTCAATTGAGCGTATCGGCGGAATTGACGGTGGATGGCACGATTGACCGCGCGGCGGTGTATGTGGCGAAATCCGCCCTCTCCGCGCAGACGCTGGGTACGCGGCGCTTTGACGGCAAGAAGGTCGGGCTGAACAAGAAAGTCAATGTCGATGGGCTGGGTTATGCTGCCGTGCTGGTGCAGATGACGGTTTCCTACGATCAGGACACCGCGACGCCGCTGATGCCGGATGAGGACTTCGTGCAGGAACAGACGGAGCTGTGGGACGCGATGCAGGAAGAAACGGTCAACGAGGCGGTCGGGTAATCCGAAATCATTTAGGCAAGCAATAAAAAACAAGCAACAAAAAAGCTCAAGGCACTTAGATGGGATGCGAAGCAGTCCAGAGGGCGACCGCAGACTTCGTCTGTTTTCATGCCCTCTGGTCGCGCCCGCAGGCGCGAAACCCCTGCTAAACACGCGGGCAAAGCATGAAAGTGCGCTCAACTCAATCGCGAGAAGGGTGTCGAGAGGGTCGAAGACCCTTCGCAGGTGCAGGGCAGCGCCCTGCTGGGGTCAAGGGGCAACGCCTCTTGCGTTTCCTTAATCAACACGCGGGCACTGTATGAAAAAGTCACCAACTCAATCGCGCGGAAGGGTCAAGGGAGGAACTCCCTTGTGG
>CDZY01044333.1_pt1 | contig 76696 bp, 61 predicted proteins | sample 557671 | NCBI WGS metagenome assembly CDZY01 (sample SAMEA3182091, study PRJEB8094) | gut metagenome | biome: human; feature: gut; material: Stool; isolation source: human stools | place: Canada | collected 2013-03-11
AAAATGTATGAGGACTGGTCTGCCGGACGCATAACCGAGTATAACTTCAATATGCTGTCCGAGAAGTACCAGAACGAGCAAAAGGAGCTTGAAACAAAAATAAGACAGCTTCACGAAATGATGGAAGCCGCCGTACAGACCGCAGCGGATGCTGAAAAGTGGATTGCCCTGATGAAACAGTATGTCAACCCTGTGGAGCTGACCGCCGAACTTCTGAACACTCTAATTGAAAAAATAACCGTCCACGAAGCTGTCAAGGGCGAGGACGGAAGCCGTGAGCAGGAAGTAGAAATCTACTACCGCTTCATCGGCAAAATCGACTGACCTTTCTTTTTTACCCAACAATATCTTTAATTAAGGGAGACGGGAAATGGTTTTCCGGAAGTTTCATTACTGTTGCCGTTATGTTATGAATTAGAGATAACAGTGAATGAATTACTATCTGGCGAAAGAGTATCTGAAGAGGATTATCGAAAGAAAGCGGAGGTTAATATGGTGAATTTAGTTAGAGAGGCACAGGAAAGCAAAAAGAAAATTATTTTGTCTGCAATGGTCGCGACACTTACGATAGTTGCGGCATTTCCATTGTTTTTATTGTCAGGAATTCTGGAGATGGAGAATTGGCTGAGGGTTCTGCTTATCGCAATAGGGTTAGTAGTGGTATGTGGTGGAATAGTGATTGCGTGTATTCTTGATAGAGAGGCAGGAGCATTTGAATGCCCTGATTGCAACACAAGGTTTGTTCCGGATATGAAGTCATATGTAATGGGAGCACATACATTAACAAAGCGTAAATTAGTTTGTCCTCATTGTGGTGCACATAGATATTGCAAAAAGGTGCTTACAAAATAGATTTAAGGAGAGGTCATGGAGATAAAAAAGATTGATGAAGAATTTTCAGTGTGTCAGGTGGAAGCTTATACATATGCGAATCTCGATTCTGATTATTGTTTTCTAGGAAAAACTGATGAGGAAAAGTCTCTGGTATGCCCGGTGAGTGAAGTGCCGGCAAATGTTATAAAGCGTGATGACGGCTGGATGGCCTTCCGCATTCTGGGCGTATTGGACTTTTCTTTGATCGGGATTCTGGCAAAAATCGCATCTGTTCTGGCGGATAACGGAATTTCGATATTTGCAGTATCCACATACAATACGGATTATGTTATGGTGAAGAAGGAGAATTTTCAAGATGCACTTGAAGTTCTGGCGGCAGCAGGGTATGAAATTGTGGATTGAGAGTTGATAAACCGAAACTTAAAACCGGGATGAGAATCAGGGAGAAATGTAAATGGATTATGCCTTATTACAAAAAATATACAATATCAAGTCATTTGTAGGATATACAGATGAGGAGATAAAAGAGCTGAGAGCGGGATTTGAGAGCATCCCACATACGCTATATGAGATATGGAAGAAATGTGGTAAAACAAGAGAGCTGTTTGATCATAGCAATGATCCCTGGATTACTCTTGATTTTCAGCGCAGGTATAAATGGACAAGGAAGGTAAAAGGATATTTTTATATCTTGAATGAGAACCAGGGAGTATATCAGGTCGCTATCAGAAGGGCTGATATGGCTGAGGATGATCCACCTGTGTATGTTGTGGAAACTGATGAGGATGGCACTGTAAATGAGATCGGCCAGGCAGAAAGTAGTTTGTCTGCATTTATGATGGGAATGTTGATATATGAGGCGGCAATATCCTGTTTTGAGTTTTGCGCAGAGGATATTATCTGGTATGATGATGGTGACATTGAAAAGATAGATGGCATATTAAATAAATATCCGTATCATGTTTATAACTGGTATTCTGACAGAATTGATCTATACACGAAAACTGATGAAGAGATCTTGTTTGTTATGCAGGGAGATTCTCCGAATGGTACATATTCAGCACGGACAGAAACGGCATATCATGAGATTGACAGATTAATAGGTGGTATTGGGGAAAGATAAAGTAATTATACTGATGTGAAGGATGGGATAAAGAAATGGCAACTATAAAAATGGGAAAATTGGTCGAGGTTGATATCAGAAAGTTATGGGGACATGAACAGTATGATTTTTCAAATTGGCTTGCGGATAAAGAGAACCTTGAATTACTAAACGAGACAATAGGATTAACGCTAAGTGAAGTTGAAAAAGAAGTTTATGTAGGTGCATATAGATGTGACTTGGTAGGGAAAGATGAGGTTACAGGAGAAAAAGTAATCATTGAAAATCAGCTTGAAGCATCAAATCACGATCATCTTGGCAAAATTATTACATATGCTTCCGGGTTGGATGCAAATGTTATTGTATGGATTGTTAAGGAGGCTCGTGAGGAGCATAGAAGTGCTATAGAGTGGCTTAATAATAATACTGCCACGAATATCAATTTTTTCCTGATTGAGGTGCATGCATATCAAATTGGAGATTCACTTTATGCACCAAAGTTTGAAGTGGTTGAAAAACCAAATGGATTTATAAAGAATGCCAAAACTCAATCTGGATCAGGTGAATATAATAGATCACAATCAGAAAGGCTGGAATTCTGGAATAGATTTAACGAAATAGTTGCGGAAAGAGGAAAGCCATTCAATGTCAGAAAAGCATCCACGGATCATTGGTATGATATAGCTATAGGGGTAAGTGGGTGTCATGTTGCATTAAATCTTGTAAATAAGGACAGTTGTGTTGTGATTGAGTTGTATATAAATGATGATAAAGAATTGTTCGATCATTTAGAATTGTCGAGAACAGAGATAGAGTCTAAGTTAGGATTAAAGTTAGATTGGCAAAGACTGGATGACAAAAAAGCCTCACGTATCATGTACAGGTTACCTGGATTAAATTTCGACGACCATTCAAATTATGATTATTTAATGAATGAAATGATAGACAAAGCAGTGTTGTTTGTTAAGGTATTCAAGAGATACATAAAATAAGCACAAAGATTAAGGAGCGTGGATTATGAGTAAGAATGAAATTGCTACCATAGATCATGTATTCCTGGAAAGCGTTTCTGATGTATTGTTACAAGCAAGGAAGAATGCTAAAACGGCAGTTAATCTCACTATGGTATATGCCTATTATGAAATTGGCAGAATAATCGTAGAGGAAGAACAGCGCGGAGAACGGAGAGCAGCATATGGACAGCAACTCTTGAAGGGATTATCTGATTATTTAACACAGAATTTTGGAAAAGGATTTTCTGTTGGAAATTTAAAAAATATTCGTCAATTTTATAAGGTTTATTCTGCGGATCAAATTGGCGAAACAGTGTTTAGCCAATTCAAGGATCTTCCATCGATTAACACGGGAAGAAAATTTTATCTTAGTTGGTCACATTACTTGAAATTGATGCGAATAGAAGATGTTGATGAGAGGCATTTTTATGAAATTGAAGCTGTAAAGAATGACTGGAGCTTGCGTGAATTAGAGAGACAGTTCGATAGTGCTCTGTATCACAGAATTTTACTTAGTACTGATAAAGATAAGATTCAGAGACTATCTGTGGAGGGACAGATAATAGAGAAATCTTCTGATTTGGTTAAAGATCCTTATGTTTTAGAATTTTTGGGGCTGGAGGATAAAAGTGAGTATTCAGAGAATGAACTGGAAACGAGGTTGATCAATAATCTGCAGTCATTTCTTCTAGAGTTGGGCACCGGATATACTTTTGTAGCCAGACAGAAAAGATTTTCTTTTAATGAAGAACATTTCAGGGTAGATTTAGTGTTTTATAATAGAATGTTACGATGCTTTGTTCTTTTTGATTTAAAGATAGGTTCGCTGAAACACCAAGATTTAGGACAGATGCAGATGTATGTGAATTACTATGATCGTTATGAAAAGCAGGAGGATGAAAATCCTACTATAGGAGTTCTACTTTGCCAAGACAAGGACGATTCTATGGTGGAATTGACTCTTCCAAAGGATTCAAATATATTTGCGTCGAAGTATCAGCTTTATTTACCAGATAAAAAGCTACTACAGGATAAACTGGGCGAATGGGTAAAAGAATGTGATGCAGATAAATGCACAAAATAGAAACGAGGTTCAAAAGGAGCAGATTATGGTAGAGATACTATTTGGAGAAAGTTCGGCAGGCTCCATGAAAGCGGCAAAATGCGAGAATGTGGAATATAAGAATGGACAGCCACTGTGGATACAGGGTTCTTCTGACGAGGTGATCTGCCTTGGTTTCATGCTGGACATGGGCTACATCGGCGAGGTAGTTGACAGTCAGTACCGCAAGGATTTTATCTACTCAATGTATGCTAAGAACCAGTGGGAGCAGGACGAGGAATATGACAATGAACTTAAGAAACTTGGTGATGTGTATGCTGGGGAACTGGTAAGGCTTATAAGATTTCTTGAGGGTGGTGAGCCGGTAAGAATATGGTACAGTGACGCTCCATATTCAAGGTGTGGATTTTATCATGTATGCAGCATCCTGAAGAACTATCCAAATGAAGTGACTGTTGTCACGCAGCCAGAGCATGTTGTGAAGAAAAACGTCATAGTGTCGTATCATAGCTGGAACGAGGTGGCGGCGGAGGAATTCGCTGGGTTCCTCGGAAATGAGAGGAAACTCACATCAGATGAGATAAGAATGTATGCGGAGATGTGGGGCGAGCTTGTCCTTGAAAATGCACCGCTCAGGGCTGTGGTAAACGGAACTGTGCTCAGTGTGTCAGAGGATTTCTACGATTTTATTATTTGGAACAGGCTGACTGAAAAGCCTGTTAAGGAGTGCAGGCTGATCGGAGATATTCTAGGACAGGTTCCGATTGGAATCGGCGACTGGTGGTATGCGGCGAGGATAGAACATTTCATCAGGCAGGGCAAGATAAAGGTTGTGGAGGATTCGGAGAATAAGTATGCACGTTTGATAAAAGGGTATTTGTAGAATGGAGACTGAGAATAGCGTGGATAAAGAAAAATACAAAGCATGTATTGATGATATAGAGGTCGCAAAAACTGAAATAAAAAATATGAAATTATACCCAGAGGATGTTGTTGCAGACTTTTACTGTATACCATCACATAACCATCAGGCATATTATGCCATGCTTAGTTGCACAGATGATAACTACAGGTTGACATATATAAAAACTCAAGTATATCTTCCGGGGCATAAAAATCCAATAAAAATGTATCCGTTTGCTCTGTGCAAAAAAGCAGAAAAGCATCCTGGAAAACAAGTACAATTTATGATCGGGGTAAAGAAGGTTGCTGAATCAGAAGTAGCTGTGCTGATGGATATGCTGGGGGATCTCCCTATGACACATATTTTTCAGGAAGATGGTTTATATCTTGATGGAGTAGTACAGGGGATAAGGGCCTTTGGAGATAACCCCAAGGCGGTCTCAAAGGAAGTATTTTATCGCGATGCGGCAAAAATAAATGGAGTGTTGAGGGCGAGATGTCAGCAGTTTGGATGATGTTCAAATATATAGTGGCTTTTCCTCTCGGGTCATGTTAGAATCACATGTATATGCAAATAAATGTGGAAGGAAAGATTACGGGGATTAGTTCCAGGTAAAATATGGTGAAGGTATATGGAAGATATGAAGAATGGTAAGCGAAGTTCATTTTCGGGCAAGCTGGGGTACGTGCTGGCGGCGGCAGGTGCATCTGTGGGCCTTGGAAATATATGGAGATTCCCTTATCTTGCGGCAAAGTACGGCGGAGGAATTTTCCTCATAATATACATCGTGCTTGCACTTACATTTGGCTATACGATGATAGTTGCGGAGACGGCAATCGGACGAATGACGAGAAAGAGTCCGGTTGGAGCATTCAAATCATTTGGAAAGAAGAAATGGCTGTCGTTTGGCGGCTGGATAAATGCCGTTATACCTGTGCTTATAGTGCCGTACTATTCGGTTATCGGCGGCTGGGTCATCAAATATCTGGTGGAGTATTTCAGAGGAAATGCAAAGCTGCTGGCTGAGGATGGATATTTCACCGATTTCATATCAAATGGTGTGTCAACGGAGCTGTGTTTCGTGGCGTTCTGCGCATTTACACTTATCATTATATTTGCCGGTGTGCAGAATGGAATAGAGAGGGTATCCAAGATCATGATGCCTATACTGATCGTTTTGTCTGTCATAATTGCGGTATATTCCGTGACAAGACCGGGTGCACTTGCAGGAGTAAAATACTTCCTTGTGCCAAATGTGAAGAACTTCTCGTGGATGACAGTGGTTTCTGCCATGGGGCAGATGTTCTACTCGCTTTCCATTGCCATGGGAATACTTATAACATTTGGCTCTTACATGAAGAAAGATACGGCGATAGAGGATTCTACCAGAAATGTAGAGGTATTCGACACTGGTATAGCGATCATGGCGGGACTTATGATAATCCCGGCGGTATTTGCATTCTCTGGGGGAGATCCGGATACCCTTCAGGCCGGACCATCACTGATGTTTATCACTATTCCAAAAGTATTCCAGAACATGGGATTTGGAACTGTCATAGGAATCGTGTTCTTCCTGCTCGTACTATTTGCTGCTGTCACAAGCTCCATAGCACTTACTGAGAGTGCAGTGTCAACATTTGAGGATGAGCTTGGATGGGGAAGAAAGAAGGCAACAGTGCTTGTGGGAGTTATCATGCTTGTGCTTGGAAGTCTGTCATCCCTGGGATATGGCCCGCTGGCAGGAATCAAGATCATAGGCATGCAGTTCCTTGACCTGTTCGACTTCCTCACCAATTCGGTGATGATGCCTATAGCGGCACTTCTCACAAGCCTGCTTGTGTCAAGGGTAGTTGGAATAGATAAGATAGAGGAGGAGATAATTCACGGCGAGAGTGCCTTCAGGAGAAAGAAGGTATTTGTAGTCATGATCAAATATCTCTGCCCTGTATTTGCCATCATTATCCTGCTCAGCTCTGTTGCAAATGCACTTGGCTGGATAAAGATGTAGACATGTATATAGATAATAAAGCCGCCCTGTCTGATACGCGTTATATGTATTAGACAGGGCGGTTTGTTATGCTCAGTATTTCTAGTTCTTTGTTGCGATGGTATTCAGATCTGGACTGACACTCTTGGTAGTTTAATTGGCTGTAGCTTGGGACTCGCTGACCTCATCCTGGCAGTCCGTCATAGTGCGCTCAATGGACTTAAGTGATTCATTTGTCTGAGCCACGGATTCGCTGACCTCATCCTGGCAGTCCGTCATAGTGCGTTCGATGGATGAAAGAGATTCTTTTGTCCGAGCTATGTCAGCCGGAGTGTAGCTGACCATCTCGTCATCTTGCCCGTCTATGGATTTGGAGTATTTGGCTCCGTTCTTGATATCCTCCAGAATGCCCTCGTACATGGCGATCGTCTCATTTACTCTATCCTGTGTCCACACATATTTTTTGCCACCGGATATATATGAACTACCGATGATACTTTTGAGCTCGACTTTTTCGTTCTCAAGCCATGCCTTATACTCGTCGTATGTCCACCACTCAATATCAGGAGTTGGGAACTTTTCTTCAAACTCGGCGTCGGTCATGGCTTCAAATGTCTTTCCATTATCAAAGCTGTAATATGTCTTGCCGTCATCCGGATTTATATAGGACATTATTGTCTCCGTATCAACCGTGTCTGAAAAAGTGGTATTGGTAGTATCTGTAGCTTCGGTGACCGTACTGGATTCATCGCCCTTGGCCGATGTTGCAAATACTGTCACTGTTCCGGTGACTAAGACCATCGCTACAGCGAATGATATGATAGTCGTCTTTTTTGTTTTCATAATTGCTGTTATCCTTTCTTCGATTGCGTTTCTGCTAAAGTGGTTGCAGAGTGGCATAAAACCGCCCTTTGTCTCCTCCATACTGATCAGAGCCTTTGCGTAGGACGCCCTGCTTGTGCCTCCGAAATGGTGAATCACAGCCTCGTCGCAGGATAGCTCTATGTCTCTGTTGGCGAGAAAGTACATAATCCATACCAGAGGGTTAAACCAGTGTATGCAGACCGTGGTGATCAGCAGAAACTTGGTAACTGTGTCAAATCTTCTAATATGTATAAATTCATGTTCCAACACGTAACACAGGGTATCTTCATTTTCCCAGTCAGTTTTCTTGGGCATAAGAATCACTGGATGCCACACGCCAAATGTAAGCGGTGCCGAGATCAGATCTGACTGTCGTATGGACAGCTTGCGTTTTAAATTGTGAGTCTCCAGCCATCTGCGTGCAAATGCATTTTCAACTGGTAATGATGTCTGAAATTCCCTGTAGCATCTGATATATGCCGAGATAAAAAATACCGCGCAGAGAACAAGTCCTGCCACCCAGATGATATCCCACGCTGAAATCGTGAGAGCAGGAATCTGAGATTGAGGTGCCTGGGTGGAGACAGGCCCTTGTGTATTGATCGGCATGAATCTGACAGCCGGTGTTTCATTTATGTCAGAGACTGTTTTCTTTCCCAGCAGAGAATAGATGCTAAACTTAGATGGACATGAAAATGGTATTAGCAGCCTGATGATCGTGATTCCCCACAGTATCAGGAATGTCTTTTTAGGCAATCGGTTAATTGCCAGAGCGCGAATGACTGTGATCACCATGATCATGACAGCCCCGGCAACGCTCATTTGCAGTAAGCTCATATTCATCACCTCACTCCAAATCGTTGACGATCTGTTTTAGTTTTGCAATCTCCTCAGGAGAAAGCTTCTTTCTGCCGAGAAGAGCGGCAAATAGTTTGTCGGCAGATCCGTCGTAGACCTTATTGATAAGTTCAGTTGTCTCGGCCTCCTGTACCTCCTCCTTTGGTATTATGGCGTGGCACATGAAATTAGGCTCAGAGCGTTCAATTGCTCCTTTTTTGATGCACCTCTTGATCAACGTATATGTAGTGTTAATGTTCCAGCCAATTTCTTCTTTCAGGACATCGGAGATATGTTTGGCAGTTGTGTCGCCCTCGTCCCAGAGGACTCCCATCACCTTAAGTTCTGAATCAAAAAGTTTTATATCCATATGTGTTCTCCTTTGCAAACTACTGCAGTAGTATTATGTCTTTATAATACTTTTCAGCTAATAAAATGTCAATACTACTGGAGTAGTTTGAATTAAAATTAATATTTGCAGCATGGTGTGACTGATTCTGGCAGGTGATAAGATTTTGAAAGTTGACAGGATTTCTGTCCGGTTTTTATAATAATGTTTATGAGTACATGAAAGAAGGATTTTACATATGGATATAAAGAAAGTTGCTATCTTAGGAGCCGGAGCTGTAGGCTCTTATATGATATGGGGACTCTCAGAAAGAGATGACATAGAGCTTGGAGTTATAGCCGAAGGCGAGCGTCAGGCTGTTTGATGGAACAGGACTTCACTACACGATATCGGATCATATCATGGTTGATCTGTGGAGCAAATTCAGACTCAACGTGTGCAACAATCTGCCGCAGGCTATCCTTGGTGCGGGAGTGGGCTGTTACAGGGACAGTGAACACATGAGGATCATAAGCGATGCACTCAAGTCTGAACTTGAGGCGGTGGCTACGGCGAAGGGGATAGACCTTTCACTTGCCGAAGGGACATCGGTGCACGGAAGTGCGGTTCCACCTTCAGCGAGATATTCGACACTTCAGGATCTTGATTCTGGAAGGCATACAGAGATAGATATGTTCTCGGGTGCACTAGTAAGAATGGGAAGAGAGCTTGGAATACCGATGCCTTACAATGAATTTGCGTATCATATGATAAAGGCGTTGGAGGAGAAAAATGACGGGCTGTTTGACTACGAGGGCAGGGAGAATGAGAGAACCTGTGCAAGGTGATATGCTTCGACGGCTGTATTGATGGTATGTTAGTATTGATACTGACTGGTGTAAGCTTTTTTTCATAATAAGAAAATGCTTTGATACATTTGCTAAATTAAGGAGGTATTGTCTATCATGTTGACATCACTTGCACTCATTTTCATAGTCGGACTGGCGATGGGCGCCATCTGTCAGAGGCTTAAGCTGCCGCGCATCATAGGAATGCTGGCGACGGGAATCGTTCTTGGCCCGTATGTGCTGGATTTCCTTGATCCGTCCATATTGTCCATATCTGCGGATCTCAGAAAGATAGCGCTTATCATCATACTTATCAAGGCAGGACTGTCCCTTGACCTTAAGGATCTGAAGAAGTCGGGACGCTCGGCGGTGCTGCTATCATTTGTTCCGGCATCATTCGAGATCATCGGATATATACTGTGCGCACCTGTTATACTTGGAATAAACCGCACAGAGGCAGCGGTCATGGGCGCGGTGCTAGGCGCGGTATCACCGGCGGTCGTTGTTCCGAGAATGGTGAATCTCATAGAGAAAAAGTACGGAACTGACAAGGCGATTCCGCAGATGATACTTGCGGGGGCGTCCTGCGATGATATATTTGTCATAGTGCTTTTTACCACATTTCTCAGCATGGCGCAGGGCGGAAGTGCTCATGTCATGGATTTCGTGAATATACCAATATCCATCGTGCTTGGAGTACTGCTTGGCGTGGACGTTGGATATGGACTTTATCTGTTCTTTGAGACTTCCTATGCAAGGAAACACTGCGTGAGAAACAGCATGAAGGTCATCATCGTGCTGGGATTTTCGTTCCTGCTTATAGCGATAGAGGGATGGCTTGAGGGAAAGGTGTCGGTGTCGGGACTCCTTGCGGTGGTGGCTATGGCATGTGTCCTGAAACTCAAATGTCCAGAGTCGGTGTCGGGAAGACTCTCACAGAAATTTGGAAAGCTGTGGCTTGCGGCGGAGGTCATATTGTTCGTGCTTGTGGGTGCGGCTGTGGATATCAGATACACCCTGGCAGCAGGACTTCCGGCGCTCCTTATGATATTTGTCGCACTGGCATTTAGAATGGTTGGTGTTCTGATCTGCGTGGCACATACATCACTTACATGGAAGGAAAGGCTGTTCTGTGTCATCGCGTATCTTCCGAAGGCTACAGTTCAGGCAGCCATCGGATCAGTTCCGCTTGCGGCAGGGCTGGCATGTGGTAATATAGTATTGTCGGTTGCTGTGCTGGCGATCGTGGTGACTGCGCCGCTTGGAGCGATAGGAATAGACGGAACATACAAGCATTTGCTTAGTGAGGATGAATAAGATGAATAATAAGATAAAGAACATTATATTTGACATGAACGGCACAATGATATTTGACGGAAAGTATCATGAGATAGCATGGAAGGATTATGCGGAGAAGCTTGCTGGCAGACAGATGAGCACGGAGGAGTTTCAGCATCATGTGCTGGGGCACACGAACAAGGATATTCTGGAATACCTTATGGGAAAGGGCACGCTCACCGAGGAGAGGATACTTGAACTTACCGAGGAGAAGGAGGCTATGTACAGAGAGATGTACATGGAAGATACTGCAAACTTCAAGCTGGTGGACGGCCTGGTGGCATACCTTGATAAACTTAAGGAACAGGGGATAAATATGAACATAGCCACAGGGTCAAATATGACAAATCTCGCATTCTATTTTAAAGAGTTTGATCTCGGAAGATGGTTTGACATAACGCTGTGCGCATACGACGATGGAACCATGAATGCTAAGCCGGCTCCTGATATGTACATCCGGGCCATGGAGCGCATCGGAGCAGTGCCGGAAGAAACCATGGTCATAGAAGATGGACCGTCGGGAATCCGGGCAGCGGCGGCAGCCGGAGCCGGATATATAGTTGGAATTTACGGCGACTCATCGAGAGAACTGCTTGAAGAGACAGGGCTGTGCGATGAACTGATTCCAGATTATAGAAATATGTGATAAGAATAGGGCGTGTTCAAATGGACGAACATGCTCTATTTTACTATGGTATATGGGTGTGGGGATGATTCTTACAACAACTCCATAAGTTTATTTGCAGCAACGCTCATACCACGGCGCCTGTCACTGATGATACACATGTGACGCTTTGGTATGGGCTTTTTAAATTGCAGGCGGAACAGGTCGCCGCGGTCTATATAGCTCTGGGCGAAGTCTGCCATGATGGAGCCGATGCCGAGATTTCTCATGACGAACTGGGCAATCATATCGCTGGTAGAAAGCTCGAATTCGGGCTGCAGAGTCACGCCCTCATGGCTCAGAAATGTGTCGACATATGCGCGTGTGCTTGTGTCATGCTCCAGACAAATGATCGGAAGCTCGTCAAGCTCGTGGTAATCCAGAGTTTTGCCCTGAAGATATGAAAACCTTGGTCCGGCGATGAAGATGTCCTCAATCTCCCTTGCCTGCTTGATCTCCATGTGAGGATCGGCGGGAAGAGGACTGGTGACGATACCGAAGTCTATGTTGCCTGAGAGCAGATGGTTTATCGTGCTGGGAGTCGGAGCATTTGTGACATGAACCTTGATCCCCGGATATAGCTGGTGGAAATGCTCCAGATATGGCAGGAGATAGAACTGCAGTGTCATATCGCTTGCACCTATCCTTATCTCGCCGGTCTCCATGTGGAGGAGCTGTAAGAGCTGCTGCTCACCCAGGGAGATGGATTCATATCCCGCTGCGACGTGGGAGTAGAGGATCTCTCCGGCATTTGTCAGTGAGACGCCCTTCTTGGTTCGGATGAACAGTTCTATGCCGATCGCCTGCTCCAGAGCTTTGACCGCCTGACTTACGGCTGGCTGGGATATACACAGCTCTCTGGCTGCAGCGGATATACTGGATGCTTTGGCAACGTGGTAGAAGATCTTGTAATATTCGAAATTTATGTTCATTTATAATTTCCTCCAGATTCAATAGAGATCGTTTAATATGTGTGTGTCAACAATATGTTTTATTGCAAAATAATTAAGGACTTTTTACCGTTCTATAATGGTACGATTGAAATAATTTTGCTTAAAAAATTATGCATATATAATATAAGTAAAATGGTGTTTGAGGTGGACAAAATCCATCGTATTTACAGTTTATGTTGGTTTCCGCAAAATGTAAAGATAAATATAAGATACACTTATAATAAATATAAATAATATTGATTTTACTTATGACATAATAGTGCTATAATAAGAAAGTATTGTGGTTATCTGGCTTGTGAGTAATTTGCAAAACAGAAGCATTTGAACAGCCACAATACGGATATCAGAAAATATTTCAAAATGCTGCGAAAGCGAGGAAAAGTATTATGGTAAGAGCGGTTGTAGGAGCCAATTGGGGCGACGAAGGAAAAGGTAAGATCACAGACATGTTAGGCCAGGAGTCAGACATAATCGTAAGATTCCAGGGTGGTGCCAACGCAGGTCACACAATTGTCAATGACTATGGTAAATTTGCTTTACATACACTTCCATCAGGAGTGTTCTACAGTCACACAACAAGTATTATTGGAAACGGTGTTGCACTCAATATCCCTCTTCTTTTCAAGGAGATAAAGTCCATCACAGACAGAAATGTACCAATGCCTAAGATCCTTGTATCTGACAGAGCACAGATGGTTATGCCATACCACATTCTCTTCGACGAATACGAGGAGGAGAGACTTGCAGGTAAGTCATTCGGATCAACAAAGTCAGGAATCGCTCCATTCTATTCAGATAAATATGCAAAGATCGGTTTCCAGGTAAGCGAGCTCTTTGATGAGGAAGCACTGAAGGAGAAGATCGAGAGAGTTATAGTACAGAAGAACGTTCTTCTTGAGAACCTGTATCATAAGCCACTCTTAAAGGTTGATGATATATTCAACACACTCATGGAGTATAAGGAGATGGTTGCTCCTTATGTATGTGACGTATCAGCATACCTCTATGAGGCGATCAAGGAGGGCAAGAACATCCTTCTTGAGGGTCAGCTTGGTTCACTGAAGGATCCGGATCACGGAATCTACCCTATGGTTACATCATCATCAACTCTGGCAGCTTACGGTGCCATCGGTGCAGGTATACCTCCATACGAGATCAAGCAGATCATCACTGTATGTAAGGCATACTCAAGCGCAGTAGGAGCAGGCGAGTTTGTAAGTGAGATATTTGGCGACGAGGCAGATGAGCTCAGACGCCGCGGCGGTGATGGCGGTGAGTTTGGTGCAACAACAGGAAGACCTAGAAGAATGGGTTGGTTCGACTGTGTGGCATCAAAGTATGGCTGCCGTATCCAGGGAACAACAGACGTTGCATTTACAGTACTTGATGTACTTGGATATCTCGATGAGATCCCGGTATGTGTAGGCTACGATATCGACGGTGAGGTTACAACAGACTTCCCAACAACATCAAAGCTCAAGAAAGCAAAGCCTGTATATGAGACACTTCCAGGCTGGAAGACAGATATCAGAGGAATCAAGAAGTACGAGGATCTCCCAGAGAACTGCAGAAAGTATATTGAGTTCGTTGAAGAGCATATCGGATTCCCAATCACCATGATCTCAAACGGTCCGGGAAGAAACGATATCATCTACAGAAACGCAAAGTAATTTGACCTGATTCACAGGGAAATCAAATAACAGAAAAATAACAGGGACACTTTCCGATGAGAGATTATTGGGGAGTGTCCCTTTTGTTGTTGGAAATGGATTTCTATTTGTGGTGTAAGGAGATTGTGGAACAAAGTAATATTTGTTATGATTAGTTTATCGGATTTTCCGATAAAAGTTTTGGCGGATGGGGGCAATGTGAAAACTCGTTGTACAAATGATCAAATTAGATTGGCAGAACGATAATTAATGGTCCCCGCCATCAGAAATTTATTTGGTGAAGATTTTAAATGTTCTGTAAAATGATTATAATAATATTGTACAATATCAGATGATATTGTACAATATTATGAGTAAATATAGGTATAGGCAGTAAATTTCAGTAGAGTTTTGGGAGGCCGAAAATTGGGCAAAATAGAAGGAATTGAAATAAAAAATTATGGTCCATTAAGGAATGTGATATTAGGAAAAACACGCACTCATCAGAATGAAAAAGCATTAAGTAATTTAGTGACAATTATTGGCCCAAGCGGGAATGGTAAAAGTACGCTTGCGGATGTATTTGGCTTTATTGCTGATTGTTTAGAGATGGGGGTAGAAGCGGCTTGTGATGCAGGTAATCGTGGAGGATATGAAAAACTGATTTCTCAGGGGGCAAAAGATCCGATATCTTTTGAAATATATTATAGAGAGACGTACAATACAAAACCAATTACATATCAATTAGACATTGATGTTGATAATATGGGAAGGCCTTATGTAAAAGAGGAGAGATTAAGACAGCGTATTGAAAAAAGAGGCTGGCCTCGTTCTTTCTTGCATTTACAAGAAGGTAAAGGATATGCTTTTGAAGGAACAGAAGGAGGGCAGGATGATGATGGAAAAATTACAGGGAAAAAGATAGAAGTAGAATTGACAGATATTCGTAAACCTGGAATTGTAACTTTGGGTGCAATGAAGCAATATTCCCGTATTGAAAAGTTTTTACAATTTTTAAAAAGCTGGTATTTATGTTATTTTTCCCCGGATGCTGCAAGAAAAATACAGACATCAGCACCAGCACCTTATTTAGACCGAATTGGGAGTAATATCAATAATGTTGCCCAGTATATGTATCGTGAAAATAAAAAAGATTTTGAGAAAGTATTGAAAGAAATTCAAACCAAATTATCAGGAATCCGAAAGATAGAGCCTCTTAAGTTAGAAAACGGACAGATTACATTACGATTTTGGGAAGAGGGATTTGAAGAACCGTTTTATTCACCAAGAATGTCTGATGGTACGTTAAAATTGTTTGCATATTATCTTTTGTTGCATGAGAAGAATCCGCGTCAGCTTGTATTTATAGAAGAACCGGAAAATGGTTTATATCATCACTATTTAGGAAAACTTGCAGAGGAAATGAAGAAAAGTGTTGGAAATGGGTACGTGAAGCAGCTATTTGTGACAACACATAGTCCTTTTTTTGTTAACACACTTTTACCAGATGATGTATGGGTATTATCAAAAGATGAAAGTGGGTTTTCAACAGTGAAACGTGCATCTGAGTATGATTTTGTGCAAGAGCTGGCTAATGAGGGCGTTGAATTGGGAGATATGTGGTATAGTCAATATTTCGGATAAGGAGTAGCTTAATGTACGTTCAATTTTTGATTGAGGATAAATCAACTGAAAAATTAGTGTGCCATGTTATGGATAAACTAAAAGTTTGTTATAGTGATAAATATATTGATTATGACACGAGAGCATTTAAAGGAATTGGACATATACCCAAAAAGGGGACTGCAATCGAGCGAAAAACAGGTCAATTGTTAAATGACTTGCCAATGTTTCTTCGTGCGTTTGATAAAAAGCTACGTAACTTGCCAGGAGCAGTTATTATAGTTGTTTTGGATAACGATAAAAGAGATCACACTGAATTTCAAAAACAGCTTAAAGAGTTGTCGGAGCAAAATAATGTATTGATAGATCATGCTTTTTGTATTGCGGTTAAGGAAATGGAAGCTTGGTTGTTGGGGGATATAAAAGCAATCGAAAAAGCATATCCAAATGTAAAAAAGAGTGCAATTAAAGATTACGTTCAAGACGAAATAGGAGATACATGGCAAATACTTGCAAATATGATATATCCCGGAGGTGCTAATAAACTACAGAAAAAGTCCTCCGGTTCATATGGACTAATTGGAGAGATGAGGGCTGAATGGGCTGATAGAATTGGAAAAATGTTGGAATTAGATCAAAATATTTCTCCAAGTTTTCAAGCATTTCTTCATGAGCTGACGATTAGAATAGTGTAGAAAAAGGATGTTAATGCATAAATAGGGGATAACGAAAAGGAATTGTTTGAAAATAGGCGTTTTTGAAACAGGGAGAGTGTGACTTGGAACGAGTCATACTCTCTCTTAATCTTATCTTCCCAAAGTGTTTTCATTGATAATATTGAAGAGAAATAGTAAACGCTCCGCCGTGGGTATCCCCACTATAATTAGCCGCTCGTCTGAGCGGCTTTATTTCTGTATTATTTCCTGCATTCTGCAGGGAGTTCATCTGACCAGGGCAGAAGTTCCTCGCAGAAATCATTGTTCTTATCATCCATGTGTTCCGGGATTTCTGTAAGAAGATAATTAAAGTATTCATACAGTCTGAGTTTGTTTGCTTTTGCTGTTTCTACCAGGCTGTATATTATGGCACTGGACTTGGCTCCATTTATCGTGTCACATATGACCCAGTTCTTTTTACCAATACAGAAACTTCTGATACTTTGTTCTGCGGCATTATTATTTATCGGAACCTCTCCGTCATCCAGAAATCTTCTGAGATATTTTTCCTGGTTAATTGAATAAGTCATCCCATTATAAGTCTTACTCTTGGGCATGACCTTATCTATGTTTATACGGATCCAGTTGAAATACGCATCTACAAGTGGCTTGATAAACTTCTGCCGATGTTTTCGTCTCTTCGCCGGTGTCATATCCTGAAGCTTAGCCTCTTAGTGATAGATCTGCTGTATTTGCGAAAGGGCAAGATAGGCCAGACTCATTTTCTGTTCGCTTTTTGGAAGTGCTTTAACTGCTTCATCATACCGCCTGCGGCTGTGTGCCCAGCAGCCTGATATCTCAAGATCTTCCAGTTCTTCTTCCAGTGTATGATATACCTGATATCCATCTGTTACACATACTCCTCTGAAATCCTTAAGGAATTCCCTTGGGTGATCAGCCTTCCTTGTCTTTTGATAATCGTAAAGTATTACCTGCCTGTCCGTCTGATATTTCCCTGTCCTATATATCCACATATAGCTTTTACTTCCTGCAGGCCTGCCATCTTTGTTTACCAGAAGAGGAGTTTCATCTGCCTGTATCACATGACATCTATATAGATATTTATGCAGATAATCATACAGTATTGAAAGGTATCTTTCTGCACAGAGTATTGTCCAGTTTGCCATGTTCTGTCTGGTGATTGGTACATTATACTGCTGATAAAGCTTTTTCAGCCGTGCAAGCGGAGTTGCATTCACATACTTCCCTGTTATTATACCTGCTTCCAGTGACGGGGATACCAGACTGCCTCTTAGCAGATAAGCCGGATGTTTTGCCTTTTCCATATGTTCTGTCTTTTTCCCCGAGTATACAGCAACATGATGTTCCTCTAGTGCGATCTTTGCCGGAGTGAAGCTGTATCTGTGGTATATTTCATCAGGCAGTTTCTTCCATTCTTCGTCAGGGTATAATGCTCTAAGTTCATCTTCGCTGAGATCGTGGTTGATTATCTCTTTTGGAAGTCCGGACAGATCCTCGGCACGTTTGCCTTTCCGCTTTTTTGATCTCTTCTGTATCACTTCTTCTGTAAGTTCATCGGCATTTTCATCCGCCAGTGCTTCTGCTTCATTAAAGATGATGACCAGTTCACCATCTACTTCCTGAAAAGAAAGCTGACTGCTTTCCATTTTTTCTGTAGATCTTCCATATCTGTTACGGTTGGATACTGCCAGCTGTTCAATTACCAGTTGTAGCTTTCTATCTATCTCTGTCAGCTGATCCTGTTGCATAAGAAACAGCTGGGTAATCGTCTCTTTATCAAACTTATTCAGTTGTTCCTCATCATATAGCTTTGCCATAACAGTCCTCCGTTTCCTGAGGTCTATTATACTCTATATGCTGAGAATTGGCTAATTCAATGGCGTCACTTATTCGTCATAATGACTATGAATAAATACGCTTTTATAGTGTCTGTAAGCTGTCTTTTATCTTAGAAATGATTGAAGATGATTTTTCCATTATCTGACTGAAATTAATTAATACAGCTATGTATGACTTGTATTTTGATGATCTTTGACAGCTCTTTAGGATTTAGAAACACAAGATATATTTTTCTCCATTATGCACAAATATTTATCAGCTCATATATTCGAAAGATACTTCTTTAACTGCCTTTTGTGGTTCTATAGTAAGCCCCTCCATCAGCCATCTGAATTGTTTTGGTGTTAGACTTTTAACTTCGCCTGCATTGCGCGACCACTGAAATGAACCATTTGCAAGTTTCTTGTACAGGAGTAGAAATCCATCACCTTCCCATACAAGGCCCTTGATCCTGTCAGATCTTCTTCCGCAGAATAGATAAAGCGTACCCGCTGTTGAAGGGTTCTCTATGCCAAGGGATCTGAGAACTCCGGCAAGGCTGTCTATACCATACCTCAGATATGTTCTGCCACATACTATGTATATTTCAGAAAAACCAACTGCATCATTCAGCATCTACAAGGACCTCCATGATGGAGCGGATCACTGCGGGAGCAGCACCACCATCGATTTCTATGTGTATGCTACCGCGGTTTATCCTTATCTTTGAATTGCTGCATGAATCAAGGTTATTCTGATAATCAGCGCACTCCAACTTGACTATCTGTGGCTTCTCCGATTCAACTGGCAATTCTGGTTGAGGACCAGAGGGCTGCATGCACGCCGCAAGTCTCAGCTGCTTGAACCAGTAGTAATACTGATCCTTTGATATGTTATTTTCAGCAAGCCAGTCCTTTGTTTTCATACCGTTGTTCCTGCATTCCTGAATAATCGCAGTCCAGGTCTCTAACTGCTTTTCCCGAATAGCAAGTCGTGTTGCCATAATCTACCTCCCGAATATTTGGATTTTTCGCTCTTATTTTCCAACTAGTTGAAGTAATTATCGCAAAATTGGGGTAAGATGGGTAGGTACCAGCTATGGAGCGTTTACGAGTAATACCTAGATATTTATTTGTAATGTTAAATTATGCAACAAAAGGTTTTATTTTCTGAGTTTGATTGTAAACGGTAAACCATTCGTGCCTAGTTAATCTCTGAACTTTATGACATTACACTCTGTGATGGTAAGTGTAAAAAGTGAAATAAGTGTAATTCTCACTTTTTGAGCTTTTTCTACTAATTACAGAGCCTGTTTTAGGTATCAGGTGCAGATGAATGAGAGATGAACAAAATATAAATAAATATGTTCATGTGCACCTGGCACTTTTAATACACATATGTATAAGATATGACTTGATGTAATTGAGAGAAAGATATATAATAAATAACATGTAGATATTATAAGACAATAATATAATTAGGCAAAGCATTCGAAAGGATGTGACGCAAAGCTATAGGACCTGTAAAATGGTAGCCAGTTGCATTTCCTGACAAAACATTACGGGTAGTCTGTAATGTTTTTTTGCTGTAAACATAAGAAATGGGGGAAGAGTATGAGTAGAAAAATCAAAAAAGTTGGTATGGTGTTAATTGTTGTATGCTGTTTTATAATATGCTGCCAGATTCCTATATGTGCAGCTACTGTTTCTAAAACTATACTTAAAACAAGATATGGAACAGTCGGAGAAAGAGAATCTCAGACATTTAGAATAGTAGTGCCAGAAAACGCATGTGTAAAAATTATATTTAAAGGATATGATGATGATTATGATATATATGAAGAATATGGAATAGAAGGAACATATGGGGATTATGATTTGTCTATATATAATTCAGAAGGGGAGTCTGTATATCAAAATAGTGGTTCAATATCATTCACCAATAAAACATTATCTGTCAATTTAAACGCTGGAGCATATATGATAGAAATTAGTAATCCAGCTGAATATATGGGATTTGACTACATATTTTCGGTGATAGCTCAGTACAAAGATAAGTCACTTAATAAATCCACATCTAATATGGTTGTTGGAGAACAGCTTCATTTAATACTGAGTGATGAGAATGATCAGAATATTGGACCAGAAGATATAAATCTTTCATGGACTACATCTGATAGTAAGATAGCAACTATTAGTAGTTCTGGAATTGTGAAGGCGATAAAGCCAGGAAGTGCAATGATTTCGGCTGTTTATGCTGGGAAAAAATATAGTTGTAAAATTACAGTAAAAACTCCGTATTTGAACAAAAATAGTGTTACTTTGAACATAGGAGGAAAATACACTCTGCGTGTCGGAAACTCCAAGGGAAATATCAAATGGTGTTCTTCGAATAATAAAATTGTAAGTGTAAATTCTAAAGGTGAGATCTGTGGTAAGGGTACTGGTACAGCAAATGTATATGCGATAATTGGTGCAAACAAGTTGCAGTGTAAAGTTCAGATAAGAAAACCGACAATTTCTTCAAAAAAAATGATATTGGGATTTGGCGAAAGGGATTATTTAGAGGTTTATCATTGTTCTGCGAAAATAACATGGAGTTCATCAAATAGAAATGTAGTTAAAGTCGGAACTTCTGGTAATTTGATTGCGGGTAAAAAGCCTGGTAAAGCAACGATCACCGCAAAATTTATGGGAAAAACCTTAAAGTGTTTAGTTACAGTAAAGGATACAACTTATGATACAGTTAAGAGAACATATAGAAAGAAGTTATTGAAGGCAGATACTGTATGGTATGTGGATAGAAGAGATACAAATAATAATTATGGAGATACAATATCCCATCCGTTTCAGGTTATGAAAACTTCTAAAATAATATTTTCGTTCTTTCCGGAGAGTACATTTAAATGTGCCATATTTAATTCAAAGAATCAGAAGGTATGGGAAAGAACAGTCAAGAAAGAAACTCATTATGAAATTACCCTAAAGAAGGGAAATTATAAGCTTCTTATATGTAAGAAGAATAAGGGGTACAATGGATATAGTTTTAGAACAGTGAATAGTGCAGCTTCATTTTTGCCGTTTGAATTAGGACAGTTTTATGTTGATTCAGCTGGTGGAGTTGAACCAGAGTTTTTGATACTGAATAAATGGAGTAAAACGATAAAATACATAGACTTTGATTTGTATTTTTATAATAGGGTTGGTGACCTGGAGTACAACCAGATTACTGGTTATCCATATGCCAAAATGAGAATAATTGGACCGATAAAAAAATGGGGATGTGATTGGTATTCATGGAATCCGGTATTTTATAATTATAGTGTTTATAGTATCAGAATATCAAAGGCAACTATAACATTTATGGATGGTTCTACTAAGAAAGTTAATATAAATAAAAGGTATTATGAAAAGCGCTAGGTGAGTAATTAGAATAATAGCTTGTTGGAAGTTTTATGAAAATGAGAAATTAGGTAAATGGACGGTAAATGGGAGAAATTATTATGAGAAAAATAATATTTGTGTTGGTGTATTGTCTTTGCTTTTTTATTTTACCAGTCAAGGCACTTGCTGAGAATGAAAGTTGTGGACCAAAGGTTGAAAGTAGCAGTGTAAATGTTGATAAAAATAAGGTGGAAAAAGGAAGTAGTGTAATCTATAGTGCAAGAGTCTCAAAGGGAGAATCAGATATAGCTAGTGTTATAATTGAATATGAGTGCATGCAAAATGAAACTACAAGTGAGATAGAAATGAAATATAATAAGGAGAATGATGCATATGAGGCAGAGATATTAATTACAGATGATTTTAATTTTGGTTTATATAATCTTAAGATGATAAAAGTAGAAGATATTGATGGAAATATTTATGTGGAGCGAAATGCATACTATGGCTTGGTGCCGGGAATATGTGTTAATTATGAAAATGTGATGTTTGAAGTTTGCGAAGATGCAAGCGCACCAATTCTAGATGTTAATACAATTGAATTGTCTACAAAGAATATTATGAAAAATCAAAAACTAACTATAAAAATGGGTGTGTATGATAAGAATATCGTTTCTAAAGCTTATGTTATTTATAGAAAGCCATTATCATTGGGTAAACAAGTTATTGAGACCAAATTAGTTGGTGATGGAATTTATTCAGGAGATTTCGAAACTTCGGATTATGGCGAAAATGGAGATTGGAAAATTTGGTACATTGAGTTGGAAGATGATTATGGCAATTCAAATATAATATATAATTCGGAAATATCAAATGAAAAAAATACTATTGATTTATCTGCAGGAGACTTTAGTGTTAGTGGTACTATTTTTGATAGTCAAGGCCCTGTTATTAATATTGAATCATTGAGATGGGAAAATAAACGCGTTTCACGTACTGATATAAATAGATTGTATGTTTCTGTATTAGATCAGGAAAGTGGAGTACAGTCAGTAGAAGCTGATATAGTAAATACATCACTAGACAAAACTATCAAGATAAAAATGACTTCAGAAAGTGATAGTTTATATTGTGGAATTATATCATCTAGTGAAGATAATGATTTAATAGGGGAATGGGAAGTTAAGTCAATAAAGGCTACAGATTGTGTTGGAAATATTGCAACAGAAGAAAATATTGATAATGTTTATTTTTGCTTTTATGATGATGATTATAACCTTGAGGGAGTAACAGAAATATCAGATTATGATAAAGAAGTGAAATCAACAGTGATAGATGGAGACTTGTATATAGGAAACTCTGCTCTTGTTTTTTTAACCGATGTTACAGTACAGGGAAAAATTTATGTTATGGGAACAGCTGTTATTGAAAATGTAACAGCAGAAGCAATATATGGTTGGCATTTAGTTGATCCAGCTGTAGATAGTACACTTGATGAATATGAAGGTTCTGTATTGTTAAAAGGTGAAAATCATATTAATAACATTGTAATTTCATCAAATGTTACATATGCTATTCCCTATAAGTTATCAAATGGAGAGGCATATAATATTGATGGAAAATTGTATCTGGATGGCATAACGTTAAATACATTATATTTGTTTGTAAATGGAAAACAGATTGATATACAGAGCTTTGGCAAGTTTAGTGATTACTCGTTGGATATAGGTGATGATAATGTGATTACATTAGAATGGCGATTGCATAGTTCTTCATGGTTAAATAATAAGGTAGTTTATAAGACTACAATTCCGGTTGAGAAATATACATATAATGATGGAGTTTATTCAAAAATTGCCAATAGAATAGAACCAACGTGTTTAAAAAATGGTTCATATGAGAAAGTTGATTATGCTAGCTTAGGCGGAACAGAGATAAAAAGGACAACTATAGAAATTCCAGCAAGGGGGCATGATTGGAGTAGTGAGTATACTATAGACACTAAACCAACATGCACAGAAAATGGAGAGAAATCCATACATTGCAAAAGATGTTCGGAAACTAAGGATAAAGAAGCTATATCGGCCTTGGGACATAATTGGGATGCGGGAGACATAATCAAAGTTGCAACTTGTGAGGGTGAAGGCGAGCAGTCATATCACTGCACAGTATGCGGACAGGATAGAACAGAAACTATTCCAGCAACAGGACATGTGTGGGATGAGAATTATATAGTAGATAAGGCTGCAACATGTACAGAGGAAGGCCTTGAGTCTATACATTGTCAAAATTGTGAAAAAACAAAAGGTAGCAGATCTATAGCTGCTCTTGGGCATACATGGAATGAAGGAGAAATAATTAAAGTCGCAACGTGTGAAGGTGAGGGCGAGCAGGCATATCATTGCACAGTGTGCGGACAGGATAAAATTGAAACTATTCCAGCAACGGGACATGTATGGAATGAGAATTATACAGTAGACAAGGCTGCAACATGTACAGAGGACGGACTTAAATCAATTCATTGTAAAAAATGTGCTAAGACTGAGCATGTAACAGTTATTCCTATGAAAAATCATACTGCAGTTAATGATCCAATGATAGATGCAACTTGTAAAAACACAGGCCTTACTAAAGGAAGTCATTGTTCGGTATGTGGTCAAGTTATAGTTGCTCAGAAAAATATAGCAAAGAAAGCACATGTTTATGAAAAAACTGTATCAAAAGCAACTGTATCTAGAAATGGGCTTGTTACTGTAAAATGTAAGAATTGTGGAGTGGTTTCGTCAAAAACAGTTGTGTACCATCCAAAGACTGTGAAAATTAGTAGAACAAGTTTTGTATATAACGGACGAAAGCAGACTCCTAAGATTACTGTTGTAGGTGCGGATGGAAAGACAATAGCGTCTAGTAATTATACACTTAGATATTCGGTAGGATGTACCAAAGTTGGCATTTACAAAGTTATGATTGCATTTAAAGGCAATTATAATGGTTCAATAACAAAGACATTTACAATCGTACCAAAGAAAACAAAATTAGTTTCAATGACACCGAAAAAAGGTAACCTAATCATTAAGTGGGCAAGGCAGACTGCACAAGTGACAGGTTATCAGATTCAGTACGCAACAAAGTCAAATTTTGCAGGAGCGAAGACTATAACAGTTACAAAGAATACAATCGTGTCAAAGACGCTTACAAAATTAACATTAAAGAAAAAATATTATGTAAGAATACGTACATATAAGAAGGTTTCAGGAAAGAATTATGTTTCGGAATGGTCGCCTATGAAGATGAGTGTTGTTAAGTAATCTGAATGATTTTTAAGGTGCCAGGTGCAGATGACGACGAATACGAGGAGGAGAGACTTGCTGGCAAGTCATTCGGATCAACAAAGTCAGGAATCGCTCCATTCTATTCAGATAAATATGCAAAGATCGGTTTACAGGTAATTTATAGTACAGAAGAACATCATTCTTGAGGGTTAGCTTGGCTCACTGAAGGATCCAGATCACGGAATCTATCCAATGGTGGTGAGTACGGTGCAACAATAGGAAGTCCTGGAAGAAACGATATCATCTACAGAAACGCAAAGTAATTTGACCTGATTCACAGGGAAATCAAATAACAGAAAAATAACAGGGACACTTTCCGATGAGAGATTATTGGGGAGTGTCCCTTTTGTTGTTGGAAATGGAGTTCTATTTGTGGTGTGAGGAGATTGCGGAATATTATTATATTTGTTATGATTATTTTATCGGCTTTCCGATAAAAGTTCTAGTGGATAGGGCGATGTGCAAAAAAGCATATTGCAAATTTATTGCATGGAGGAGAAAAATGAAATACATCAAAATCAATGAAAACGGAATTCATATTGTATTTGGAATTACAGATAAAAATCAGATCAAATTGCTGCATTTTTCAAAAGCAGAATTTGATGAAAATGATATTTGTAAATTTGGAAAGGAATGTAAGGCAGAAGATCTGGTAAGAAAAGAGCAATTTATCGATGAGGCTTTTCAACTTGTACAGGTAAACCTTGCCGGATATAATCGCCCATATGAAAAGCATGGAAATAAACATATTTGTACAGCACCGGGATATTTATTGACCTATGCGGGGATGGAAGACAGTTGGAATGAGATTGGACGTAAGATAACCATTTATCAGGAAGATAAGGAAGAGACACATGTCCGCGTAGAAACAAGAATGCAGTTTTATAAGGGCACTTCTATCGTTCGTATGGTCAATAAAGTAATCAATGAAGGCGATAGTACACAGTGTCTGGAATATCTATCTTCATTTTGCTATACAGGAATTGAAAAAGAGGGAAAAAGCAATTCCGATGCGAAAATGAGAGTGCGCATTCCTTATAATGGATGGCAGAAAGAGATGAGTATCAAAGAATATAAGTTCGGAGATGTAGGACTGGCGCAAACACAACCCGGGGTATACCAGCGTACTTCACAGGTGCTTGAAGTATCGAATACCGGAAACTGGTCTACGAAGAAGTATTTACCATTAGGGTATGTAGAAAATACAGAGGCACATACAAGCTTATTCTGGCAGATTGAACATAACGGTTCCTGGCATTATGAGATCAGTGATCAGAATACGCATTTTTATGTCTGTGTCAGCGGACCGACCGAAGTACAGTCTCACTGGTTCAAAAATCTCGCGCCGGGCGAATCATTTGAATCGGTACCGGTTGCTGTGGGTGTGGCAGATGACAGCTTTGAAAAAGCAATGGGTGAGCTGACAAAATATCGCCGTATGATTCGAAGACCAAATAAAGATGATGAGAATTTACCGGTTATTTTCAACGATTATATGAATTGCCTGTTTGGTGATCCGACAACGGAGAAAGAACTTCCGCTGATTGATGCGGCTGCGGAATGCGGTTGTGAATACTATGTGATAGATGCCGGTTGGTATGCTCCCGGAGAATGGTGGGACAGTGTCGGCGAATGGCAGGAAAGCAGGGAGCGTTTTCCGAATGGAATTAAAGAAGTAACAGATTACATTCGTCAAAAGGGAATGATACCGGGCGTCTGGCTGGAACTTGAAGTGATGGGAATCAATTGTGAGAAAGCAAAGAATGCTCCGGATGACTGGTTCTTTATCCGTCATGGAAAGCGTGTATATGACCGTAGCAGATATCAGCTCGATTTTAGAAATCCGGAAGTCATCGAACATGTCAATGAAGTGATCGATCGGGTAGTCAAAGATTACGGAGTGGGATATATCAAGATGGATTATAACATTGAACCGGGCATAGGTACTGAACTTGGCGCGGAAAGTGTGGGGCAGGGACTGCTTGAACATGAAAAAGCATATCTAAACTGGCTTGATGATGTATTTGCACGTTATCCGGATCTGGTAATTGAAAACTGTTCCAGCGGAGGCCTTCGCATTGATTATGCGTTGCTCTCCAGATATAGTATTCAGTCTACATCGGATCAGGAAGATTACCGGAATTATGCGACGATAGCAGCAAATGCTGTGGCAGGAGTTACTCCGGAACAGGCGGCAGTCTGGTCGTATCCGATGCGCCAGGGAGACAAGGAAGAAGTAATTTATAATATGATAAATGCCATGCTGCTTCGTATTCATCAGAGTGGTCATTTGGCACAACTTCCGCCGGAACGTCTTGCATTAGTGAAAGAGGGAATTGCCTGTTATAAGACGATTCGTCAGGATATCAAATATGCGATACCTTATTGGCCGATTGATATTGCTGACAATGAGGATATGTGGGTATGCGGAGGCCTTCAGCTTGAAAACAAAGCATATCTTGCAGTATGGAAGCGGCAAATGGAAGGAAAAAATAATGACAGGTACATGAAAGCCGGCATAAACTGCACAGATGATAGTTTGTCCATACCATTGGACAGTATTCCATTTATCATAGACGATATGCAAGTATCCTGCATTTATCCTAAGAAGGAACCGGTTGATTTTGAATTCAAAGGAAATGTATTAACGGTGCATTTTAAAAAGCCTGTTATGGCAAGACTTTTTGAATTAAGAAAGGGTATTGTTTAATAAGGCGGAATCTGATTCATCGTTTTGAATTTTATAGATTCCACTTGTAGATGTTTGAAAATGTGATACTGGAAAATGAAACAATAGAGGACGCAGAATTTGTTGGCTGTGAATTTAAAAAATGGTATTTGTTGTAAATAAGGACAAGTGGATTAATATTCAATTTGGAGGAATAACATAATGTCAAAAGATGAGTATTTGATCACAGATGCACCGCTTAAAGCGCTGACAGTCTTTGCAATGCCTATGATCTTGGGCAGCTTTTTTCAACAAGTGTATAATATGGCTGATTCAATAATAGTTGGCCAGTATGTCGGATCATCTGCACTTGCGGCTGTTGGCGCATGTGCCGCTCTTACAAATGTATTCATTTGTGTGGCACTCGGTGCCGGCATAGGTGCGGGCGTGCTTGTGAGCCGCTATTTTGGAGCCAGGGATTATAGTAAAATGAAAACAATAGTATCAACATCGCTGATAAGTTTTATGGTTTTGAGTATACTTTTGGGTGTATGTGGTCTTATCTTTTCACGTTCGATGATGACGCTGCTTCAGACACCTGCTGACATACTGGATGAAGCGGTGCTGTATCTTCGTGTTTATTTTGCCGGATTTCCATTTTTGTTTATGTATAATATTCTTTCAACAATGTTCAATTCAATCGGTGAATCAAAGATACCGTTGGGTCTTTTGATATTTTCTTCTGTCTTGAATATTGTTATGGATCTTTGGATGGTGGCAGGCCTCGGCCTGGGCGTTTTCGGTGCAGCTCTTGCAACTCTTATTGCCCAGGGAATATCCGCAGTGTTTTCACTGCTGATTTTTCTTTGGCGTATGTGCCAATATAAAGGCCGTTTTGATTGGTTTGACAGGCACGAGTTACATTTCATGCTTAGAATTGCCGTACCATCGGTTCTTCAGCAGTCCACAGTGTCGATTGGTATGATGATCGTTCAGGCAGTTGTAAATCCATTCGGTACACAGGCACTTGCAGGTTACTCAGCAACGATGAGGGTAGAGAATGTTTTTTCACTGATATTTGTATCCATTGGAAATGCAGTTTCACCGTATGTTTCTCAGAATCTTGGCGCAAAGAAAATCAAACGTATCAAAAAAGGATATCGGGCTGCGTTGGTGTTGGATGTGTGCTTTGCGATCATCGCATTTATAGTCATTGAAACACTGCATACTCAGATTTCATCTTTATTCCTTGGCAAAGATGGAACCGCTTTGGCATATCAGGTGTCTGGGGGCTATATGAGATGGATTGGCTACTTTTTCATCTTCATGGGAATCAAGATGGCAACCGACGGGGTCCTTCGAGGACTTGGGATCATGCGCCCATTTCTCATTGCAAATATGGTCAACCTCGCGATTCGTCTGTCAGTTGCCCTGATTTGTGCTCCCCGTTTTGGTATCGAATTTGTCTGGCTTGCGGTGCCGGCGGGATGGCTTGCAAACTTCCTGATCTCTTATATGGCTCTCAGAAAGTCGTGGCCGGTTGATAAAACAATTGGCGAATGATCGGTTTGGTGCAAAGGAATGTCTGTTTTGCAATAGTACCGGCAATCATTGAGGAATACATCTTCCGGGTGTGATACTCGGAGCTTATCTGAAAGTGGAGATGATGGCGGCGGTTCTGATTAGCAGCCTACTACAAAGCATTTGATTTAAGATGGTATGGGTGATGTAATCTGAAATGTAAATATTTTGCTTAACTATAGGGGTTGATGGAAATGCGATTGATTTATTATTCTTGGATATTGATTTGATTACGACCAGCGGCGTAGATATAGGACAGTATATTCGGCATAGACTGAATAATTACAGCATGGAGATTGTGTTTATGTGTCTTCTGAGAAGGATAATGCAGAGCCGGAATGAGCAGCAGATAGTGCCGAGTGTGGCTCTGATAATTGTGCCGATTATCAGTATATGGTCAACTGCGTAAATCAGGGAGACATTTCCTTACCACCAAAGATGATTCGTATAATCATGGCATGGGTTTACAGAGAGTACAGGATGTTGTGAATCAAAATAATGGCGAGATACAGTTTGAAGCCACTGAAAATACTTTCATAGTCAGAGTTATATTGTTCAATTAACGTAAAGGGGGTATCGTACATCTGTTGTGTGCGAGAAAGAGAAATGGGAACATTGGAAGTGGACAAGAGTCTTAAAGCGGCGTTTAAGGAAACGCTGGAACCGCATGGGTTCAAGAAAGTAAAGGGGAGGTATCCGCACTTTGTGAGGATGGCAACTCCTGAGATTATTCAAGTCATCAACTATCGGCTGGAGCAGGCGTTGTCGCCGCAGTTGGAAGAAAAACGGTTTGAGGTATACTGTGCGGTCGGCAGTATATACCGCCCGGAGATCAATCTGAACCGGTCTGTGTATGCCAGCATGGATTGGATAAATACTACGCATCTGGATATGTATGTTAAGGCGAAATACAATGGCATACCGGTGTATGAGAATGAACAGCCGGGGGTTGATTATATCATCAAAAAGGGAGATGAAGCTTCTCTCAGAGAACAGATTGCGTTTGCCATGACAGGAATTGAGCATTATGTAATTCCGGCATTTGACAAGGTGGTGGATTTAAAGACATGCGTGGATTATTTAGAGTTATATGCTTTTAGTAATTTGTATATCAGCAGAAAAACTGAATGTAATGGGGATGTATTTATTTTGCCGGCAAAGTATCCGAATAAAGAATCCTATAGAGTGAAAGTGCAAAGTGATTTTCATGAGGAAAAAAGAATAGTGATGCAACGTGTTTCAGAAGGGAAAATGACAGAAGAAGAAGGTAAACAGGAACTGCTTTGGTATGAAAGGCGGTTTTGTGACAATATTGAAAGATATGGGAAATTTTTTGGAGATGAAGCAACCAAAAAAGAAGTTTCACAATTAAAGGCAGAGCGCGCAGAAAAAAATTTAAACGCAATACGTGCGATGGGAATCGAAGTGTAAAAGACGGGGGGCAAAAAGAAGGGAGTAAGCATATGAAATTTTATTGCACGGGAAAAGGTCATCTGGTTTCTTGAAAACCGGATGACCTTTTTTGAAAAGCAGAAAGGCTTCTTGTCCTTTCATTAGTATATTCAATTTAAAGTCAACTATAATTATTTATCCTTGTTATCAGCGTCGATCACTGACTGGATCTGTTTCATGAGAGAGTCGTAGTTAGCCTGATCGTCGATCCCTCCAAGCATAGGCTCTCCGACAATATTACCATTTCTATCGACTAGTATGGTTGTAGGAAATGCCATGATGTCGGAGGCATATTTGCCTATGCTGGAATCAGAGTCAACGGAGATATTGCGGTATTTTGCACCCTGGCTGTCAAGAACGGCTGCGGCTTCCTTGATAGCATCTTCGTTTCCGTCAAATGTCTCTGTGTTGATACCTACTACTTCGCCGCCCATCGATTTGATGGCATCATTTAATTCATTAAGCTTGGACAATTCTGCGACACAAGGCTTGCAGCCGGTAAACCAGAAATTAACGACAGTTACTGCATTATTGGAAAACAGGCTTTCGTCAACAGAATTACCGTCAAAATCCTTGCTGGAGAAACTTTTGAAAGGTGAGATTTCCTCGGAACTGTCGTTCTGGTCGGTGCTTTTTGATCCTGCATTTTTATTTTCGATTTCGGTTATCTGCTTTTCAATCTGTCTGATAGTTTCAATATCATCGTTAAGTGTTTTCAGTTCATCATCCGTAAAGGATTCCTTGTTTGATTCAACTATACCGGCCAGATAATCGGCATAATCTCCGCTTGGATCAGCATCGCTTTTATTCATCATGCCAAACACCTTGTTCCATACATCCTGGTGATCTGCAAAGATCTGGTTCTCCTGCTGATATAGATCATCCAGCTTTGTGTTGGAATTGTCCACAGCTTCAGTTGTGGATTCTGTCTGGGTTTTCTGTGAGTTCTCAGTGGTGGCAGATCCTGATCCGTTACATGCAGTGAGGGATAATGCTGCACAGAGAGTGATAATAGATATTAATGTTCTTTTTGTCTTCATAAATAATTGCTCCTTTAAATAATATTAATGTGGTTGATTGTTACATGTTGGTTTTGGAAGATTGCTTATGTCCCTTTTGGGAACATGGCTTTCCCATAAACTGATAGTGGATCGCGTCTTTTGGACATGCCTTTATACATGCTCCGCATCGTATACATTCCGGATGATTTGGTGTTTTGCATACATCTACATCCATTTTGCATGCCTTTGAACACTTACCGCATCCGACACATTTGCTGCTTTCAACCTTGATACTCATAAGGCTGACCTTGTTGAATAATGAGTAGATTGCGCCGAGAGGACAAATCCATTTACAGAAGGGTCTGTAGAACAGAATACTCAGAACGACAACTGTAATTAAAATAAGGCATTTAAATGAAAACAGCTTTCCGAGTGCAGAGCGTATAGCTGCATTTCCGAGTGAAAGTGGTATAGCACCTTCCAGAACACCTTGTGGACAAATATACTTACAGAAGAACGGGTCTCCCATTCCTATGGAGTTCGTTACAAGCATCGGCAGAAGTATAACGAAAACAATAAGGATTATATATTTCAGGTATCTTAGTGGTTTCAGCCTGGCTGTGGAAAACTTTTTCCCGGGGATTTTGTGAAGCAGATCCTGAAACCATCCAAATGGACACAAAAACCCACATATAAATCTTCCGAGGATCACACCGATTAAAATGAAAAAACCGGTTATGTAGTAAGAAAATTTAAATTTGGATGATCCGACGACCGCCTGAAATGCACCAATGGGGCACGCTCCTGTTGCAGCAGGACAGGAGTAACAGTTTAGTCCCGGTACGCATACTGTTTTTGCATTGCCCTGATAGATCTTGCCTTTAAATAAATTGGGGATGTGAATATTGGTAAGCAGCGTGGCTGCTGCCTGTATCCATCCGCGTATTCTGGCTGTTTTTTTTGACAGTGATTTGTTCTTATCCAATTCCTACACACTCCAGACATAATTTTATTGCTTTGCTGAGCACGGCAGCCGCTTCACCTCTGACTGCACCATAGCTGATCATAGCTATACCCGTGATGAGTAAAATGATCTGAGATATTTTCCTGTACTTCAAGATATTGCAGCTCCTTTCATGATTGTGTTTGTTGACCAGCTGACTTGGTTATTATACAATAGCTGTTGTAAAATTTTTGTTAAGAAGGATTTTGGTTAAGAAACAGGTGACAGTTTTGAGATTATTGATAGTTGAAGATGAGAAGCAGATATGTGATATGGTTGCGAAAAGCCTGTATGATGCCGGGTATGAGGTGGATACCTGTTATGACGGAGAAGAGGCTCTTGAATGCATTCTGTCAGAGGAATATGACCTGATCGTTCTGGATCTGAATCTGCCGGGTATGGATGGAATGGAGATTTTAAAGGAACTCAGACAGAAAAATGAGGAGACAAAGGTTATCATATTATCTGCGAGGGGACAAATTGCGGATAAGGTTGAAGGGCTGGATGCAGGTGCAAATGATTATATGGAAAAACCATTTCATTTGCAGGAGCTTGAGGCGCGTATCAGAAGTCTTACAAGAAGAAAATTTGTACAGAAGGATGTATGTCTGGAAAGTGGCGGGATAAAGTTTGACACGATAAAACGTGAGGCATACGCAAAAGGAGAAAAGGTTCCCCTTACAAGAAAAGAAAATGGAATCCTGGAATATCTGCTTCTTAATCTGGGCAGACCGGTAAGCCAGGAGGAATTGATGGAACATGTCTGGGATGCTTCGGTTGACAGTTTCAGTGGAGCGATCAGAGTACATATGTCTTCGCTGAGAAGAAAGCTTAAGGCAGTGCTTGGATATGATCCGATTTTGAACAAGGTGGGAGAAGGCTATAAAATACGAGAGGAGTCCGACAGATGAAAAGAATGTCGCTGCAGTGGAGGCTTACCTGTATAATCACATTATATATTGCGCTTATATGTGGATGCCTTACTTTGCTTGTCTATAAAAATGGAGTGTATTATATTGATTCTCTGCAAGAAACCGTTGATGCCCAGGGAGATGATAATGGGAGCGGTACTGATGAAATATATATCAGTATTCCGGAGGATAAGTGGGATGAATTTGCAAATGATTTTTCTGTTAAGGTGTACAATAATAAGGCAGATTACAAGAAAAACAGCCTGATAATTTCTGCCTTGCTGGCCCTGCTTGGCGGAGTAGCTACATATTTTATAAGTGGGCATGCACTAAAGCCTATCAGTGAGTTTTCTGATAAAATTGAAGAGGTACAGGCACAGAATCTGGCAGATTCACGAATAGAAGAAAACAATGTTAAAGAACTGAACCAGCTCAGCGTTTCATATAACAAGATGCTTGAACGCCTCTCGGATGCATTTGAGATACAGCGACAGTTTACTGCAAATGCAGCACATGAGCTCAGAACTCCACTGTCTTTAATGCAGATACAGCTTGATTCATATAATTCTTCCCGGCATCCGGGAGATGATGAAGTCACTCTGCAGACGATAAAGATGGTAACTGAACAGAATGAGAGACTCAGCAAAATGGTAAAGACACTTCTTGATATGAGTGAGCTTCAAACTGTGAGCCGGGATGATAAAATAATGGTCGACGCGCTTGTTGATGAGGTATTGGCGGATCTGGAACCTCTTGCACAGGAAAAGGATATAGAACTTATTGGAGAATGTACGGATGTAACGATGATAGGAAGTGACATCCTTATTTACAGGATGTTATACAATCTTGTTGAGAATGCTATAAAATATAACCGCACAGGAGGACGGGTTACAGTGACAGCGCGTCAGAAGGAAAAACACGTTTACCTGTCAGTAGAGGATACCGGAAATGGTATCCCGGAAGAATTGAAGGATCGCGTGTTTGAACCTTTCTTTCGCGTGGATAAATCCAGAAGCCGTGAGCTTGGCGGCGTAGGACTGGGACTTGCTCTTGTCCGCGAGATCGTGATAGTGCATGATGGTAATATTGCAGTTAAGTCTAATCCGTCTGGAGGAACGATTTTTGAAGTCGTTTTATAAAGTGAGCATTACAGCCGTTACATATAACAGACTTACCCACTTACTTTCCGGTAACAGCATATTGGCTGTCATACATAGCCTTAAGATTTTCGTTGGAATTGAATTTTTCTCCTATGCAGAATTTTTCAGACCATGTCATGTAGTATGCCCATGGAGTGTGTGACTTCTCCAGAAGATGTATATCCGGTATATATCCGACTTCGGTAAGGGCAGCAACCTTGTTCGGAGAGGTAGCTTCTACAAGCTTTGTATATTCTTCACTGTAATCGGTTGCTGTGTATTCCGGCAGATATATGTCCATGGAGACAATATCAACGAAGTCATCTCCAGGGTATACGCCTTTTGTAGGACAGTTCCATACCCATATAAGGTTGTTGATGTTCAGTACATTTGTATAGTAGTCGAACATGAGTCTGTAGAGCTTTGCCGCAACAGCAGGACCTTTGGCACCCCACCAGAACCAGGTGCCCTCGGACTCGTGGAAAGGTCTCCACAGAACCGGGATATCTTCAAGCTGGAATCTTCGGAGTTCCTTTGCGATGATGTCCATATCGTGGTAGAAAGCATCACGTTCTCTTGTTCCTGGAATGAGCACCTTTTCAGCGTCGAAGTCAGTGTGCTCTGTGTAGAAACTCTTGTCACGACCTCCAATCGGAGAGAACCAGTGAAATGTGAAAGTGACAATGCCATTTGTTTTCTTTGCCCATTCGAGAGCGGTGTCAAGGGTATCCTGATTTTCATATACCTCTGTGAGACATTCTGCGGATGCATCATTATAGTTTATGTTTGGCGAGTATCCAAGCAGCTCGAAACCTCTGAGTGCCGGACATTTGCCTGTCTGTTCGTATATATAGTCAATCTCCTCCATAGAATTGGTCTGTGTGTGCTGACCTGTTATTATTTTTTTACCAGAAATCTCCGATAAATAATCCAACAGATTCTGTGCTGAATGCGATATGTGCTTGTTTGCTGCTTTCTGCATCTTATTTTCTCCTTCATTAGTATGTGTTTGATATGCTTTTATCATATACAAATAAATGTAATAATTGTATTATATAAAGAGCAAAAAATTGTATAAACCTATCATGATACAACTTGGATCGTAGGGGGAGACTGCTATGGAAATATTTGAGTACATTGATGAGATGAAACAGCCATATGATATATTTTACACAGATTGTGTGCATTCTGAATTGCACTGGCACTATTACAGTGAGATGCTTTATATAGTCAGCGGATCTATCCGGGTGATCTGCAATGATGGAGAGACGGTTCTCAGAAAAGGGGATATGTGCTACCTATATCCGCTGCAGCTTCACAGTATAAAGGCGGATAAGACCTGTACGGAATCGGTGAAGTATGCGGTCATAAAGTTTAATATGTATACACTGGGCATTCCCCAGACTTATATAAGGAAAATGTATGATTGCTTTGTATACAGGACGGAGACTACAGATTTCTGTATGGTTATAAGGTCTGAAAAACTAAAAGAAAGTATGGCAGATATTGTTCAGGATATATTTGAGGAGTATACGGAAAAACGGGAGATGTACATGCTTGCGGTTCAGTCTGGGATATATAAGCTGCTCATCATCATGGCAAGACAAATGAAAACAAATGGAGATTTTAAGTATAAGAGGTCGGATGGTGATGTGTATTTCAATCACATACTGGAATATATAGATGCGCATTCGTCAGAACAGATTGAGGTTAAAGATCTGGCAGAAATGTGCAGTATGAGTTATTCACACTTTGCCAGATCATTTAAGGCTCGTTATGGAAGATCGTGTAAGGAATACATATTGTATATAAGGCTCAATAAGGCGCAGAACATGCTGCTGTATTCGGATTATTCCATGGAATATATTGCGCAGGAAAATGGCTTTTCGGACAGCAGTTATTTTATCCGGGTGTATAAAAAATGGAGGGGGATCACTCCGAAACAGGAAAGGATGCAGAACAGACTTTAGTATCCCAATAGGGTGCAAATGAAACAGACTCACATGTGATCGAGACACAAGTGAGTCTGTTCATAAACCGATTATATTGTTGCCGTTGCGGACTTTGCACGGCTGATTTTATTTCCCCCGAATTTTCGTCTCAGCTGTTTCATAACCCACAGGTACGCAGGTATCAGGAAGAGATCAGCACATACCCATGCAAGCGGACTTCCTAGTGATACGCAGATGAAACCGAAATGAGGCACCAGCACGAAACCGGCAACAGAACGGGCAATCATCTCACATATGCCTGCAAGTATGGCGAAAGTCGAGTATCCAAGCCCCTGTATCATGAATCTTACGATATTCACAAGAGCCAGGAATATGTAGAATGCGGCGTTGATAACTACGAATTCATATATGTAGCCGATAAGCTCAATCTGTTCCTTCTTTACAAAGAGAAGTGCAAGCTGCTTTCCGAATACGATGGAGAAAGCCAGAGCCACGAGGGCATATATGATTCCCATCTTGATACAGGCTTTAAGTCCCTGATCAACACGGTCAAGACGTCTGGCACCAACATTCTGACCTCCGTATGTTGCCATGGTGGAGCCCATTGCATCGAAAGGACAGCACATGAACATGGAAATCTTGCTTCCTGCTGATACGGCTGCAACATATGTTGAACCCATATCATTGACTGCGGTCTGAAGAATGACACTGCCTATGGCGGTTATGCTGTACTGCAGGCCCATAGGCAGACCCATACCGCAGAGCTTAAGGCAGTGGCGCATGCTGAATGTCCAATCCTCTTTACTGAATTCAAGATACTTCAGTTTCTTTGTCATGTATATCGTACATATGATTCCTGACACTGCCTGTGAAGCTACTGTGGCAACTGCAGCTCCGGCGACGCCCATAGGAACAACAAGTATAAGATCAAGTATTATGTTGACAATTGATGAACCCACAAGGAATATGACAGGTGTGATACTGTCTCCGAGTGATCTCAGTATCCCGGCGGTCAGGTTGTAGAGGAAGGTTGCCGGAATGCCCAGGAATATTATAAATATGTATATATATGCATCATCGATGATATTCGAAGGTGTTCGGAGAGCCTTGAGTATCTGCATGGTAAAGATACTTACTGCTACTGTTATAACAGCAGCCAGTGCAACGGATGACCATATACTGTTGATTATATATGCCTTAAGAGCCTTGAAATCCTTCGCACCGTAAGCCTGTGCAACAGGGATTGCAAATCCGTTGCAGATTCCTATACAGAAACCGAGTATCATGAAGTTGATGCTTCCGGTGGAACCCACCGCCGCCAGCGCGTCAGTTCCAAGCTTCTGCCCGACTATGACAGAATCTACCATATTATAAAACTGCTGAAATATCAGACCAAAGAGAAGGGGCAGACCAAAGTTCAATATAAGCTTTGAAGGCTTTCCTTCAGTTAGGTCTTTTGTGCCACTGATGCGCGCAATAAAATTCTTCATGTGATTCACCTCTCAAAAATCTAGTTGTTTGTTTATAAATTGCTTGTTTTCACGATATCGTGTGTTTGCTAGTTAATCACCTTTTAATGATTTTATATATGGAAAAAAGGTGATTAAACGTGGTAAAATGTAAACACTTTTGTAATGCTGGAAACTTGATATATATTAGTCTCTGAACTAATATAAGTATAGTCGTAAAAGTGATGAAAAAAGAGAAAATAATTGTGCATAAAGCGCATGGATACAAACCAGGGTAATGTCGATAACGATAATGACCTGGCGGGGGATATGGAATGAGCAGAGATAGCGATAAAAAAAATAATAAAAAAAAGAACGATAAAAAGATTGGCAAGAATAATAAAACGGGCAGAGAAGAAATCAGAAATATAAATAGTATGAACGGTGGCACAGCAAAATCTTACAGGCAGAAAGTTCTTGTGAATCAGGCAGGAAAGCTAGTGGATGAGCTTGAGCGGGCGAGACGAGAGGAGCAGGAGTCCCAGATTGATGGAATAATCAGACAGAAGGTTATCAAGAGAAAGAATACCAGGGCTGCCTATCGTATTGTGGGAATAGTATTTATACTGATTGGAATCGCGTGTATGTGGTGGGCCATGGGAGGTCACTACAGGTTTTTGAAGGCGGCGGTTTCTATAGCAGCCATGGCATATGGGTTTTATATTGTAAGGGCGTCATTCAGGAGTGCAGCATATGATGCTACATATCTGTTTGGACAGGACAGGATAACGATACTTCAAAAGGGTGGAAGTAAGATCATACCATATGAAGCAGTGACGGGTTATACAATGATAGAACCAGATCCTGAGATGAAGTATTATATTTTAAAGTTCGACAGGGGGAAGGAGAGTTATGTAGTGCCGTTTGCCGGGGCGAAGGCAAAATGTGAGGCAGTGTACAATATTTTCAGAGAGAAGGTAAGAACAGATGAAAAAGAAAATTCTTGAAAAACTCCAGAGTACGGATGGTTTTGTATCAGGACAGGAATTATGTGAGCTGCTGGGTGTGTCAAGAACCGCAGTGTGGAAAAATATACAGGCTCTGAAAAATGATGGATATGTCATAGAAGGAGTTAATAATAAAGGCTATAGGCTGGTTAGCGTTCCTGATGTCATGTCTGAGGAAAATATATCGAGGTACCTCAACACGAAGACATTTGCAAGAAAACTCTACTACTATGATGAAACTGATTCAACAAACACCCGCGCTAAGATTGTTGGTGAGACGGATCCTGTACACGGCGCATTGTTTGTTGCAAATGAGCAGACGGCAGGAAAAGGCCGGAGGGGACATAGCTGGAATTCAGATAAGGGAACAACGATATCCATGTCGTATCTGCTAAAACCGGATATAGATATCTCGTGCGTATCCAGGATAACTCTGGTGTCGGCGGTTGCACTTGCAAGAGCATTCGGCAAAGTGGATGGTGTCAAGCCTCAGATAAAGTGGCCCAACGACGTACTTTCAGATGGAAAGAAGCTTGTCGGAATACTTACAGAGATGAGTTCAGAGGGAACTGATATTAGTTATGTTGTCGTGGGAATTGGTATAAATGTATATAACCAGAGTTTCCCGGAGGACATTGCGGACAAGGCGACATCAATTCTTCTGGAGAACGGCAGGGGATGTGACAGGTCATGGTTCATAGCGCAGGTGTCAAATGAGTTTGAAAAACTATATGATGAGTTTGTAAAAAATAAAGATCTGGGATTTCTTGTTGATGAGTACAACAGTTATCTTGTGAACAAGGATAAGCAGGTATATGTCATAGAGGGAGATCAGAAAACTGAGTATACAGCCTTGGGACTTTCCCCTGACGGCGGACTTCTTGTCAGGGATGCTGATGGAGCTGTGCGCGATATAATATCAGGTGAAGTATCCGTCAGAGGCATATATGGATATGTATGATATATGATAAACATTCGTTTTCATGTCAGCATATGGGGCTTAATAATATTAATAAATGGCAGGCATGATTCAAAAAAACTAGAAATATAGCCACTTATGGTTTATAATCGGCAGAGGGTATATAATATAACTTAGAAAATTCAAAGAATTATAAAAACATTCAAAAATAAAATTCAAAAAAGAAATATAAAAATGGAGGACATAAACATGGAAAAGATTCAGATGACCACACCACTTGTAGAGATGGATGGAGATGAGATGACCAGAATTCTCTGGCAGTATATAAAGGATGAGCTTATTTATCCATTTATCGATCTCAAGTCAGAGTACTATGACCTTGGACTTGTACATAGAAATGAGACAGATGACAAGGTAACATTTGACTCAGCATACGCAACACAGAAGTATGGCGTAGCTGTAAAGTGTGCTACTATCACACCTAATGCGGCAAGAGTTAAGGAGTACAATCTCAAGGAGATGTGGAAGAGCCCTAACGGAACCATCAGAGCGATCCTTGATGGTACAGTGTTCAGAGCACCTATCGTAGTAAAGGGAATCGAGCCATGTGTTAAGAACTGGAAGAAGCCTATCACCATCGCAAGACATGCATATGGTGATGTATACAAGAGCGTAGAGATCGATGTTCCAGGTCCTGGAACTGCAGAGCTTGTATTCACAGGCGATGACGGACAGGTTATAAAGGAGACTATACATAAGTTTGATGGCCCTGGTGTTCTTCAGGGACAGCACAACGTGGACAAGTCTATTGAGAGCTTTGCAAGAAGCTGTTTCAAGTATGCGCTTGATACCAAGCAGACACTGTGGTTTGCCACAAAGGATACCATATCAAAGAAGTATGACCATACATTCAAGGATATCTTCCAGGAGATATTCGATGCAGAGTATAAGGAGCAGTTCGATGCAGCAGGTATTGAGTACTTCTACACACTTATAGATGATGCGGTTGCCCGTGTTATGAAGAGTGAAGGCGGTTACATCTGGGCATGTAAGAATTATGATGGAGATGTAATGAGTGATATGATCTCATCAGCATTTGGTTCACTTGCCATGATGACATCAGTTCTCGTATCCCCTGATGGAAAGTATGAGTACGAGGCAGCACACGGAACAGTTATGAGACATTACTACAAGCACCTTGCCGGTGAGGAGACATCAACCAACTCAGTTGCAACTATCTTCGCATGGTCAGGAGCACTCAGAAAGCGTGGAGAGCTTGATGGAATCCAGGCACTTCAGGATTTTGCAGACAAGCTCGAGGCTGCAACCATCAAGACTATAGAAGATGGCAAGATGACAAAGGATCTGGCTCTCATCACAACTCTCGAGAACCCAACAGTCCTCAACAGTGAGAACTTTATCAAGGCTATCAGAGAGACACTTGAGGGTATGCTCTAAGAATGAAATTGTGTAACGGGCTGATTACAGACGTTGCTTTTAACGGGATATCACCTTTATTCATACAAATGGATAAAGGTGATATTTTTATGCCATTGTGTAAAATGTGGCATTGGGTTAAAATAGCTTATATAGCATGCCTATAGCAGCATGCATATAGTAGTTTGTCTATCTGAGTGTAGCGTATAAGATAATGAGGAGTTGCATTTATGAGAATTGAGCATGTTGCGATGTATGTGAATGATCTTAAAGCTGCGAAGAATTTTTTTGAGAAATATCTGGGAGCATCAGCAAATGAGGGATATCATAATAAAACGACGGACTTCCGTTCATATTTTCTCACATTTGATGATGGCGCAAGGCTTGAGATAATGAACAGGCAGGGAATGGATGATTCTGAAAAGACACTTAACAGAACCGGATTGATACATATAGCATTCAGTGTGGGAAGCAAAGAAAAAGTTGATGAGCTTACCAGACAGCTTGCGGAGGATGGCTATGAGGTGACAAGTGGACCGCGGACGACAGGCGATGGATACTATGAGAGCTGTGTGGTCTGCATAGAGGATAATCAGATAGAGATAACGGTATAGGAATGACAGAATAGGAGGTAAAAGACAATGGATAATCAGGTATTAGAGGTAATAAAAAAGAGAAGCTCAGCGAGAGCATACAGTGATGAAGAGGTTATGAAGGAGCAGCTTGAGAAGGTCATCGAGGCTGGGCTTCAGGGACCTACAGGTATGAATAAGAAAGAGATACATTTTACAGTTGTTAAGGGTGATGCTCCAATTCTGGAAGAGCTTGATGCAGAGAAGCGTGCACTTCGCGGACAGGATAAGCAGCCTCACAATTTCTATTATGAGGCTCCGGTGCTCATATTCTTAAGCGCTGAGGATGACTTCAAGTGGAGCAAGGTGGATTCAGGAATTGCAGTTCAGAATATGGCTATAGCGGCAGAGAGCATGGGGCTCGGAAATCTGATAATCGGTTGCGTGTATGATGCACTTCACGGGGAGAAGAAAGCATATTTTGACAAGGCACTTGCAATACCGAAGGGATATTCATTCCAGATAGCTCTTGCCGTTGGACACAAGACTGACAACAAGACACCACATGATTACGATGTTGCTGCGCAGGTAAGTTATCTGTAGTATATATGGGGAGGATATTGCGTATGGGAAAACTTGTAATGGGGTATTGAGACTGCCCATATTGTAGTACGAAACATATAGAAGGAACGAAGCGTGAGTGTCCGTCCTGCGGAAAGCCGAGGGGACAGGAAGTTAAGTTCTATATGGATGGAGTGCGGTATTTGTCCGCGGAGGAGAGTCAGACAAAGGGAAAAGGTGCCGACTGGTTATGTGATCATTGTGGCAATTACAATTCAGCTCTTAACACACGGTGCAGCAGCTGCGGTGCTGAACGAGGTGCGAAGGATAAGGGGTATTTTGACGTCAGGAAAGAGCAGGACGCAAGGAATGCCAGGAATGCATCAGGTACAGGAACGGCTGCCGACGGACAAAAAGGCGGGCAGGGCAATCGGAAAAGAGGACATTCATTTGGAGCATGGAAGATAGTGCTGATCGGCATGCTTGTGATAGCGGCTATAATCGGACTTACGGCGATCATAGCCATGCCAAAGAAGAGGACAGTCACAGTCAGGGATATGACATGGAAGACCAGTGTTGATGTGGAGAAATATATTCTGTGTGATGAAGACGACTGGGAACTCCCCGAGGGTGCCACGCTAAAGACCACGAAACAAGAGGTGCACCATACTGAACAGGAATATGTTGGTGAGCGTGAGGAGACCTATGATTCATATGAGGTGATAGGTTCCCATGTGGAGTACAGCTATGAGGACAATGGAGATGGAACCTTCTCTGAAGTTGCAAATGATGTGGACGATTATGGATATGTGACGAGAACGAGGTCTGTTCCGGTGTATAGAGATAAGCCTATATACAGGACGAAGTATTATTATACAATATGGCGGTGGAAGTACGACAGGACGGAGACCGCCGAGGGCGGTGGAAAGACACCGGAATACCCAGATCCCCAGCTCACAGACAAGGAGAGGCTAAGGAAAAAATCAGTTGAATATGAAGTCACATGTGAAGTGAAGGATAAGGAAAAGACATATAAAGTTGAAAAGTCTATATATGACAAACTTGACATAGGTGAGACATATAAAGTCAGGGCTGACTCTGAGGAGATAGTGAGTATCATAGAGTAAAGACTTAAGAACACGGAGGCGGGCAAAAGTGACAAAGCAGTCAAAGCCTGGTAAGGATAAAAATTCAGATATTGAGAGATATCCGTATCTGGTGGCTGAGCTGTCATGACAGATTGCGGGATATGCTTATGTGGGACCATTTCATGACAGACCGGCATACGACTGGTCAGTGGAGACATCGATATATGTGGATAGGAATATAAGGCATATTGTTGATCCTGAGAGACCATTCTGACCTGCCTGGCTCATCCCCGGATGGATAAGACATAGTGAAAATTATGTCGAATCTGTTCGGGGATTTTTTTATTATAACGAATATGCGGGAAGTCTGTTGAATACTATGTATTTGAGACGAAATAGTTAAGGCGGACATTGAATGAGAGGTAACCATGATAATGGGATGTGCTTTCAGACTATGCAGCTCATAGCAGTTGCAGTGGCGATGGTTTTTGTGCTTTGCGTGACGGCGGGGACTATAGGAGCACTTGCAAAGGCGGATGATGGCAGTTATATGCTGCAAAGCAGCTCTGCAACGGAGCTAATGGGGGACTTTGGTGTGATATGTTTTGACACACTGTATGCACAGACACATCTTCACAGTAACTTTATCACAAGGACACTCAGTGCAAATTCAAACTCGGGACTCAGAAATTCGTATGGAGTATATGAGGAATTCTACTTTGAAAATGCTGAACGGATGTGTGGCTGTGTGTCGGATGCAGGAACTGATATGCTTTATACAGGAGCGAAAGTCAGGAGAGCAGATGGCGGTGAAATATATATCCGCATGAATGATGGTACCCAGACAAAGCTTGACAGTCCGGCAAATGTCAGAACCGATGCAGAAATTGAAGATGATGGTGAATATTCTAAATATGCAGATATGGCTGATATACAGAGAAAGTTTATTGACTATAGTCAGAAACTTAGGACTTATGCAGACACAGAGGGTACTGTGGATGTTGATATAACAGGTGATATGAACGATAGAAGTGTGTCAGTAAATGGTAGCGGACTGCATGTGGTATCCATGGATTACAGTCAGCTCGCCGCGGGCACAAATCCGATATATTTTGAGTTCCCGGATTATGGTGATGATACGGTGCTGCTCATGAATATTGATCTGGCAGGTATCCAGAATGCTGTTCTGGGCGATCTGATACTTGGAAGCAAGAGCGATGCAAAGGCAAACGATAATGGTAATTTTTATAATGCCTACAACAGAATGTATTTTAACTTCTATGACAGCTCGGCAGCAGATGGACAATTTGGCGGAAGCATAACATTTGCGGGCAGGGGATTTGGAACAGTGATAGCTCCAGAGGCAGCGGTAAATCTCGGACACAACTGGGATGGTTGTGTGGTGAGTGAAGTATTCTCAAACGGAGGAGAGTTCCACAGAGTACCGGGAAATGATTTCCTGGATGAAGAGCCAACGACAGAGGGTACGACGACCGAAGATACGACAACCGAAGATACGACAACGGAGGACACGACAACCGAAGACACAACCACGGAAGACACAACGACAAAGGATACGACAACGGAAGATACCACAACAGAAGACACGACGACAGAGGACACGACAACAGAAGATACCACAACAGAAGATACCACAACAGAAGATACCACAACGGAAGACACGACAACAGAATCAACAACAGGAACAACAACAGAGGATACCTCAACAGAAACTACGACGGGTACAACTACAGAGTCGACCACGGAACGTACTACATGGAGCACAACAGGAACGACAATAACCATGACAACTACGCGCAGCACTCCGCCGGTGAGACATCCAGATACTGGTGACAGGCTGCCCGTGAAAGAAGTGGCAGGTGTGGTCATTCTGGCGCTTATGGGAAGTGCGGGGATATTAATATATAAAAAAATAAGAAAGTAGACATATTCTATTGAAATAGGACATAGAGCTGGGCTACAGCTTGGTCGTGTTCAGGAGATAGTCAGGCCAGGGAGACATTAGTAAAATACAGTTAGTACTGTATATAATTTAAATAGAGTTACAGCACCGCCATGTATGCAGCGTTTTACATGGCGGTGTTTTGCGTAATACAGGTAAAAATGCCCATAGTCTTGCATAATATCCCAGGATGTGATATATTTTAGGGGAATTTTGTGGTACAAAATACCATGGCGGGAGAATGTGTTTACATTATTTGACACAGAATAATAAGAAGGCACATTCTTTATTTTTGCTCATTAAAGATAGGAGAACAAGAACATGACGATAACTGATGAAACAATTGATTATGTTGGAATCCTTGCAAAGCTTGAGCTCTCCCCGGAGGAGAAGGAGCAGGCAAAGAAGGATATGTCAGACATGCTTGATTATGTCAGCAAACTGAATGAACTTAATACAGACGGTGTGGAGGCTATGAGCCATACATTCCCATACAACAATGTGTTCCGTGAGGACGTTGTTGTAAATGGAGACGACAGAGAGAACATGCTGAAGAATGCGCCAGAGCAGAAGGATGGCTGCTACAAGGTGCCAAAGACATTTGACTAGGAGGTAGGCTGAAGTGAATTTAATGGGTATGACGGCTGTAGAGCTGGGAAAAGCTATTAAAGATGGACAGGTGAGCGTAGTTGAAGCGACACAGGCCTGTCTTGACAGCATCGAGGCGTGCGAGAAAGATTATAATAGTTTTGTCACGGTTGATCGTGAAGGAGCACTTGCCCAGGCGGAGGAAGTGCAGAAGAAGATAGATGCGGGAGAGCTCAATGGTCCTCTTGCAGGAGTTCCGATAGCAATAAAGGACAATATGTGCCAGGAGGGTGTGCAGACAAGCTGTTCATCCAAGATTCTGTCAAATTTTGTTCCGACATATACAGCTGAGGCCGTTGTGAAGCTCAAGGAAGCAGGAGCGGTTATAGTAGGACATACCAACATGGATGAGTTTGCCATGGGAAGTACAACCGAGACATCATATTTTGGTGAGACAAGAAATCCATGGGATACAAATAGAGTTCCAGGTGGTTCATCAGGTGGATCAGCGGCAGCAGTTGCCGGTGAGGAGGTGCCATGTGCCCTCGGTTCAGATACCGGTGGATCTATCAGACAGCCGGCTTCATTCTGCGGTGTTACCGGAATCAAGCCAACCTATGGAAGAGTGTCAAGATACGGACTTATAGCATACGGTTCATCACTTGACCAGATCGGACCACTTGCGAAGAATGTAGAGGACTGTGCGACGATCCTTGAGATCATATCACAGTATGACAAGAAGGATTCAACATCAGTTAACAGAGATGACAATGATTTTACAAGCGCACTTGTGGATGATGTGAAAGGCCTTAAGATCGGTCTTCCAAGAGACTATTTCACAGAGGGACTTGAGCCTGAGATAAAGGAAGCCGTGTATGGAGTAGCTGAGGCTTTGAAGGCAAAGGGAGCTATTGTTGAGGAGTTTGATCTTGGAATGGTTGAGTATGCTATTCCTGCTTACTATATCATTGCATCGGCGGAGGCAAGTTCTAACCTTGAGAGATTCGACGGTGTAAAATATGGTTACAGAACACCAGAGTACACAGATCTTCACAACATGTACAAGAAGAGCCGTTCAGAAGGATTTGGCCCTGAGGTCAAGAGAAGAATCATGCTCGGTTCATTTGTGCTGAGTTCAGGCTATTACGATGCATATTATGTAAAGGCCCTCAAGGCAAAGGCGCTCATCAAACAGGCGTATGACAAGGCGTTTGAGAAGTATGATATCATTCTCGGACCTGTTGCACCTACAACAGCACTGAAGATGGGAGAGTCACTCTCAGATCCTATCAAGATGTATCTGGGAGATGTGTACACAGTCCCTGTAAATCTTGCAGGACTTCCGGGAATATCACTTCCATGTGGAACTGATAAGGATGGAATGCCTATAGGTGTGCAGATGGTTGGAGATGCATTTGACGAAAAGACCATTATTAGGGCAGCGTATGCATTTGAGCAGACTAGAGAGTACAAGAGACCTGCACAGGTTTCAGAAAGGGGGCTGTAAGAGATGGCAAAGACATATGAGACAGTCATCGGACTTGAGGTCCATGTAGAGCTTGCGACCAAGACAAAGATATTCTGCGGCTGCAGCACAGCATTTGGAGGAGCTCCTAATACACATACATGTCCTGTATGTACAGGAATGCCGGGCTCACTTCCGGTACTTAACAAAGAGGTTGTGAATAAAGCGATTGCGGTTGGTCTTGCAACAAACTGCACTATCACACAGAATTGCAAGTTTGACCGAAAGAACTATTTCTATCCGGACAACCCACAGAACTACCAGATATCACAGCTCTACTATCCAATATGCAGGGATGGTAAGGTTGAGATAGAGGTTGACGGAGTTAAGAAATATGTGAGGATCCATGAGATACATATGGAGGAGGATGCAGGTAAGCTTGTCCATGATCCATATACAGACAGCTCACTTGTGGATTTCAACCGTTCAGGTGTGCCTCTTATAGAGATAGTATCTGAGCCTGACATGAGATCTGCGGAGGATGTAATAGCATATCTTGAAAAGCTCAGGGAGACGATACAGTATCTCGGAGCTTCAGACTGTAAGCTGAATGAGGGATCCATGCGTGCTGATGTCAATCTTTCGATCAGAGAGGTTGGCTCAGAGGAGTTTGGCACACGTACAGAGACCAAGAACCTGAACTCATTCAAGGCCATTGCCAGAGCCATAGAGAATGAGAGAGAGAGACAGATCGATCTCATCGAGTCTGGTGAAAATGTTGTCCAGGAGACAAGAAGATGGGATGATACTAAGGAGTATTCATATCCTATGAGATCCAAGGAGGATGCACAGGATTACAGATATTTCCCTGATCCTGACCTTGTACCTATCCACATCAGCGATGAGTGGCTCCAGCAGGTAAGGGATGCACAGCCTGAGTTCAGAGACGAGAAGAAGATAAGATACAAAGAGGAATATGCGATTCCTGACTATGATATAGACATCATCACGGCCTCCAAGAAGCTGGCAGATCTGTTTGAGGACGCGATTGCACTGGGAGCACCTGCAAAGAAGGTTTCCAACTGGATCATGGGAGAGACCATGAGACTGATGAAGGAGAACAGTGTTGATGCGGAAGACCTGAAGTTTTCAGCGGAGAATCTTGCGAAGCTCATCAAGCTTGTTGATGACAGGGTTATCAATGGCGGTGTTGCAAAGGAAGTGTTCGAAAAGATATTTGCAGATAATATAGATCCTGAGAAGTATGTCAAGGATAACGGACTTGCAACTGTTCAGGATGACAATGCACTTAAGGAGGCATGTCAGGTAGCCATAGATAACAATCCAAAGGCTGTTGATGATTACAGAGGCGGCAAGGAGAAGGCTCTCGGAGCACTTGTCGGACAGGTTATGAAAGCTATGAAGGGTAAAGCAGATCCTGGATCTGTCAACAAGATGCTTAGGGAGATGCTATAAATATGGAAGAAAACAGAAGAGTTAGAAAGAGGGACAGATACAAACGTCTCATAACAGTGGGTGAGGCCTGTGTACTCATCGCTGTGGAGCTGGTGCTGTTTGGACTCATGTGGTACCGGGACTATGAGGTAACGCTTACGCTTCCGTTCTGGAGAAGAGGAAACTGGGCAGTTATCGGAATGTATGGAATAATCATCATACTTTTCACCAAGCTTTATGGTGGTTACAGAGTCGGATTCTTCAGACTGCTTGATATAGTTTACTCACAGCTGCTGGCTCTCGTGTGTGCCAATGTAGTTGGTTACCTGCAGCTCTGTATAATCTGTCGTGACTATGTAAATCCGGTACCATTGTTAAAGGTAACCGGGCTTGAAACGATAGTGATATTGATTTGGATATTTGCGTGTAGATTTTTGTATGCGAAGATGTATCCGCCAAGGCATCTGCTGCTGGTATATGGATATAAGACTCCGATAGAGTTCATAGACAAGATCAATGCCCGTAAGGACAAGTATGTAATAGAAGACAGAATACATGTCAGCGAGGGCGAGCAGGCGATCAAGGAGAAGATACTCCAGTACGATGGAGTAATCATTTGCGAGACAAAGGCTTATATAAGAAATGAGCTTGTGAAGTATTGTTTTGAACACTCCATCAGATCGTATGTTGTGCCAAAGCTTTCCGACATAATCATATTAGGAGCTGAGCCTATTCATTTGTTCGATACGCCTATCCTCTTATCACGAAATCAGGGACTTACCGGTGACGATATGATCATTAAGAGGATCATGGATGTTATATGTGGATTTATACTGCTTGTCATAGCTTCACCATTTATGCTCATATCAGCACTTGCGATATGGCTGTATGACAGAGGACCGATATTCTACAAGCAGGACAGATTGACACTGAATGGCAAGGTGTTCAAGATCATCAAGTTCAGAAGTATGAAGATGGACTCCGAGGCAGGTGGAGCACAGCTTGCAAAGAAGGATGATGACAGAATAACCCCTGTGGGAAAATGGCTCAGAAAGCTGCATCTTGATGAACTGCCACAGCTTTTCAACGTACTCAAGGGTGATATGTCACTTGTCGGACCGAGACCTGAGAGACCGGAGATCGCCGAGCTTTATAAAAAGACATTCCCTGAGTTTGACTACAGACTCAAGATGAAGGCCGGACTTACGGGATATGCACAGGTTTACGGCAAATACAACACAACCCCTAGAGATAAGGTTAAGCTGGATCTTACCTATTATGAGCAGTATTCAATATGGCTTGATCTCAAGCTGATGCTCCTGACGGTAAAGATCATGTTCCAGAAGGAGACATCAGAGGGAATCGCATCAAATATGACCACGGCACTCAGGGATGGCGAGAAGGTACAGATACCTTCACCTGTAAATGTGAAGCCGGAAGGGCTTGATGAGTCTGAGGATGCATTCTATGACCTCGGAAAGACTGTGCAGAAAACAGATAAATAATAAGCGATATATATCGATGTAGGTGTGTGTGATGACTGGAGAAAAAGTATCGGTGATAATTCCGGCGTATAACAGCAGCAGAACCATTTATTCTGCGGTGGATTCAGTTATGAAGCAGGGGATTCCTGTGGAGGTCATAATAGTTGATGACTGTTCGACGGATGATCTGACAGGAGCACTTGATGGATACGCGGAAGATGACCGTGTGAATATCATCAGAAATGAAAAAAATATGGGAGTTGCAGCTTCGCGTAACCGCGGGGTTGCGGCTGCAACTTGCAGATACGTTGCATTTATAGATTCGGATGATCAGTGGCAGCCTGATAAACTGGCTAAACAGTTGAAGCTTATGGAGCAGACAGGTGCGGTTCTGTGTTCTACGGCCAGGGAGCTTGTGAACGAAGACGGATCCAGAACGGGAAAAGTGATCGGAGTTCCTGAAAAGGTCACCTATAAGATGCTGCTCAGAGGAAATGTGATCAATTGTTCATCGGTTGTGATGGACAGACAGGTTGCACTCAGATATCCGATGGGCAACGACGATATCCATGAGGATTATATTTGCTGGTTGCAGATACTGAAGGAATACGGAAGCTCGGTTGCGATAAATGAGCCGTTGCTATTATACAGGCAGATGAGAAACAGTAAGTCTGGTTCAAAACTGTCGTCTGCAAAAAAGACATTTGCCGTATACAGAAAAGTTGGATATGGAGTTATAAGAAGCTGCTTTTACTTCATGTGTTATGCGGTAAATGGTGTTGTAAAATATCTGTTCTGATAGGAATAAATTATATGGCGGAGAAAAGAAATGACGGATGGCAATAAGAAGAGAGGCCCGGGAAGGCCGACGGAAAAGAGAAAAGATACGATCCTGAGACTTAGGATAGATACAGATACTCATCGGAAGCTCAGTGAATGTGCGGCGGTGCGACAGGTATCTATGTCAGAGCTTGTCAGGGAAGCGATAGATGAGATATTCCGAAGAGAAAAAGAAAAACAGCAGAAGAATGAGGCAGAATAAAAATAACAGGTCGATGGCATATACCATCGACCTGTTATTTTGTTATATATTCATGGATTAAAGTGTGTAGCCGTTCTTTTTGAGGAGCTCTCTGGCTGAGTCTATAGAATCATTTCCTGTAGCATTCTTTATAGGAGCAAATTCCTTCTCTCTGTCGACCTCAAATGGAAGACATGTTCCCATATAAGCGATCATATCGAGGGCCAGTGTCTCAAATTTGTAGCCGTTTGGCTCTGATGGCTTGACGATCTCTCCATCCTCACCGACATAAGGGATAGCCTTCTTGACGATGTGGAGAGGCATACTTTCATTCATGATCTTCATCAGTCTGTCAACCGGGAAGATATAGTTTAATGTAACTCCATAGTTGTAAGCGTAATCGCCGTTGGCATCGCGCTCATCACGCATGGCATCTGTGAGTTCATAATACTCGACGATATATGGCTTTCCGTGGTTAGTACACAGGACGCCAACCTTCTCGTCAGGGTATGCTTTTTTGACAACCTTTCCGCCGGAGAGGAAGCCCTCTGTGAGAACTGCTCCGAGGAATACTGGGTCTGCAATTCTCTGAAGTACATTGTCAACTGAGAATACATTTATATACTTGATTCCGTATTTCGTGAGCTTGTCGAGGTGGCCTGCCTTGCAGAGGGATGAGAACCATCCACCGTTGCCGTTAGGAGACATGGCAACCTTTCCCTTCTCCTCGAGATATATCTTGCCGTTGAAGTCCACTGAAGGAACCATTTCCTGTTTAAAGAAATGAACATATTCAGGATTGTAACCGAAGTAGTCATGCTCTTTGAAGAATGATGTTGTGTCATCGTGGTTCTTCTCATTGGTCATGATGAAGAAATGGATCCAGGTATCTGCCATCTTCACAATATCGAGGGTGTGCTCGATGAGAAGCTGGAATATAAACATATCCTTGGTGACACCGACGTTGAAGGTTCCCTTAGGACCGGAGAATCCAAGACGGGTGCCCTGACCACCTGCCAGGAGGACCAGTGCCAGATCGCCAGCTTTGATGGCTTCAAGGCCTGCGTTCTTGTATATATCATACTTTTCTGCAATGCTGTCCATCTGGAGAGCTGCAACGGGAGCGATATCAGAATCACTTCCTGATGAATTGTGTCCGATCATATCGATAAGTGAGAAATCAATTTCACTGATCTGGTTCATGAGTGCTGCCTGTTCAGCCTCGCTGAGAGTATCATAATACTTTAATAAGTGTAGCTGTCCTTTTTCTTCGAGAAGCTTGTAAGCGTTTTCGTAATTCATAAAAATCTCCTTAATAAATGTGTAGTTTGTATTTATTTTCTCTATCCGTGTATAATCCCTAAATTAATGATATTTCTTCTTGATCTCAATAGTGTCTGTGAATACCTTCCAAATGTCCTTGATCTTGATCCTTCTTCCATCTGCTGCATCGTCCCTGCTGTAATTCAGGACGATAGGAGCTTCGGATATCGAATATCCCTGTCTGTGTGCAGCCACAAGAATTTCAATATCAAAAGCATAGCCCGATATGGAAAGGTTCTCGGCAATCGGCTTTATGACTTCTGCTTTGAAAAGCTTTATACCGGTCTGGGTGTCATGGATACCAAGATGAAACAGCATTTTGAGCATAATATAATAGCTGTAGCTCATGACTCTTCTAATAGGAGGATAATCAAGCTTGGATTCAGGGTGAAGCTTTGATCCTATGACTATGTCAGAACCGGTGTCCCTCATCTGCTTCATAAATGGCTTGAGAAGAGATGGACTCAGTTCAAGGTCTGAATCAAGGAATGCTATATATTTGCCGGAAGCTTTGGCAATTCCGGTTGTGATAGCATGTCCCTTTCCCTGATTGACATCATATCCTGTATCTACAATATGAGAATCCATTTCGGCTGCCTCGGCAATAAGTTTGCCTGTGGAGTCCTTGCTGCCGTCATTCACAGCGATTATCTCATAACGATGAAGAAAACGGCTGAGTATTCGGCTAGTCTCAAGAAGATTATCTATGATGTGCTGTTCTTCATTGTAGGCGGGCATAACCACCGACAAAGTAATATTGTTATTATCCATTTCCTGCTCCTTAAAAAATAAGCATTGATATTTAGACATTATTAATACGAGTATACTTTTTTATACATCATGTGTCAAATAAAATAGTGTTAATATGAAGGTGTTTATACTAATTAAGATATAATACATGTTGTAAAAGGAAAAAATATAATGTATTATAGAGCGAGGTAACGACATTTTTAGATATTTGAAAAAGGAGTTCCAATGGATAATAAGAAGAAAAATGGAATGAGATCCAGGTACGATGAGGACATGGATTGGCTGGATGACGATGATGATTATCTTGATGATGGTGGATTGATAGGATCATTGTTGTTCGGGGATAAAAAGAAGAAAGAAAAAAGGCGTGATCCTGAGCCGGAGAGAAAGGCTGATAAGAGACCGGAAAAGAAGCCGGAGAAGAAGACTCAGAAGAATATTTCCAGACCTGTGAAGCCGGAAGAGAATTATGACGAGTATTATCACGAGGACAGCAGGGCAAGAAGAGTGAAGAGTGAGGCCCGGGCAAAGCAGAGACAGACCGGACAGCCTGTAGCAGACAGAGCTGTGGACAGAGGTCCGGTGAAGAGGACACAGGGCACTGTACCGAGGACACAGAGCAATCAGAGTACCGTGCAGAGACCTTCAAAAGCTGCCCAGAGACCACGCAGGAGTATACAGAGCACAGGAAGCTCATCTGTGGACAATCTGCTCAGAGAAGTTGACAATATTGAGACAGATGTGCAGACAAGACATGAGGAGCTTAGACGTGAGGCGTGGGAACGCACCCAGAGAAATGTTGCAAAGGCAAAGGCTGAGGTTGAGAGGCTGGAGCTCGAGAGAGAGCAGAATGCCCGCGAAGAGGCAAGAAAGCTTAAGGTTCAGCAGGAGCTTGAGCGCCGCCAGCAGATGAAAGAAGCTGAGAAAAAGGAAGAGCCTGTTGAGGAAGATAACAAGATCACTGAGCCGCAGGAGAGTGATGCGGAAGTTGTAGAAACTGCCACACAGCCAGTAGAAGAGCATGAACAGAAGACTGAGCCGGCAGATATTCTGGAGAAGAATACGGAGCCTGTCCTTGACGATGAGGTCGAGGAAGCTGCAGAGGCAGAGCCTGTGGTAGAGGCTTCGACAGTATCATCCCGAAGAACAGATGACATGCTGGACATGGATGAGCTTGAGCGTATGGAGAAGGATATTGATGAGGATAAGCTCAGTTATTCGGAATCAGATACGGCTGATCTGGGACTTGGAGACATAGGCAAAGCATTGGGCTTCGATGAAGTGGAGCTTGAGGATGATGAGGAAGAGCCTGAGGAGGACGAGGAGTCAGACAGCGAAAAGTTCTTCAGGGAGAACCTTCTCGATGAGGCTGATCCAAAGGTTGTCAATCCGGAGAGAAAGAAGCTTAACATCAGTACAAGAGTGTGGGCGATAGCGTTCTTTGTCCTGCTTGCACTGTTTATACTCATATGTATAATATATGTCAAGAATTATGCCAGAATGAAGTACAATGAGATGGATATCAATGAGATAAGTGCAGATCAGATACTTGTCAATGACGGTGTCAAGGATGCGACCAAGGGATATCGTGCCATTGCACTCTACGGAGTGGATTCCAGAGATTCGAATATGAATTCAGGAACTAACAGTGACAGTATAATGATAGTGAGCATCAATGAGAGCACCAAGGAGATCAAGCTTGTATCTGTATACAGAGATACTCTGATGGAGATAGCAAGCGGTTCCATGGATACCACACAGAAGGTGAATTACGCATACCAGCTCGGCGGTGCGGTTACAGCCATCAACACACTGAATACCAATCTCGACCTGAATATCACAGATTATGTGGCAGTTGATTTCAGTGCAATGGCAAGTATAATCGATGCTGTTGGAGGCGTTGATGTCAAGGTCATTGATGAAGAGGTGAACAACTTCAATAAGAACCTTGCAGAGCAGATAAGCCTGTCAGGCAAATATTCATCAGGAATAACTGAGGCAGGAGAGTATACTCTTGATGGACAGCAGGCAGTTGCATATTCAAGAATACGATCCACTGGCCAGGGAGATATAACAAGAACCGAGAGACAGAGAATAGTCCTCATGAAGGTTATAGACAAGCTGCTTAGCGCAGACACAGGTTCACTTGATTCATTTGTTGATGTTTCATTTAAATGTATATCAACAAGTCTTAACAAGGACGATATACATGCTCTTGTCAAGAGTGTGGCTGGATATAAGGTTGTAGATACCGCAGGATTCCCATTTGCATATGAGGCAAAGGAACTCTCGGACAAGGGTAACTGCCTTGTGGCTGCTGATATGGCATCCAATGTGGAGGCATTACATGAATATCTGTATGGTGCTGACAAATACGTCATATCAGGCACAGTAAAGCAGATAAGCAGCAATATAGAGAGCATATCAGGTGTTAAGTCACAGAAGGTCAAGGTGACGACGGAGGCTCCGGGTGATGGAATATCAGATGGAAGCGACGAGGATGGAGATCTTAGGACGATAACAACTCCTCCAAAGGGAATGATCGTCGAGGAATAAAAAACTAAACATAATAATTAAGCAAGGAAGCTTCAGATATGGGGCTTCCTTTTTTTATGCATCGGAGACATTGGGATATGAGACATCCGATGCTTAAAGAAAGGCTACAACATAAAGAATTGTATATACATTACAGATCATTGTTTTTTAATCGAAAACTGTCAGATAATTTATTGAAAAAAGTTGTTTACAAACAGTGTAAATGGTAGTAATATATCAAAAACGATAAACGACTTGAGAAAAACACAAAAATAACAATATTTACTTGAGAAACAAAAGCTAAAAGCAAAATATCGTTGTGAATGACAAAAACATGGAAAGGACGGAACAGGACATGATTGAGAATAAGAGAGCGGAGAATACCGGATTATACGACCCAAGCTTTGAGCACGATAACTGTGGTATCGGTGCCGTTGTCAATATCAAGGGTATAAAGACACATGACACAGTGAACAATGCACTCAAGATTGTTGAGAATCTTGAGCACAGAGCAGGAAAGGACGCAGAGGGCAAGACCGGAGACGGTGTAGGTATACTCCTTCAGATATCACATAAGTTCTTCACCAAGGCTTTAGCAGAGCTTGGATATGACCTTGGAAAGGAAGGCGATTATGGAATAGGAATGTTCTTCTTTCCACAGAAGGAGCTGGCGCGCAAGCAGGCTATGAAAATGTTTGAGGTCATAGTGGAGAAGGAAGGACTGGAGTTCATTTGCTGGAGAGAGGTTCCTACAACACCTGGAATCCTTGGCAAGAAGGCAATAGATGTCATGCCATGCATCATGCAGGCATTCATCAGAAGACCTGAGACAGTGAAGGCCGGTATGGACTTCGACAGAAAGCTCTACTTCGTCAGACGAATATTTGAGGAGAGCAATGATGACACGTATGTTCCATCACTTTCCAGCAAGACTATAGTATATAAAGGAATGTTCCTTGTCGGTGAACTCAGAAAGTTCTACAACGACCTTCAGGATCCTGACTATGAGTCAGCCATAGGACTTGTTCATTCAAGATTTTCAACGAATACAACACCATCATGGCTCAGAGCTCATCCATACAGATATCTGTGCCACAATGGTGAGATCAATACAATAAGAGGAAATGAGGACAAGATGATCGCCCGTGAGGAGACTATGGAGTCGACCATCATGCAGGATGAGATGTACAAGGTTATGCCTGTTCTTGATCCGGATGGATCGGATTCAGCAAGACTTGACAATTGTCTTGAGTTCCTCGTGCTCAACGGAATACCGCTTCCTATGGCTGTCATGATCACGATCCCTGAACCATGGGAGAACGACAGAGCCATGAGTCAGGAGAAGAAGGATTTCTATCAGTACTATGCAACCATGATGGAGCCTTGGGATGGCCCTGCTTCTATATTATTTACAGACGGTGAGCTCATGGGAGCAGTTCTTGATAGAAACGGACTGAGACCATCGAGATACTATATCACAGATGATGATTACCTTGTACTTTCATCAGAGGTCGGAGTTCTGGACGTAGATCCATCCAAGATCGTAAAGAAAGACCGACTCAGACCTGGCAAGATGCTTCTTGTCGACACAGTGAATGGACGTCTTATATCTGATGAGGAGATCAAGGAGAAATACGCGCTGGCAAAGCCTTACGGAGAGTGGGTAGACAGCAATCTTGTACATCTCGCTGATCTGAAGATTCCGAATATCAGAGTTCAGGAGTATACAGACGAGGAGAGAGCAAGACTTCAGAAGGCATTTGGATATACCTACGAGGATTTCAAGAATACCATATATCCTATGGCAGAGAAAGGTGCAGAGGCAATCAGTGCCATGGGTACTGATACACCACTTGCAGTTCTCTCGAACAGCCACAAGCCACTGTTCAACTTCTTCAAGCAGTTATTTGCACAGGTTACAAACCCACCTATCGATGCGATCAGAGAGGAAGTTGTCACATCCACATCGGTATATCTCGGAAAGGACGGAAACATCCTCGAGGAGAAGCCGGAGAACTGTCATGTGCTGAAGATCAACCATCCAATACTGACAAATACGGATCTTTTGAAGATCAAGAATATGAATGTTCCTGGCCTTAAGGTTGCGACACTTCCTATTCTTTATTATAAGAATACATCCATGGAGAAGGCTCTCGACAGACTGTTTATCGAGGCCGACAAGCTCTACAGGGACGGTGTAAATATCCTCATCCTCTCAGACAGAGGTGTGGATGAGAACCATGTTGCAATACCATCACTCCTTGCAGTATCAGCTATGCAGAAGCACCTGGTAAGAACCAAGAAGAGAACAGCGGTTGCGATCATCCTTGAGAGTGCTGATCCAAGAAATGTTCACCACTTTGCAACACTTCTCGGATATGGTGCATGTGCAGTCAATCCATATCTGGCAATAGAGACGATCAAGCAGATGGTAGATTCGCATCTGCTGAACAAGGATTTCAATGCGGCTGTCGATGATTACAACAGTGCAATATGTCACGGAATAGTAAAGATCGCATCCAAGATGGGTGTATCAACGATCCAGTCATACATGGGATCACAGATATTTGAGTGTATCGGTCTTTCAAAGGACGTTGTGGACAGATACTTTACAAATACAGTAAGCCGTGTTGGCGGTTCTGGTATAAAGGAGCTTGAGAAGACAGTTGATGATCTTCACTCATCAGCATTTGATCCGCTTGGACTTAACACAAACCTTGCCCTTACAAGCATCGGTGCACACAAGTTCAGAAGCGGCAAGGAGGAGCACCTGTACAATCCTGTTACTATACATCTTCTTCAGGAGTCTACAAGGCGCGGCGATTACAAGCTGTTCAAGCAGTACACAGCAGCGCTCCACGATGAGCAGAAGCCATTCCACCTGAGAGGTCTCATGGACTTCAAGTTCGCTGACAAGCCGGTTCCACTCGATGAGGTCGAGCCTGCAAGCGAGATTGTGAAGAGATTCAAGACTGGTGCCATGAGTTACGGAAGTATATCACAGGAGGCACATGAGTGTATGGCCATCGCCATGAACGAGCTGGGCGGTAAGTCCAATTCAGGAGAGGGCGGTGAGTCGATAGAGAGACTTACGATCGGCAAGGATGGCAAGAATAGATGCTCAGCCATCAAGCAGGTAGCATCAGGAAGATTTGGCGTTACATCGAGATACCTTGTGAGTGCCAAGGAGATACAGATCAAGATGGCACAGGGAGCAAAGCCTGGAGAGGGCGGACATCTCCCTGGCGGAAAGGTATATCCATGGATCGCAAAGACAAGACTTTCGACACCGGGAGTAAGCCTTATCTCTCCACCACCACATCACGATATATATTCGATAGAGGATCTTGCACAGCTCATCTACGACTGCAAGAATGCAAACCGTGATGCGAGAATATCAGTAAAGCTTGTGTCTGAGGCTGGTGTAGGTACAGTAGCGGCCGGTGTTGCAAAGGCCGGAGCACAGGTCATCCTGATCTCAGGTTATGACGGAGGAACAGGAGCAGCACCTAACAACTCCATCCATTACGCAGGACTCCCTTGGGAGCTTGGACTTGCAGAGACACATCAGACACTTATCATGAATGATCTCAGAAATAAGGTCATCCTTGAGGCAGACGGTAAGCTGATGACAGGCCGTGACGTTGCGATAGCTGCAATGCTCGGAGCTGAGGAATTTGGATTTGCAACAGCACCGCTTGTAACAATGGGTTGTGTCATGATGAGGGTATGTAACCTTGACACATGTCCTGTCGGAATAGCAACTCAGAACCCAGAACTCAGAAAGAGATTCAGAGGTAAGCCTGAGTACGTGAAGAACTTCATGCTGTTCATAGCAGAGGAGCTTCGAGAGTACATGAGCAAGCTCGGCGTCAGAACAGTCGATGAGCTGGTTGGACGTTCAGATCTCCTCATGAGCAGCGACAGAGCAGATGAGAGAAATGTCATCCTTGATAAGATAATTAACAATCCTTATATAGATATGCCACAGAACAAGGTAAAGTATCACGAGAAGAATGTCTATGACTTCCAGCTTGAGAAGACAGTAGATATGAGAATTCTCATGAAGAAGCTTGGACCTGCACTTGAGAAGGGACAGAAGAAGAGCGTTGAGCTTGATGTGGTCAACACAGACAGATCTGTTGGAACGATATTCGGTTCAGAGATCACAAAGAAGTACGGCGAGTCACTTGATGAGGACACATACATCGTCAAATGCAACGGCGCCGGCGGACAGAGCTTTGGAGCATTTATTCCAAAGGGACTTACACTTGAGCTGGTGGGCGACAGCAACGATTACTTCGGCAAGGGTCTGTCAGGTGGTAAGCTGATAGTTTATCCGCCTCGTTCAGTTAAGTACAAGCATGAGGATAACATCATCATAGGAAACGTTGCACTGTACGGTGCCACAAGTGGTAAGGCATTCATCAACGGTGTTGCCGGCGAGAGATTTGCAGTTCGTAACTCTGGTGCCACGGCGGTCGTTGAGGGTGTTGGCGATCACGGATGTGAGTACATGACAGGTGGTAAAGTAGTAGTTCTTGGAACAACAGGCAAGAACTTTGCAGCCGGAATGAGCGGTGGTATCGCATATGTACTTGATATGGGCAACGATCTGTACAAGAGACTTAACAAAGAGATGATATCCATAGAGGCTGTGACAGACAAGTACGAGGTGAGCGAGCTGAAGCAGCTCATCATGGATCATGTAAATTATACAAATTCAGAGATAGGCAAGAGGATTCTTGAGGACTTTGAGGGATATCTTCCAAAGTTTAAGAAGATCATACCAAAGGATTACAAGAAGATGATGAATATGATAGTTGCATTTGAGGAGAAGGGTCTGAGCCGCGAGAAGGCAGCTATCGAAGCATTCTACAAGGTTAAGAACGGAGGTAAGTAGGAATGGGAAAACCAACTGGATTTTTAGAATATGAGAGAAAGACAAGCGCAGAGCTTGCTCCTAAGGACAGAATCAAGAATTTCAATGAATTCCACACTCCGCTTAGCCGTGATGAGCAGAGAAAGCAGGCTGCAAGATGTATGGACTGTGGCGTTCCATTCTGCCAGGCAGGTATGAACATATGCGGAATGACATCGGGCTGTCCGCTGAACAACCTGATCCCAGAGTGGAATGATATGCTCTATAACGACAATCTTGAGCAGGCATTTGCAAGACTCAGCAAGACCAACTGTTTCCCTGAGTTTACAAGCCGTGTGTGCCCGGCTCTCTGTGAGAAGGCATGTACCTGTAACTTAAACGGTGATCCAGTGTCGGTCCGTGAGAACGAGAGAGCCATCATAGAGTATGCATTTGCAAATGACCTTGTAAATGATAAACAGCCAAAGGTTCACTCAGGCAAGAAGGTGGCAGTCATAGGTTCAGGTCCTTCGGGACTGGCCGTGGCAGACCAGCTGATCGGCAGAGGCCACGACGTGACTGTGTATGAGAGAAGTGACAGACCGGGCGGACTTCTCATGTATGGTATCCCAAACATGAAGCTTGAGAAGCAGATCATAGACAGAAGAATAGATGTCATGAAGAAGAGAGGAATAAAGTTCGTACTGAACACAGAGGTTGCAACCGGAAAGGCATCTGCGAAGGCTGTGTGTCCGAAGGATGATCAGATGACAGGTTATCTTAAGAACAAGAACCTCAAGTATGTGAAGGCTGAGGATCTGCTCAAGGAATACGACGCAGTTGTGCTTGCCTGTGGTGCAGCCAATCCAAGAGATATAAAAGCACCTGGAAGGGATGCAAAGGGAATCTACTTCGCTGTTGATTTCCTCAAGACTACGACAATGAGCCTTGTAAATTCGGGCTTTGCTGACAAGCAGTTCGTGAATTGTAAAGGCAAGAATGTTCTCGTCATCGGTGGTGGTGATACAGGAAATGACTGTGTGGGAACAGCAGTCCGCGAGGGCGCTGTCAGCGTTACACAGCTTGAGATGATGCCAAAGGCACCTGATACAAGAACACCAGACAATCCATGGCCAGAATGGCCGAAGATCTGCAAGACAGACTACGGTCAGCAAGAGGCAATAGCAGTATACGGACATGATCCTAGAATATATGAGACTACAGTCAAGGAATTCATCAAGGACAAGGACGGAAATGTCAAGGCAGCCAAGTGTGTGAAGCTCGATTGGAAGAAGAATCCTGAGACAGGAAGAATGACTATGACAGAGATAGAGGGAAGCGAGTATATCGTTGACTGTGATGTGGTACTCATCGCAGCCGGATTCCTCGGATGTCAGACATATGTGGCAGAGAGCTTTGGCGTGGAACTCAACGAGAGAACAAATGTCAAGACTCCATGTCCAAACTCATATACAACAAATGTTCCAAAGGTATTCGTAGCCGGAGACATGCACAGAGGACAGTCACTGGTCGTATGGGCCATCCGCGAAGGCCGCGAGGCCGCCATGGCAGTAGAAGAGCTGCTGCTCGGATACACGAATCTACAGTAAAGGATAGACGTATTTGGTTCGTTCCTTGAGTGAATTATAAAAAATATCCCTAATACCACAGATATTGAGGTGTTAGGGATATTTTATCCTTTAAAGCAGGTGGTTTACCGGCAGGTACATAGGAAGTCCATCCTTGTACTGAAGGGAAACCTCGCCGATTATAAGAGGTCTGAGATATGCTTCCATCTCAGGTGTGACGTCATTCTTCTCAGGTGTGATCCATTCAAGCGGAATTGTCTTAGCCTGGTTGGCGATGAGAGATACATTCTCAGGTTCAATGATCCACTGGTATGGATCGTTAGAAACTCGCTTGATCGTGGACATAACAGCAGTCATTCCCTCGGCGGCGTATTTTACAGCAGCCTGGCCAAGTGCAAATGACTCGTTGATATCTGTCCTTGAGGAAATATGCGCTGCACATCTCTGGAGGACATTGAGCTCGATGGAACGAACCTTTATATCCATTCTGTCCTTAACAAGACTCTCGAGAGCCTTGCCGGTTCCGCTGAGCTGGGCATGTCCGAACTTGTCTGCCACAGCAGAAGTTGCGCTGATGTAGTTGCCATCCTTATCATGTATACCCTCAGATACGGCCACGATGACACATCTTGAAGTCTTTAATACATTTTTGATGTCCTCTATAAACTGATCCTCATCGAAGTCTACCTCAGGAAGATATATGAGATGAGGAGCAGGACTGTAGTCATTTCTTGCCAGACAGGATGCAGCGGTGAGCCAGCCTGCATCACGGCCCATGATCTCCACGATGACAACACTTGGTATCTGGTAGATGTAAGTGTCGTGGGCAATCTCCAGCATGGTGGATGCAACATACTTGGCTGCAGAGCCAAATCCCGGAGTGTGGTCGGTATGGCACAGGTCATTGTCAATGGTCTTAGGGATGCCGACGATCTTCACATCCGATCCGATCTTCTTTGCATATTTGCTGAGTTTATCCACTGTATCCATAGAGTCGTTGCCGCCGATATAGTAGAATGCAGCAACCTGATATTCCTCAAATCTGTCAAATATTATCTCATAAGGTTTTGAGTCAACCTCAAAATCAGGAAGCTTGTATCTGCATGAGCCAAGGTACATTGCAGGGGAGAGCTCCAGAGTATTTACCAGAGGAAATTTTGAGAGAGCCATGAGGGACAGATCTATGAAATTATTGTCCAGCACTCCCTGGATCCCGTGAATTGCACCGTAAACTCTGGTGAATTTGTTGCTTTTCTTAACTCCGTCTATGACACCTGCCAGCGAAGCATTTATCGCTACGGTAGGACCTCCTGACTGAGCTACTATACAGTTATCTTTCATTTTGTAAATCTCCTTTGAAAGGTTTTATTTTATTCTGGACTGCGCAGGAGTATGGTTATCTTTTTGCGGCCATAAACCATAAGTGCGTCCTTGATTATATCTTTGTTGGCATCGGTTGTGTGTATCTCAACAGTGTCCAGAAGCTTTTCAACATATGAGCACCAGAGGTCATAGATGATCTTCTGGTTCTTCTCACTGACAGGCGGAAGTGCAGCCTTTGCCTTTTCCAGATCGCAGTCAGCATCTGTCATGTAAATGAATGAATCAGGTGTGAGTGCTTCCTCACCGTATGCTGCGACAAATATCTCTTCTGTCCTGACAAATCCACAGTCATACATCTCAACTATGAGATCGTGGATACATTCATCGATATTATCGAAATAGTGGTAGTAACGGAGCAGATGAGCCTGATTCTCGTCCTCGATGTCATCACGGTTTATCCAGTACCCCTTGCTCTGGCTCTGTTCCTCCCTGATAGCCTCTTCCTGCATGAGATCGAGATCTCTCAGTGCCTCCTCGCGCTTATCGGCAAGCTTTCTTCTGACATACACCACAGTCATGACTATGAGTGCAAGCAGAAATACTCCGAGCAATACGCCGAATAACATTTGTAAGCTGGTTTTATCCATTTGGTGAACACCTGCCTTTCATGTTTGGAAATAATTATAAATTCCCATAAGTATCTATATTCTAACACAGGTAAGATTGGTATTTCAAGAAGGCATATAATGTCAATTATAGTGGTTAAAGTTCACGTGAAAAATTCTTGCAAGAGATGTAAAGGTAAGGTATAATGTGCTCATAGCTGAGATGTATTAAGTCTCTTGTGATTTTGAACCTACATTTGAATAAACGGGATTCCTATATCATTGTTATTGAAGTCAAGCCTCGTTATATAAGTTCTAGTGGAAGGCAGATATACAATTGCGGTTGCCCACCTAGCGCTGCTAGGACTCAAAAGCAAGGGCGCATTTCAGTTTATTACACAAGATGAAGAAGCAGCATGTATATGCTGCTTTTTCTCTGTATGTGGATATATTTGCGGAGAAATGGAGACAGGGGAATGCGAATAGATCAGAGGAAGAAATGGTATCAGAAGATCAAATACAATAAGAATTTTAAGATAGTGAGTTTCATAACTATAATTCTGGTATGTGTTGTCGGATATATGATGATAACAGGTAAAAACAGAGTAGGCGAAGAGACTGATGATAACAACGATGGCAATTCAGTGGAGACCATAGTTATAGAAGCTCCGGATGATCCGGTGGGAGATCTGAAGCAATATGTTGAAGCCGACACGGACAGTACAGAGATCGCGGAGTATGACTACACAATTCAGGGAGCAGGAACTGTGGCTTCAAAGAAGAAAGAGGATAAAGGCAGCAGCTCGTCCGGCACCGACAGAACCAGCGGGGGCAGCGGCTATGGCGGATCGTCAGTCGTTATATCCGGTATGGAGAACAGTGTCAGAGTCATCCTGACAAATGGCGGAGATTATTATCAGAGCTATGTGGAATTTACCTGCAGTACAGGATTTAACGTGACGAGCGATGGCAAGAAGAAAACCTACAAGGCGGATGAATTTGTATCACTTGGCAGCGACAACAAGGCCTCATCCATCATAGTTGAGCCTGAGAGTTCGGATGGAATGATAACAGTATCGAGTCTCAGCAAATCAAGCGGCACCCCGAGGTATCACGGAGCCCTTGAGATAACAAAGGATTCGTCGGGATACATGATCATCAATCAGGTAGATATAGAACAGTATCTGTATGGGGTAGTGTCAAGTGAGGTTTCATCGAGCTACAGCCCGGAGGCGCTCAAGGCTATGGCAATCTGCGCCAGAGGATTTACATATAGAAAGCTTGGAAGTAACTACAGGGGATACAATGCAGACCTTGATGACACAACATCGTGCCAGGTCTACAATAACTTTCCTGAGACGGGAAATTCCATAGATGCAGTCCAGTCCACATCCGGAATTGTACCTACATATAACGGAGAGATCATAAACGCTGTATATTTCTCAACATCGTGCGGAACGACTACCACGAGTGACCAGGTGTGGGGCGGAAGCATGCCATATACCTGTACACGTATTCAGAATACGGCGTTGGACATCCCATATTTCAGCGATGAGGCGGCATTCAGGGATTTCATGGATGGCAAGACGGACACAGATGTGGTTGAGAGAAATCTTCCTATGTACAGGTGGACGGTTACATACACAGAAGATGAGATGAGAAATGCGGTTGAGACCGGCCTTTCAAGATGCTCGGATGTGTCTGCGACATCGGTTGGCAAGATCAAGTCAATAATGGTGACGGGAAGAGATGACAGTGGACTTGTGAAGGAAGTTACGATAACAGGCGACAAGGGAAGCGTGGTAGTCAGCGGCCAGAGCAATATCCGAGTTCTGTTCGCCACGGATGGCAAGGCTATAACAGAGCAGGATGGATCAGAGCTCACGGGCTGGACAGGCGTTCCAAGTAATTTCTACTATGTAAAGAAGGATAATGACACAGGACTCTACACACTTAAGGGCGGCGGATACGGACATGGAGTCGGAATGAGTCAGAATGGTGCAAATGAACTGGCAAAGCTGGGATATACTGCAGCGCAGATAATAAGCCATTATTACAACGGAGCAGTTCTCAGTTCGGTTGAAAAGTAACGGAGAGAATCACTAATTATGAAGTTAAAGAAGCGCATAGTGCTCATATACCATAAAGTCAGATTGTTTATGGCAGAGATGAATAAGGATCAGGTGGCGGCATTTGCGGCACAGTCTGCTTTTTTCCTGCTGCTGTCACTGTTTCCACTGGCGATGACGCTGCTTACATTTGTCAAATATCTGCCATTCACAGAGACCCAGGTGTTGGAGATAATAAAGGAACTGTTCCCGGAGGAGATCAATTCCAATTTTGAATTCATGTTTGCAGAGATTTTCGACAGCAAGAGCTCACTGCTTGCCACCACAGCAACCATATTGCTCACAGTGTGGTCGGCGTCAAAGGGAACAATGGCTATAGGCCGCGGACTCACTTTCATGGCAGGCAAGGAGGACAGCGTCAATTATTTCCTCAGAAGAGCGATACACACTCTGTATACATTGATATTCTGTGTGATGCTGGTGGCGGTTATGGTCATATATATCCTCGGCGATGTAGTTGTGTCAAAAATGCTGGTGCGGCTGGATTCGGTGGAGAGATTCCAACTGGTGGATACCGTTGCGAATATCCTGTCGATCGTCAAGATAGCATTTGCCCCTACGGTTTTGTTTGGGGTTATGATCGTGGCATACTGGGCATTGCCGGTTGAGCGGGTGAGGATCAAGACCGCTGTGCCGGGAGCTGCATTTACGACCATACTCTGGATGCTTTTGTCATTTGGCGTATCAAGCTATATCAATATAGTGGGAATCAACACATATATGTATGGAAGCCTTGCAAGTGTGATATTGCTTGCGCTGTGGCTTTACATGTGTATGTACGTCATGCTGATAGGCGCGGAGATCAACAAATTCATGGATAATGGAATCCGGGGAATAAGAAGGCGTGCGCACAAGGCCGGGCGTAAGAAGAGACGACTTGAGAGGAAGAAAAAGCGTGCGGAGAAGAGGCGGATGCGAAAAAATCGACATTTAAAGATGGACGAAGAAGTTGATGTAGAAGTAGATAAATGAAATAAAAGTAGAGTGTATTCAAGTTAAAGAATACTGCGATTGAGACGCATAGTGGCTCATATAAAAATACAAGTAGTAAGCGGGTAAAGAAAACAATTTCTATAAATGTAAGATATTACAGTGCATATTATAAAATAAAAGCCTCCTATTCTGGTGGAGTGGCAATTGATATTTTGGTAACTAAGGGGGCAGTCACAGCAAGTCTAGCAACAGGGTATACATTGTCTACGCTTCTTTCAGATATAATAAGTAACTATGGAAGTACTGATATTAGGTCTCCTGGTATTGAAAACTGGGGATATAGATTTAAATATGTAACAAATAGCAGTAAAGATGGATTTGATATTTATTTACTTACGTATAATAGTAAAGGAAGACTTGCAGATACAAAGAAAATAAAGAGTGAAAGATATAAAGCGATTTTGATATAAAAAGGAGAAAATATATGAGAGAAAAAAAAGCTATACTTCTGTTAGTACTTAGTGCATGTTTGTTTGCAATCGATTTTATCTTAAAAGGAGATTTTGGTAAGGTGATGTTTTATATAATCTTATTGATAGGCTGGATATTACTTTTGGCATCAATTGCTTTACAAATAAAGAAAAAGAAACGGGAAGATGATTAAATAGGAGTATGGTACTCGTAAGGTTTATTTTCACAATCAAGTTATATAATATTTCTGAAAATTGAATTGTTGTTGATCATGACAGTATGACAAAAAAGATGTTGACTAACACCCACATGTAGGTATATTATCTCTACAGGCAGTGACGATGCAAAAGATACGTATGTCACCATCAGAGAGACCGGGTCAGCGGCTGAAAGCCAGGTCAGGTAAGAGTGCGTATTTAATTTCACATCAGAGCCACCACGGCTGAAGGATTGAAGATATCTGTTTTATCAGATGACAGATGTTGGTCTGTGTAGGGTGTGGCGTGTGACGTGCGACAAACGTCTAATGAGAGTCAGACATGGACAAGATACATAGAGTGTCTGGAATCAGGGTGGTAACGCGGATATAATTCGTCCCTAGTATGTATAACATGCTAGGGACTTTTGTGTTTACAGGGTGACAAGCGGCTGCGATGCGCGGAGCAATCCCGGTAAACGCCCAAAAGAGGAATGAGCGCATAGCCCGATAGGGCGGAGCGCGAATTACTGTAGGAATTGCGGAAGCCGTAGTCGGGCAATTCCGTGACTTATATATGGAAGTAATTAATATAGGATCCACATTGAAATCCCTATAAATAGAAAAAGGAGAAACACGATGAGAGACAAGTTGGAAGCCATCAAGGCAGAGGCTCTTGCCAAGATCGAGAGCGCAGAGGTTGTATCGACACTTAACGATGTGAAGGTGGCGATACTCGGTAAGAAGGGAGAACTCACACAGGTTCTCAAAAGCATGAAGGATGTAGCACCGGAGGACAGACCAAAGGTAGGCCAGATGGTAAATGAGGCGCGTCAGGCCATCGAGACAGCCCTTGATGAGAAGACAAAGTCCATCAACAGGGCACTCCGTGCAGAGAAGATGAAGAGAGAGACCATAGATGTAACTCTTCCAGGAGTGAAGAAGCTTACAGGACACAGACATCCAAACCAGATAGCACTTGAAGATCTGGAGAGAGTATTCATCGGTATGGGTTACGAGATAGTTGAGGGACCAGAGGTAGAGTATGACAAGTACAACTTTGAGCTGCTGAACATTCCTGCAAATCACCCTGCAAAGGATGAGCAGGATACATTCTATGTTACAAAGGATATCCTCCTTCGTACACAGACATCACCTGTTCAGGCAAGAATCATGGAGAAGGGCAATCTTCCGATCAGAATCCTCTCACCTGGACGAGTATTCAGAGCTGATGAGGTAGATGCAACACATTCACCATCGTTCCATCAGGTAGAGGGACTTGTAATAGATAAGGGAATCACCATGGCTGACCTCAAGGGAACACTGGCGCAGTGGGCAAAGGAGTTCTTCGGTGAGAACACAAAGGTCAAGTTCAGACCTCACCACTTCCCATTCACAGAGCCTTCAGCAGAGTGTGATATCACATGCTTCAAGTGCGGCGGCAAGGGATGCCGAGTATGTAAGGGCAGCGGCTGGATAGAGATCCTTGGCTGTGGTATGGTTCATCCAAAGGTTCTCCGCGACTGTGGAATAGATCCTGAGGTATATTCAGGATTTGCATTTGGAATCGGACTTGAGAGAGTAACACTTCTCAAGTATGAGATAGATGACATGAGACTTCTTTACGAGAACGACATGAGATTCTTAGACCAGTTTTAAGTATGTGTCAAGTTTTCTGTGAAAACTTGACATGCAGCTCCAGCCATTTGCCGAAGGCAAATTTTGCATGGCTGGAGTTCAATGATAAATAGGAGGACAAATAGATGAATACACCAATTTCATGGATAAAGGCATATGTTCCTGATCTGGACGTGACAGCTCAGGAGTTTGTAGACGCCATGACTCTCTCAGGATCACATGTAGAGGGTTACGAACAGAAGGATAAGAATCTTGACAAGATTGTTGTCGGCAAGATTCTCACTATGGAGAAGCATCCGGATGCGGACAAGCTTGTAGTATGTCAGGTAGATGTTGGACAGGCGGAGCCTCTTCAGATCGTGACCGGAGCAAAGAATGTAAAGGTCAATGATCTCATCCCACTTGTACTTGACGGTGGTAAGGTTGCGGCAGCACACGGCGACAACAATGAGTACCCTGACGGAATCAAGATCAAGAAGGGTAAGCTCAGAGGAGTTGAGTCAAATGGTATGATGTGCGGTATAGAGGAGCTTGGTTCATCAAGAGACTTCTATCCGGAAGCACCGGAGGATGGCGTGTATGTATTCCCGGTGGAGTCAGGTGTGAAGCCGGGCGATGACGCTGTGAAGGCACTTGGACTTGACGATGTTGTTGTCGAATACGAGATCACATCCAACAGAGTTGATTGTTTCTCAATGATCGGTATGGCAAGAGAGGCAGCAGCTACATTTGACAAGTCATTTTACCCACCAGTGGTAACAAAGACAGGAAATGACGAGGACGTCAATGACTATATATCAGTAGAGGTAAAGGATCCTGACCTCTGCCCTAGATACACAGCAAGGGTTGTCAAGAACCTGAAGATCGGACCTTCACCAAAGTGGATGCAGCAGAGACTTGCTTCACAGGGAATCCGTTCGATCAACAACCTTGTAGATATAACAAACTACGTTATGGAAGAGTACGGACAGCCAATGCACGCATATGATCTCAGCACCATAGCTGGCAACAAGATTGTTGTCCGCCGTGCAAATGACGGAGATACATTTGTAACACTTGATGGACAGGAGAGAAAGCTCGACCATGACGTTCTGATGATCTGTGACGGTGAGAAGGAGATCGGTATCGCCGGAATCATGGGCGGCGAGAATTCCATGGTAACAGACAGTATCGATACACTGCTCTTTGAGGCAGCCTGCTTTGATGGAACAAATATCAGACTTTCATCCAGAAGGATCGGTCTTGCAACTGATGCGGCAGCCAAGTTCACAAAGGGACTTGATCCAAATCTTGCTATGGAGGCAATAGACAGAGCGTGTCAGCTCATCGAGGAGATGGGCGCAGGTGAGGTAGTCGGCGGAGCTGTCGATGTATATCCAAATCCTGTACAGGACAAGAAGCTCCCATTTGAGCCAGACAAGATGAATGCGCTTCTCGGAACAGATGTTGAGCCTGAGAAGATGCTGTACTACTTCGGCAGACTTGGACTCACATATGATGCAGAGACAAACACACTGGATGTGCCAAGCTTCAGACAGGATCTGAACTGCATGGCAGATCTGGCAGAGGAGGTTGCAAGATTCTACGGATACGACAACATTCCTGTATCACTTCCAAGAGGTGAGGCTACAGTTGGTAAGCTCCCATACGACCAGATGATCAATGCCATCGCAAGGGATGTCCTTGAGGCAAATGGTTTCTCTGGCGGCATGTGCTACTCATTCGAGAGCCCTAAGGTATTTGACAAGCTGCTTCTGCCTGCTGACAGCGAGTTTAGAAAGACCGTTACAATAGCAAATCCTCTCGGTGAGGACTTCAGTATCATGAGAACTGTATCACTGAACGGTGTTCTCACATCACTGGCAACAAATTATAATAGAAAGAACAAGATCGCAAGACTTTATGAGTTCGGAAATGTATACCTTCCAAAGTCACTTCCACTCACAGAGCTTCCAGAGGAGAGAATGAAGCTGACTATCGGTATGTATGGTCAGGGAGATTTCTTTGATCTCAAGGGAGTTCTCGAGGAGCTTACAGACAAGGTTGGTCTCAAGGGACAGGTGACATACGAGCCTGAGTCAGAGTACACATTCCTTCATCCGGGCCGTCAGGCAAAGCTCAAGAAGGGCAACCTGACAATTGGATTTATCGGACAGGTACATCCTGAGGTATGTGACAACTACAACCTTAAGGGTGAGGTATATGTGGCAGTCATCGATATGCCTACACTGGTTATGCTTTCAAACTTCGATACCAAGTACGAGGGAATCGCAAAGTTCCCGGGAAGTACAAGAGACCTGAGTCTTGTTGTGGACAAGGAAATATTTGTCGGACAGATAGAGGAAGTCATAAAGAAATGTGGCGGCAAGCTGCTTGAGAGCTACAAACTTTTTGATGTATACGAGGGTGAGCAGATCGCCAAGGGCAAGAAGTCAGTGGCCTACACAATGACATTCCGTGCTAAGGATAGAACACTTGAGACATCAGAGGTTGATGGAATCATCGCCAAGATCCTCAAGGAGCTTGGCAAGCTTGGAATCGAGATCAGAGCGTAATATCTGGGCTGCACTGCATGGAAGCCAGGCATGCGGTGTAGATTCTGCTTAAGATGATCAATACTATATATTTTAAATACCACCCGGTAACAGATCGCAAATGAGGTGTACCTCAGAAGGTCTGTTACCGGGTGGCATTTTTATGTTGAATGCTGAGAGACGGGATGGTAAGGTATGTAAAAGGATTTTTACACTGTATCCGGGGCAAGGACAAAGCCTTTTGATGGAAAAGATGTGATATGGGTGTTAGCATTTGATCAGATAGAGAACTCAGAGTGATTGATAAAGGAGGTAAAAGAGGAAGAATATGGAGATTGGTAATAAGATAAAGGAAGCGAGAAACGGAGCCGGGTTAACCCAGGATCAGGCTGCTGAGAAGATTATGGTTTCGAGGCAGACGATATCCAACTGGGAAACTGGAGTTTCCCATAGTTAAAGATACCACACCAAAGATAACGAATCCACGCTTATATGATACTGCATGAAAAAAGGTACTTGATAAAAGCAATGAAGCGCAATATCAAGTACCTTTTTGATTTGTTTTTTACATGGTTATTAAGAAAATTACTCTTATTCCGAGGTCCTCAATCGTTCCACCACAGTTCCCTTGTTAAAGAAGCGGAGAACGATCAGCGGAATAACCGCAGCCAGCAGCAGATAAAGCACACCAATGACCAGAACAGGAACCAATGTGATATTCATAGTGAAGAACCACATAGATGGCGAGTTCAAGACATTTTCCAGCACCGTCACAGCAAGCAGCAGCGCAACCACTCCACCAATGATGTCTGCACCAGCGGCATAGTAGACGCCTTCATAAACCATCAGCCTTTGAAGCTGGCGATTTGTCATACCGATACTCTGCATAGTCGCAAACTCATGGCGGCGGGTGATAATATTGGTGATAATCATATTTGTAAAGTTAATCAGTCCTACTAAAGCCATGATACAGCCAATCAGACTGCCTACAACCAGAACCATACTTGCAACAGAATTTAATTGTTCTTTCAGTAATTTTGTTGAGGTATAGGTAACAGAGGGGTTTTTTTCAACATAACTGCTCAAAAATTCCTCCATTTGCGGCTGTAAGGAATCATCCATATTAAATCCATAACTCAGCAGAGTTGGAGTCGTGTAAATCTGTTTGAACAGAGTGTCCGGCAAATACACAAAGGGCGCATCGCCACCAATATTCCTCATAGCCGTAGTTGTTGACGGCGTTTCGTCCTCAGTTCCAACGGTACAGGCTTTTGCAAGAATTGTGCAGGTTTTGACTAACTCGCCATCCCTGTAAAAAGAAATACTGTCGCCAATCTGTAACTGTTCTGTCAGGGGCGTACTTTTCGGACCACCACTCAGTCGGTCCAACCCTTCTCCAATAATGACATATTCTCCAGTTAGCATTTTTTGTTTCAGTACATTAGGATCTGTTTCTCCATCATAAATCATCATATCCGCCCAAAAATGTTCGGAAGCGCCAAAAACATTTCCAAAGAAAAGATTTTCTGCATCCGGGGCAGTCTTCATATTATAATTTCCAAAGGCTTTGCGGAGGCTACCGTCCTGATCTTCATAGGTTGAGGTACACTCCAGTCCCTCAAAACCATAATCAACCAGCACGTTACTGTCATCTGCGGTATTGCGATAAAGATACCGTTCTTCTTCCAGACCGTCCTGCTCACGGATCATATCTACCACTTGCTGTGGAAGTGCATCTTCGTGATGTCGAAAGCCTTCCAAAGCATTGACTGCAATCGAATTATAGACGGTAAAATCTGTTTTCGTTGTGCGGGTAATCCACTTTTCTTCATCCATGCTCTGTGTCACAATAATCATAGAGTTGAACAGAACGATACACAAAAGCATAGAAACAACGATGAATACACAGCGGCGTCTATTGCGTCCCAAGTTGGAAAATGCCATATGGGAGAGTTTTGCACCTCTGGTTCGTGTAACGGTTTTCTTTTTATAATCATCCTGCTCCGTATAGCGGATCGCCTCCATGGGAGATACTTTTGCGGCCTTTTTGGCTGGTTTGCGGGTACTGATAAATACCGTCAGAATCGTAAACAAGGCAGCTATAATAAATAACACGGGGGAGGTCGATGTCTGCAAACTTGTCGTAGAATACTCATAGCTAAAAATTTCCATTACTGCCGGAAGCAACGCCCGGCCAGCAAAGAACCCGGCAATTAAACCAATAGGCAGCCCAATCAGGGTCAGCCATACCGCCTGCCGATTGACGATGCTTTTAATTTGCCGCGTAGAAGCACCAATCAGCCGCAGTAAGCCATATTGCCGAACATCCTGCATAACGGAAATATCAAAAATATTATAAATCAGCAAATAGCCGCACAATACAAACATCAGCACAAATACTACGGCAAATAAGATGGACTCCGGAGAAATCATGGCTTTCCCCATCTGGTTTTCAACAGAGAGGATAAAGTTATCAGCAGACATATCCTTTGGATTGCCGCCAATAGAGTAGACAAAGTTATCCATCTGCTCCTGAATGTTCGTCTTGTCTTTCAGCACAACGTCAGAAAAAGTAACCCCTGAGATTTCTCCGTCCACTGCGCGGGTATTTTTCACTACATCCGGATTATCTTTTACAAACTGCTCTGAGAGAACCGCCACGCTGACCATATCGTTGCTTGCTTCCCACCAACCGGAAAGCACCATATCATAATGGTAGGTTTTTCCCCGAATTTCAAATTCCAGAGGAACTTCTGCTCCAATCTCCGGTTCCACACCAAGGGCTTTTAAAGCCAGTTCGGTAGTAGCAATTTCATTTGCCTTTTCCGGTGCTGAACCATGCGTTGGCACACAGAATGTAAGTTCCTGCTGTATGCTATCAGCATAGTTTAATTCAACAGAATGACCCAGGGCGTTGCTTGCATATCCAATCATCCGCCGATGACCTGCCTGCTCCACAAAATCACTGTTTTTCAGTTGCTCAAACTGTTCCTCGGTCATGTACCCAAAGGTTCCATCTGCCTTACTGCCTTTCTGCATCTGCATAGAGAGCTGCATGGAGGATACCATGTTAAATACCAGTGAAGTGATGGATGTAAACAAAAATGCTGTCAGAACGATCGCAAGAATCGCTGCCAGATTACGAACCTTATTCTTTTTGAAATATTGTTTAGATAGCCGCTTGATGGTTTTTGTGTTATTATTGCCAAATAGAATGTCATTCATAGTCCCGCCCCCTTTATTGCACGATCTTGCCATCCTCAATTCGAATGATACGGTCGGCAAGCTGGGCAATCTCATTATTATGAGTAATCATCACGATGGTTTGGTGGAATTTCTGACTTGTGGTTTTCAAAAGCCCCAGCACATCGGCGCTGGTCTTGCTGTCCAGGTTGCCGGTGGGTTCATCAGCCAAAACAATAGAGGGCTTTGACACCAAGGCGCGGGCAATGGCTACGCGCTGCTGCTGACCGCCGGAGAGGTTATTGGGCATATTGTTCAGCTTATCCTCCAGCCCCAGCATCTGAACAACTTCGTTCATAAACGTCTTGTCCACCTTGTTTCCGTCCAGCTCCACAGGCAGCACGATGTTTTCATAGACATTCAGCACCGGAACCAGATTGTAGTTCTGGAAGATGAAGCCGATCTTTCTCCTACGGAAGATAGTAAGCTGCTCATCTTTTAATGTGGAGAGTTCACGCCCATCCACAATAACCTTGCCGGAGGTAGGCACATCCAGCCCGCCAATCATATTCAGTAGTGTAGATTTACCGCTGCCGGAGGTTCCTACGATAGCAACAAATTCGCTCTTTTCAATGGAGAGGGTCACACCATCCAAGGCTCTGGTAATGTTCGG